>Ga0335073_10017100_pt1 | contig 10148 bp, 9 predicted proteins | sample Lox_Sample_22_FD_207093 | JGI IMG/M metagenome (GOLD analysis project Ga0335073, IMG submission 207093) | Soil microbial communities from Loxahatchee National Wildlife Refuge, Florida, United States - Lox_Sample_2.2 | ecosystem: Environmental > Terrestrial > Soil > Wetlands | place: USA: Florida... | reverse complement strand
CGCCGCCACACCGCCCCCAACAGTGCCGATTTCCGCTACCACCAAGCCATCGCCATAGTGGATGCCGTCAGTAAAGAAGACAGATTGCTGCCCCACCTGATGGGTACCTGCCGATTGCAGTTGAACCGTAACAAGCTGGCCTTCATAACCGGCCAAAGCCGGAGTAGCTTTTAGAAGTTTTGTTACACGAACGATCGCCGTGTCCGGACCGGACGGGTAAGCGGCCGATGTCGACGCTCCCATCTGTAACAGTTGCGCTTCAAATACGAAACCGGCTTGATGAGTAAGCTCAGTAACTGAAGCCATGGCGCCCCTCCATAGTTTTGACACCCAATATTTTGACTGCTGCGCGCAATATTACACCGCGCCAAATACCAAAGTCAACACAAATTACTATCAGGATTAGTAGGCGGTTAGCGTTTTGAATTTAAGAGTGAGGTATCTCCCTAACTTATTGCCAACCATTGAGGTATAACCCGGAGGCCAGTACTGTGTTAGCGACTTAATCGGAAAATTGCTTTGGTCCCGGGAAATAGTGTGTGATACTCTCAAACCTGACTTGACGCCTTAAATTGGGCGATATGTCCGCAACCAGGAGAGGATATATGGATTTCATCGAGAGACTTTTCGGTGTCGCTCCCGACGGTGGGTCGGGGGCATTAGAAGCGGCTCTGCTCGTGGTTCCACTCGCGGCGGCATTCGTGGTGGGCTTGATTGCGAGACGCCGGAACCTGCGGACCGCGGCACGCGCCTCCGCGGCGGCCCGCTAACCAGCCACGGAAGGCGGCCGGGGCCGCCGCCCGCTGGCGTGTTTGAACTTCGGCCATCCTTCCCCCAGAAAAAAACCTCGACCCTTGTACCTCGCGGCCGGGCGAGACGCCGCTCATGCGCCTTCCCATCGCACGATACCGCACAAAACGGAATGTGCGGACACTTCCCGCTTTGCTTCTCCAAATGAGAAAATAGGGGTAAGTAGTCCGGCTGTCTGGAATTGGACGCTTCTATCGTCTGCCATGGGTTCCACCGCAAGCGCAATCTACTTCGAAGGCCGCGTGGGCACCGGTATCGCAGGCCTTGACGACGTGCTCCTGGGGGGTTTTCCGCGCACTCACTTTTACCTGGTCGAGGGAGATCCCGGCACCGGGAAAACTACGCTCGGGCTTCAATTCCTTATGGAAGGCAGGGACAAGGCGGAAAAAGGACTATATGTCACGCTTTCCGAAACCCGGCGCGAGTTGCGCGATGTGGCCGCATCCCACGGCTGGAGCCTGGATGGCATTGACGTATATGAACTGGGCGACATGCAGGGCCGCCTGAGCCCCGAGCGCCAATACACCGTCTTTCACCCCGCCGAAGTGGAGCTCAACGAGACCATCAAGGGCATTCTGGACGAAGTGGAGCGGCTGCAACCCGCGCGCGTGGTTTTCGATTCGCTTTCGGAGCTGCGGTTGCTGGCCCGCGAAGACCTGCGGTACCGCCGCCAGATCCTCGGCCTCAAGCACTTCTTCGCCATGAGGGACTGCACCGTGCTGCTGCTCGATGACCACAGCGAACGCAACAACCAGGATGCCCAACTGGAAAGCATCGCGCATGGCGTGCTGCTGCTGGAGCGGTTGGGAATCGATTACGGCGTGCCGCGCCGCAGGCTCTCGGTCACTAAGATGCGCGGCGCGGAGTTCCGGGAGGGCTACCACGATTTCGCGATCCGCCGCGGAGGGCTGCACGTCTACCCGCGGCTGGTGGCGGCCGAACACGGCGCGACGGTGGACCTCAAACCCGTGCCCAGTGGACTGCCGGAGCTCGACATGCTGCTGGGCGGAGGCTTGATTCGCGGCAGCAGCGCCCTGCTGATGGGCCCCGCCGGTGCCGGCAAGTCCACCCTGGTCACTCAGTACGCCGTGGCGGAAGCCAGCCGCGGCGGCACCGTTTCCTGCTATCTCTACGAAGAAACCCGGGCCACTTTTCTGGCGCGCTCCCGCGGCCTGGGAATGGACCTGGACCCCTATATCGCCAGCGGCGCCATTCATCTGCAACAGATCGATCCCGCCGAAATGGCCCCCGGCGAATTCGCTTACCACGCGCGCCGCGCGGTGGAAGCTGGCGCGCGCATGATTGTGATCGACAGCCTCAACGGCTATCTCAGCGGCATGCCCAGCGAAAAACATCTGCTGATCCACATGCATGAGCTTCTGGTATACCTGGCGCAAGAAAGCGTCCTGACGCTCCTCACCGTTGCGCAGCACGGGCTGGTGGGAGGCACTTTGCAACTGCCCGTGGAGGTTAGTTACCTGGCGGACACGGTGGTGATGCTGCGATTTTTCGAGGCCGCCGGAGAAGTGCGGCAGGCCATTTCCGTAGTGAAGAAGCGGCATGGCATGCATGAACGCAGCATTCGCGAGATGGCCTTCCAGCCGGGCGGCATCCGCATCGGCAAACCGTTGAAAGATTTCCAAGGTGTGCTGACCGGGAACCCCGTTTATGCGGGCTCTGCCGGTCCTTTGTTAGACAATAACCCGGGCCATGTATCCAAATGATGAACGCATCCTGGTGGTGGCGCCCACCGGCCAGGATTCCACACTGATCTGCGAGCAACTGAAGGCCGCCGGCCTGTGCTGCTGGCCGCGCACGAACCTGGAGGAATTCGCGGGCGCCGTACTGGAAGGCGCCGGCAGCGGGCTCATCGCCGAAGAAGCTCTTACCAGCTCGGGCGTGCAGCGCTTGACGGAAGCATTGAGCGCCCAACCCGCTTGGTCTGACCTGCCCCTTACCGTCCTCACCAACAGCGATGTTTATAGCGACCGCGAAAAAAGCGATCTGCTCCGCAAGCTGGCCGACGCCGGCAACATCGCACTTCTGGAGCGCCCGCTCCGCGTGGTGACGCTGGTCATGACTACGCAGGCGTCGCTGCGCGCGCGCCGCCGCCAATATGAATTCCGCGAGTACCTGCAGCAATACGAACGCTACCAGGCGCAGGTGCGGCAGGCCCAGAAACTGGAAAGCCTGGGAGTGCTGGCAGGCGGCATCGCCCACGACTTCAACAACATTCTGACCGGTATCCTGGGGAACGCCAGCCTGGCCTCCGAGATTCTGCCCGCCGACCATCCCGCCTACCACCTGCTGGAAGACGTGATCGCCTCCAGCGAACGCGCCGCGGCCCTCACCACCCAGATGCTGGCGTATGCCGGGAAAGGCCGGTTTCAGGTGCAGCCGCTCGACCTTTCCGAGCTGGTTCGGAACATGGGCGATTTTTTCCGCGCCTCCGTTCCCAAATGGATCGAGCTGGACGTCCACCTGGAATCCGCATTGCCCTCCATTGAAGCCGACAGCAGCCAGGTCGAGCAGATCGTGATGAATCTGGTCATCAATGCGGCCGAAGCCATTCCCGAAGGACGGCACGGACGCGTGCAGGTGAGGACCGGCAGGCACGAATTGGGCCCGCAGTCCACCACCGGGTTTGCAGGCGAGCCACTCCCGCCGGGCACGTACGCCACTCTTCAGGTGCGGGACAACGGCACCGGTATGGATGACGAGACCTTGGCACGCATCTTCGACCCATTCTTCACCACCAAGTTTCTGGGACGTGGCCTCGGCTTGGCGGCGGTCCAGGGCATTGTCCGCGAACATGGCGGCGCTCTGACTGTGGAAAGCACCCACGGCAAGGGAACTACGTTCACCATCTTCTTTCCCGTCTCACAGGCCAAGGTGGCCCGGAATTCGGAGAAAGGCGGCGCCCCGGTGCACCCCGGCCGCGCTTCCATCCTGGTGGTAGACGACGAAGAAGTGGTACGGCGCACCGCGGCGTCCATGCTCGAACAGCACGGCTATTCGGTTGTGACCGCGGAAAACGGCCGCGCCGCGGTGGATCTGTTTCGGGAACTCGGCGGCCGCGTCGATGTGGTGCTGCTCGATATGACCATGCCGGTGATGGATGGCGAACAGACCCTACGTGAGCTCAAAGCCGTCCGGCCCGACATCCCCGTAATCCTTTCCAGCGGCTATAACGAGGCGGAAGTGGTACGGCGGTTCGCGGGCCGCGAACCCGCGGGCTTTATCCAGAAACCCTATACCAGCAGCCGCCTGCGGGAGAAAATCCGCCGCACCATGGAAAATCACGCCGGCCGCCTTAGCGCGGCATAAGCTATCAGCCCACATCCTGCATCTCCTTAGTTCAGGCACTTGGAGAGTTGAGGTATTTGGGGCCGATACGTTGCGGAATGGGCAGCAGAAAATCGGAAATGGCGGGCTTATCGAGAGAGGAACTCTATGATGAGAGCAGCGGTGCCGTCAGGGTTTTCTTCAGGGAAAAAGTGGCCGCCCTTCATCGCCTGGCCTTGCGCGCGCGGAGCCCATTGCCGCCAAATTCCGAGCGGGCCACCGTCTTTTGCGTAGAAAGTGTCGAGCGGCCCTCCCGCGGCCCACAGGTGCAGCATGGGACATTCGATTCGATTGCCCGCTTCTTTGTCCGCACGATCATGCTCGACGTCGATGGTGGCCGCGGCTCGATATTCCTCGCAGATTCCATGAACGCGAGCTGGATCCCGATAATTCGAAACGTACTCCTCGAGAATCTCGGGGCCGAAGGAACCTTGCCCGAAGGGGTTACGGAATACCGCTTCTGGAGCGCCGAGCAGATAGCTCTCCGGGAGCGGATCTTTCTGCGCCAGCAAAATCCAGGGCCAATAGGTCTGAGCAAAGCGCGCATCGGACCGGCTCCAGCCCTCGAGACGCTCAACGCGCTTCGGATGATCCAAAGCCAGGCGGTAGGAGACACGTCCGCCGCGATCGTGGCCTATCAGCGTGAACGTCGGAAACCCGAGTTGACTCATGATCGCAACCAGCTCGTTCGCCATGGCGCGCTTTGAATACGGAAAGTGGTCGTCTGTGGACTCGGGTATTCCGCTTTGGCCGTAGCCCCGAAGGTCGACGCAGATCACGGTGTGGTTCGCGGCAAGTTTCGGCGCGAGGAATCGCCACATCAAGCTTGTGCGCGGAAAGCCGTGGACCATCAGAATGGCCGGCCCCTTTCCGTAGCGGCGGATGAATACAGTGTTTCCTGAAACCTCGAGTTCGGAAGTCTCGAACGGAACTTCACCCGTCACCTTCATTTCTTGATTTGGACCCATCATCGTCCGTCCCTTTGCCAAAAGCGATCTCAGACGCGAAGACTGGCTCTGTACTTTTTTGGGGGATTAATGCTGGCTGTAAGGCTACCATGAATCGCGTGCCGGCCGGAATAACTGCTAGCTGATCGCTAAAATGCTTTCATGTTCGCCATCGTCGCGGCCTCCTGCTGCCTGGCCATCTGGCTCTACCTGATCGCCCTGCGCGGCGGCTTCTGGCGTGAATTCTCTCGCGAACAGGAAGCGCCGGCGCCGCAGCCCGCCACGGCCTCGTCCGCTATCCTCGCCATCATTCCCGCCCGCGACGAAGCCGACGTGGTAGCACGCGCCGTCGCATCCCTCGCCCGGCAGCAATACACCGGCCGCTTCCACATCGTGCTGGTTGATGACGAAAGCTCCGACGGCACTGCCGAAGCCGCGCGCTCCGCTGCGCCACCCGCGCTGCTCACAGTAGTTCGTGCGCGCCCTCTTCCCGCGGGGTGGACCGGAAAGCTCTGGGCCATCGCCGAAGGCATTCGCCAGGCGCCATTCGTCGCCGATGCGCTGCTGTTGACCGACGCCGATATCGTCCATCCACCGGACAACCTCAAAGTCCTCTCCGGCCGCATGGCCGAAGGTTACGACCTGGTCTCATTCATGGCGACGCTCGCCTGCCGCAGCAATGCCGAGCGCGCGCTCATCCCCGCATTCGTTTTTTTCTTTTTCCTGCTGTATCCGCCGGAGTGGGTTCGCAGGCGGAGTCACCGGACGGCCGGCGCTGCCGGAGGCTGCATGCTGATCCGCCGTGAGATGCTCGAACGTGTTGGCGGCATAGAAGCCATTCGCGGCCAGTTGATCGACGATTGCGCGCTGGCGGGCGCCGTCAAGCGCCGCGGCGGCCGAGTATGGCTCGGCCTCAGCGCCGACACAACCAGCATTCGTCGGTATGCTACGTTCCGCGAGGTTGGGCACATGATTTCGCGCACCGCCTTCACACAGCTCCGCCATTCCGCGCTGCTGCTTGCCGGCACTGCGCTCGGCCTGGCCCTGACCTTCCTGGCTCCGCCGCTGCTTACTCTTTTTGCGCCGCAGCCGGCCGCCGGCCTGGGAGCCTGCGCCTGGCTGCTGATGTCCGCCAGCTACTTCCCCGCCCTGCGCTTCTATCGCGCTCCCTGGTTCCTGGCGCCGTTGCTGCCCGCCGTAACCGTCTTCTATCTGGGCTGCACTTTACATTCCGCTGTTTCCTACTGGCGTGGAACTGGCGGGATATGGAAAGGGAGGGCCCAGGATGCACGCTAGCTCTGAGCCATTACCAAGCCCCTTGCCCAAAATCGCGAGCGAGTGAGCGCCGCCTGGTGGGAAGCAGCAAGCCTGAGTAAACTAAAAGGGACACAGCCATAAACTCATGTACAACGACCTCCACGTCGGCTCCGTGGTCACCTGGTTCAAGCCCATCCCCATCCGGAAGGCCAACGAAGCTATGGCTTCGCTCAAATCGAAGTAGCACTGTATGACACCACTCGCCGGCTGGCAAAACTTTTACGTAATCGTCGGTTCCTCCGCCGGTGCCTTGATCGGTCTGCAGTTCGTCGTGATGAGCCTCATCAGCAACCTGCCCACGTCACGGCCGGACGCGGACGCCGGCAACGCGTTTGCCACCCCGAACATCATTCACTTCGGCGCCGTCCTCGCGCTCTCAGGCATTCTTTGCGCTCCCTGGGAAACCGTCGGCGCCGTCGCCGTCCTTTGGGGCCTCATGGGACTCGGCGGCATCTTGTACGCCGCCATCGTCACCCGCCGCATGCGGACGCAGGCCGTGTACCGTCCCGAGTTCGAGGACTGGTTATTCCACTCCCTGCTCCCCTTCGCCGCATATATCACCTTGGCCGTTTCCGCGTACGCCGCTCAATTCGACCCGCGCGAAGCCCTGTTCGGCGTAGGCGCCGCCGCCCTGCTCCTCCTCTTCATCGGCATTCACAACGCCTGGGACACCGTCACCTTCCACGTCTTCACCAGGAAAAAGAACCGCTGAAACCTTCTTGCATCAGGCTGGCGGCCAGCAGCTGGAGCTATACTTGGACACGGCCGTTTAGCCATGTCGATCTCCCACCTACCCACGGCGTCTGGCGTCATCCTCACCGGCAACCCGGCGATGCTCCAGATCCTCTCTCGTCTGCGCGCCATGGCGCGGACCGAGGGAGCCGTCCTTCTGATCGGCGAAACCGGCGTCGGGAAGGAACTGCTGGCGGAGTACGTTCACCAGGAGAGCCCGCGCGCCGCCCGCCCGCTCGTGAAGGTCGGGCTGGCATCCCTGCCCCGCGAGCTGCTCGAAAGCGAACTCTTCGGTCACGAAAAGGGAGCCTACACCCACGCCATCGCGCAAAAAAAAGGCTTGTTCGAATTATCCAGCGGCGGCAGCATCTTCCTCGACGACATCGACGATTTTCCCATCGAGCTTCAAGCCAAGTTGCTGCGCGCTCTGGAAGCGCATGAAATCCTCCGCGTCGGCGGCACCACCCCCATCCGCGTCGATAGCCGCTTGATCTGCGCCACCAAGGTGGACCTGAAGTCCTTAGTCGAACGCCGCGCCTTTCGCGCCGACCTCTACTACCGCATCAACGTCATGCCCGTAGCCATTCCGCCGCTCCGCGAACGCCGCGATGACATTCCCGCGATCGCGGAATACCTGCTCCGCCACTTCGCTCCCGACCGCGAGCTCTCCCTGTCCGACCGCGCCCGCGACACCCTGGTCCGCTATGGATGGCCCGGCAACATCCGCGAGCTGCGCAACGTCATCCAGCGCATCTGTCTTTTCGGCGCCGGCGCCATCGAGGAATCCGAGCTACCCGCCGAACTCCTTGCCGGCTGGGAAGGCGCCGGGGCCGCGGCAGCCTGGTCCCGCCAATGCGAGGTCTGCCGCGAACAGCAGGACCTTTCTTTCGATGAGGTCGTCGCTTGCGTCGAGCGGCACATGCTGGAAGACGCGCTGTTCAAGGCCGGTGGCAATCAGAGCCAGGCCGCCCGCGACCTCCGCATGAGCCTTTCTACCCTCCGCGACAAGCTCCGCAAGCACAATCTCTAGCCTGCGTTTCTCACACTGTCTCGTGCCCCGGGCTGGCCTATCGTCCGTTCTTCCTCCGGTTCAACGACGGCGGATTATAAAGGTCAGCGCCAAATGCCGCTTCCGCTTTGGACACGAATTTCTCCTCGTCCTCTTCCGTCAGCAGCGTCGCCCACTCGCCCGCCGTCATCCGGTCCCGCGCCGCGATAATCGCCTCCGCATCCGCCCCTACCGCGTACCGCAGCTTCGTCGCGCCCTCCTGCACGGCCTCATAAATCCCGCGCGCCACCACGTCCGGCTTGGTCCCACCGTCCATCTGTGCCCCGAATATCCGCAACAGCCTGCCCATCGACTGCTGATACGGATGTCCATCCGGCATCAATGCCTCAGCCTTGTTCCAGATCGGCGTCAGAATAACGCCCGGCTCGATGATCGCCACTCCCACGCCGAACGGCCTCATCTCGATGGCCAACGACTCGCTTAGTGCCGCCAGCGCGAACTTTGTCGCCGCATAATAGCCGTGACACCCCAAGGTCACGTGCCCCATCACAGACGTGACGTTCACCACCGTGCCGCTCCGCCGCTCCCTCATCGAGGGCAGCACCGCCTGCATCATTCGTACCGCCCCGAAGAAATTCGTTTCGAACATCGCGCGGACTCTTTCCACCGGTACCATCTCCACCGCCCCACCAAGAGCCACTCCGGCGTTGTTCACCAGCACGTCGATCGCGCCCGCCTCCTTCAGAACCTCCGCCACGCATCCGCGAACACTCTCGTCCTGGTCGACGTCCAGCTTCACAGGCACGATATTCGGTCCCGGTTCCACCACCTCGGGTTTCCTCGCTCCCGCGAAAACGCGGTATCCCTGCCGCGCGAAATAAAGCGCGGTCTCCAGCCCGATTCCAGTGCTCGTCCCGCTAATGAGTGCTGTCGGCATCTCGCAACCATACCACAGCAGTCCCGGTGGCGAAAGACGCCGGTAAGGTAAGGCTCCAAATGTCCGAACGTCACGCCATAATCAAATTCATGGAGCGACAGCCATATGCGGCGGCGCGGATCGTCACGCCCAAGGTACAAGCCCACTTTGCCCGCAACCACGCAGAGCTTGCGCAGGGTTCCGAAGTGTTGGCCGCTCTGCCCGATATGGACACTATCGAATCATTGATCGACAGTACCTTTTGGGCGAGCCTCCGGCGCGAAGAAGGGTTTGTACCCAGGATCTCGCTGGCCTTCTTGGCCCCTGAGGAAACGGTCCATCCGCTGAGGTTTGAACGGCCGCTTTCGCTCGATCCGGGTCTTCTCGCGCGAGTCGCCCCGGCCGTCGAACGGCCAGGGATTCATCTGGGAGTCTGGCGCGAAGACGGCCAGAAGCTGGCCGTGTGGGGCATTGCCCGGGATCTGCCGCGACTTTGCTTCGTCATTGAGGTTGCGGCGCCTGGCCTGCTCGTCATCAAACATCACAGCGGTGTCAAATCGGGAAAGTTTATCAACGTCGTCGTGTTGGAAGGCGATCAGATCAAAGTGATTGATGAGCACGCTTCGAGCCTTCCGGATTGCCCCTCACTGTTACGTTCGCTACTTGGGCTGGAGTCGGCAGGTTCGTGGACCCAGTCAGTCAATGTACTGGTTCAGCTCGCCGTCTCTATGCGCGCTCACGGGCACGGGGGAGCCCTGCTGGTCGTGCCGTCGGGCAGTGAGAGTTGGCGGGAATCGATCCTGCCGCGGATGCGGTATGCTATTTCTCCGCCTTTCTCCGAATTAGCCGAACTCGCGCGAGGAACTTCCGCGGGGCTAGACAGTCAGATCCTTCAGGAAGAGCTGAGCCGAGCTGTGGATGCGGTTGCCGGCCTCACCGCGGTAGATGGAGCAGTGGTGATGACCGATCAATACGAGGTGCTTGGTTTCGGCGTCAAAATCGTTCCAAGAAAGGGCCGCTCTCGTGTTGATCGGGTCACGATAACAGAGCCAATCGAAGGCAGTACAGCTGC
>Ga0335073_10017099_pt1 | contig 10148 bp, 6 predicted proteins | sample Lox_Sample_22_FD_207093 | JGI IMG/M metagenome (GOLD analysis project Ga0335073, IMG submission 207093) | Soil microbial communities from Loxahatchee National Wildlife Refuge, Florida, United States - Lox_Sample_2.2 | ecosystem: Environmental > Terrestrial > Soil > Wetlands | place: USA: Florida... | reverse complement strand
GCGTGGCCCGCGCTGGCCGGGCTCGGGCTCGGAGTGCTCGCGCTCGGGCCCGGTCTCGCCCCGGGCTACCTGCTCAGCTACGACATGGTGTTCGTGCCGGACATGGCCTTCTCGGCCGCCCTGCTCGGGCTGACCGGCGGCCCGCCGCGCGCCGTGCCCAGCGACGCGGTGGTGGCCGTGGCGTCGCTGGCGGTGCCCGCCGACATCCTGCAGAAGCTGATCCTGCTGCTGATCTTCGTGCTGGCCTGCTCGGGCGCCGCCGCGCTGCTGGCCAGCGGCTGGAACGCGGCCCGCGGGCCGGCCGCCACCACGGCGCCGCCGGCCGCCAGGCTGGCCGCCGGGGTCTGCTACGCCTGGAACCCGTACGTGGCCGAGCGGCTGCTGATCGGCCAGTGGGCACTGCTGCTCGGTTACGCCGGCCTGCCGTGGGTTCTGCGGCTGATCTGCTCCGGCCGGGCGTGGCCCGGAGCGGGCCGGTTGCTGAGCGTGATGGTGCCCGCGGCGGTCGGCGGGTTCGCCGCGATGGGAATCACGGCGCTGGCCGCGGTGCCGGCCACGCTCGCGCGCGGGGGGGCCGGGGGGCGCGCGCGCCGGCTCGCGGTGGTGCTCGCCGCGATGGCGCTGCTCAGCCTCGTCTGGCTGGTCCCGGCGTTCGTGGTGCCCGTGCACACCGACCCGCGCGGCGTGGACGCGTTCGCGGCCCGCGCGGACACGCCGTTCGGCCCGCTGGTCAGCCTGCTCATGCTATCCGGCATCTGGAACGCGCAAACGGTGCCGAGCGGCTACGGCGGCGGGGCGTCCGCCGCCTGGCTGCTGGTCGTGATCGCCGCGCTGGCCGGGTACGTGCTGCTGGCCCGGCCGCGGCGGCTGGCCCCCGGCCTGGGCGTCGCCGCGCTGGCCGGCCTCGTGCTTGCCGCCGCCGGCGCTTTCTCGCCCGGCCGCGCGGCGTTGCGCGCCCTGGTCGCCGCGTGGCCCGGGTTCGCGGTGCTCCGGGACGGGCAGCAGTTCCTGGCCCCGCTCGCGCTGGCCGAGGCGATCGGGCTCGGCGCGCTGGTCGCCTGGGTCATCGCCGCGGCCGCCCGCCCGGCGCCGGCCACACGCCCAGCCGGCGGTGCGCCGGCCCGGCCCTCGGCAGGCGCCGCGGCCGCCTCGCCCTCCACGCGCGCGGCGGCGGCGCTTGCCGCCATGGCCGTCCTCGCCCCGGTGGTTCTGCTGCCCGGGCTGGCCTGGGGCCTGGCGGGCCGGCTGCGCCCGGTCGGGTACCCGGCCGACTGGGCCAGGGCGCGTCAGGTCATCGACCGCGACCCCGCTGCCGGGAGCGTGCTGCTGCTGCCATGGGCCGCCTACCGGCGCTACCCGTGGAACGGCGGCGAGGCGGTGTACGACCCCTGGACGCTGCTGCTCGGCCGTGAGGTGATCTCGAACGACGGGCTGCAGGTCGGCAACCTGTCCCTGGCGCAGGAGAGCACCGATTCGATCCGGCTCGACCGCATCGTCACCCGGGCCGGCCCGCTGACCGGCCCGCTGGAGCGGGCCGGGGTCCGGTACGTGGTCATCGACGCCGGGCCACTGCTCGGCCAGGCCAGAGCCGGCCTGGCGGCCCGGGCCCGGGTGCCCGGGGCACAGGTGGTGCTTGCGAGCCGCGACCTGGTCGTGCTCCGCCTCCCCGGGCCGGGCGGACCGGGCGGGCACGGGTGAGGGTTATGTGCGCCGATGATAAGTCCCTCGAAAATATCTGTTCGCCATTCATATTGCCTTTCCCCTGGGCAACTTCTAGTGTTGTGCGGCGAGTTACCTGGTTCGGTGGCCTTTGTCGCGCGCCCGGATGTCCAGGCCGAGGAGGAGGATCGCCTTGTCACGTCTGGTACTGATCGTCGCATCGCTCGTGGTCGGAGCGGTGCTGGCCGCTGGGGCCGCGTTCACCACCAGCGGAGTGCTCGGCACCCCGCCCGCGCCAGCGGACAAGCAGCTGTACAACTACGGGACGCCGTGACCCTCCGGGGCAAGTGTCCCTCGATGATCCGCCGCGCCCCGAGATGGCGCGTTACGGTTGTGTGTCCTGAATGTCCGTGACGCCTGAGCTACTCCCCGGTACGCTAGCCCGCACCCGCGGCGGCGTCGGCTCAGAGCCGCAGGGCTGCCGGAACCATCCCGGGAGGGATCGATGCGTCGTGTGCTCGGCCTGACTCTCACGGGCCTCGGCGCGTTCTTCCTCGCGCTCGCGCTGCTGCTGCGGTTCTATCTCCCCGGCCAGGTCATCAAGTTCCCGCTGAACGAATACCTGGTGACGACGCTCACCGGCCATCACGTCAGCTACTTCAGCCAGAAACAGGGCACGGTGCTGACCGGGGTGAACGCCAAGGCCACCAGCACGATCGAGGGGGACGTCGCCGCCGGGTCGGGGTCGGTCGCGGTGTGGAACGACTTCACCGCGGTCGAGGACACGACGAATAACGGCCCGATTCAGTACCAGTCGCAGCGCTCGGCCTTCGACCGGCGCAGCGGGGAGATCGTCGACTGCTGCGGCGCCTACGTCAGCGTCTCGAACGTCGGCTCGCACACCGCGGGGCAGTCCGGCCTGGCCTACGCGTTTCCGATCGGCACCCAGAAGCAGACCTATCAGGTGTTCGACCCGACCCTGGCCAGGCCCGAGCCGTTCCGTTACGCGGGCACCGCGACGATCGACGGGGTCAGCACCCTCAAGTTCGTGGAGCGGGTGACCAACCAGCAGTTCGCCCAGCAGCAGTTGCCCGGCACGCTGGTCGGGTACCCGGACCAGCCGACGGTGACGCTCCCCGAGTACCTGACCGAGACCAAGACCTTCTGGGTGGACCCGGCCACCGGCGAGCCGGTCGACGTGGCCCAGGACGAGACGCTCGCGCTGGAGAACGCCGCGGGTGCGACCAAGCTGGTGCTGTTCAAGGGGGATCTCGCGGCGACGCCGCAGAGCATCGCGGGCGCTATCGGCGCGGTCAACTCGTCCCACCTGAAGATCGAGTTCGTGGAGGACATCGGTCCCCTGGTCAGCCTGCTGCTCGGCGTCCTGCTGCTGGTCCTCGGCATCGCCCTTACCGTTAATCAGCCAGATCTCGAGGAGTTCGAGTACGAGAGCGACGAGCCGGTTGGCTCCACGACCTGAACTCCGCTTCCGAACAACTCCGGTCGGACCTGGGAAGGTGGTGGGCGGTGGGGTCGCTCGGATTCTGGGCGCGCGCGCGGCAGAGCCCGGACTGGATCGCCGTGGTCGAGGCGGATGGCACGCAGCACCGGGCGGGTGACCTGCTGGCCCGGGTGAACCAGATCACCCACGGGCTGCGGGCGCTGGGCCTGAAGCCGGGCGACGGCATCGCTTCGGTGCTGCCGAACGGCGCCGCCGCGCTGGAGGTCTATCTGGCCGCGCTGCAGGCGGGCTGGTACCTGACGCCGGTGAACTGGCACTTCGCTGCGCCGGAGATGGCCTACATCCTGCGGGACTGCGAGGCCAAGGCGCTGTTCGTGCACGAGCGGTTCGCGGCCATCGGCGCGGCGGCCGCCGACGAGGCCGAGATCCCGGCCGGCGCGCGGTTCGGCTGCGAGGACGTGGACGGGTTCACCCCGGTCGCCGCCCTGCGCCAGGGCCAGCCGGAGGCGATGCCGGACGACCGCACTTCGGGCGCCACCATGCACTACACGTCGGGGACCACGGGCCGGCCCAAGGGCGTGCGCCGGGCACTGTCCGGCCTCGACCCGGACGAGGCGGCGGAACTGGGCACGGCCCTCCTGCAGTTCTTCGGGATCACCGGCGGACCGCCCAACGTGCACCTGGTCTCCTCGCCGAACTACCACACGGCTGTCACCGTCTTCGGCGGCAGCGCCCTGCACATGGGCCACACCCTGGTCTACATGGACAACTGGGACTCCGAGCAGGCGCTCGCGCTGGTCGAGCGGTACCGGGTGACCAACACGCACATGGTGCCGACCCACTTCAAGCGGATGCTGTCGCTGCCGGAGTCGGTCCGCGGCCGGTACGACCTGTCGTCGATGAAGTGGCTGATCCACGCGGCGGCGCCGTGCCCGGTCGGGCTCAAGCAGGCAATGCTGGACTGGTGGGGGCCGTGCGTCTACGAGTACTACGCGGCCACCGAGGGCGGCGGGACGATCGCGACCCCGGACGACTGGCGCGCCCGGCCGGGCACCGTCGGCACCCCCTGGCCGGTCAGCGAGGTCATGATCGCCGATGAGTCGGGGAACCCATGCGCGCCCGGCACGCCCGGCACCGTCTACATGAAGATGGGACTCTCCGACTTCGCCTACAAGGGCGATCCGGAGAAGACCGCGGCCAGCCGGCTCCGCGACTTCTTCACCGTCGGCGACATCGGCTACCTGGACGACGCGGGCTACTTGTTCCTGTGCGACCGCCGGTCCGACATGATCATCTCTGGCGGGGCGAACATCTACCCGGCCGAGATCGAGGCCGAGATCATCATGAACCCCAAGGTTGCCGACGTCGCGGTGTTCGGCATCCCGGACGAGGAGTGGGGCGAGCAGGTCAAGGCCGTGGTCCAGCCGGCCGCGGGCGTCGCACCCGATCCGGAGTTCGCGGCGGAGATCCTGGCCGCGCTCGACGGCAGGCTGGCCCGGATGAAGTGGCCCAAGAGCATCGACTTCATCGAGGAGATGCCCCGCGATCCCAGCGGCAAGCTGCTCAAGCGGCGGCTGCGCGACCCCTACTGGTCCGGCCGCGAATCCGCGATCTGACGATCTGACGATCTGACGATCTGGCGATCTGCGGGGGCGCGCTTTCGGCGGGCCCGTGCGTGCCGCGGCTGCCGGGCGCGTCGGCCGTTCCCGGCTGTCCACGGTCCCACGGCATGCGGACGAATCCTCGGCTCCTCGGCGGGATTCGGACATGCACTTTCGCGACATTGCCCGGGACCGGAATTAGGGCTTGGGGCCGGAAGGGCATCGTCCCGGCCCTGCCGCCCGCCTGATCCGGACATTGCACGCATAACCGGCTCCCAGCACCGCCGTGATCCGGCCCGGTCATTAGCGGCAACGGGCCGTTACTGCTGTTGTTTTGACCGCGTTGGGACTTCGACGTCAAAAAAACCACGCGTCCGAAACCCGGCCGGGCGTTCGCCGGGCGGACCTGGTCGCGCCGCGGGGCGGTCAGGCCGCGGGGCGGTCAGGCCGCGGGGCGGTCAGGCCGCGGTGGGTCAGGCCGCGGTGGGTCAGGCCGCGGTGGGGTCAGGCCGCGGGGAGCAACCCGCGAGGCGGTCAGGTCGCGAGGGGTCAGGCCGCGGGGACGGCTTCGGCTTCGGCGTTGGCGGCGCGGGCCAGCACGTCGATCAGCCGCGCCGTGGCCGGCGGGTCGGGCGGCTCGCCGTAGGTCATCGCGAACACGTGCCGTCGGGCGCCCGGCAGCGGCGCCGCGTGGATGCCGGGATGGCGGGCCGCCCGCAGGCACAACCCCGGCAGCGTCGTGACACCAAGCCCCGCGGCGACCAGGGCCTGGACCGCCACGTAGTCGTCGGTTGTGAACGCGATCTTCGGGGTGAACCCGGCCAGTGCGCACTGCCGCACCAGGTACCCCCGGCAGCGCTCGCAGCCGGCGATCCAGCGGCGCTTCGCGTGCGCGCTGAGGTCGGCGGGGTCGGTCGCGCCGTCGTCGGTCATCGGCGTGACCAGGTGAACCGGCTCGTCGAGCAGCAGCCTGCCCCGCGCGCCGTCCTCGTCGTTGCCCGGCGGGGCCGGGTCGGCGCCCTCCTGGTAGTGCCGGAACACCAGGGCCACGTCCACGTAACCCGCGCGCAGCATGCGCAGCGCCTCGGGCGGTTCGGCCTCGGCCAGCATGAGATCCATGCCCGGGCTCTCGGCCTCGAGCCGGGCCGCGGCGGCGGGCACGATCGTGCCGAGTGCGGAGGGGAACGACGCCAGCCGCACCCGCCCCTCGCGCAGTCCGACGTGCGCGGCCAGCTCGTTCTCGGCCGCGTCCAGCCTGCCGATGATCTCCTCGGCCCGCTCGGCCAGCAGCCGCCCCGCGTCGGTGAGCCGCACCCCTCGGCCTGCCCGCTGCAGCAGCCGGGCACCGGTCTCCGCTTCCAGGCGGGCGAGATGGTGGCTGATCGAGGGCTGGGCGTAGTTCAGCGCCTTGGCCGCGGCGGTCACCGAGCCGTGCCTGGCCACCGCGACGAGCACGCGCAGCCTGGTCACGTCCAGCATGGGCTAAGTATAGATTGCCTCGATTATTTGGCCCCAGGTGCCTTCGCAGATTTATCTGACCAGCTAGCACCGATGGGGTGCGCTTTACGGCGTCCGCGCACTGTGTGCGGTCCGCGCGATCATCCTGGTGTTGCGCTCGTTGCGGACGTGAGGAGACCGAGGGAGATGATGGGGCGATGCCCGCTCTGCCGCAGCCGGCGGAGGACACCGTCAGCGTGCTGCCCGAAGATCTCTACGAGACCGTGAAGCCCCGGATCGGGCACCGGCCGGCCTAGCCGGCGGCCCCCGGATCGCGGCCTTCGAGCAGCGGGGCCTGCGGCGCGTGGCTCTTGCCGGCCGCCGGGTCGGAGCGCTTGCGGCGCCACGCGATGCCGGACAGCGCCTCCAGCACCACCCGGTTGGCCAGGAACGCGGTGACCTCCGCGTGGTCGTAGGCCGGGGCGACCTCGACCACGTCGATGCCGGCCACCGGCACCTCCATGGCGATCCGGCGCACCGCGTCGAGCAACTGGCGGCTGGTCAGCCCGCCGGGCTCGGGGGTCCCGGTGCCGGGGGCCATGCCGGGATCGACCACGTCGACGTCCACAGACAAGAACACCCCGTCGCAGTCGTCGGTGGCGATGCGCATCGCCTCGGACAGGCAGTCGTCCAGGCCGCGGGAGACGACCTCGGTCATCTCGAAGCTGCGCATCCGCTGGGCGGCCATCCAGTCGAGCGTCTGCGGCTCGGGCCAGTAGCCGCGCAGCCCGACCTGCAGGAACCGGTCGCCGCGCACCGCGCCCGACTCGATCAGCCGGCGCATCGGGGTGCCGTGGCCGTACAGCGAGCCGAACTGCGTGTTACCGGTGTCGGCGTGCGCGTCGAAGTGGATCATCGACACCCGGCCCCAGCCGACGTGCCGCGCCACGCCGGTGGCGTCGGGCAGCGCGATCGTGTGGTCGCCGCCGAGAACCACCGGGATCGCGCCGCCCTGGCAGGCGCGGTGCACCGCGTCCTCAAGCCGGCGCAGCGACAGCTCGGTGTCCCCGGACGGCATCTCCACGTCGCCCGCGTCGGCCACCCGGAGCTCGGCCAGCGGGTCGACCCGCAGCGCAAGGTGCGGGCGGGAGCCGTCGTGCGGCAGGTAGTCGGTGAACCTGATCGCCTGCGGGCCGAACCTGGCCCCCGGCCGGTGTGACGTCCCGCCGTCGAACGGGGCGCCGATGATCATGATGTCGGTGCCGGCCCATGCGTCCGGATCGCCAAGGTCCGCCCGCGGCACGCCGAGAAACGTGGCGTCGGGCCCGTACATCCCGCCTAGTCGCGCCATTCCACCCTCCCGGGGATCGAGAGTAGCGTCTGCTCATGCGACGCCGGGCTGCCACGCCGCCGACATCACAGGCCCGCGCCGCGGCGAGGTGGGCGGCCGGCGGCAAGATCGCACTGGCCCCGCTGGCGGCGCTGGCCGCGACCACGATGCTGGCGCAGGGCGACCAGTCCTCGCTGGCCCAGGCGGTCGGCGGCATCCAGCACCAGTTCCACGTGTCCGATCAGCTGCTCGGGCTGATCCCGTTCTGCATGGCGCTGTGCGGCGGGATCGGCGCGATCCCGATCGGCGTGGTCGCGGACCGGCACCGCCGGACCTGGCTGCTCGCCGCGGTGTGCGCCGTCTGGGCCGCTGCGATGGGCGCGGGCGTCCTGGCCGCCGGGTTCGTCGTGCTGTTCGCCGCGCGGATGGTGGCCGGGGCAACCGAGGGCACCCCGCCGGTGGCGATCAGCCTGCTGTCCGACTTCTTCCCGGTGCGGCGCCGGTCCGAGGCGATGGGCGTCTACCAGGCCGGCGCGATCGCCGGGGCGTTCATCGGTTTAGTGGGCGGCGGGGTCGCCGTGCAGCTCGGCGGCTGGCAGTGGGCGTTCTGGATCTGGGTGCCGATCGGCCTGCTGGTCGCGGCCTGGTACCTGTTCCTGCCCGAGCCGTCCCGCGGCCGCCAGGACGCCGCGTTCGAGGCGACGGTCGGAACCGCGGCCAGCGCCACCGTGGCCGGAACGGCCGGCGTCGAGGGCACCGTCGGGCCCGAGGGCCCCGAGGCGGCCGACCTGGCCGTGCGCGGGCTGATCTCGCTGCCCGAACCACGACGGGCGGGCGGCCCGGACCTCGCCGACGGCCAGCTCGGCGCGCTGCGCGCGCTGCTGCGGATACCGACCATGTGGTTCGGCACGCTGTTCTTCACCGTGTCCCAGCTGCTGCTGAACGGGCTGTCGTTCTGGGGCGTGGAGTACTTCAAGCGGGTGCACCACCTCGGCCCGGCGGCCGCGGGCGGGTTCGCCACCGTGCTGGGCGCGGGCTCGGCCGTCGGCATCCTGACCGGCGGCATGCTGGCCGACCGGCTGCTGCGCCGGGGCCATGTCAACGCCCGGGTCTACGTGGCCGCGTTCGGCGCGATCGGCGCGACGCTGGTGCTGGTGCCCGCGTTCGCCAGCACCAGCCTGGCGGTCAGCGCGCCGCTGCTGTTCGTGGGCGGCGTCCTGCTGACCGTCCCCATCGCGCCCGCGGAGGCGCTGTGCACCGACGTGGTCCTGCCGGAGCTGCGGGGGAGGGGCGCGATGGTCCGGCAGATCGTGCGGACCGCGTCCTGGGCGGGGCCGTACCTGATCGGCGTGATCTCCGACCAGATCGCGCCGAACACGGCGCTCGGCCTGCGCTGGGCGATCGTCACCGCCTGCCCCTTCTACGCGCTCGGCGGCCTGATCATGCTCGGCGCGGCCCGGTACTACCCGCGCGACATCGCCTACGTGATCGCGCACTCTCGCCGCTCGTGGGAGGCGCCAGCCGCCGGGCGGGGACCCGCGGCGTAGAGTGATCTTGGGCCGGCCCGGTGGCGACGCCCGGCCGGCGGAAAAAATAGTTGATCTACGTTGTTATCCTGGACTGTATATACCTTTCTGCCCTGGGGAGCAAGCAGATCGGCCATGACTGCCGGTGTCCGGTGCAGCGCTGCGAGTAGCTGGCGATGGTCCGCCGCCTCGCGGAATGCGCGTCGCGAGAGCGCGGTTGGACCGGCCAAGGTGGACGCGCAGCGGGAGCGGGCCGCGCCGGCCGGGTACGACGGGCCGACGGAGGGTTTCCTGCGCCACCGGGGGCTGATCGCGCTGACGGTCGGCGGCGCGGTGGTGGAGGCGTGGCTGCTCACGGTCTTCGCCCCGGCGGCCCGGTCGCTGGCGCCGCAGGTAACCGCGCTCCCGCCGGTGGCCATCTTCCACGACCTGCGCTGGCTGTTCGGCTACAACCGGTCGTGGTGGGGCTTCGAGCTGGCCTCCGTCGGGCTGGTGCTCGCCCGGGCCGCGCTGAGCACCGTCCTGATCAGGCTGGCCTGGCCGCGGCAGCTGTCCGCGCCGGCCTGGGCGGCCACGTTCGGCCGCTGCGTGATCTTCACGGTGGTGGCCAGCGTGCTGCTGACCCCGGTGGTGACGCTGCTGTTCGGCGTCTCGCTGCTCCCGTTCTCCTGGCCCTTCCTGGCCGCGCTGCCCGCCCTGCTGCTGATCCTGCTCCCGCTGGCGCACGGCGGTCTGCGCGGGTCCTGGTGGCGGACCCTGCCGCCGGCCAGGGCGGTCGGCTGGCTGCTGGCCAGCTTCATCCTGCTGTCGGCGGCGGCCGCGGCGATGAGCATCCTGCCCGGCGCCGCGGCGGTCGCGGTGGCCGGGCTGGCCGGGCTGGTCAACGCGCGCGCCTGGTACGGGCTGGCCACCGCGGTGAGCAGGGAAAGGGAGACGGCCGCGAGCAACGCCCCGCCGCCCCGGGCCTGGCGGCTCCACCCGCTCCACCCGCGCTGGCACGCGAGGGAGCGCCTGCCCGGCCGGGCCTGGCCGGCCCCGCTGTCACCGCTTGCCGCCGCGACCGGGCTCGCCCTGATCGTCGGCATGACCAGGCTATTGTTCGTGCTGGTCGGCAGCACGCCGGAGCCCGGCGG
>Ga0335073_10017098_pt1 | contig 10148 bp, 7 predicted proteins | sample Lox_Sample_22_FD_207093 | JGI IMG/M metagenome (GOLD analysis project Ga0335073, IMG submission 207093) | Soil microbial communities from Loxahatchee National Wildlife Refuge, Florida, United States - Lox_Sample_2.2 | ecosystem: Environmental > Terrestrial > Soil > Wetlands | place: USA: Florida... | reverse complement strand
GGCGGCAGCTTGGCTTCGAGCGCCTTGCCAAGAACGTAGCGCGTTTGCGGCAGCGGTCCTTCGCTGGCATCGACGAGCAGCATGACGCCGTCGACCATCTTGAGGGCGCGCTCGACTTCTCCGCCGAAATCGCTGTGGCCGGGCGTATCGACGATATTGATTTTGACGTCGTGATAGAAGATCGCCGTATTCTTTGCGAGGATGGTAATGCCGCGCTCGCGCTCGAGCTCGTTGGAGTCCATGACGCGGTCGACGTGATGTTCGTTGGCGCGGAAAGTGCCGCTCTGTTGCAGCATGGCGTCGACCAGCGTGGTTTTGCCGTGATCGACGTGCGCGATGATGGCGATGTTGCGAATGCTGGAACTCAAAAGGGAACCTTTCTAAATTTATGGGTACTACCAATGTACTATGCGGAGATCAGGCGCGACCACTCGAAGCTGACTCGATGTACGATGCTGATATGTGCTTCATGCTTTTCGTCGGAACCGATAAGCCACTGCCGTTAAAGGAGTGGAGAAGGGACGCTCCCGATATCTGCGTGCGGAGTCTTTCAGGCGATGAGGAAAGGATTAAGCCCCACTTTTCAAAGCCGCTTGTACAGTATGTCGGCTCAACTGCAGGCTGCGGCTGCGATTTCCCTCACTGGATTCTGTTTAACGGAGAACCGCCCGCCGATGGATTCGACGGACGGGAGGAAGATCAGAAACAAACCAATACCGAAAATGCGAAAAGACTGGTGCGGCTGTTGCGCGGGAACGGCGGTGGCTCGTTCGAAATTTATGGGGTGTGGGCAGGAAACTGGTCGAAACCACAGCTTGACCAGAAGTATATTCAGCTAGACGAAGTTCTCTCACCGTCATTTCTATTCGGAGAACAAGTCTTCTATCGCGTTAAGGCATCGTAACTTTCTTGCGTTTCGAGAAGTTCAGCTCCGACTTCAGCGCTACCCTCGTCCCTTACTCTCAGCCGGTACCAGACCACGATCGTTACCAGCGAAAACAGAAAGATGATGGTCGAGATGGCGTTGATCTCTGGGGTGATGCCGCGGCGGAGGCGTCCCCAGATTTCGAGCGGAAGCGTGTTGTCACGGCCGATCAGGAAGAAGCTGACGGCGATCTCGTCCATTGAGAGGGTGAAGATCAGGAGCGCGGCGCCGATGATCGGCAGCTTCAGGTTCGGCACGGTCACGCGCCAGAACGTCTGCCAATAATTTGCGCCGAGATCGAGAGAAGCCTCCTCCTGAGCGCGGTCGAGTTTCTGCAATCCGGCGAAAACTTCGGTGGTTGCGACAGAGATCAGCGCAGTGCCGTGTCCGAGGATGATGGTCAGCAGGCTCAGCCTTGTGTGAGTCAGATCAAACAACATGAGCAGCGAGAGTCCCGTGATGATACCCGGCAGAATCAGCGGCAACAGCACGAGCCGGCGAAATAGCGCTTTGCCGGGGAATTGCGCGCGGTCAAGAGCAAGCGCTGCCGGGATCCCCAGCGCGAGCGAGATGGCCATCGCCGCGAACGCGACTTTCAGGCTGTTGACGACCGAATCCCAGATCGCGCCGTCGGAAAAGAGGATGCGGTACCAGTCGAGGGTCAGGTGATGCGGAGGAAAACCGCCGACGCCGTCGCGGTTGAACGAATAAAGGATAAGGACAGCGATTGGCAGATAGAGAAATGCGAAGACTGCCGTCGTGTGCGCCCGGAGCCATCGCGAGCGAGGTTCGTGATTCGCGTGACCGCTCATGAGAAACTCCATTTCTTTTCCAGCCGTTCGGAAAGAAACAGCAGGCTGACGACGATCAGGAGCATTCCAAGAGAAATGGCCGCCCCGAGAGGCCAGTTGTAAGCTGCGCCGAACAAACTCACGACGATGTTGGAAATCATGATCCCGCTCGGGCCGCCCAGGAGCAGAGGCGCGAGAAAGTCTCCGAGACTCAACACGAAGGCAAAGGTCGCTCCCGCCACAACGCCGGGAATCGAGAGCGGGAAGATCACTTTCCAGAACGTTTGCGCGGGAGTGGCCCCCAGGTCGTGCGAGGCCTCGACCAGATTGCGCGGGATGTGCTCGAGTGCGGCATAGATCGGCAGGATCGTGAACGGCGTATAGATGTGCGTCAACGTAAGCACGACCGCGAATGGGCTATAGAGCAGGAATTCCAACGGATGCTTCGTGATATGCACGTACTGCAAAAGCGTATTCAGGACGCCGTCGGAGCCGAGGATGGTTTTCCAGGCATACGCGCGCACCAGATAACTGACCCACAGGGGAATAATCACCAACTGATAGAGAAGGTCTTTTCGCTTGCCCGCGCCGAAAGACAAGAAATATGCCAGAGGATATCCCAGTAATAAGGAGAAGAGCATGACGCGGGCGGCGATCCACATCGAACGCAGCAGCGTCTCGTAATACACCGGCTTCTGCAGCTCTTTATAGTTGTCGAGATTCCACGAATGAACAATCGTCTGCGCCGGAGACACCGACCAGAAGCTGTAGCAGAACATCAGGGCATACGGCAGAATCAGGAACACCGCGACCCACACCAGCGGTGGGACAGTAATGGCGGCTTTGTAGGCGCGGGAGAACATTAGATTCGCTCGGGAGATTCGCGGACCGGAATTGCATCGGCTGGAGAAAATTCGAGTTCGACCTCGCCCTCGCCGACAATCTCGCCCGCGGTACGCACTGATAGGACAAGATCTCCAGCGCACTCGACCCGCAATAGTTCTGTGGCTCCATGAAAGGAGCGTTGCAGGACGCGTCCGCGTACGGCGACGCTTCCCGGTGAACCCGTGCCGATTCGAATCTGCTCCGGCCGCAATGAGAACAGCGCCTCGCCGTTGGGCATGGACGCCGGCCAGGAGAGCGAGCCACAATGCGCGATGCCGTCTCGCACTTCACCTTTGAGCAGATTTGTGTGTCCGATGAACTGCGCCGCGTAAGCAGTTGCCGGACGGCTGTAAATTTCACGAGGCGTCGCGACCTGCTCGAGTTCTCCCGAGCGCAGCAGCGCGACGCGGTCCGACATGACCATCGCTTCTTCCTGATCGTGCGTGACGAAGACGAAGGCGATGCCGACTTCCCGCTGCAGCGATTTCAGTTCCACCTGCATCTGCCGGCGCAGGTTGGCGTCCAGGGCCGACAGCGGCTCGTCGAGCAACAACAACTTCGGGCGATTCACCAGCGCCCGCGCCAGCGCGACTCGCTGCTGTTGGCCGCCGCTGATCTTGGACGGCTTTGCTTTAGCGAGGGCGGACATCTTTACTTTGTCGAGCGCCTCCGCGACTCTCGCGGTGATTTCCGACTGCGGCCGTCCGGCAACGCGCAATCCGTAGGCGACATTCTGTTCCACGGTCAAATGCGGAAACAGTGCATAGTGCTGGAACACCGTGTTGACCCGGCGGCGATAGGGAGGTTGCTCGTCGAGCCTCTCGCCGGCCATCCACAGTTCGCCGGAGGTGGCATGTTCGAATCCGGCAATGATGCGAAGAAGCGTGGTCTTGCCCGATCCGCTCTCGCCAAGAATCGTCAGGAATTCGCCATACGCAATGTCGAGAGAAATATTGCGGAGCACAGCGTTGCGCCCGAAGCTTTTCGCGACGCCTCGAATACTGAGGAGCGGAGGCCGGTTCATGCTCTCTGCGTTCGTGACTTCAATCGCGGCGGGAGTAGTTGCGGAACTCATATAGAGCTTGAGAAGAAGCTACTGCGCGGCCTTTACGTCGTTCCAGATTTCGGTGTACTTCGCGCGGCGCGGGACATTCTGCCAGAAGTAGAGACGCTTTTGATAATTGTCCACATCGTCGAGGTGCAGCATTTTGACTTCATCCGGCTGCATGAATTGCGCCGCCTGCGGATTCGCTGGAACATAGTGCGTCTTGTCGCTTACCAGCTTCTGCGTTTTCGCCTCGATCATGTACTCGAGGAATTTGTAGGCGAGGTCTTTGTTATCGCTGCCGGCCGTGATCATCAGATGGTCGATCCATCCCGTCGTATTTTCTTTCGGGATGGTTTCGCCGACGGGGAAGCCCGCCTTCTTCAGGTCGGCGGTATTCAGGGGCCAGCCCATCGCGATCACGATCTCATGGCTCTCGAATAAATTCGTGAGCTCTCCGCCGGTCGACCACATCTTCCGAACGTTCGGCTTCAACTCGAGAAGCTTCTTCTTGACCGCGTCAAGTTCCGTGTCGCTGAGGTTGTAAAGATGAGAGGGATCGGGCTTGTCGTACCCGAGAACCTGCGCGGCCATGTAAACGGTCGAGAGATCGTCCCAGACGGAGACCTTTCCCTTGTACTTCGGGTCCCACAAGATGTTCCACGAATCCGGTGGCTGCTTAAAAACCGTTGTGTCGTAGATGATCGGATCGGGGCCCCACATGAACGGAACTCCATAGACTTGTCCGTTGACACGCACCAGCGGCAGGGAAGTGAGCTGCGGAGAAAGTTGGCCGTAGCTCGGAAGTTTGCTCAGATCGAGCGGGGCCGCGAGTCCGGAGCTCGCGATCGAAGTGGCGACATCGCTCGAGGGTGAGATCACGTCATAATTTCCGGCGCTGCCTCCACGCAGTTTCGCGACAAGCTCGTCGCTCGATCCCATGTAGGATGCGGAGACTTTGCAGTGATTCGCGTCTTCGAATGCCCTTACGAAAGATGGATCAGCGTAACCTTCCCAGACGAGCAGGGTAAGCGTCGGAGTTTTCTGAGAGCAGGAATCGGCCAACAGAATTGCTGCCATTAACAGCAACCAGCAAGCCGCGCGTCGCCTATTCATCATTCCTCCGAATATCGTTGCTGGCCGCGATCAGAATGTCGGCGGCGTATTCACCCACAGAAGCCAGGTTTCCTTGCTGCCCGGATTCTTCCAGCGATGCGGCGTCGCACTCTCGAAATAAAAACTGTCGCCCGGCCTCAAACGATAGTGCTCGCCGTCGACAGAAATTTCCAGATCGCCACGCAGGACATAAATGAATTCTTCGCCCTCATGCGCATAAGAGTCGCCACTGCCGGCTTCCGGAGCGATGCGGAACAGATGCGGCTCCATGACCGTATTGCCCCAGGCAAGCAATTCCATGCGCACGCCTGCGCCAGCCTCCAAAACCTTACGTTGCGCGGGACGCACGTGGCGGCTGTTGGTCCCGTTAGCGTCAAAAAAATCCAGGATGTTGGTTTTATAAAAACGAGCGAGCTTGCGCAGAGTTCCGACCGAGCCGGTCATCTGCGAGCGTTCCATGGCGCTAAGGAAACCGACGGAGACACCGACAGCATCTGCAACTTGTGCGAGAGAAAGGCGTCGTTTCGAGCGCAGTTGCCGCAAGTGTCCACCAATGGCACTCGCATTTCCGTCTGCCGCAGGACGGACTTTGCCTTCCCGCTTGAGCAATTGCACGATCGCCGCCGCGTTGAGTCCGCGCACCTTGCGCAGAAAACGCGCGCGTTTGAGCAGTTTCACATCTTCCGACGTGTAGAGACGGTACTTGCTTTCGGTGCGCCGCGGCCTCGTCAATCCGAGACTCTCCCACGAGCGAATGACCGATGGCGAGACCCCGACCTTGCGCGCCACGTCTCCGATTTTCAAGTAAGGTTCTGCCATCGACTTCGGTTCGCCTTGGGGGAATTACATGGATAAGAAATTTCTATCGGGTGGACGATATTTTTATTCTTGACAGCATCCACACCCCTTCTCTAACCTTGCGGGATTATAGCAAGGTTGTGGTTAGATACAAGCAGTCGCTTTTCCATAAGAAATCCTAAAACTCTCCCGCGTATCTGGAGGCATTATGCCGTCACTGCGAGCTCGTTGCTCGGTGGTTTGCCTTATGGTTTTGTCGCTGCTTGTTCCTGCCAGCGTATTTGGCCAGGGCACAACCGGCCGCATTTTGGGCCGCGTCGCGGATCCTTCGGGAGCCGTCCTAGGACAGGTGAAGGTCACGGCCACCAATGACGCGACGGGCGTCTCCCGCGATTCGCTCAGCAATGAAAGCGGCGACTACGTGTTTCCCGACCTTCCGGTGGGTACCTATTCGCTGACTTTCGACCTGACAGGATTTAAGAAGGCCATTCGCCATGCCGTAAGCCTCGACGTCAACCAGGTCATCACGCTCAACATGACGATGCAGTTGGGCGCGGCGCAGGAAATTGTCGACGTGACGTCGGAGGCGCCGCTGGTGGAAACAACAAGTACGCAACTTGGCGCCGTCATGACGGATCAGCAGGTCTCGAACTTGCCGCTGAATTCGAGAGATACCTATCAACTCTTGCAACTGCAGCCGGGAGTGATGTCGACCATCGGCTCCAGCAACACGCTGATTTACGGAAGTGACAGCCCGGGTGCTGTTTCTGTGAACGGCGGACGAGGCCGAGCCAATAACTTCAGCGTCAACGGCGGCGACGCGAATGACCTGTTTGTAAATCTTCCAACCGTACAGCCGTCGCCCGATAGTATTCAGGAATTCCGCGTCCTCACAAATACGTTCGATGCCGAATATGGCCGCAACTCAGGATCCGTAGTGAATGTCGTGACCAAGTCCGGTACCAACGACATGCATGGGAACCTGTATGAGTTCTTCCGGAATAAGGATCTGAACGCCAATGATTATTGTCTGACCGCCGCCGAAGGCTTGCCCTGCGTTAAGCCGCAGTCAAATCAAAATCAGTTCGGCGGAACGTTCGGCGGACCTATTATCAAGAACAGTACGTTCTTCTTTGTGAGCTATGAGGGACGGCGTGTGCGGCAGGGCATCTTGTCGCCGGCGGTGACCGTACCAACTCTCGCCGAGCGGCCCAGCGCGACTCAGCCCTATGCGGATTTTAGCGATATCGGCGGATTTGATACTCAGAATCCCGGAACGGCTGTGCTTAGCAACCCGGGGCTCTTGGATAGTCGGCCAGGATGCGATCAAGCAGTTGGGTACCCTGGCGGGATTCCTGCCGGTACTTTTTACACTCAGTTATTCCCCAATAATCAGATTCCGTTACCCTGTATGGATGCGACTGCAGTCGATCTGCTGCAGTTTGTGCCTACTGCCCCGAATGGCGGCTCTTTAATTACGACCACGCCAGTGAGTTCGGTCCGCGGTGACCAGTTCACTGTGAAGGTGGACAGACGCCTGACCGATAAGCAGAACCTGAGCGTTTACTACTACTTTAACGATGACAACACACTCAGTCCGTTTGATAACTTCGAACTGACTGGAGCCGACGTTCCGGGATTTGGAAGCAGGCTGGCCGAGCGTATTCAGCAGTGGAATATCGCGCACACCTGGACGATCACAAACAGCATGGTTAACGAGTTCCGGTTTAATTACAACCGGGAAGGCCAGGAAACCTTTCAGCGACCGCAGAACACTGAACTCGTGCAGAACTCTTGCCCGGCACCGCCTTCGTGGCTTACGGCCTCGGTACCCTGTTTTTATGGGGACAATTCGTCCGATCCTCTTGGCAGTCAGTACGGAATCCATCCGTATCTGACCGCGGCGCAGGAAGGGCTGCCATTTATCTCGATCTCTGGGGGATTCTCGATCGGCAACAACTCAGAAGGACAATTACCCCAGGTCGGGAATTCCTTCCAATGGTCTGACAACGTCACGAAGGTCACTGGGACTCACACAATGAAATTCGGCGTTGATTTCCGGAAGAACCAATTTAATCAATTCTACTATTACAACGTAAACGGAACCTTTTCATATTACGGAGGAGGTCCAAACGATACCGGTTCCGCAAACCTGTTTCCGAATTTCCTGCTCGGCTTGCCGGACCAGTTCGGACAAGGAGCAGGGCAGGTCGAATATGTGCGCAACACCGGCTTGTATCTCTTCGCGCAAGACAGCTGGAAGATTAAACCGAATCTGACGTTGAATTACGGGTTACGCTGGGAACTGGATACACCCCTGGCCGACAAGGCGCAGCATGTGCAAACATTCCGCCCCGGCCAAATGTCGACTGTCTTCCCCTGTGGGGGGCCGAATACGGATTGCACTTCGCAAGACGCGGTCGGGTTGGTTGTTCCCGGAGACACTGGAGTTCCGGCTGGCATGACCCAGACTTACTATAAAGCGTTTGCGCCGCGCATTGGTCTTGCCTGGAGTCCCGGTAATTCGGGCAAAACGAGTTTCCGCGCCGGCTGGGGACTCTTCTACAATCCGATGGAGCAGTTGGTGCTGGCGCAATTTGGTGCGGAGCCACCTTTCGGTGGCAGTACATTCGTCTACGAAACCCAGTTTAACCTGCCATTTCTGGGACAGGATGGCGCCACAACCTATCTAAATCCATTTCATGGCGTGCTCAATCCGCAAAGGGGAAGCCAGCAAGACTGGGCGATATTCGAGCCGCTGCTTCTGTTCGGCGACTTTCAGCCGCACATGCGCACACAATATTCGGCGCAATACAATTTCACGATTCAGCATCAGTTGGCGCGAGACACGAAATTGGAATTGAGCTACGTGGGTTCGCAGGGGCATCGGTTGCTTGCGACGCACGACATTAACTATTCAAATCCGCAGACCTGTCTGGATATCGATACACTTGACGGCGCTGGAACCTGCGCTCAATTCGGAGAAGATGCGCCGTTTACGGTTACAGTTCCTACAGGTTTCAACTTCCACATGCCCAACGGGACCGTGGTGGCTGGAGCGGGGCAGACGTTGAATTTTGTCGGCCTGCGACCGTACTCATCGCCGCAGTGCGATCCTACGACCGGCAATGGATGCCCGGCCGATGGCGTGCCTGTGTTCAGCAGCATTTTCGCGCAGGACACGATTGCCACATCGGCGTACAACTCATTACAAGCATCGCTGGAGAAGCGCTTTTCCCACGGTTTACAATTCTCGGCTGCGTACACCTTCAGCAAGTCGATCGATGAAGCTTCGAGCTTTGAGGGCATTCTCAATCCGCTGCCCGGTGCGCATAACCGTGCGCTGTCGCTCTTCGATGCTCGGCACCGTTTTGTGGTGAGTTATTATTGGGAAATTCCATCTCGCAAGTACAGTGGGCTTACCGGCAAACTGGTCGATGGCTGGGCATTGTCGGGAATCACAACGTATCAAACGGGATTTCCGATCCGCATCACGTCGTCCTCCGACAACGAGTTGATGAACAGCTTTGACTTCGAACTGCCGGGCGAACCGAATCAGATTGCTCCGTTCACATGGCATCGCCCGCAAGGTAACGGAAATTACTATTTCAATAGTCCAAGCGACCAGAATTCGATCTTTACGGAAAACGGGGTGTTCGGGTACGTCGGGAGCGCACCCCGCACGATCTGCTGCGGGCCCGGAATCAGCGACACCGATTTGGTTGTGATCAAGAACATTCCGGTTACCGAAAAGAATCGCTTCGAATTTCGCGGCGAGTTGTTCAACGTCTTCAATCACACCCAGTTCTATAACCCGGACGGCAACAGCACCGATGGCACGCAGTTTGGGCAGGTGACGCAAGTCAAAGATCCGCGCCTGGTGCAGTTTGCGTTGAAGTTCTACTTCTGAGCGAAGGAGTAGAGTAGGAACAGTTTCATCCCGGGCGGCTTCCGCCGCCCGGCACTCTAATGGCCCGCCTTGAGCCGGCCTGAGTTTCCTGGAGCAATTCGATGTACCCCGATCTGCAGAAAGAACTCTCCACGTTCGAGCGTCGGACCCCGAAGTCCGCCGAGGCTCATAAAAAAAATCTCAAGCGGATTCCTCTTGGCGTTGCCAGCAATTATCGCGCGTATGATCCGTGGCCGATCTTCGTGAAAGAAGGCAGCGGCAGCAAATTTCGCGATCTCGATGGCAACGAGTACATCGATCACAATCTATGTTTCGGCGCGCTCATGGCGGGACACTGCCATCCGGCAGTGATGAAGGCGGTCGAAAAGCGTCTCTCCACCGGAACCATGTTCGGCATGCCGCACGACATGGAGTGGGAACTCGCCGAAGAAATCTGCAACCGCTTTCCGGTCGAGATGTGCCGCTTCAGCAACAGCGGAACCGAAGCCACTATGCATGCTGTGCGTTTGGCGCGTGCAGCCACCGGGCGCGACAAGATCATTAAGTTCGAGGGCGCGTATCACGGCTTGCACGACAGCGCGTTGGTCAGCGTGAAGCCGCATGCGCCAGAGTATGGCGATATCAACGCTCCAACTTCCGTTCCCGGCGGACTCGGCGTTCCCAAAGCTGCGATTGAAA
>Ga0335073_10017097_pt1 | contig 10148 bp, 12 predicted proteins | sample Lox_Sample_22_FD_207093 | JGI IMG/M metagenome (GOLD analysis project Ga0335073, IMG submission 207093) | Soil microbial communities from Loxahatchee National Wildlife Refuge, Florida, United States - Lox_Sample_2.2 | ecosystem: Environmental > Terrestrial > Soil > Wetlands | place: USA... | reverse complement strand
CTCCTACCGCCATCGCCGTGGGCATCCTTACGTCAATCCCGACAACGACCTCACCTATCCCGAAAACTTCATGAATATGCTGTGGAAGATGACCGAGCCCAAGTATGTGGCCAGCCCGGTGATCGCGCACGCGCTGGACGTGCTCTTCATCCTCCACGCCGACCACGAGCAGAATTGCAGCTCGACCACGATGCGCGTGATCGGCAGCGCGCAGACGGACCCGTACCTGGCGATGGCGGGCGCGGCGGCGGCTCTCGCCGGCCCACTGCATGGCGGCGCCAATGAAGAAGTGCTGAAGATGCTCGACGAGATCGGCTCGGTCAAGAACATCCCGGCCTACATCAAGCGAGTGAAGGCGGGCGAACTCAAGCTGATGGGCTTCGGGCACCGCGTGTACAAGAACTACGACCCGCGCGCCCGCATCATCAAGGCGGTGGCCAACGAGGTGTTCGAGGTGACCGGCCGCAACGACCGGCTCGACATCGCTCTGGAGCTCGAGCGCATCGCGCTGCAGGACGATTACTTCGTGACCCGCAAGCTCTACCCGAACGTCGACTTCTACTCGGGCATCATCTATCAGGCCATGGGCTTCCTACCGGATATGTTCACCGTGCTGTTCGCAATTCCGCGCGCCGCCGGCTGGCTGGCGCAGTGGAACGAGATGGTGCAGGACGCCGAGCAGAAGATTGCCCGGCCGCGGCAGATCTACACCGGCATCGACCACCGCAAGTTCCCGACGGCGCAGCAGGAAGAGCCGGAGGCGGTGAAAGTCGGATAGTTGCGGTTCAACTTCGGCATGAAAAAGAGCGGACCTTCGGGACCGCTCTTGTGCTTGTGATCAGGAAGGTTTTACCACGCCCGGTTCGGCCCACGCAGAATTCTTGCGGGCAGGAAGATGATTGCCTTCACCAGTTCCAGCACTCCCTCCACGGCGATTCCCAGGATTCGGAAGGGCAGCAGAATCAGCCAGATGACCGGATACAGCACCAGGAACAGCAGGGCCAACGGCCAGCAGAAGAACAGCAACACCAGCCACAACAGGAAAGTAAGCATAACGATACCCTGCTAAATGATACGCAGAATGCTGGCGCGAAGTTCCAGCTTAACTTCGCGTAGACAGGACAATCATGTACTTCGTGAATTCATGCTTGACATGAATAGCGGAACGTATTAGTGTGAGCCCCGAAGGTGATTAAATCATTTGCGCACGCGGAGACTCGGAGATTCTGGGAAACGGGAAAATCAGCGCGGCGCCCGCCTGCCAATCTTCGCAAGATTGCCGAACGCAAGCTGCAACTTCTCGATTCTGCCGTCAAGCTGGAAGATTTGAGCGTGCCGCCGCACAACAAGCTGCATCCGCTAACGGGTGATCGGGAAGGCCAGCACGCCATCCGAATCAACGATCAGTTTCGCATCTGTTTCGTGTGGCGTGATGGAGACGTTTACGATGTCGAGATCACCGATTATCACTGAGGGAAAGTATATGTCATTCGAACGCCGAAAAGGCGCAGGTTGGGCGGTCCATCCCGGAGAGATTCTGAATGAGGAGTTTCTCAAACCGATGAAGATCTCCGGCTACAGGCTGGCGAAAGCCATCGGCGTGAACTGCCAAACCGTAAATGACATTGTGCTGCAAAAGCGTGGCATCAGTGCCGATATGGCGTTGCGCTTGGGGCGGTTCTTCGCGACGAGCTCGGAGTTCTGGATGAATCTCCAGTCATCCTATGAGTTGGCTAAGGCCCGGACTGCACTGTCGGAGCAGGTAGCAAAAATCCGCCCGTACAACGAAGCCGCCTAGTTGCACCGCCATTTCCACAAGGCACTTTGGATTTGCACCGGTTGTCAACAACCCTGCTGCGCTGCCTGCCGTGTAGCTGTTGCTCCGATTCATCACCCGCTGTAGATTGGCCTTGGGATTCACTGTGATCACTTCGAACGAGACATGCCCTGTGTGCGGCGGTATGGGATGGCGGACGATCGATCGCGGCAACGAGCGCGAAGCGGTGCGCTGCCAATGCCGGGTGCAGGGACGTGCTGAGCGCCTGCTTGCGGCGGCGCACATTCCCGCGCGCTACGAGCACTGCGAGCTCGGCAGCTTTCAATACGATGCCGAGGACAAGCACCAGAAAAGCATTCGCGATGCGCGGTTTCTCGCCGGGCGCTTCGTCGAAGAGTATCCGACGGACAAGACTGGCCTGCTGTTCATCGGGACGGTTGGGGTTGGCAAAACTCACCTGGCGGTGGGGATCATCAAGGCGCTCATTCGCGAGAAGGGCATTCACTGCCTGTTCTGCGATTATCGCGAGCTACTGAAGCAGATTCAGAACTCCTACAATCCGTCGGTGCAGGCCACCGAGATGGAAGTCCTGCGCCCGGTATTCGACGCCGAAGTGCTAGTGCTCGACGAGCTCGGCGCGGTGCGCAGCACGGAATGGGTCTTCGACACCGTCAACTACATCCTCAACAGCCGCTATAACGACAACCAAACCACGATCATCACGACCAATTTTCCTGACGGTCCGGAAGACGTAAACCCGGAGATCGACAACCTGCGCAGCCCGACGGCGGCGGAACGCGCGGCGCGCCGCGAGACCCTCGGCGATCGCATCGGCGAACGCATGCGCTCGCGCCTGCACGAGATGTGCAAGAAGGTCGAGATCGAAGGTCCCGACTACCGCCAGCATTCCAAGCAGGCGCAATTCCAGCGCATCACCGCGCCCAGCCGGTTATCGCTGCGCAACAGCAAAACAGGCGCGCGAGAGTAACGACGAAGGCACGGAGCAATTACCCCGGTTCCTCCGTGCCCTCTGTGTCTCTGTGGTGAAATAATTGCCTCGTGCCTGCGGAGTCATTCGAGTTCACCCCCGACCGCGATTCCGAGCTGTTCGCACTGGCTCCGGCGAGTGCGGCGGTATTTGTGTTGCGCGGCGACGAGGGAAGCGAGCCGTACGTCAGCAAGAGCTCGAACCTGCGGCGGCGCTTGCAGCGGCTGCTCGGCGCCGTCGAGGGACAAAGCCGCAAGCTGAACTTGCGCGACCGCGTGCGGCGCGTGGAATGGACTGCAGTCCGTTCCGACTTCGAAGCGTCGTTCCTGCTCTACAAAGCACTGCGCCGCGAATTTCCCAAGAGCTACGACAAGCGCCTGCGGCTGCGCTTTGCGCCGCTGATCAAGCTGATCCTCGACAATCCCTATCCACGCGCGACGGTGACGACTCGCATCAGCGGTTTGCGGACGAATGCGCACTATTACGGACCGTTTCCGTCACGTGTCGCTGCGGAGAAGTTCGCCAACGACGCGCTCGACCTGTTCAAGATGCGCCGCTGCGTCGATGACCTTCATCCCGATCCCGCGTTTCCCGGCTGCATTTATTCCGAGATGAAGATGTGCCTGGCGCCGTGTTTCAAAGGCTGCACGGACGAAGAATATGCAGCCGAGGTCGAGCGGGTGCAGCGCTTTTTCCAAAGCGGCGGTCAATCGCTTCTGCGTGAGATCGAGCAACAGCGCGACGAGGCTTCCGCCAATCTTGACTTCGAAGGCGCCGCCACGCTGCACGCCCGGCTGGACAAAGTCAAAGGCGCGGCATCGCAGCTGCCGGAGATCGTCCGACGCCTCGACGACCTCAACGGTCTGATGATTCAGCCCTCAGCGACAAGCGAATCCGTCGCGCTTTTCAGAATTGTCGCTGGACAGATTTGCGATCCCATCAACTTTGACGTCGGCAAGCAGGCGGAGGCATCGCATCTTGGTTCCAAGCCGCAGTCCATGGAGACGCGGATCACAAACGCGCTCGCCAGTGTCGCGCCGCCTGCTGTGCGCAGCGCGCTGGAGTGGATGGAGCACCTGGCGATGCTCAAGCGCTGGTACTATCGCACCTCCAAAATCGGTGAGCTGTTCCTTGCCGAACGCGATGGCGAGTTGCCCATGCGTCGCGTGGTGCGCGGAGTGTCGCGCGTATTTCGCGGCGAAAAGGCCGCGGGCGACCTCAGCGAAACCGCGGGCGACTACTGGACATTTCGCGCGCGCGAAGCCGGCATCCCGGACAAATGAGTTGCCCGCGGCTACAATTCTCGGCATGGCGCGTGCGCGGAGAGTTGGGATTCCAAGCTGTATCAATCCCGGCACTCCTATATATGGCAATACGGGCGCGACCTGCTGGCCCTGCTCGATGCCAAAGCTGGAGAGCGCGTCCTCGATGTGGGCTGTGGAACCGGCCAACTCACCGCCGGGGCAGCCCGCTGCGGCGCAGAGATTGCCGGCGTTGATTCGTCGCCGGAGATGATTGCAGAGGCGCGCCGCAACTTCCCCGAGCTGAGCTTTGAAGTCGAACGGGCGGAGGCATTGCCCTACGTGGCCGAGTTCGACGCGGTTCTCTCCAACGCGGCGCTGCACTGGGTGCGCGATCAGCACGGCGCTCTGACTTCCATCGCTCGCGCCCTGAAGCCCGGCGGCCGGTTTGTCTTCGAGATGGGCGGCCATGAGAACCTGCGTCAGGCGTTGCAGGCAGGTTGCTCGGCCATGAGGTCGCTCGGCGTGTCCGAACCCGAAAGCCTTATCCCTTGGTTCTTTCCCAGCATTGGCGAATACGCGCCGATGCTGGAATCGCACGGTCTTCGGGTGCAATATGCATTGTTCTTCGAAAGGCAGACTAAGCTCGAAGGGGTGCGCGGCTTCGCCGACTGGATCGAGATGTTTGCCAAATTCGCGATGTTTTCCGTCGCACCCGACCAGCGAGGAGAACTGGCCCGGCGTTGGGAAGAACTGGCCCGTCCTGTGTTGTTTCACGACAGTGTCTGGACAATCGATCACACGCGCCTGCGTATGCTGGCGACCAAACGCTGAGCGAACATCTCCATGTCGCGCCGAATTTCAACATTGCGATCGAGCCGCACCATTGCCGGCTCGGCGCTCACTCAGCTTGGCGATGCGAAGAGGCTGGCGCGCGAATTCTTCAACCGCGACGCGGTGACGGTCGCGCGCGAGCTGCTCGGCAAGCTTGTGGTGCGTCGCGAGGGTCGAAGGCTGCTCGCCGGTCGCGTGGTCGAAGACGAAGCCTACCTCGGGCAGGACGATCCCGCGGCTCACGCCTACGCCGGCCGAACCCCACGCAACTTCGTGCTCTTCGGGCCGCCAGGCCGTGCGTATGTGTACTTCATTTACGGCAATCACTATTGTCTCAACGTCTCCTGCGAGGGCCGCGGCGAGGGCGTGCTGTTTCGCGCCATCGAGCCCGTGTTGGGATTGGAGGCAATGTCGCAAGCCCGCGGCATCGATCTGCCATCGTCGCCGCCGGTGGCACGATTGCGGATGATCGGTAGTGGGCCAGGCCGCATGTCGCAAGCACTGGGAATCACGCGCGACCGCGACAACAACAAAGAGCTCACCTCGCCCGGCTCGGACCTGTGGCTCGCCGACGACGGCTTTCGACCGCAGCAGATTCTGGCCACACCGCGCATCGGCATCACGAAAGCTATCGAGCGACCGTTGCGTTTCAGCGTTGCGCAGAATCCATACGTCTCCGGCAGGAAAATCGGCTGAGACGGTCTGGCCCACCAGTCGTCATTTGGGCTACAATGAGGACGCCGCAGTATTGCGTTCGCCGCAGCGAACGCGCTCCGCAGAATCCCAGCCAATTTTGCCGGTGGGAGTGAGCGAGTCGAGGTCTTCGGCGTTTTTGTGAAGTTGTTGGATATCCAGCCGTTTGCTTGCACGTGAATTGCCGTTGTGTTAAGCTCAATGATTGTCCCGGCTGGCGTGTAGAGTTGTGCCTGGGGAGGTCCGCCCGGAGCGGGTCTCGCCATGCAGGCTGGCGTAGCTCAGCTGGTAGAGCATCTGATTTGTAATCAGAGGGTCGGGGGTTCAAGTCCCTTCGCCAGCTCCAGAATCGTAACTTTGAGGCGATTTGCGGGCGTGAGCGAAGCGGGAGCCCGCAGCCGAAATCCAGACCCTGAGCGAAGCCGAAGGGGAGGGACCTCAAGTTGTTTTGAGCGCGCCGCCCGCCGCGGCGGGTAGCAGGAGCAAGCCAAACGTAGACGCGCAGCTCTCCTAGAGAACTGATTCCAGCAGCAGCCAGTCATTGCCAGACGCGCGGAAGTTTGATCGCGCGGTTGCTGCGGAGTTTTGTGGGACTGCGGTTCGGCTGATGCTCTTTGACAGCAGAACTGGCGTTCCCGGCCTTGGCAATCGGCTCGAAGGCTCGGTCGAATGTGCACAGGTGGCCGAGTGGTTAATGGCAGCAGACTGTAAATCTGCCGCTCCTTGCGAGCTACGGAGGTTCGAATCCTCCCCTGTGCACCAGGTTTTCCGGAGTTCAGCACGTGGCTTGAGTCTCAAGAAGTTTTGGATGAACAAGTTTTTCATGGCCCTGGGCGCGTATGCGCTGCTTGCAGTGCTGGCGTGGACGACGCTGAGCGATCCGAAGTTTAAGTTTGCGACGCTGGCAATTCTGGCTATGTTTGCGCTCCGCACCTGGTCGTGGAACAAGAAGCTGGAAGCCGAGCGCCGCGAGCGTCGGGACGAGTAGGCGGGAGTAACTCAGTGGTAGAGTCACAGCCTTCCAAGCTGTTGGTCGCGGGTTCGATTCCCGTCTCCCGCTCCAGGCTTTGCGTTGCAAAAGGCTGTATCAGTTTCAGAGGGCTGATGTAGCTCAGTTGGTAGAGCACTCCCTTGGTAAGGGAGAGGTCATCGGTTCAATCCCGATCATCAGCTCCAGAGTTGATGGTAGAGCAAGCTTTTAGGCTTGCGTCCGCTGGCAAGATAAAGATTCTTGTTGTTGTGCTTGAGATGAAATCTCAAGCACAACAACGTACGAAAAGAATGGCCGAGGGCGCGGACCTAAAGGTCCGCTCTACCTGGTTAGCTGGTTATGAAGCAGTCAGTCGAACGTCCAACATTTCGGCAGGCCGGCATTCGCGTTGAGAAGCTGGACGAGTTCGAGCAGCTTCATTCCGCGCTGGCCAGGATTTTCGCCCCCGCTGCGGTGGAAAAGTTTCTGCGGCTGTTGCAACGCAAGGGCGTGCCCATCCGCGATTTCCCTCGCGTGCTGCGCGAGCGGCTGCTGGATAAGTCGGACGCAACGCTCGGGCGAAGCGGCAGGACAGCACAACAGCTTTACGGCGCGCTCACGTTGAGCGATCAGGCGCAGATGCGCGAATTTTATCTGACCACGCTGGAGGCGGTTGACCAGCCCCTGCGTGAACGGTTCAATCGAATATACCGCTACTACTAAGGCAGAGAATTATGGCGAAAGAGAAATTTGATCGCAGCAAGCCGCACGTGAATGTGGGGACGATCGGGCACATCGATCATGGCAAGACCACGCTGACGGCGGCCATCACCAAGGTTTTGCAGAAGCACAATCCCAAGATCGTGTTCCGCTCCTTCGACTCGATTGACAACGCTCCGGAAGAGCGCGAGCGCGGCATCACCATCGCCACGGCGCACGTCGAGTACGAGACGGCGAACCGGCACTATGCGCACGTCGATTGTCCCGGCCACGCCGACTACATCAAGAACATGATCACCGGCGCGGCGCAGATGGATGGTGCGATTCTCGTGGTCGCGGCCACCGACGGCCCCATGCCGCAGACCAAGGAGCACGTGCTGCTGGCGCGCCAGGTCGGCGTGCCGTACATCGTGGTGTTCCTGAACAAGTGCGATGCGGTGGAGGACCCCGAGCTGATCGACCTGGTGGAGATGGAAGTGCGCGAGCTGCTGACCAAGTATCAGTTTCCGGGCGACGATCTGCCGGTGATTCGCGGCTCGGCGCTGGGGGCGCTGAACGGCGAGGCGCAGTGGGAAGCCAAAGTTGACGAGCTGATGGATGCGGTCGACAAGAGTGTGCCGCTGCCGGCGCGCGATATCGACAAGCCGTTCCTGATGCCGATTGAAGACATCTTCTCGATCTCGGGGCGCGGCACGGTGGTCACGGGGCGCATCGAGCGCGGCAAGGTGAAGGTGGGCGAGGAAGTGGAGATCGTGGGCTTCCGCGAGACGCGCAAGACGGTGGTCACGGGCGTGGAGATGTTCAAGAAGCAGCTCGACGAAGGTATGGCGGGCGACAACGCTGGCCTCTTGCTGCGCGGCATTCCGAAGGAAGACGTGGAGCGCGGCATGGTGTTGGCCAAACCGGGCTCGATTACGCCGCACACCAAGTTCAAGGGCGAGGTGTACGTGCTGTCGAAGGAAGAGGGCGGGCGGCACACGCCGTTCTTCAAGGGGTATCGGCCGCAGTTCTACTTCCGCACGACGGACGTGACGGGGGTGGCGACGCTGCCGGCGGGGACGGAGATGGTGATGCCGGGCGACAACGTGGCGCTGGAGATCGAACTGATCACGCCGGTGGCCATGGAGAAGGGCCTGCGCTTTGCGATTCGCGAAGGCGGAAGAACGGTGGGCGCGGGGACGATTACGGACATCATCGCGTAGAGGGTAGAGCAGCCCTTCAGGGCTGCGTTCGCGGAGCAGAAGATCTGGTGGGTGGCGATCATCTGCGATGAACGGCACCCACCGAAAGAAATGATAGGCATGGGACGCCAGCCTGAAGGCTGGCTCTACCGAGCGCCGTAGGCGCGGAAGAGGTTAGCCCAGCGCTTCAGCGCTGGGTAGGCAGGATAAAGCGGTCTGAGTCCCTTTAGGGACGGCAAGCTTCTCGGCGGACGAAATATCCGCTGATTTCCGCGCTTCGACGCGGACAAGCTCTCGCGGCCCATCCGCGAGGTAAACGAAAAGGAATTGTTCAATGCCTCGAGAGATCGTTACGTTGCAGTGCAGTGATTGCAAGGATCGCAATTACTCCACCACCAAGAACAAGAAGACCACGACGGGTCGGCTGGAATTCAGCAAGTTCTGCCGCAAGTGCCGCAAACACACGTCGCATAAGGAAGTGAAGTAGTTGTCAGCAGTCGGCACTCAGCATTTAGCTAAAGCGAGTGCTGATTGTGGGGTGGAACAGATTCGAGAGCGAAGCGGTAGCAGATTCGCAATCAACCGTAAGGGCTGAAGGCTGACTGCTGAATGCTGAGTGCTCAAACAGGGGCGTAAGCTCAACGGTTAAACTGCCGGTCTCCAAAACCGGACTTGGGGGTTCGAATCCCTCCGCCCCTGCCAGAAATATCGGTAGAGCAAGCTTTCAGGTTTGCGTCGCCGGCGAAGGCAAATATCCAGTGCGGAAACGGGATCGCAGATCTCGTTTCCGCACCCAGGAAGTAGAAGGACGTGGGGCGCGATGCTGAAGCATCGCTCTACCCCGCCCGAGGTTCAGGCGCTCCGAGCGCCGGAGAAGGTAGCAGATGGCGAAGTCAGCAGCAATGGAATTACCGGGCGACGGCAGTCTGGGCGCAAGGCTGAAGGCGTGGCCGCAACGCGCCAAGAGCTTTTACAACGACGTCCGCACCGAAATGCGGAAAGTCACCGTCCCTAACCGCAAAGAGGTACAAGGCACGACCACGGTAGTGATCATCACCGTGTTCCTCTTCGGACTGTATTTTTGGGTCGTTGATGCAGTCATCGGCAAGAGTCTGGACCATCTGTTGAAATATTTGAGCGGACGTTAATGCAACGAGTCATGACAGAAGAAGAGACGAATCCGGGGAAGAACGGGGACGAGCAGCAGCCACCGCAGCAGCCCGCCGAAGAAGGCGCGGCACAGGCGGCCGGCGAGCCACCCCGTAACCCCAATTTCAAGTGGTACATCATCCACACCTACTCGGGATTCGAGCGCAAGGTGAAGGAGTCGATCGAGTCGCGGGTGCGCGCCTATCCCGAGCTGGAGCACAAGATCGGGCGCGTGCTGATTCCGACCGAATCGATCACCGAAGTTCGCGGTGGCAAGAAGTACACCAGCGAGCGCATGTTCTATCCCGGCTACGTGCTGGTGGAAATGGACATGGACGACAACGTCTGGCACGTGGTGAAGGGCACGCCGCGGGTGACCGGCTTCGTCGGCACCGGGCAGCAGCCCACGCCGCTGTCGGACAGCGAAGTCCAGCAGATTGTCTATCGCGTCCAGGACAGCAAGGAGAAGCCGAAGCTCAAGGTCAAGTTCGAAAAGAACGAGCAGGTGCGCATCACCGAAGGCCCGTTCGCCAGCTTTACCGGCGTGGTGGACGAGGTCAACGAAGATCGCGAGACACTGAAGGTGATGGTCACG
>Ga0335073_10017096_pt1 | contig 10149 bp, 12 predicted proteins | sample Lox_Sample_22_FD_207093 | JGI IMG/M metagenome (GOLD analysis project Ga0335073, IMG submission 207093) | Soil microbial communities from Loxahatchee National Wildlife Refuge, Florida, United States - Lox_Sample_2.2 | ecosystem: Environmental > Terrestrial > Soil > Wetlands | place: USA... | reverse complement strand
ACACGAACGATGGCGTGCGCTATTTTTCCGGCACGGCGACTTACGAAAAGGAGATAGATGTTCCCGCCGATCGGCTGGCTTCCGGGCGCGAACTCTGGCTGGACCTGGGTGAGGTGAAAGATTTCGCCGAAGTATCCCTGAATGGCCGCGATTACGGCGTCCTGTGGAAACCGCCGTTCCGGGTAAATATCACCGATGCGGCACGGCCGGGGATGAATAAACTCGTCGTCAAAGTGACGAACCTTTGGCCGAACCGGCTGATTGGCGATGAACAATTGCCCTCGGACCGAGAGTGGCATGGCAAACAGCTTGCGGCCTGGCCGCAATGGGTGATTGATGGAAAGCCCAGTCCGACCGGACGGTTCACCTTTACGACGTGGCATCACTATACGAAGGATTCACCATTACTGGAGTCGGGTTTGCTTGGGCCGGTGACGCTGCAAACGGCGGAGGTTTTTACACCCAAGTGACCCGGATTGGATTAACGGATTGGTGGAATGGTGGGGCAGAAGGCCGCTTGCTGACGTGCGCGGCTCTGTTAAATGAGTGCGCCGCCCGGTTTTTGATGAAACGGCGGTATCCATAGTTTTTTAACGGGCTGGCAGGTGACGACGTCAGGAGTCTCTGATTGAACCGAAATAATCAGGCCGTTCGCAGTTACCCGATTAGTCAGAGTCTCGTCACCTCGACTCCTACGAAGGGTTTCCGCAAGTCCATTCATCCATTAATCCATCGCCTCTTCAGCGGGAAATGAGTGCGTCCTCGGGAGCGCCGTCCAGCGTGCTGGCATACAGCACCTGGCTATGACCGGGCATCAGAAAGGGAAAAGCGTTTCGAACAATATACGGTAAGCAATCAGCAAGCGACGTTTAAAACATTTGCCTTTTCAGATATTTAATTGGATACATGGGAAAACCAGCGATCAACCAATGGCCCGCCGTTCTACGCTGCGTCGAATTGCCGGTTGCAATCGCCACTGTTGCTATTTTGGCCGAAGCGGAACTTGATAAACGGTTGAAGACATGAGCTCGACATCGCCATCAACCTTCACTTCTGAGGCAAGCGCGGAAGCGCGTGGCCCCGCCTTCGTCACGACGCACTGGTCGGTGGTGCTGGCCACCGGGCGCAGTGATACCACGAAAGCGCAGGCCGCCCTGGAGAAATTGTGCCGGACGTATTGGTATCCCATTTATCATTTCATACGCAGACAGGGACGGTCTGTGCACGATGCACAGGATTTGACCCAGGAATTTTTCGCACGGCTGCTTGAAGGACATTGGGTTGCCCATGCCGACCAGTCGCGAGGTCGCTTTCGGTCGTTTCTGCTGCTGGTGCTGAAGCGGTTCCTGCTTAATCAATGGCACCGCGCGAACAGATTGAAGCGGGCTGGCAACCGCCATTGCCTTCCGTTGCCGTTGGACACGGCTGAAATGCGCTACATCCACGAACCCGCCGACACCAGCACACCCGAACAGGCATTTGAAAAACAATGGGCAATCGCGTTATTGGAAACGATTCTAGGCCAGTTACGCTCGGAATACGAACGGGATGGCAAGGGGCGGTTGTTTGAGACAGTCAAGCCGTGCCTGACAGGAGACCGCGAATCGCAGCCGTATGCCGCTCTGGCGGTCACGCTGCAAATGTCAGAAGGTGCGGTCAAAACGGCGGTGCATCGGCTCCGCGAACGGTATCGGGACCGGCTTAAGGCCGAGATTGCGGACACGGTGGCTTCGCCACAGGACGCGGACGATGAATTGCGGCACTTGTTTCATGTCCTGAGCCGGAACTGACCGGACATTTTTCATTCGCCCTGTAACCTTCGCGCCAATTCCTTTAGTGAATAAGGTGAGAGAGTAAAAATGGACACGAAACGCATCTGTTCAGTCTGTGGTAAGGCGCTCGCGGCCAACGCGCCGGAAGGATTGTGTCCTGAATGCCTGCTCAAGGCCGGCATGGGGACAGGGGCGGATTTGGGGGCAGACACCGGAACGAAGGCCACGCAACGTACTTTCAATGCGCCGTGCGCGGCCGAACTGGCACCGCTGTTTCCGCAACTCGAAATCTTTGAGCTCATTGGCAAAGGCGGCATGGGTGCGGTTTACCGAGCGCGGCAAAAGGACCTGGATCGCATTGTAGCCCTGAAGATTCTTCCGCCGGACATCGGTCAAAACCCGGCATTCGCGGAACGATTTGCCCGTGAAGCCAAGGCTCTGGCCAGATTGAACCATCCCGGCATCGTTACCATTTATGATTTCGGGCGCGCGAACGGCTTGTTTTTCTTCCTCATGGAATTTGTGGACGGCATGAATCTGCAGCAGTTGCTTAACACCGGGCGGATCTCGCCGCGCGAAGCGCTGGCCATTGTGGTGCAAATTTGCGACGCGATGCAATTCGCGCACGACCAGGGCATCGTTCACCGCGACATCAAGCCGAAAAATATTTTGCTCGACCGTCGCGGGCACGTGAAGGTGGCGGATTTCGGTTTGGCTAAATTGATGGGGACCGGGAACGAACCGGCGGCGGCTGGAGGAACTGTCGCCTGTTCACCAACATTGACGGAATCCGGGAAAATCATGGGCACGCTGCAATACATGTCACCCGAGCAGATTTCCGCGCCGGGCGAGGTGGACCATCGGGCGGATATTTACGCGCTTGGCGTGGTGTTTTACCAAATGCTCACCGGCGAACTGCCGGGCAGGAAAATTGAGCCGCCTTCCAGGAAGGTTCAGATTGACGTGCGGCTGGATGAAGTCGTTCTTCGTGCGTTGGAGAAGAAACCCGCGCTGCGTTATCAGCAGGCAAGCATGTTCAAGACGCAAATCGAGACGATTGCAACCACGCCGCCGACTGCTCAAGCCGAAGAACCGCCGAGGAAATCAGGCATGGTTCGCTTCGTCGAAATCTTTTTCGACATCACGTTCACTTCGCCGGCTGCAGTGAGGCTGCTCAACATCTCCGCGCTCGGCTTTTTTGGCTCGCTTGGATTTCTTGGATTCGTGTCTCCCGATTGGCGTTGGTGTTTTGGTTTCTTCGGACTATGCGGGCTGTTTGGTCTGATCGGTCTCGCTTTCATCGTGGAGATGTTTGCCGTTCGGGCAGCGACTCCCAAGGGGAGCCTTCCGCGCTGGGCGAAATGGGGGCCGTGGTGCGTTGGCGCGGGGCTGCTGTTGATGCTGGTGCCGCTCTTATACGCATTCCGCAGTTCTCACTCATCGTTCAACCAAATCCTCAACACGAACGAAGTCGTTGACTTCAATTCCCCGGCCGCAGGTTCCGCCGATCCTCGTTTGGAAAGGAAGGTGGAGTACTCAACCAGGAAGGCCAGCGTGCAGGACATTGTCCAGAGCCTTGCAGAACAGGCAGGCTTGAAATACAACTGGCAGAAGTCCTTTGACCAAACCGACCCGCTTTGCCGACAGTGGGTGTGGAATGTAACCATTGATGGCAAGACCTGCCAGCAGGCGTTGGAGCAAATTCTCGAACCGGTCGGCCTCCGTTACAAAGTGGAGAATGGCGTCCTCGTCTTGTCGCGTCAGGAAAAAAGGATGCAGAATGCACCGCAACAGCGGGGGGCCGCAGGTGAAACGAAAGCCACAAATAAATTCTATGCAACTCTCGCCGAAATGATGAAAGATCCCCAAAGCCGCGAAATGCTTCGCGCGCAGCAGCAAATGATGATCGACCAAACCTATGCGGATTTGGCTGTCCCAGCCGACAAATTCGATGCGCTCAAGGAATTGCTTTTGGACCGGCAGATGGCCATTACCGAACCTTCCCTGGGCATGATGAACGGCACCATGGCGGAACGCGGGTCGGCAACGACGAACATTGTAGCCATTAAAGCGGAGTACGACCAAAAAATAAAGGACCTGCTCGGCGCGCAGGGATTCCAGTCATATCAGGATTATGAAAAAAGTCTTGTCGAACGAATGCAAATCCAGGTCTTTAATGGCACGCTTCCAGCCGATTCCGCGCTTACGAACCAGCAGGAGAACGATTTAATCTCGGCAATGTATGAGGAACGCCTCGCCATGCCTTCCTTAGCCGCACTTTCAAAACAAACGTCAACGTCGTCGGTCCTGAGCAGCAACCAATTGGCCGGCTTAGAGGCTCAAATGACGGAGTTGCAACAACATGATCTTAAACGAGCGGCAGCCATCCTGACCCGAGGCCAGCTTGAGCACTTCAAAGAATGGCAGGAACAGATGGCCGGCGCGCAATCGGCTATCTTAAAAGAAATGTTCGGCGACGCACCAACTTCGCAAACCGGTGGAAATCGGCCGTCTGTTTCATCAAGTGAAACCAATGACGTCAAATGATCGCGACATGGGGCAATGTCCTTAGGACACTACCCAGCTTGGAGTGTCCATCGCGCACACATCCAATTCCGAGGTTCAATGCGCGAAATTATCCGGCGTAATCCTACAGAACTTTCAGTTTGGGACGCTGTAACCGTCAGCCTCCCGCACGACCTTGGCGTTATAGCCTTGCGCACCATTGCGTTGAGTGCGTTTTCCGGCGATCAGTTCAGGATCCGATTGGCAAATGATGTTGATTGAAAGGCAATAATTGTGCGGCGTTACAATTGGTAGATATTACTAATAGATTATGGCAAATACTGCGCTTATCTACGCGTCAAAGAGAACCGCCAAAAATTTATGGCAGGAATATCGCGTTTATCCTGACAGGCTGGAATTACAAAGTTGGTTTTTGTTTCATACGATTGTCATTCCCGCAAAGGAAATCCTGAACGTGGAGGTCCGTTCGCCGGGAATCATCGGAGGTCTCAAATTGGACAACTGTAACTTCTGCCGTCACGTGCGGATTCAGAGGAAAGCGGGGCTATTCAAAAAAATTGGCTTCACGCCGGACGAACCGGATAAATTCGCCGCGTTTTGCGACGATATTAGGGGCTGAGCCAAACGTCGAATGCATGCTGCAATCGAACTTCTCATTTTTTGGGCGTTGGCATTTGTGGCACTTTGCCTTTCCGTCTATGTTCTGGCCATCTTCGACGGATTGATAGAGAACGATTTAGAATTGCTTTCGCTCGGCAAAGAGGTGGCCATAGCCGGCGTGGCCTCATTTATCGAAGCATTGGCCGTGTGGCTTGTCGTGCTGGTTATACAAGCGCCCTATCGGGGTCTGGGGCTGCGAGCGCTCATTCTCCCGGCTCTGGTTGTGGCCCTGATTTACAAAATTGCCCACCTTGAGCATTGGAGCCGCTACGACGTTCTGCTGCTCCTGCTGTTCCAGATGGCTATCGTTTGCCTGGGGGCGTCACTGCTAACCGCGCACTTTGGGTCTGCGGCGCTGGTGCTGGTGTTCTTTTGCCTGCTATTGGCGGGCATTGCTCTTTTGAACAAGGGCATGTGATTGCCACGCAGGACTTTGGGCGGCGGCGAAGGGAGTTTTAGTTTGGGCGGCGGGTCACCACCGCCCCGCCTCGGGGTTATTGAAAATTCAAGCCAATCCATAGTTCGGCGTGAGGCTTGTGGTCGTTGTTCCACAATGAGGCCGAATTTGTGGGATTAAACAAAACGTACGGGTCCATTGAGGCCACATGGCCGTCGCAGAAAAGCTGATTATAATTCTTGCCGTGCCGTTGGGTCAATGGAGGGTTGCCGTAATACCACGTCAAAAACGGAATGGGAGGGTCTTGAAAATTGCCGCAATACATCTCAAAGACACCGGAACCATTAGGCACCCCTCGTTCGCCCCTATGCCTGGACTCGCCAATGGCCAGCATCTCGCTCGGCGCTATTATCTGAGATTGAGAAATGGAAGAGCGATTTCTCCATGTTCCGCTCAAACCGAGACTCACACGGCCGCCCTTCGTATATAATGGAGAAAGAGAGTCATAGCTGCACACACCTTCGCCGTCGTAAGCGTAGCTGCCAAGCGGGTCGTGGGGCAGACTTCCGGCGAAGAGCGAGATTTCACCCCTATATCCTGGACAGTGATAAGCTTGATTGGTCCATTGCAGCGGGTAGTAAGCTGATAGGGCATCGAACCACAAAATCGAGACCTGGTTAGGATATTGGTGTCTGTTTTCATCTACATACATTTCCAGTGCCAAACCCATTTGGTGCAGGTGGTTCTTACAAGCGCTGGAATCCCCTCGGGCTTTGGACTTGGCCAGCGTTGGAAGAACCAAGGCGGCCAGAATGCCGATGATGCCAATGACCACTAGCAATTCGATGAGGCTGAACGCGTCGCGATTCTTTGCTGCCGGGGCCATGGTTCCAATTACGACCTTGCGGTATAGCGCCTGTGTTCTTGCTCTGCACGTCATGCGGTCCCCTTCCATAAAGGCACCCTCATTCCGGCTACCCCCGCTGTCAATCCACGGTTGTTGGGCCGCTGACACCAAGATTTGGTGACGTCTCGCGGTTGCGGTTTTGCAAGTAATGTTGATTGAAAGACAACCATTGTGTGGCACTACAACTGTTAAATGTCATTAGTATAATTTTGAATGGTGAAAATTCAGTTAGAACCTTTATGAGCACGAAGATATCACCACTAAAGCAAGCAGTCGGCGCATTCGAGAAGGCGATTGGATCGCATCAGTATGGAGTTGACGGAATAGTGTTCGTTTGCCCGGTGTGCGGTCACAACCACTTCAAGTGGGGAACCGGCGCAAAAGTCCTTGGATCATATTGGTTCGCTTGTGCCGGGTGCGGTCATGTCGAGCCCTTTGCCCAACAGCCATCATTTTCGGAGGAGGAAGCTGAACTATGAAAGAAAAAACACTTATTTACTTTTCATTGGCCCTTAGCGCCATTGCGCTGACCATCAGCATCGTAGCAATATGCAAAATGTTGCAAATTAAAACCATCGCCGACATTTATGTCAGCCAGCAAACTCAGTTGGCGAAAGCCGGGAATGAGTGGGCGGAGTTTCACCTTTGGGATGCATACGCGAACGGCGCGAGCGGCGTGGAACCGAATCAAGCCAGGGCGGACCAGTGGCTCCGTGCCTTTGTCAAGGACGTCTATTTGGTGCGGTTTGAGGCCGCCGGCAGCTTTCATCCACGAAGTGCAAGGGAATACCTGGATGATATCCGGAAGCACACGTCCGAATGGCGTTCGGATGACCGCCGGATTGGTGTAGCGGGCTTTTTACGGACCACAAAAGACGGTGACAAATTGGTGGCCGCCCAGTTGAGCAACGAGCCCGAGAAATTGAAGGCACTAATTGAGGCCAATCCGGACCTGCAGTTTGATTCCGCAGAGCCAGTAACGCCGGAATCGTTCGTTGAGTATGAAAAATCGCCACAGGAATCGTTGTAGCTATGAAAATCAGGAACACCGGAAATTTTGGAATCAAAACACACTGCGAGGCTTGTGGAGAGATGGTCCTGGGAGTGATCGAGGCGCTTCAGAAAGTCGAGAGCAGATATTTGTGCCCGGCTTGCGCCGCCAAAGCCAAAAACCCGAATTTTACAACGTGCACCGCTTGCGGAGAGTTCATTAGCAGTCAAGCTATCAGTTGCTCGAAGTGCGGCGCGCCACAATCGCACAAAGCCGCAGCCTGAACCGGGAGGGAGAATCGTAAAAATTCTTTTAAATTTCAGTTGTGAATCCGAAGAACCACGATCGAAGGCATGAGGCGGCCGCCGGCAGCCTTGGCTCCCCGGATCGCGGCATTGCGAGATCCGTGACCAGGAAATGTATAGGTCTATCCATTGCAGCAGCGGTTGCTGGGATGTCTGCTGCGGGATGCTATTCGACGCACACGATGGCCTCTTTGGGCCCTCGCAATATTAAGGTTGTTGATGCTTCAACAAAGTGTCCGATCACCGGCGCACATGTGGAGCTTTATGATTCGGAGGGACACTGCATGGGACAAGCGACTGATGATCATGGCAACATTCGAGTGGCGGCCGGGTTGCTTACGATGGGGTTGCCGAAATATGACAGGATACAGGTTGCGCGGGATGGTTACGAATCGGTCGCCTTTCCCTTGACCAATGGATTGCCACACAAAATTGAGTTGAAGGCGACTCGGAAATGATGCGCCTGACGCTGAGTGGCACGAACAGTCCGGCAAAAATCAACTTTAAGAATCAATTCGGACTCCATTGGTAATCATAGCCGGGGGGAGGATTGGTTGCGGCTGCGGGACAGCGGTCTGCGCAAAACATCTTTATATAACTCACATGTCCATCCACAAAGCTTACGACATTTTTAGAATCATTGTACGATATTCCATAGAAGTAGGAGACGCCATGGGACGACGGATCGTGCCATGAATAGGGCAGCATGGCGGCAACTTCCAGCACCAATACCGTTTTGTCCGGATGTTTCACGGAGCCTAACTTGACCCCACCGAGACCGGGATGCGGGATGGTTACATTTCCGTAGTGTCGCGTTATATTGTCACCGGCATTAAACGCGTAGCTTGAATAATCAGTTCGTGATGAGTCATGCAGGCTCTTTTCGATAATTCGCACCGGGAGTGAGAATTGGTTCGTGAAAAATAAATTGGGATTGAAGATATCCGCAGGGCAGGCAAACAGCTTGTCCTGTGGAGATGACGCGCCTTTCAGGCCAACGTAGTTTTTCATGAGTTCCTTATAACCAGAATAGTACGAGTGCATCGGAGCGTCATTTGACTCATCGGAGTAAATGCGCACACCCAGATTGACTTGGCGCAAATTATTCATGCACTTCGTTCGCTCCGCTTTGGCCCTGGCACGGCTCAAGACTGGCAATAATAACGCAGCAAGGACGGCAACGATGGCAATTACAACCAGCAGCTCAATGAGCGTAAAGGCGGCGTAGTCGCGATCTCGTTGCACTTTCATAATTGTCAATCCGGACTCCATTGGTAGTCATATCCTGCAGGAGGATTTGTTTCGAATGCGGGGCAGCCGTCTCTGCAAAACATCTTTATATAACTGACATGGCCGTCCACAAAGCTAACGACATTTTTGGAATTATTGTACATTCCTATTCCATCGGAGCCGGACGCGTCATGAGACGATGGGTTATGCCACGAATATGGCACGATGGCGGGGAACTCCATCACCAATATCGTCCTGTCCGGATGCCTCACAAAACCTAACTTGACTCCCGTGAGTCCGGGATGGGGCATGGTTATTTTCCCGTAGTGTCGCGTTATGTTGTCACCGCCATTAAACGCATAGCTTGAATAATCAAATCGCGGTGAATCGTGAAGGCTCTGTTCGATAAATCGCAGTGGGAGTGAACCCCGGTTCGTGAAAAAGATATCAGCGTTAAAAATATCCACAGGACAGGCAAACAGCTTGTCCTGTTGAGATGACACGCCTTTCAGGCCCACGTAGTTTTTCATGAGTTCCTTATAGCCAAAATAGAACCGGCCCACTGTGCCCCTGGGCCCCGGAGACGGCGTGGCGTCATTTGACTCGTCCGAATACATGCGCACGCCCAGATTGATCTGGCGCAAATTATTCATGCACGTCGTTCGCTCCGCTTTGGCCCTGGTATGGCTCAAGACTGGCAATAATAACGCAGCAAGGACGGCAACGATGGCAATTACAACCAGCAGCTCAACCAGCGTGAACCCGTCGGTGACTTTGGAGTTATTTCTCATGCCGGGTCAGCGAGTGCTCTTCCTCCCAGGCGGCAAAATTACTGTCCGGTTCAGAATGCCGTTCGCAATGGCCATCTGCAAAACCATAGACTCGTGTCCATCTGCCGCCGGCCATCCGGCAAGGGTCGCTACGAATCAGAATAATGCCGTTCGTCATCGGATTCGGCAATTTGTCCAGGGACCCGTGATAGAGAATGTCAAAGTGGTTCGTCCCGCTCGGGACGGCTTTGGCTGCGCTCAGGTAGGGCAGCGTCTGATTTAAATTTGTCGGAAACATGTTCCCGTGCTTCAGGGCATACAGCAACATTCCTAAGCAATAATCCTTGGCATCGCTAAACCTGGAGGCGGTTTCTTCCTGCCAGTCTTCATCCGCAGCGTTGCTTTGCACTTGAACATTTTGAATTGGCTGTGTGGAAGTCGTGTTGGTGCTGGAGTCGCGGTTTGTGCTGTCCCTGCTGGATTGGCCGCAGCCTGTCCATAGCAGCGACGCTGCGACAAATCCGGCTGCGATCACTGCCATTTTCATAGAAAATGTGCGGCTCAAAGCCAATGCCCTCGAAATATTGAAAC
>Ga0335073_10017095_pt1 | contig 10149 bp, 12 predicted proteins | sample Lox_Sample_22_FD_207093 | JGI IMG/M metagenome (GOLD analysis project Ga0335073, IMG submission 207093) | Soil microbial communities from Loxahatchee National Wildlife Refuge, Florida, United States - Lox_Sample_2.2 | ecosystem: Environmental > Terrestrial > Soil > Wetlands | place: USA... | reverse complement strand
AAAAGCATGGTGATCAATGTTACCAGAGCCATGACGAAATTGAGCACATAGGACCACCACATGCAGCGAGGCACCACGGTACCCGCATCTTTGACTTCCTCAGAGATGTGAACCGCTGTGTCTGAGCCCAAGATGCAGTAAAAGGAGTTGACTTGCGTGAGCAATAGTGCTGCGCCCAGATTCCAGCCATTTTCTGCCGTGAACGTGATAAAGACTTCTTTTGCTGTTCCTTTAGGACCGCAGACCCATAGCGATATGATGACGATGAAGAATCCGAGAACGTGTATGTAAAGAGCAAAAGCTTCTATTGCTGGCAGAATTGTCGCAGCCCATGTGTTAAACAAAATGGTGCTCGCAATGACAGCCAGCATAATCAGAGTGTACTGCCAACTCGTGAATGAATAATCTGGATTTGTAACGTTGATTAAGGTGTTGATCAAAGTGACAGTGAGGAATGGTCCTGCCGTCTGGGTTGCGAGCCAGGAGAGGGTCAACATCCATCCCGAAGCGTAGCTCAACTGCTTTTGATACTTCGGCGGCGAGAACTCCGACACCCAATGGTACTGTCCACCAGACGTTGGTGCCATTGACTCCATTTCTGCGAGAGACAGGACGACTGGTGCATATAGAAGCGACGTGACGATGAAGCCCCAAAGGAAACCACTATATCCCCCTGAAGCCACACTACTGCTCAGAACCAAGATGATGAGTTCCCATGATGCCATATACACCGAAATGAACCCGAGGGTCGAAACAAAACTAAAATTTCGCTGTCTGTCAGTTAGCGACGTGGATTCTCCAAAGGTGAAGCAATACCAGTACTCACATTGAACAGCTGCTCCTTTCCCAAGCGCTTCATATCCATCTGATCGTTATAGTCCTTATTCTCCGAGAAGTCCCCAGTGAATTTGTCAACAGCCACCTCATCCATTTCCCCTTGGGCAACATCTTTCTCAGCTAGAATTGATGGCTCTTGATATACCAAGACCTTTTCATCCATAACACCCATGGTGAAGGTTCAATGGAACACAGAGGTATTTGGCGAAACGAAATAGAAGAGTTGGATGACTTGAGATTGAGAAGTTCCAGACAGCAGTTATGAGAACCTAAGAAACAGAATGAAAATCTCTAGATGGATGGCAAACCTTTTTGTATTCTCGCCGCTATCTGACATGTCTTGCCTTTCTCCACAAAGTATTGACAAGCAACGTGAAGGGCCTGAGAAAGCGATATTCAATTGACCAATGGCACATAGGGTTTGGGATGATGCTAAGAAGCGTTCAGGAAGGTACACGCCTAGATCTCCAAGGACTAGCATATTGATAAGCTATGGTTTCATGGGTGTTAAAGGCTGCAGAGTGTCCGCAGAGAATTTGCATCGTATGAAGTTGAAAAGCCATGAAGCCCCGCATCTTCAAAATTTTCTCTAAGACAGGTGAATTAGATTCTGATAGTCAGAGATGGAATGGACGGCAGTGGCCGTTCGTTATCAAGTTGATGCAGATGGTTCTACAAGGGGAACATGTACAGCGAGCCATCGACTTCAAAGAGGTTCCGCATGGGATTGCCATATGGAGTGGAAAGGAAGAAATCTTACGTCCAAAATATGATAGATTAGCGTGAAAATGGATTCATATTATCATCCGGAGGCAAGCCGCGGAGTACATTGCCAGTGCTCGCATTAAGATTGGAGCATGGATTGTTAAGCTCAAGATGCGGATTTTCCCTGCAGCCTCGAGTTCGGCAGCATCCGCCGGCGGAGACCTCCACCTCCACCAAGCCAACCAACCCCCAGCTTTAACTGCCTTTACTCAATGCGGGAAGTTCATGCACCCCAGCTCGACGTCAACACTACACCGGAGAGCCTAGATGAGTGAAGAGCGTCAGAGTCAGTATGTCGACCCGATGACAAGCACAACTGCCGCGATAACGACGTCGTCGAGCAACCCCACTCCCGCTTCCGTGCTCCGGCGACATTACAAACGACTCGTGTCTCTACCTGGCCTCTACCCACTCAAGGCACGTTGATACTGATAGCAAGAGAATATCTCGTCTGTGTCAACATTCCTAACAATGCTTAGGGCATAACGTATTTTCTCTCACACCCTTTCCTGTGGCCTTTGCTTCGGGTTCGCTTTGTCACGGCCACCATACTCTCCGTCATCATCCTGCTGATCCTCTTCACCTTTACATACCTTCCGCAAGTACTATTTCTCGTCGTCTTCCACGGTACAGCAGGTGCTTGGCTCAATGGAACCATTCTCGTCCTCGGCGAGGCCTCAGTTGTAGTGGCAATCCTGTTCGAAGCTTTCTTCGTTGACGAAACCCAAGTCGACATTTTCGACGGCGTTCTGGTTGCCAAAGGCTACGAAGATCTAGTTAGAGAAGGAAGACCAGTGGCGCCAATTGTCGATGCTGCAGATAACGAAGAAGAAGCTGTGATTCTTGATCCTGTCCAGCGTCTGGGACACCCAACGAAGCCTGCATGCTTCAGCCCTTTTAGTTTTAGACAGATCTTCGAGTATGTCGTCCTCTTGCCGGTAAACCTCATTCCATGGGCCGGCGTGCCACTTTTCTTGATCCTGACAGGATATCGTGCCGGGCCGCTCATGTCATGGAGGTATTTCCAACTTCTCGGGCTCCGCAGGAAAGAGCGGAAGAAATTTATTAAACCTAGGAAGTGGATTTATGCCTACTTTGGGACTACAGCTATGCTCCTGCAACTAGTACCTGTCTTCAATATGCTGTTCCTGCTTACGTCTGCAGCAGGCTCAGCGCTGCTTACCATTGAGATTGAGAATCAAAGGAGGATCGCGGAGTCAGAGGGCTTGGAAGAAGCCATTTCAAACGAACCGCCTCTAGAATATACAGACGATCCAGTTAGTTAATTCATATCGACTAAACAATGTCAAATAAGTTACGCCACTTGTGTCTCTTTTGATTTACCTTTGACGAACTCATAAATTGATCACTGTGACCATGCTGCAGTTGGCCTCATTTGTCGACTTAATCATCGCTCCACATCAGAAAACATCGCAAGATGCAAAGAGCGGCCGAAACTCCGGTGACATGCATTGGAATCTCTATGTGATTATGTATTCGCAAGCAATGCATCAACACGCTGCAAATCCAGAGGAGAAACGGACTACAATCCTTCAAAGTCACCGGTGGCATCATCCTCGTCAATCTCACCATCCTGAATCTCCTTGGCAAGCTCCCTCTCGCGTTCCCTCGCCTCCTGAGCATTCTTCAACTCCAAGCGATGCTGGTTCATCGGGTAGCGCATAGCCCTGACGCATTCATCATGCAGGGCCAAGCACGCCTTGATGCGCTCATGGAAAGCCTCAGCGGGCTCGCGCGTGGCATAGACATCGCCAGCCTGCTTGGTCTGCATGAAGCCCTTCTCATGGTCGATGGTGGCCTCGATGACGTCGTCCTTGATGGCCTTGGACACGATGTACTCGGCCGACTCCTCGTTCTCGAGGCCGAGCCGGATGCAGATGTCGCGCAGCGAGATGCGCGAGTACACCAGTGACAGCCGCCGCAGCCCGATGCGGATCACGTTCTGCCGCATGCGCAGGATCAGCGTGTACGTGCCGTCGCGCCGGAACACCTCCGCATACTCCTCCACGATCTTCAGAAACCCCTTCATCTCTCCCGCGCGGACCGCCTTGACGAGCCGGAAGTAGGGTTCCAGTGCAAATTCCAGTTTTGGCTGGCTGAAGATGCTGCGTTCGGGGATGTCTCCCATCAGGAGTTCAACAACGACAAGGAACTTCATGCTGGCCTGGTAGAAGCCAACTGCCACATTACTCGTTGGTGCTTTACGAGTAGCACTGGTCAGATTGACATGAGCAGCAGTGTAATCTTGCTGAATGGCGCGTATCCGTCCAAGGTAGTACATATACCGAGCAACTTGGTTATTTGGCGCCGTTTGAGGGAACTCAACTTGAGCAACAAGCGCATCTGCTTGACCGATGTCTGACGTGGAGATGTAGTTACGAAGGAGAAGGACGATGGTAGCAGCTTGAGTCTCTTGGTCCTTACGGAGAACGGCGCTTCGGAGTGCCATCAGAAGTTTTCCTCGAATTTCAAGAACTCTCGCTTGGGGCGATGGTGGCTTTGGTTCGAGGTTTTCATAGAACAGGGACAAGTAGAAATAAGCCTTCGCGCCCAAAGAGTCTAATGTTCTTCGGTTAAGGCTGCGTATTGTCTCGACGAGGTTGGAAGAAAATTCGGCGCCTTCTTCGTATTGTTTGGAGTCATAAAGATGGACCTTTCTGGTTAGTACGCGATGAGATAGGACGAATGCAGAATGTAAAATACCTGTATAAGGATGCCAATGAAAACGTCAATCTCAGGAATGCTTTGTCGTCGTGATGAAGTAGACGCATCAGCTTTGAGAACCGTCTCCGCCTTCTTGAGAAAGAGCGTGGCATTGTTCGCATTCGTTCCTATGGCTTTGAGGAAGATGATGGCTTTCTGATCACCTTGCGGATAGGTGCGAACTATTACGGGGCCCAGTGTCTCTGCTCTAAGGTTCTTCCGGATAGAGGCTATCGACCGGAGAGCGCGGAGGGTGAATCGCGAATCGAACTGTTCAACGGCGCTTGCAAGGAGCTCAAAGTTGGATAATATTTCTTCTTGACGGTCAGAGAGGTTACAACCATTATCGATCCACACAATCATGTAGATATTAAGAAGAACAGCGCGGGTGTAAGGTGTCCCGTAATCAGGCATAATTACTGATGAAGAACGCAGCTTCTATCGACACCTCAAGGTATGACGACGGCTTTCAGCAAAGGACGGGGCCAGAAGAGAAGATGAAGCATCACCAAATATCTAAGCAAAAGAACTTCCAAAGACTTGTGAATAAGAGTGATGAGGAAATCTGACAGACGTACCTGAGATGGTCTTGACATTTGGATCCACTTGATCCTGCTGTGCAGTGATAACACCTTCCATATCCTCAGCCACCTTGAAGGAGTATCTATCTAGCTTGTATGTGCAGAACTGAAAGGTCTAGATCGAAAAAGGAAACTGAAAGGGAAATGTGAAGAGAAGGAAGTGCATGAGAATGTTCCGAAGCTTGGGAGGTTACAAGGTTGTGGGTGCGCTTGAGGCAAAGTCGACGAGCAGCTTCCATCACCAGCAAATTCTGCCGCACAAAGGCGGTGAGCCCGCGTGTTTACTGCCATACAACCTCGACGCGATGCTCGACCACGCAACAATCAGCATGGCTCTTCTCCACGCTCACCTCGAGCAAATATCGCTCTGCGCGGCTTCTGTCGCAGAGCTATCGTACGTTTGCAATTGCATGATCTTGAGGCATTACTGACTCTAGCAGCTTTCCACAGCCCAAAATCTTCACCAACGCACTTCTACAGCCGCATCACATTACTGCTTTGATTCGCGACACTGAACTTCACGAGCGAGCTTTGTTCTCTGTACCTCCGCCACAGCCCCTCAAAGCGCAGGATCTAGGAGCAAGTCGCAGAGCTACAACTTTCCAGCCGAATGGCGCATCCCTACTGGGTGGTACCGCATCCGCCGTGCGTGCTCCCAGGAGGAACACTGCTGTCGCCGCAGTTCTAGGAGGCGACCTTGTCGAGCGCATAAGGAAAGGTGGAGGCGGTGCTGTCGGCTCAGTTGGCAGGCCACATGAGAGCAAAGAAAAAGGCGAAGTCGACGTCGAAGTTCTTCTTGAGGGAGCGGAAAAGCTGTGTGCCGTATATCCAATGCCAGATGCCTCGGAGAGGATCGTAGCACTTCGTCAGCGGTACCAGCAGCTAGCGGCCTCCATCGATCATTACGAGAGAAGAGTGGCGGAGCAAACCGAGCAGCTCAACAAGATGAATCGACCGCGCGACTTTGATGAGGAGGAAGACGATGAAGACACAGCATTGCAGCAGCAACCAGTCGAAGAAATGGTGTTTACTGAAGAAGATATGAGACTCGAAGAAGAAGAAATCAAAGAACTGGAACGTAAAAGGCGAACTCTGGAAGAGCGAGTCAGTGCAATGGAGAAGGATATCAGCGGCGTAATGGGATGAACAGCGATTGCGGTCCCATGAGTTAGAGAATGATAAGAATCTCTCATTGATTCGAACATCTACCGAATGATGCGTTGCAATATCCTTAGGAGGAAGGTAAAGAGCGAGAACCGGGAAGACTGGCAGCGACTTAAACACATTGATGGCCCGTCGAACTGATTACCTTGCGATGTTGGGAAGCGTCGCGGAGGAGGCAGAAGACATTTCGCACAGCATCTCGGGCGACTGAGGATGATACTGTGTCGAGATAGCAGGACAAAGTTCTCTCAGAATTGGAGAACATCATTACTGTAGCGAAACTATTCAGAGAGTCTCCCACTGTCCAAGGGTGATGTAGCAAGGATTGGGTTGAAGTCGCGCGCAAGTTGTAGTCATTCCGGACAGATCAGGTGCTCGTATATTATGAAACTAGCAATCTATAACTTGATTTATACTCCACAAAATATTAGAAGTGTAATTGCTTCTTCGATTGATCTTTTTGAGCTCGGTTATGCTCTTGCTGGAATGCAAGGCTCGGTCGGCTCAAGTGGGATGGCATTTACCTCGGACGCAGGGTTCAATGTACCAAACTCCTGCGACAATGCCGTCCCGCGTCTATTCACTTCGACGTTGATCGTGGCAGTCTGTTCACAGAGCACCTACATCCAGAAACCCAAGAGAATCTCCCTTCTACATCTCCGGCCGTCTATGATTTGACATATCGCATCCAAGTCGATGTTGGCGCAACTCATCTACGGTTAGCCACCTCCTTCAGAGTCATCGCCCGCCCATCAGAAATCAACTTGACTTCTGCATCCCAGCTTGACACCATGAGCGCCGCGGACGGCGCGCAGGGCGCAAACCCTGCTGGCCATCCATATCCAAATCTCATCAAGCCTGCCCAAGTTGAGAGCCTGCCCTTCTTCCAAGAGGCTACCTCGAAGCAGAAGATGTTCTCCGCCGTCAGCCAGTACTGGTCCATCATCAACAGCACCTCACCAGAGAGTCCCCAGCATAAAGCCGCTCACGAGCAGTTAACGAAGATCTCTAATACGGTGAGGACGAAGTACGCACAATGGAAGGAACAGAATAGTCAAGCCGCCGGCGCCCAAAGACCTCAGAGTCAAGGACAGCCTCAGACGCAACCAGCACAGCAGCAGACGGCTCAAGGCGGTGAGCAGGCGCAACCCACACAAAACACAGCTCCTACGGGTCAACCGCAGCCGCAAATTCCCCCTGGGATAATGAAACATATCAGTGAATTCCAGTTTTGCAATCCGAGGGAAAAGCCAAGAGGCACTCCCGAGGGCGAGAAGTGGTTCAAGGCTGCTAGGGACCACTACGCTGCCGTTCTGGTCAGAATGGAGAAGTATAAGAACAACTTGGCGCAACTTGACAAGATTATTGAGCAGCATCGGCAGCGCAATAGCCAACCTCCTCAGGAGTATATCGACAAGAGGGCCAGTATTCAGAAGGATTGGGAAGCTGCAAAAACAGAGGTAACCAACTTTCGAAAAGCACAAATGGCTCTTCAGCAGCAGCAGCAACAACAGCAGCAGCAGAATGCGCAGCAAGCACAGCAAACTAACGTTCAAGTCAAGACAGAAGCTGGCACAACGCAACCGACAGGTGTTGCAGCAAGCTTCAACATGCAGGCTTCTGCGCAGCAAAATGGACAGCAACCTGCGCAACGCCTGCCGGCTAATGCTGCGGCCAATCCAGTCATGACAAATGCGCAAAATCAGAATAGAGCCTCCGTAAGTTCGGCAAGTGGCAGTCAGATACCGACAACACAAGGTTTTGCGCAACCGCAAGGTCCAATACAGCAGCAAGGACTTCAGAGCGCCGGGCCAACACGACCTCCGCTCAACACTCAAATTCCGCCACAAACCGGCCAAACACCGCAAAGCGCCAACCAAATGAACCAAAACGGCCCTCGCACACTATCACAAAAAGAAGCCATCGCGCAAGCTCAACGATCCTACTCTGAACGTCAAACGCCACAGTCGGCAGTAGGTCAAGTCGGCAGTCGTGAACTACCAACAAGCGGCAGCAAGTTTCCAATTCCCAAAGTCCTTCCTGAACGAGCAACATCTATTCCAACACCTGTAGCTATGAGTGCGACTCGACCTACACTGAGCGGACCTGCCAACGGCCTAGGCGGTATGATGGGACAAGTTCCTATTGAGAAACAGCCCGGTACGGTCATGCTTGAAGGTGGAGAAGGCGGCGTGCTCAGCCGGAAGAAACTGCATGAGCTCGTGCGTGAGGTTGGAGGTCCGGATGAGAGCCTCACGCCTGAGGTTGAAGATGTAAGTTGAATCACTTCTCTTTGCACCGATCGGATGCTAACGTCTTACAGATCCTCCTCAGCATTGCGGATGAGTTTGTCGACAGTCTCACCACCGCAAGCTGCCGCCTTGCGAAGCAGCGTCAAGGTCAGGACCTCCAGATCCGCGATTTGCAGATGGTACTTGAGCGCAACTACAACATCCGCGTTCCGGGATACTCAAGCGATGAGACTCGCGTCGTGCGCAAATTCCAACCGGCGCCAGGCTGGACGCAGAAGCTCAATGCAGTGCAGGCAGCGAAGGTGATGGGCGGCAAGATGGACATTTAGGCCTTATGTCAACGTTGGCTGACGACATACTTCCAAGACCAATAATAAAGAGAGACGACAAGACTCCGAGTAAAGCGAAGACGCAGATGAAGTCACACCGGACGAAAGACCGAGCCATTCATAAGTGTTGTTACGATACCCATTTTCAGTCATTTGAGTCCTCAACTCTATAATTCGCACAACCTGAATTCATCATGCCTAAGCCGTGCTGCATGACAACACATTCCAGCACTCGTCACAACAAGTCCAACGACCACAAGGCGTCCAATAATAATTGTCACTGTGATTTATGGTCGTGAAACAAAAGTCATCACAGGCAGAAAAAAAATGTACAGGTTCTAGGAGCTAGTCGTTTTCTCTGCAGATCAGAAGCGAAGAAGGAACGTAGGAGCAGACTGGGCAGAATAGTTTGTGGAGGAAGTGAGCGTCCCCCTTGGGAAATGCAGTTATTGATCGGTGAGTCCGCGTCTTTGTACTCATAGTAACTGAGAGAATTATAATACCCCATCCTCAAGATTCCCTCCTGCATTTGGTGAATCCCATTATATGAGGATTAGAGGCCAGTCACGAATATGAGGACATATAGGCAGTCTAGCGATGCGGATGGCAAAGAGCCAGCAATGATATATTATCGATGCACGATTTGCACCATATCTGACGATTGAACATGCCCTATTGATAGCATCTTACAATCCGTCCTCGCGTATTCAACTCCAGACACGAATCTCCCATAGAGATCCCACAGGCCGGTTCAGCTGCCTTACATGCAAATCAAATCTTCCTATTGATGTTCTGCTGCTCCAAGCGCGCATTGTCCAATGCAATCCAGCCAACTCCAACCAAAATCAAACCATCCGTGGGGTATTCGTACAAGGTCGCAATTCGACAATACGGTAGCGTATGATTGCGGTTAGAAAATTTTCGTTCCTTGCGACATGCCGGCCTTCCGCAAGATGCACGGCGTCCAACTCGACTCGCGACTGACAATCACTCTCGTTCAGATTCCCATTATGTTCGGAGGTCTCAATAGCGGTCCCTGCTTAGGTCGTCAGCGAAGGATTCCCACCACCGATGATTCTGCTCCACCGCCGGCGGGCCATACGCGCAGCATGTTCTGTAGTCGTAGATGCATTGTAGCATCCAAGCTTCTTCTCAAAAACAGACAAAAGGAGGCTCCCTTCAAAACTCAAGAGCGCTCGCTGAAGTCATCATCTCTCCTGCCGATGTGCCGCTGCGGATAGTTGCCCCCAGCATACGCGTTCGGATCGACTGACCTGTACCCGGAGGACCTGCGCACGCTCCGCCTGCGGTCGCTGTCGCGGCGCCGCGGCGGCGAAAGGACGTCCGAGCGCTCCTCCGTCACCTCGACGATGTTGTCGCCGTCGACGCGGCGGTCCTCGTCGCGGAACGACTCGCGGCGCTCCTCGTCGCGGAATGACTCGCGGCGCTCCTCGACGATGACGGAGCCGGGGCGCGGGAAGCCCGCCGGCGGCGGCG
>Ga0335073_10017094_pt1 | contig 10150 bp, 6 predicted proteins | sample Lox_Sample_22_FD_207093 | JGI IMG/M metagenome (GOLD analysis project Ga0335073, IMG submission 207093) | Soil microbial communities from Loxahatchee National Wildlife Refuge, Florida, United States - Lox_Sample_2.2 | ecosystem: Environmental > Terrestrial > Soil > Wetlands | place: USA: Florida... | reverse complement strand
TGGATGTCCTGCAACTCGTCCTTCTTCTTGGAGGAGACGCGGAGCTCGTCGCCCTGGACCTGCGCCTTCACTCCCTTCGGGCCCTCGTCCCTGATGATCTTGGAGATCTTCCTGGCGTCGTCCTGGGAAATGCCCTCCTTGAGCCCGACGTGCAGCCGGTACTCCTTGCCGGAGAGCTTGGGCTCGTCCGCGTCCAGGACCTTCAGCGAGACCTGCCGCTTGATCAGCTTCTCCTTGAACACGTCAAGGACGGCGTTAGCGCGCTCCTCGCTGTTGGCCTTGATTTCCACCGCTTCCTTGCCGGACCACGCGATGGACGCGCCGACGCCGCGGAAGTCGAACCTTGTGCCTACTTCCTTGACGGTCTGATTCAGCGCGTTGTCGACTTCCTGATGGTTGATCTTCGAGACGATGTCGAAGGATGATTCGGCTGCCACGTCCCTCAGGCTATCGCCGGGGCGGGCCTGACGTCGGCTTAAGCCGGCCCGTTGCGCTCGTAGGGTCTGACGCGGCGGCCAGACGCGGCTTGCACCCGCGAGGATGAAGTAGCGGGCCGGTTCCGCTATTCTTCACAGTGCCCGTTCTGTGGGACGGCGCACGGCAGGTTGCCCGAGTGGCCAAAGGGAGCGGTCTGTAAAACCGTCGGCTCAGCCTACGTTGGTTCGAACCCAACACCTGCCACTGATCACAGTTCGTAGTCCCTGCAGGTCAGCGCGGCGACTAGCGATCTTGTCTTAGTTGAAGCGCCCCCTCGGTGTGAGCGGTCTGCAGACCGCTGCCTCTAGCAGCGCAATTGTGAGCGCGTCGGCTTGTGGCAGGCTGAGAAGCCATGCGGAGGCTTCCTTTGTTCGTTCGATTACACCGTGTTGAACTGCGGTGATCCCGTAATCGCATGACGCCGACTGTACGTTCGAGTCAGCGACGCTAGTCACCATACCGAACGGTCACGCGTTCGATGGGTGGGTTGGTCACGGACGAATGGCGGACGGGACGGGCTTTGACGGCGATCCGGCGAGCGGCTTGCCGTCGCGGATGGTGACCAGACCCGCAGGTGCAGCGGCGTGACCGATCTGCCGGATGTGCTCAATCTGCGGACCACTGTCCTGAACGAGGCGCTGAGGCGGCACGAGGGAGCGCTGCGGGAGCCCGCTGTCCGGCGGCGCCAATAACTGTCGGGCCTGGCGGCCTGCGGATGCCGTCATTGTCGCGGCCTGCAACTGGGCGGGCTGGCGATCGCCTGCGGCTTGGCGCGGCGGGGACTGAGACGACTGCGGATACCGCCTGCCCCGCAGCGCCGCCGTCTACACGGCGGCATGCTCTGACATATCAGCCTGGCTGGGGTGCGAGCCGACTCAAGCGGAGGTGCGGGCGGAGAGCTGGGCGGTGCTGGTTTGCCGGTCTGCGGGCAGGATGAGGACGACCCGCAGGCCGTGGGGATGGTTGAGCGTGGCGTGGGCGGTGCCGTGGTGGGCGCAGGCGATCGCGGTGACGATGGCCAGGCCGAGGCCGGAACCATTGTGGTGTTCCTCGGTCGGAGCGCGATAGAAGCGGTCAAAGATACGGGGGAGCTGGTCACTTGCTACACCTGGGCCGTCGTCGCTGACCTCGAGTGTGATGGTGCCGCCGGTAGGTGAGGCGGTGATCGTGGCGGTAGTGCCGCCGGGCGTATGCGTGGCGATGTTAGCGAGCAGGTTGTCGATGGCGCGGCGGAGCATCTCCTCATCGCCGGTGGTGATCAGGCCGGCGGTGATCCGGGGCTGCCAGATGTGCCGCGGGCTTGAGGTCCGGGCGCGTTCGGTGCATTCAACGGCGAGTGCCGAAACGTCAACGGGCTCGTGGCTGGGGCGGGGGTGCTGGTCCAGGCGAGCGAGCCGCAGCATGCCGTCGACTAGGTCGCCCATCCGGCGGGCTTCGGCGGTGATGCGGCGCATCGCCTCGTCCACCTGGCTGCGACCAGGCAGGGCGCCTTGCTGATAGAGCTCGGCGTTGGCGCGCAGTGAGGCCAGCGGTGTGCGCAGTTCGTGGCTGGCATCGACGAAGAACTGCCTGGTGGCCCGTTCGCTATTCTGCCGCTCGCGGACGGCGGCCTGGACGCGGTCGAGCATGCCGTTGAGCGCCGCGCCGAGCCGGCCAAACTCGGTCACCGGATCGTGCGGGCTGACCCGGCGGGTGAGGTCGCCTGCGGTGATCTTGTCGGCGGCGGCGGCCATCGTCGCGATCGGGCGGAGTCCGCGGCGGATTACCAAGCCTGCGCCAGCGACGACAAGGAGGGCGCTGGCCAGCACGCCGAATGCGACGATGAGCTTGAGCCGGCTGAGGGTGCTGTCAAGGCTCTGAAGGCTGGTGGCGACGATGAGCGTCCTGCCGTGCGCAGACTGTGCGGTGAGGCGCAAGTGCGCTCGCCCGTTACGGCTGGTCACGGTCAGGGCGCCGCGGTGCGCGGCGACTTGCGCCAGGTTGGCCGGAAGCCGGGGGACCAGGTCGGGGTCGCCGCCGACGATCTGCCGTACCTTCCCGACCCCGGTCATGAGCTCGATGTCGTATCCGTCGACGATAGCCGGTAGCGGCGGCAGGGACTGAACGGGGTTGGTCAGGCTGGTCTTACCGGGCTGTGCCGGGCGTTTCGGCGGTTGGACTCGGGCATGACTGGGCGCCAGGTCCGGGTAGTACTCCGCGAGGATGGTCTGCAGGTTCGTGTCCGTCTCAGCGAGCAGGTATCCGTGCAGGGCGGTGACTGCGGCGACGCCGAATGCCGCCAGCGTGGCGAGTATGACCGCGAGTACGCCGGCCAGCACCCGGGTGCGGAGCTGCGGGTGCCGGAACCGGGCCCATAGCCAGGTCGGCCGGGACGCGCTGGAACTGCCCGGCCAGGACTTGCCAGAGGAGGTATGCGATGCTGAACCGTGCCGCGTTCGCTCCGGCCTCACCGGAGCCCGCCTGTCGGGCGTGATGCGGGCACTCTGAGCCGGTAGCCAATGCCACGCCGGGTGTGGATCAGGTCGGGGCCGTGCTCGGCCAGCTTGTGCCGCAGGTAGGCGATGTAGGTCGACACGACCGCGTCAGAACCACCGAAGTCGTAGTGCCACACGTGATCGAGCAGCTGCGCCCTGGTCAGTACCCGGCCGGGGTTGAGCATCAGGTAACGAAGCAGCCGGAACTCGGTTGGTGACAGCTCGATCAGGTGGCCGGCCCGGCGGACCTCGTAGGAATCCTGGTCCAGCTCAAGGTCGGCGAATGTCAGCACCTTCCCGAGGACCGCGCCGCGGGTGCGTCGCAGCACGGTGCGGACCCTGGCCGCCAGTTCCTCCAGCCCGAACGGCTTGGTCATGTAGTCGTCGCCCCCGATGGTGAGCCCGGCTACCTTGTCGGCCTGAGTGTCGCGGGCGGTCAGGAAGATCACCGGGACCTGGCAGCCGTCTTCGCGCAGTCTGCGGACGACCTCGAAGCCGTCGGTGTCGGGCAGCATCACATCCAGCACTACCAGGTCGAATCTGCCGTCCCTGGCCAGCCGGAGCGCCTCTTTGCCGTCGGCAGCGGTGGCGACCTCGAAGCCGAGGAACCGCAGCGAGGAAGCCACCGCATCGCGCAGGAAAGGCTCGTCATCGACCACCAGCAGCTTCCCCTGGTCGTCACCAAAGCTCACCGGCTCACCCACCCGACGTCCGATCATTCGCACTTCCGTCATGCCATCTCAACTCCAGGGTTCAGTGCGGATTAGATGCGAGTTCCGTGTGAGTCCCGGCCCGGCTCCGATCGCTCGCACTCCCATAGAACTCCCACACAGTCCTGGCGGCATCCCCACGCCCAGTTCCGATGATGAAGCCCACAGGACGGCTACATGACCGTGAGGAGCACATGATGCATGGCGATACACGAGGCCGCCGGAGGTTCCGGCTGCTCTCGCCGCTGCACGCGGCGCTGCTAGCCGTCGTGGCCGGCACCGCACTGCTGACAGCCGCGTGCGGTGGCTCAGGCAACTCCCCGCAGGTCGCAAGCCTGGGAACCAGCAGCGGGACCTCGGCGAGCGGCGGCGGGACCTCCCCGGAAACCGGAAGCCGCGCGACGAACCTGGCGAAGGGCAGCCCGACCCAGCTGCTGAATGAGTGGGCCGGCTGCATGCGCGCACACGGTGATCCCGGCCAGGCCGACCCGACCATCGACGCTGACAAGGTGATCCACGTCGTCATGCTGCCCTCGGTCCCCGGCGGGCTGTACGGGCAGGACGGGCAGAGCAGCTCCGGGCCTGGGAGCCACTGCGGGGCGTACCTGACGGCCGCCTCCAGCGCACTGCGGGACGGCCAGCCTGCGCCGAGTGCGCCGAGCCAGGCTCAGCTGGTGAAGTACGCCGAGTGCATGCGGGCCAACGGGATCGCGGACTTCCCCGACCCCACAGCGGGCAGATTCCAGCTTCCCGGCGGTCCCGGCAGCGATCAGAACCCGGCCATCCAGAACGCCGGCAGGGTATGCGTGAAGAAGACCGGCGTGGATCCTGCCGGTGGTGGGGGCCCGCTTCCGCCGGGAAGTTTTGTGGTCGGCCCGCCCGGCGGATCCGGGGCTCCCCTCGTGCCCGTGTCAGGGGGCAACGGACCGGGCGCCGATGGCTAGGTACCTGACCAGGCGAGTCACCGTGATCGCCGCCGCTGTCGCCGTGGTCGCGGGCGGAGCGGTGGCCGGGGTGGCCGCGGCGGCGAGCGGCGGCCGGGGCACCCCGGCAGCTGGCGGTGGCCGCGTGACCACGGTCACGGTGGTGCGCACAGACCTGGTCAACACGGTCCAGGTCGGCGGGTCGATCGGCTACGGCGGCTCGTACACGATCGCGGCGCCGTCGGGGACCGGCCCGTCGGTGATCAGCCAGGACCAGCACACTGTCACCCAGGACCAGCAGGCGCTGTCCGCAGCCGAGCAGGCCGGATCGGACACCTCGGCCGCTGATAACCAGACGATCACGGCTGACCAGGCCAATGTCAGCACCGCCCAGTCAACCCTCAGCGCAGACCAGGCCAAAGAGAACAAGGACTGCGCCGGGACAGGGGCTTCCAGCCAGGCGTGCAGCCAGGACCAGCAGCAGGTCAGCCAGGACCAGGCCGCACTGGCCCAGGCCAGCCAGCAGCTGGCCGCGGCCCAGACGACCGCGAAGACCGACCGCGACCAGGACCAGGCCACGATCGCCGCCGACCAGACCAAGCTGGCCGCTGACCAGGCCACCCTCAGCTCCGACCAGGCCACCGCCGTCAACCCCGGCACGACCTACACCTGGCTGCCGCAGCCCGGCCAGGTCATCAGGCAGGATCAGGCTGTCTACTCGGTCAGCGACCAGCCGGTGCCGTTGCTCTACGGTTCCGTCCCTGCCTATCGGGCGTTTTACGGTGGGATGTCTGATGGCGGCGACGTGGGCGAACTGACCCATGACCTGATCACCCTGGGCTACGGCGACGGCCTGGTCCAGAGCGACCACTACTCGAAGGCGACGGCCGCAGCCGTGGCCCGCTGGCAGCAAGCGCTGGGCCTACCGGTGACCGGCCAGATCTTGCTCGGCGAGGTGATATTCGAGCCCGGCCCGATCCGGGTCACCACGGTCACCTCGTCAGCCGGAACCTCCGTTGGCGGCGGGCCCAGCGGGAACGGCGCCGGCGGCGGAACGGTTCTGACGGCCACCGACACCGCCCCGATCGTCACCATCGACCTGGACGTGACCCAAGAGTACCTGGTCAAACCGGGCGACGCCGTGTCGGTCGTGCTGCCCGACGGCACCACCACTGTCGCCGGGCGGGTGCAGTCCGTCGGCAGCGTGGCCACCTGCCCGGGCGGCAGCGGCACCGGTACCGGTAGCGGCGGCGGGGGCGGCCAGTCGCCGTGTGCGTCCGGCGGCAGCAACTCAGGCCCGGCGGTCCCGGTCACAATCACGCTGGACTCCGTCCCGTCTGGGACCGCCCTTGCCGAGGCGCCGGTGAACGTCAACATCACCAGCCAGCGGGCCGACAACGTGCTGGCCGTACCCGTGAACTCGCTGCTCGCGCTGGTCGGCGGTGGGTTCGGGGTGGACGTGGTGACCGCCAGCGGCGCGGTCCGGCTGACGGCGGTGACCACCGGCCTCTACTCCAGCACGCTGGTTCAGGTCAGCGGTCACGGAATCACCGCCGGAATGCGGGTGGAGGTGCCCTCGTCGTGACACTCATCATCACTGCCCAGGCGGGACGGAGCTCCGATGCCCGGTCGGCACCGGTGCTCGAACTGGAAGGCGTAGTCAAGGAGTACCCCGGCGACCCGCCCGTGGCCGCGCTGGCCGGCGTCGACCTGCGGATCGGGGCCGGTGAGCTGGCCGCCATCATCGGCCCCTCAGGGTCGGGCAAGAGCACCCTGCTGCACGTGATGGGCACCTTGGAACGGCCCACCCGCGGGACAGTGCGGATCGCCGGGGAAGACACATCGGCCATGTCCGACCGGCAGCTGTCGGGACTGCGGGCCCGCCGGCTGGGCTTCGTGTTCCAGCAGTTTTTCCTGCTCGACGGGCTGTCCGTGCTCGACAACGTCGCCGACGGCCTGCTGTACCGGGGCCTCCCGCTCGCCGGCCGCCGCGCCCTGGCCGAAGCAGCCATCGAGCGGGTCGGGCTCACCCACCGCGTCCGGCACCGGCCCAGCCAGCTGTCCGGCGGTGAGCAGCAGCGCACCGCCATCGCCCGCGCCCTAGCCGGTCGGCCCGCCCTGGTCATGGCCGACGAGCCGACCGGAAACCTCGACACCACCACCGGCGCATCCATCCTCGACCTGCTCCGCGAGCTGCACGCCGACGGCACCACCATCGTGGTCATCACCCACGACCACGACGTCGCCGCCGCCATGGAGCGCCGCATCGAGGTCCGCGACGGAAGGATCCTCAATGACACCACCACGCCGTGACACTCGCGCCGCCACCGACCCGGGCGGGCCGCGAGTGCCGCTGCGCGACCTGCTGCGCCTTGGCAGCCCCGGGATTGCCAGCCCGCAGGCCGGCAGCGCAAGACTGCGCAGCCGTCGAGCGCATCACGCGGGCACCGACGGGTCGCGGCTATTGGGGCGGGATCTGCTGCGAGCCGGCAGCCTGGGTCTGCGCAGCCGCCGGGTGCGGGCCGGGCTGTCAGCGCTGGGCATCAGCATCGGCATCGCCGCGATCGTCGGAGTGCTCGGCATCTCCCAGTCATCCAAGTCCGGGCTGCTCGCCGAGTTGGGCCAGCTCGGCAACCTAATCACGGTGCAGCCCGCCGCCAGCGGCGCGTCCGGCCAGCAGGGCGAGCTGCCGGTCACTGCAGTGGGGATGGTGTCGCGGATCGGGCCGGTCACCAGCGTGACCGGCATGGCCAGCCTCACAGGGACCTACGTGTACCGCAACTCTCTAGTCCCGGCCATCGACACCAGCGGCATCTCGCTGACCGCCGCCGACGCGGCCCTGCCCGCCACCCTGGGCACCACGCTGGCCCACGGCACTTTCCTCAATGCGGCCACTGCCCGCTACCCCGCGGTCGTGCTGGGCACCGAGGCGGCCAGCCTGCTCGGCATCCGCAACCTGGACCACCCCACCCAGGTCTGGATCGGCGGCCACTGGTTCACCGTCACCGGCATCCTCAATCCCGTGAAGCTGGAAACTCAGATGGACGCCATGGCATTCATCGGCTTCCCCATCGCCGAGCAGTACTTCGCCTTCGACGGCCACCCCACCCAGCTATACATCCGCAGCGTCCCCAGCCAGGTCAACGCGGTCGACGCAGTGCTGCCCCCTACCGTCAACCCGCAAAACCCCGCAGCCGTGCAGGCCACCTTCCCCACCGACATCCTGCAAGCCGAAATCGCCGCCAAAGGCGCCTACAACGGCCTGTTCCTCGGACTCGGCGCGGTCGCCCTGCTGGTCGGCGGCGTCGGCATCGCCAACGTCATGGTCATCTCCGTCCTGGAACGCCGCTCCGAGATCGGCCTGCGCCGAGCCCTGGGCGCGACGCGCCGCCACATCGCCGAGCAGTTCCTCGCCGAAGCCCTCCTCCTAGCCGCCCTCGGCGGCCTGGCCGGCACCGCCATCGGCGCGGCGGCCACAGCGATCTACGCCTTCACCCAGCACTGGTCGGTGCAGATCCCCGCCGAGGCGCTGTATGGCGGAATCGGCGCCGCCCTGGTGATCGGCGCCATCGCGGGCTTGTACCCCGCCATGCGCGCCGCGAGGCTGTCCCCAACTGAAGCCCTTCGCACAGTATGAGTACCCACTGCAACAGGCGCAGGGTTCAGAAGGGTGCCGGGAGCATCGGCTAGCTTGCCAACGACTCCGTTTCCAGACACCACTCTCGCCGAAGGCGGCGACGCCTGTCGGCGTCACCACCTAGTGCAACTCGGTGAAACACGACGCGACATGACCGTATGTGCGCGACGCTGTGACCAGGGCCGTTCGGAGATCACGGACGCGGGACGGACGCAATGCGGGTCATGCGCGGTGGCATTTGAAGAAATGCCAGGTCAGGGGTCATTCCGAGGGATAAGGGGAAACGGTCTGTAAACCGTCGGCTCAGCCTACGTTGGTTCGAACCCAACACCTGCTACCGATCACAAATTGTAGTTCCTGCAGTTCAGCGCTGCGATTAGCGATCTTGTCCAAGCCTCTTTGCCTGGCAGAGTGAGCGGTCTGCAGACCGATGCCTCCAAGCAGGGCAGTTTCTGTGTGCGTCGGCTTCGGCCCCTGGGCGCCGATGTAGCAGCCCAATTTCCCGCTCGGTTACGCCCTGCTGACCTGCGATGATGCCGGACTGGCGGAGTGTCGGCTGCACGCTCGAGTCAGCGATACGGGCCACGCAGTTTACGGTCGCGCGTTCGACGAGCCGATGGCCGCGGACATATAGCGGACGCCGCGGGCTCGGATGGCGGCCCGGCGAACCGCTTGCAGTCGCGGACAGTGACGGGACCTGATGCTGGTACACGGCATGCTCGGTCGGCAAGCTGGCGGGCCTGCCGTGACGTTTGCGCTTCGCCTAGAGAAGCCATCGGATACCGCGACCTGTTTCCGAGCGTTTGGTCACCCTGGCGCGCCTCGACAACCTAGCCGGTGATATCCGCACCATTCCAGTGCATGCCACCGTCTTGATTGCACCGATTAGCCCGGCAGGTTCCCTCCGCTGTCTGCGGACTATCGCTGACGAGACGGTTGCAGTGCCGCCGGAAATACGGAATACAGGAGATGGAAACACGGAAGTTACTGGCTGGATTCGCGGATTTCAAGCGGTAGGTCCGACCGGCTCGTCCTGATCGATGAATACCAGCACGTGCCGGCGTTACTGGATGCCATCAAGGCTCAGTTGAACCGGGATCTGCGACCCGGCCGCTACATCCTGGCAGGGTCGACCCGGTACGCGACCCTGCCCGAGGCGGGGCAGGCGCTGACCGGGCGGGTGGACATCATCCCGGTGCTTCCGCTGTCGCAGGGCGAGATCGACGGCGTCCGCGAGGCTTTCGTCGCCAGGCTTCTGGACGGTGCCGGGGTGGATATGGCCTCGCCCGCGGTGCCAGCCACCCGCGACGAGTACGCCCAGCGCTCGACGTCCGGCGGGATGCCCGTCGCGCTTCGCCGCCCACCGGGCCGTTCCCGGTCCCGCTGGTTCTCCAACTACGTCGACTTGGTCGTCGACAGGGATGTCCTGGAAATCTCCCGCGTACGGCAACGCGAGATGCTGCCCCGGCTTCTCGGCCAACTCGCCGCCCGATCCGGCCAGGTCCTGAACATGGCGGCGACCAGCGGAACCATCGGGCTGGAGAAGTCCACGGCCGAAAACTACATCAAGCTACTGGAGGCCGTGTTCCTCATCTATAGGCTGCCGGCATGGGGCACAACTCTCGGCTCACGGGTCACCAAGCACCCGAAGGTGCACCTCGTCGATTCCGGCGTAATGGCATGGCTGCTGAGTCTCACCCCCGAAAAGATCGCCCAGGCCGTGCCCGCGGCTCTCACCGACTATGGCCACCTGCTCGAAACCTTCGCTGTCGGGGAAATCCTCAAGCAGGCCAGCTGGTCGGAAGCGCCAGTCACCACCGGGCATTTCCGGACCGAGGCCGGCGAGGAGGTTGATCTCGTAGTTGAGCGCGACGACGGTCAGGTAATCGCATTCGAGATCAAGGCCGGGACCCGGATCGACTCTGGCGA
>Ga0335073_10017092_pt1 | contig 10151 bp, 7 predicted proteins | sample Lox_Sample_22_FD_207093 | JGI IMG/M metagenome (GOLD analysis project Ga0335073, IMG submission 207093) | Soil microbial communities from Loxahatchee National Wildlife Refuge, Florida, United States - Lox_Sample_2.2 | ecosystem: Environmental > Terrestrial > Soil > Wetlands | place: USA: Florida... | reverse complement strand
ATTGGACGGCTTCGGTGCCGGGATCGAGCAGAGCCTGAGCGATCCACTTGGCAAGCGGGGAATGGAGATTGGTCAGTGGTTCTTTCGGACAAGGTCATTCCGCGCGATGCACGGGCAGGACTGGCTCGTTCAACCTATAGTCGCCGGGCACGGGGAAAAAGGAGGAGTTGTCGATACCGACGATGAGTTCGCACGGAAAATACTGGAGAACTCTGGCGCCTTCATCCTTGGTCGCAACATGTTCGGTCCCGTTCGCGGCCCCTGGCCGGACGACTCATGGAAGGGCTGGTGGGGCGACAATCCTCCATTCCATGCGCCAACCTTCGTTCTGACGCACTACGAGCGTGAGCCGGTGGTGATGGAGGGAGGGACGACTTTCTACTTTGTCACCAATGGAATCGAAGAGGCGCTGAGACTTGCGAAACAAGCAGCGGGCGACAAGGATGTCAAGATCGGAGGCGGTGTTTCCACTGTGCGGCAGTATCTGCGAGCTGGGTTCATACATTCCCTGCAAATCGCTCTTGCACCGGTCGTACTCGGTCAGGGAGAAGCATTGTTCACCGATCTCGACCTGCCTGCGCTCGGATTTTCTGTGACAGAGCACGCGGCCACGGAATACGCGACCCATTTCGTGCTGGAGAGAGTTTGAGGATAGAGTTGCCAGCAATGCGTCTTTGCGCTCCAGGACACCGCGCGACGAGCGCGTCCCGAGGATGAGTACCGCAAAGTCGACTTGTCGGCAGCAATCCTCGCAAGTTCGACAATTGTTTGGGATGTCCCCCGTCCCAACACTTGACATGAGGTACTCGGTCGCTTCCCGATACTTAAATTCGAGAGTCATTCGCTCGATGAAATAGCTACTCATAACGCAGTGCCTCAATAGGATCCAGCCCGGGCTGCCTTGCGTGCAGGGTAGTAGCCGAAGAAAATTCCGACAGCGGCAGAAAAGAGGAATCCACGTACGATAGCGGAAGCCAGGAGTGACAAATCGTGCCGCAGCTAAAGGGATGAGTGCTCCAGCAAAGCCACAACGCCTTGGGATCGCAATGCGAGTTGTACTGATATGTCGGCCAGCAGGGCGGAATCTACGAAGATTCCGGCTTATCCGGTTCCAGTCCGTTCCGATCGTTGACAGCGTTGCGGAAAGGCTGTTGCAGCCCAAATACCGCTCCGTTGTTTGCACAGAGACGTGTCCCAGCAGGAACTGAATCTGCTCCCATTCACCGCCGGCCTGATGGCAAAGGCGAGCACAAATTCGACGAAGATCGTGCGGAGCGAGAGACTGGATTTCACAGTCCTTTGCCTTCTGCTTCACGACCAGAAGAATGGACCAACACTCCGGCTGGCTCATCAGTTCCGACCGGTTGATGGAAATGCCGGCCGCTTCGCGTTGCGAGGTGTGGCATAAGCGCTGCCGCCGGGGACCGTCAGTACCACTTCGGTTCCGGATCCGCTCTTGCTCCGGATCTCCAGTCTCCCTCCTACCAGCTTTGCGCGCTCCTCCATACCACGTAGTCCCCAGTGTCCGAGAGAGTGAGCCTTCATGGCTATCGCCTGATCGATGCCCTTGCCGTCATCGCATACCCGCACCCGCAGTTGTTGCTCTTCGTATTCAATTTCTACTTCGATCTGTTTGGCTTCCGCATGCCGGACAGCATTGCGCAAAGCCTCGACCACGATCCGAAAGATTTCGTCGCGGACTATCGGATTGAGCGGAATCGCCACTCCCTCTACCTGGACACGGCAATCGGGGTGGGTTTCCGGCGTCAGCTGGGTGAGCTGTTCCTGGGCAAAATTGCGGATCGCCTGGGGCAGATCGGTCGTCCCTGGTCCGGTCGAGCGCAATTCGTACACCGCCTCTCTGCCCTCCGCAATTGCAGCCGATCCCTGCTCGATCGCACTATCGACCCGTTCTTTGGCTTCGCTGGGATGAGCCGGCAACAGATTGGAAGCCGCCTGAAACCGCAGCAGCAGACCCTGAAAGCTCTGCAGTAGAGTATCGTGCAGATCGCGCGCTATTCGTGTCCGTTCGTCGACCCTTGCATCAAGCGCGACATTGAATTGCTGCTCAACCTGCCTGAGACGAAGTCTGTGGAGCATCCACAACAGAAAAACTAAGAGCAGCGCGCACACTGTACGAAACCAGACTGTCTGGTAGTAGGCCGGTGCGATGGAAAAATCCAGGAGTGTCCCGGCGTCGTTCCACACGCCGTCGTTGTTGCACGCGATGACGTGAAAGCGATAATTGCCTGGTGGGAGGTTCGTATAGAACGCAGCCCGCCGATTGCCGGCGTCGCGCCAATCGCGATCCAGTCCGTCCAGCTTGTACCGAAAAAGTACCTTTGAGGGTGCAATCAGGCTCAGTGCCGTATAGTCGACCTCCAGATCACGAACCAGCGGAGGCAACCGTACAGGCGCGCTCCGCTCCAAGTCGGTAGTGAAAGTCCTTTGATCGGAAACAATCTGCTCGATCTGCACAGGCGGCGGAACGCTGTTGAGGTAAAGGCGCTCCGGATCGATGCCCTGCAGGAAGCCGGTGGCAAACCATAACCGTCCGTCCGGAGCTATCGACGCAGCGTTGAACGGAATCTGGCCGGTGAGAGCACCATCCGAAGCGTCGAACGACTGATAGCGCACGATAGCATCGGGGTGTGCCCACCATCTCTGCATTTCTGAATCGGAAATAGATAGATATCCGCAAGGCGCTTCCAGCCACAGATTCTTTCTCTTGTCCCGAATGAAGGCGAAGGCTCCATCGCAGGGTAGGCCATTCTTCATTGTTAGTCGCTGGATCCTGCCGTGATGGACGCCGAATAGGCCGGCGAAGGCTGCCGCTGCCAGAACCGACCCATCCTGCTCCGCCTCGACCTGAAGAGGAAGTGCCCCACTGGTTTTCAATGAAAACGTCTGTACGACACCATTGCGAAAAAGCGCCAGGTTGCCGTCCATGGTAAATAGCCAGATTCCTCCTCGTGGATCGGCAGCAATGCTGTGTGCACCCGGGACCTGTGGACTCAGGAACTCTTTCTGGACGCGGAAGTCCCGGATGCGCACCAGTTTCCTTGGGTTCGAAGCGCATTCCGCCCAAACATTGCCCACGGAGTCTTCGGTCAACCCCACGACCATTCCCAGCGGACGATGATTGGGCTCGGGCAAACGCCGAAACCGATGATCCTCATAGAGGTAGAGCTCATCGTCCACGCCGACCCATAGTCGCCCTTTTCGGTCCTCGAGCATCGATGTGACCTGATGCCCGGGGAGGCCGTGACCGACTCGAACGGAGGAAACGACCCCGTTTCGAATGGAATCGAGTGCACCATTTTCACCCGCCCAGACGTTCCCATCGCGAGCTGCCAGGACAGAGAAAACATAATCCGAATAGAGCCCCGCTGAATGGGTGAACGTCGTGACATTGCGGTTGGAGAAACTATCGAGACCGTTAGCAGTAGCAACCCACAGCGTTCCCTCACGATCTTCATAGAATCCATAGAGCGTATCGCTCGACAAGCCGTCGGCCATTCCAAAATGATCGACATTTTCTCCATGAATTCGATAGAGACCCTGGCCACCGGTCGCGATCCACAGGTTCTGGTCTCGATCCATCAACAGCTGACTGACGTTGACTTTCCTGCCGTCGAAATTACGAGTAACAACAGGCTCAAACTCGCCCCTGGTGAATTTCTCCAGGCCCAGCCCCGGCCCGCTGGCGCCTATTCCCACCCACAGTGAACCGTCGGAGTCTGGTACGAGTGCCAAAATTCCAGCTTGTCCCGCGTTTGACCTCAGTGCTTTCACTTCGTATGTTTCAGATTGTCCGGATTTCCAATGAACCAGCGCCGTGTCGGTTCCGATCCAAAATCCTCCTTCCTTATCAGGGAGTAGTGAGTATGCAGCATGAAAATCAATTCCTGCGGCTTTGCCGAAGCAGTGTGCTGCCTCATCAGTGACTTTACAAAGAGGTTCCCCGACCCCGTCGTATCGGATGATCGCTGCCCAGAGTGTTCCACTGGCATCTTCGCGCATTTGCATGACTGGCCCTCCCAAATCAAAGTGAGAGAGAACACGCTCTCCTTTAACATGGGTGACTCCTTGGCGCCCGCTGATCCAGAAGCCCCCCGACCGCGCGTCGGCGCTGAAGACTTGGGGGTGGCCCACCACCGCGGGAGCCGACCAGGGAACAAAGCGAACACCGTCAAATCGCAAGGCTTCCATCCCGCGCGATCCTACCCAGAGGTATCCATCCTCTGCTTGCGATATCCACGTGGGGCTGTTTGGCAGGAATCCATCCTGCACGCGCCACATTCGGTGCTGATACTGCGTGATGCGCTTACCGGGATCGAGAGCGTGACCTTGCACCGGCTCGAACAGAATGAAGATCACCGCGAGGGCCCACGCAAGGCAGGCCGTGGACCGGATCGGATTCGCCAAGCGCGAAGCATTGACAAGGGGCAGGCGTAGCATAGATCGAATGATTGCGTACCGGGCGCTTTCGTTCGGACGATTTTACTCAATCGTGGCGGGTCCCGCCGATTGGCGCGATCGTCGGCCGCAGGGTAAGTGGGGAAGAAGACATTGATCAAAACTTCCGAGCGAAGCTCTGATAGCGCCGGATAAGGCTCCGGGCATGACCCTGATTTCCAATCTATTCTGCTCGGAGAGCCACCACCGGCTCGATGTCGGCGGCTCGCTGCGCCGACAGAACGGCTGCAATCGCAGGTTGAGGAATATTAATCAGGAAGCGTCGTCGGTTTCCATGCGCACATCAGAGGACGCAGAACCCAGACAATTTCGATACTCCGTTGGATTGACGCCATAGACTCGCCGAAAGGTGCGGGCGAAGTGCTGCTGCGTCTTGAAACCGCACGCTGAAGCTATATCGAAGACCCTGAAATTGGACCTGCGGATCAGTTCGCCAGCTTTCTGAACCCGCTGGTGCAAGATGAATTGATGAGGGCTCAGAGAAGTCGAACTTCGAAACATCCGCGAGAAGTGCGAGATGCTCAATCCTGCAGCGTCGGCCAGCTCCTGAAGCGTTAGATCACGTTCCAGATTGGCCTCGATCAGCTTTATTACCCGGCGTAATCGAAAAGGAGCGAGGCCTCCGCGACCTTCCTTATGCTTGCTCGAAGACGCAGGGCGGTCCTGCCGTAATGCCAGGGTTAAAGCGAGTTCGATGGATTCAAGAAAGGTTCGACCGCTCGGATAGCCGGCAAGTCTCTCCGCATTCAGAGCAATTGTGAGCGCCTGGATACGTGGATCCTCCGAGTGTTCCGTGCAAAGGTCTCGTCCGGTACCTGCATCGCCGTCCAGGAATGCCGCAGCCGCTGGCAGTATGGACTGTGATGTTGGTCCCGAGTACGCTCCGTTCCGCTCCGAACTCGTCAGGCTCATCGCTTCCTCCGGTGATGAGACAATTCTGAATGAACGCCTTTCGGAGGAGAACCCCAAATGGAGTTTTGTTTGCCACCCGTTTTGGGGTTCAGCCGTCACTCTTCAGTGGCATCGGCCAGGCCCCTCTCAACATGAAATGTCAGCCCCTGGGATCTCCGATCTCGATGCGTTTCCATCCACAGAGGCGCGCATCCACGGACCAGGCGCCCGGCCCGAGCAGAGCCAGCGCTATGCCATCAGTCGCGAGCAGAATCGGGCTCCAGATGTCGACAGCATGAGAGAAGGCAGCCAGGAACTCAAGAAGAGCCGTGGTCACGCCTGCAATCGGCGTCCATAGACCCGCGGCGAGTAAGATTGCAGCGCAAAATGCCAGCAGTGGGAGGATCGTGCTGAGGACAACTCCGCCATGAGGTTCGCTGAGCCCCTGAGCGGTCAGAACGGCGGCGGCCACCAGCCGCATCAGCAATAACCCGATGCCGGGCCAACCGCGAGCAAACGATGAGAACAGTCTTCGCACGATTGCTCCAGAGCTCTGAACCTGGGCACTGACCACATCAGGTTAGATGTTCTCTTCGCAACCGAAAACACCCCAACGAGTCCTGCACTTCACTCTTTCGAGTAACTACAGTTCAATGATGCCTCGCTTCAGCCCGATCATGGCTGCGTGTGTTCGGTCATTGGCTCCAAGTTTGGAAAGAATGTTTTTCACCCGGCTCTTCACCGTGTCTTCCGAAATCGACAATTGATATGCGATCTGCTTGTTGGCGTTCCCTGCCGCGATAAGGCGTAGCACAGCAACCTCTGCGGGTGTCAGTGCCTCATCCGTCGCATGATGAGCAATCTCGTGGGTCGCCTCGGGGGAAAGAGCCTTCTTGCCAGCGTGCACTGCGCGAATTGTCTCCAGCAATTCCTTGTGCAGAAGATTCTTTAGCAAATATGCCTGGGCCCCAGCCTTCAGAGCGCGCAGCACCTGCACATCTCCGCCGAACGTCGTCAATACAACAATCCTCGCTTTGGGAAACTCATTGCGGATGGCAATTGTCGCGTCGAGACCGCTCATCTCCGGCATCTGCAGATCCATCAGAGTCACATCCGGGAGGAGCGACCGAAACTGCTGGATTGCCTCGCGTCCATTCGCCGCTTCGCCGACCAGGACCATGTCCGGCTGACCCTCGAGCAGTCCCGCGATCCCTCCGCGAAACACGGGATGATCGTCGACGGCGAGTATTCGGATGATATTTACGTCGAAAGTCATCGATTAGAGCTCCTTTGTCACAGCATCGGTGTCGCGCAACCCGAATCTTGCTCCAGATTTCCAGCCCGGGTCTCCACCTCGATTATGACGCGCTTCCGCGTGACGGGAGGCACTTCCGCGGCGCCTCGGCCCGCAATCCGATACATATCGTCGCCCACCGACGGAACTTGTGGGGCAATCAACCAGCGGAATTCTCTCGTCTACTTCCGTTTCTCTCCGGCTGAGCTATAGGTTTCGACAGGAAAACGGCCTGCACTGATCTCGAATAGCTTCTTTGGGGCGTCTATGAGCTGCCTGAACTCTGCTGTCCCAGTTGGGCCGAAGCCAACCGCCTCCGCATCTCCGGCAAGTGCCGGGAACACCGCATCGCAGAATTCATCCAGGGGTGCGCCGTGGCTGGCTCCGGGACCTGCCAGTCCCGTTTGAATGGCGGGAGGTATTAATTCGACGGCTCTAAGATTCGTTCCCTGGAGCGCGTGCCGGAGCGTGACCGTATAGAAGTGCAGAGCGGCTTTGCAGGCGCTGTAGACAGGTGCGAACACCTGAGGGATGAAAGCTCCGCCTGATGTCACGTTGACGATGACGCCTGGCCTCGCAGCTTTCAGCATCCCCGGCACCAACAGAGAATTCAAATGGATGGGGCCAGCCAGGAGAGTATCAATCTCCTTTTGGTTTTCTGACCAGGGTGCGGAATCGGATGCCAACGACACCCGCCTCTGTATTCCTGCGTTGTTGATCAACACATTCAGAGCGGGAAATCCCGAATCGATATGTCTGGCCAGTGATACTCGATCCTCTTCTTTGCTGATGTCGCTCACCCAACCGTGCGCCCCCGGCAACGCACGCAGCGCCATCTCTATTTTTGTCGAGTCACGACCAGTAATGATGACGATGCTCCCTGAAGCGGCGAAGCGCTTCGCGAGACCGAGACCGATTCCCTGCGTTCCACCTGTAATAAGCACTGTCGCATCGTTCAAATTCATGGCGCTTGGCGATTCCATCACGGTTCGTGTCCTTAGACCACATGCTCTGAATCTTCGGTTCCACCTCATTCGTTGCAGCTCTCGCCGTCGTCTTGGATCATAGGCCAGGACGAAGCAGAATTTTCCCGCGCGCTCGTCCGGTAGCGCTATGCGCAAGAGCCTCGCGCGCATCATCAAGAGGGAACGATCGATCTACGACCACGCGCAAGGCGCCCGCCTCGCACAGGCCGACAATCAGGCCGAGGCGGGCAGCGTCGGATTCGTGACCAACGCGCAAAGCGGTAACACCGTGTGCCTTGGCTTGTCCCTGATCCGGAGGAGTCGCGATTGTGGCAAGTGTTCCGCCAGGTTTCAGAATGCGAAACGACTTTGACTGCGTCTCTCCGCCCACAGTGTCGAATACGACATCAACGTCATGCAGAACAGCCGAGAAATCGGTCGATCTGTAGTCCACAACCTGGTCGGCGCCGAGGTTACGAACGAGTTCCGCATTGGCGTGCGACGTCGTGGCAACGACTCTGGCTCCCACATACCTGGCGAGTTGCACGGCAAAGCTTCCTACTCCACCTGCCCCTGCGTGTATGAGGACTGTCTGACCCGGATCGAGACGGGCTCCTTCGAAAAGAGCCTGCCACGCTGTCCCCGCGGCTGTCGGTATTCCGGCGCTCTCTGCCAAATCGATCGTGGAGGGCGCAGCAGCGAGATGCCGTGCCGGAACAACGGCGAACTCGGCGAATGCCCCGCCACGACTGTATTGCGGTCCTTTGCCGGGCCCGGGTTCGAGCCGTCCGATGACCTTGTCGCCTTTCTTCCACCGCGCCGCCAGCCGTCCCGACTCGACAACGGTTCCCGACAGGTCCGTTCCCACCGCGTACGGCATTTTCAACGGAAAATACTCTCTCAATATGCCGGAGACCAGCTTGACATCCAGTGGGTTCACACTGGCAGCTTCGACCTTGACCAACACCTCATCCAAGCCTGGCTCAGGCACTGAGACCTCTTCAACAACGACATCTTCGATCTGACCGTATTCGTAAATACGCACGGCTATCATTGGGTTTGCCTCCCCCTTGTTCGCGCCTCGGACGGATGCCGGCCAGGCGCCGACCTTATTGAGCATCCCGGCCACTGCGCCAAACCACTCGATGCTCCTGTCACCAAAATGACGGTTTTCATATCGGTCCTCCATGGAGAGCAATTCTGGTCAGGCAAAGCCGCCGTTAGCACGCAATACCTGGGCATTCACCCAGCCACCCTCGGGACCGGCAATGAAGGAGACAACACGGGCGATATCGATCGGCTCGCCAAGACGTTCCAGCGGCGCAAGCTTACTGAGCTGCGCGATCTGTTCCGGACTCTTGTCCTGAAGAAAGAGTTCGGTGCCGACAGGACCTGGGGCAATTGCGTTGACCGTTACACTTCGCCCGCGGAGCTCATTAGCAAGAACTCGCACCAGCCCTTCGACGCCAGCCTTCGATGCAATGTAGGCGCCGTAACCCGGAAATGACTTAGCCAGCACGCTGCTCGACAGTGCGATGATGCGTCCACCGTTGGCAACATGCTTTGCAGCCCTGGCAAAGACGAGAAACGTTCCGCGCAGATTCGTCGAGATCACTTTGTCGAACTGTTCGACGTCATTCTTGATGATTGGCGACAACAGCATGATCCCCGCATTGTGCACAAGCACGTCGATTTGGCCGAGAGTGGCCTCCGTGTGTTCGAAGAGGTGCGCAACTTCCTGCTCATTGTCGACGTTGGCTTTAATGGCAATCGAATTGCCCCCTCCGCTTTTGATCTCCTTCACGACCTCCTCGGCCTTCGCGGCATTTCCCGAGTAATTGACGGCCACGGCAAATCCGTCTGCAGCAAGCCTCTTGGCAATCTCGCGTCCGATCCCCCGAGACGCTCCTGTTACGATTGCAGTCTTCACAACTACCTCCATGTAGGGCTACGCAACGCTGTTGCGTAGCCCGATTGAGAGCCGATCTCTTACGACTTCAGGAAATTTAACAGATCGTTGTTTACCTGAGTCTGGTGTGTGGCGAACATGCCGTGCGGAGCGCCAGGATAGTAGATATCCTTCGCGCCCTTCACGATCCGGGCAGTCTTCTGACCCGAATCCTTGATGGGGACTATCTCGTCAGCTTCGCCATGCAGGACAAGAGTCGGAATGTCGAACTTCTTCAGATCCTCAGTGAAGTCCGTCTCCGAGAACTGCTTGATGCACTCGTAGGCATTGAGATGCCCGCACTGCATGCTCCACAGCCAGAAGGAATCCAGGATTCCCTGAGAGACTGTGGCGCCCGGCTGGTTGGCCCCGTAGAACTTGATGGCCAGGTCCTTATAAAACTGAGACCGATCCGCCGCCAGGCCCGCCCGGATCCCATCGAATACCTCGATCGGCAGGCCCTCAGGATTCGACGGGGTTTTCAGCATGATCGGAGGAACAGCTGAGAGCAACACGGCCTTTGCCACCTTCTTCGTACCGTGGCGCCCGATATAGCGGGCGACTTCACCGCCGC
>Ga0335073_10017091_pt1 | contig 10152 bp, 10 predicted proteins | sample Lox_Sample_22_FD_207093 | JGI IMG/M metagenome (GOLD analysis project Ga0335073, IMG submission 207093) | Soil microbial communities from Loxahatchee National Wildlife Refuge, Florida, United States - Lox_Sample_2.2 | ecosystem: Environmental > Terrestrial > Soil > Wetlands | place: USA... | reverse complement strand
GCCGATGACGGGCTGGCCCGTGACTTCATTCATGCCGAAGGTGGGCCAGCCGCCCTCGGGATCTGGCAAGGGCGCGCCGAATCCGTCGGCGGAGTCGCATTTGGGCAGCGCGAGGATGCCGGTAACGCGGTCGAACGATTTGAAGTCTGTAGATGGGTCGCCTTCGCGGCGCGCGACTGTCTTGGCTGCGAGTGGATCTTTAGTCAGATAGAGCGCCTTCTTGGAATCGATCCGGGCGTGATTGATGAAGATATCCTCGTTGGTTCGAAACTCGCGGAGAGCGCCGCCCGGCTCTTTGCCGGCAGCAAGCTTTGTTCCGGCGGGAAGCAGAAAGCCGTTGACTGCGGGCGCAAGCTGGAAGGTGACGTGAGCAATATCCGGAATGCTGCCGCGTTCCGACAACATAAGAACCTGACGATAGTAAAAGTCCAGATGGCGGCCGGTGACAGTGTTGACCTTGGCGCGCAGGACTTCAAGCAGCTTGGCGAAGGCGATGTAAAGAGCGGTGTGAGGAGCGTGGCTGGATTCGGCCGCCGGGGCGGTCGCGCCACCGGCCTTGAGCAGCGCCTGATCCGCAACCGCAAGGTCCTTCTCCAAATAAGTCCGGGCGACCTGCTGAAGCCGTTTGTTGGCGCGATTGACATTGTGGAGAATATCGAGGAGGCCGTCTAACGGAAATCGGTGAGCGAGAGTTGGCGTGGTAAGCCCGGCGGCTTTGTCTGGAATCCATTCCGCGCTCAGACGCTCTGCGCGATGCTTCCAGAAGCTGGTCCACGAGCCATCGGTTGCAGGCCGAAGGGTATCGAGCTGTTCGAGGAGGCCGTCGATATTACTCCCGAAGTACTGGCTTAAGTCGGATTTGATCATCGACTGCAGCGTCATGCGCAGGGTATTGTCGACGCGATCGCGCATGGCGATCTCCGCGGCTTTCTTGTACCAGGTGTCGATGCGATAAACGGCTCGGTAGATGGCGTTCAGAATGTCCTGAACGTTGTTCTCGCCCTCGCGGGCCGCCTGCCGCATGGCGGCGGATCGAAATCGCTCGCCGCGAGAGTCGGCGGTCACAATGTCGGCCAGAAGAAAGGAAAGGTCGCGCTCGAAGAACGCCGTCCAGTCGGAGACGGGACGATTGCCACTGTCGTAATAGCTGATGAGCTTGGCGAACTCGAGCGCGAAGGCCATTCGGTCCGCGCAGGAGCGTTCGTCAATGGGAGCGTATTCGGGGGCGAGCGCCTGCGGCGGCCGCAGAGCGCGTGCCGCGCCGAAAGTCGGTTTGAGATTGCCGCGCTGGCGCCGCATGTGCAGGTTAGCTGGCCTTGGGCAAAACGGCCAGCGTGCCCTCCTTCAAATAGTAGGGAATTACAAGGTTGTTCCGGGTGTTGGTCTGGATGATGGTGTAGACGAGAGTGATGTCGAGAACGCCTTCGCGAAAGTCGCCGACGTGGAAGTCCACTTTTTCCAGGACAATCCGGGGCTCGTAAAAGAGAACTGCGTGCTCGATGTGAGTGCGCAGATAGGAGTAGAGCGTCTCGCCGACGCCATCGAAGACGTGATCGTGAATTGCGCACCCGTAGTCCGGCAGCATAACCCGTTCGCCGGGAATAGTCGTGAGCAGGATGTACAGGCTCTGGCGTATGTCCGTTCTTGCGGAGACCATCTCCACGCCGGCTTCGTCGCGATCGAAAGCGGGTGGGAAGGCCCACCCTTTACCGAGAAACGACTCATCCTTGATCCAATTCGATCCCATCGATGCAGGCCTCCTATCCGCCGATCATGACCGTGAAGCATCCAAGCACGACACTGCCGCCGTGAGCCGTCGTATCGCCCAGCCGCGCGGCAGGGCGTCCGCCGATCATCACCGTCGCCGACCCTTTGACCAGGGAGTCGGGTGGTCCGACGCAGGTGAGCATGTCTCCCACCACGGAGGCGGGCAACATACCGATGAGGACGGTGGGAACTCCCGGACCAACAATGGGTCCACCGACGTGGGGAACAGGCACTACAGCCGGAGTCTGCATGGGGCAAGTATGCATATCGGTCAGTCGAGCTGCGGGTGGCATGGTCTGTTTGTTCTCCTGCGTGCCGGTTTCTGTTTCTCAAATGCATTGCGCGCGACGGCCATCAATTGATCATGACCATCGCGCCGCGAACGGTGGTTTGTCCTGAGGCCGAGAGCTCAGCCTGCGCCTGTCCTTTGACGGCGGCGGCCACTTGTGCTTCGGCGTTCACATTCAGGCCCTTGAGGCTCAGGTCGGTAGTGGCCTGCACGGTGACGCTGGTCTGTGCCTGAATCTGAATCTGCCCGGTGGCCTTGATGGCGATGTCTCCGGGACTGTTGAGAGTGATGCCGCTGGACGTCATCTCCAGCTTGTTCTTGTTGGAATCGACAATCGTGACCGACTTTTGATCGTCGCTCATGGTGACAATGTGGCCGCCCGGCGTTGAGATCTGAAGGACTTTCTTCACATCGTCGATGTCGATCTTCAACTGGGCGTTGCTGACGACGGCCTTATGCGTGTTCTGCTGATCGGGCGTGAACGGCGGTGCATGCTGGCTGCTGTAGAGGCTGCCGACGATGATGGGAAAGGATGGATCGTTGTTGAGAAAGTTGAGCACGACTTCGTCGCCGACCTCAGGCATGAAGAAGAGTCCAGCGTTCTTTGTGGCGTACGGGCTGGCGATGCGCGCCCAGACTCCGTCTCCGCTAGGCTCGATCATGGGGACATCGACCTGAATGCGCGTCTGTCCATCGGGATCCTGGTCAATCTTTTTCACCGTGCCGATCTGCGCGCCGTGCACGGCAGGCAACAGACCGCCAGCAGGAAACGCAGCGACTCCCGAGTTCTCTTCTGCGAACCATCGCGGCGAAAGGCCGATCTCGGCTTCGGTCTTCCAGTCGCCAGGATCGATGCTATGGGTTACGCCGGAGATGTAGGCGGAGCCGTCAAAGCGTGCGCCCATGCCCTGGAGCTTGGCCGTGACGCCGGGCTTGGCAAGGGCGCTGCCCGGAAATATGATCCGGCCGCGAATGCGCGCCATGCGCGACTTGAGTAATTGCGCTTTGGCCCACGCGGTGAGGCCGTCGGAGGCCACCGGCGCTACGGTGATCAGTTCGTACGCGCTGCTGCTTATGGTTTGCGCCAGTTGAGAGCCGTCGAGGTTGCCCTGCTGGTTCACGGTTGGCTCCGAGGAGTCGCCGGACTGCACCGCCTGGCTGGTGAAATCCCAGGATTTCGAAGTCACGGAGGACAACTGGCTAAGAGCGTCAACCTCGGCCTGTATCTCCACGATCGATTCGCCGTATGTGACTTCAAGACCGCTGTCGGTGCTGAAATCGGGCGCCTTGACGGCAATGGTTCCACCGTCGACGATCACGAGCTGGCCGCAGGCCTCGGCGCGGCTCACCAGGAAGTCCCAGTCGGTGGCATAGTACTGGATAATCTCTTCGATGGCGGAGCCGCTATCTCCCACGTCGGCGGTCAGGCCGGCCGCGGAGATCAACTGCTGCAGGATGGCGCTATTGGTCATCTTGAGGAAATAGCTGCTCTTGCGTTGCACGGTCATCTTGATGGCTTTGTCAAAGCACGTCACGGTGAGCGACGAGCCACCGTCACGGGCCTCAACGCTCTGGCGCACGACGATTCCCTTAAAGATGCTGGTCTCCTGGCCGTGGAAGCCGGCCTTGATTTCCACCTCGTTGCCGGGCACAAAATCGCTGGATTCGCTGATGGCGAAAGTCTGCGTGGACAGGTCGCCGTCCACGAGCACGATCTTTGCCCACGGCACGCGGTTGACCTTGTGCTGGACCTGAATGCGCTTGACCGGATACGTGTCGGTAATCTTCTGACCGCCGATCAATACGGTGGCGGAAACCAGATCGGAATTGGCAACGATGGGCGAGGACATGCGTCAGTCTCCAAGCGGCGGAAAGATCACCTTCTGGCCGGGCTGCAGGTTCCTGAAGTCGTTCAGCCCGTTGATCCGCGCAATGTCCAGGTAGTATTTGCTGTCGCCGTAGATGTGAAAGCACAGCAAGGGCAATGTGTCCCCGGAAGACACGAGACGACTATGGGTCAGGTCGGGGGAACTGTTGCGGGCCTGCAACTGCATCTTCTCGGGGGAAAGATACTGATGAAAAGTGGCGCTGAGCTTGGCTCGCAGCGGCACCCCGGAGGGGGTGAACAGCAGGTATTCAATGTTCAGGGTTTCCAAACGGCAGTCGAAGGTCAACTGGCCCCAGAGAACGCGTAGATAGTTGGGGCTGTGAATGCTTCCGTTGTAGGAATAGACGATGGATTTGAACCGGTCCAGGTCGTCGCTGACGCTGGGCAGGTTGGGCAGGACGCCGGTAGCGTCAAGATAAAAGTCGAGCGCCAGATCCTGTGACTTCTGCACTACAAACTTATTGATCACGCCTCCGGTATTGATTGCCTCGTCGCTGTTGAACAGGGTGGAGTATTGCTGCGAGTAAGTCTCGGGATTGATCTGCAGTGTGTACTGGCCAGTTTTCTGCGTGAGCTTCTCGTCGGAATAACCCACAATGATGAGCTTTTGCAGCATGCAACTCTCTCCCGCTAGCGGTCATTCGTAGGTGCTGTCATCCGTCCGAGCTGCTGGCGACACTCTTCGACAATCTCCTTTTTGAGCGAGGCCAGGGCGCGGAGCAGCTTCTGCCTCTCGTGGGCTCCCTCGACAACCACGGCTTTGATGACCAGCTCGCGGATTTCAACCGGCATACAAATCTCCTGTGGCCGGGGAAAACCGGCTTCCCCTCGCCGCCATCCCAGGTTTCAACAGCCCTAACGCTGCGCCGCGCCCACAGCGGTGGTTGTGGTCCAAGCCGCCTCCCGCTGCCGGATGCTGCGCTGATACGAGAACTCGATCGACTCAATCGCCAGATCGTTCTTCATGGCGTCATAACCCGATACAGACCACTTGACCGGCCAGGCCGCTGTAAAGGTCCACACCAGGAGCGGATTTCCATCCGCGTCCAGCAGCGCCACGTCGATGTTCTTGGTTTTGATCTTGTCGCCGAAGTCCGTTTCCAAAATGCCTTTACACCAAACCGCAAGATCGGACCCGGCAGCCAGCACGCCGCGTTTGAGGATCAGATTCGTCTGAATTCCACGATCGGGAAGGCGGTGGGTGAAATGGTTCTCACCGCCCTCCTTGACCTGAAAGACCCCCAATTCCATTTCCAGACCGCTGGCTTCTGTAAAACGGGAGTCTTCTGCGTTCTTGATTCCCGCAAACTTCACCTCGAAGTAGAAACTGACGGGCAGCGTATAGGAAGTAGACATAGGCTAGCTGTTAGCGATGGTCAGGCCCTCGTGAGCGACCTCCAGGGTTTCGACGGCAACTTCGTTGCCATCGGACTTCAAGTCTGTACCGGTAATCTTGGTGGGCCAGGCATTGGCGAGAGTCCAGACCATGGTGGGGCTGCCGGCCTCGTCGCAAAGCTGAATGGTGACAGTCACGCGCTTAATGGTGTTCAGCTTGATCTGGTTGTACCAATCCCAGAACTTGTTGTCTTTGACGAAAATGCCCTTCTTCAAGGTCACGTTGCCGGTCTTCTTGATGCCCGGCATTTTAATCGTGGAGAACTCCTTGCTGTTTCCGGCCCGATACTCGATCGACTGAGTTTCGGTGTCCAGGCCGGAGATTTCCTGGAAGGGAACGTTCTTCTGGTCGCCGATATCGACCTTGAAGTAAAACTTGGGTAGAGGCCACGTTGCGCTTTGCTTGGAACCGTCGTCTGGCATGTTCTGTTCTCCTCATCGATTTCGAAGTCCGTAGACGATTAGGACGTTTGCATCTTCTGTTGGAAGGTAAGGACGATGAACTCTGCCGGGCGCACCAATGCAATCTTTACTGTCACCCGCATATAGCCGTCGAGGATGTCGTCGCCCGTCATAGTCGATCCCAGGCCCACGTCGACGCTGAAGGCTTCTTCCGGCTTGGCTCCGACCAGCGCCCCCGCCTTCCATTGGTTGGTAAGGAAGTTGGAGATCATGTTGCGAACCGTCACCCAAGTGGAAGCGTTGTTGGGTTCGAACACATAGGCCAGACTGGCGAGCTTGATGGACTGTTCAAGCATGATGATGGTGCGGCGGACGTTGATATAGCGCCAGTCCTGGCTGTTGCCGTCCAGCGTGCGCGCGCCCCAGACAAGCACGCCGCGCCCGACAAAGGCGCGGATGGCGTTTACCGCCTTTCCATTGATGGGGACGTTGAGGTCTTCCTGCTCCTCACGGCTGATATCGACGCACGGAGCAAGAACAGATGCGACTCCGGTGTTGGCGGGAGCCTTGAAGACTCCCTGCTGGCCATCGATGCGTGCATAAACACCGGCCATCGCGGCGCTGGGAGGTTGAACGTTGAGCGCATCCTTAATCTTCCCCATCACTACTTTGTACGCAGGGCTCACCTGCATCAATGAGCGATGCACCTGGATAGGCGTCGGTGTAGGCGCGGCGGATGCTCCCTTATCTGCCGCGGCGGCTTTTCCCTTATCGGCTTTGGCGGGCGCTCCCTTATCGCCCTGATCGGAGGCGACAGGAACCAGCTGCGCAGTGAAAGTCAACAACGCCTTCAGCTTTGGGTCATCGGCGTTCGGCACTGCCTTTTTGGCCTCATCTTCCACCTCCGTCTTGAGCGTGGAGATCGAGCTATCGTCGAGCCGGCTGAAGAAGTCTACATCGCTGTCGTCATACACACTGGTCTTTACCCATGGATAGTAGGCCTGTCCGTAGTTCAGCGAATCGGTTACGGCATTGCGAAAGAGCGTGACCACATCGGTCGAATCGTTATTGGTACGAGCCTGCTCGCCATCGTATACATCGAGAATCGAAACCCGGCTCTGCATTTTTTCGCAATGCGCCAGCATCTGCTGACTTACTTCCTGCCAGCCGGCTCTGTCCAGCAAGATTGCATCCGGCGCCACCAGAATCGTCGGCTCCTGGATTTTTTCCAGAGCCGTGAGAGCCTGGACAAAGTCGTCCTTCTTTTTCTCCGTCGCGGGATCGGATCTTCCGATGGACACAATCCAGCAGGGCCCTCCCCCGTTGTCAAAGAAGAGCCTCATTCCGGCGTAGAGCAGGAACTCCCCTTCCGGTTGAGGTGTTACCGCGCTATCGCTGCCATAGGCGAATTTCGTTTTTGGACCGCCGCCAAACTTGAGCAAATACTCGGCCAGGGACGAAATACGGGTTGGAACGTTGGGAGTCGGGGCTGTTTCTGTGTAGCCAATGAACGCTGGTACGGCGGTCGGAACTTCAACCACCGAGTTGGGAAATGCGTTAAGCTCGTGGATGTAGACGCCAGGCGTCTTGTACGTAGTAGCCACTGAATTCCTCCCGCAATCTGCTAACCGATTAGAACGACAAATTGCCCGCACCCCCTTCACCCACACAAAAGAATTTTCTCCTTTGCACAGATCTTTTATTTCGGCCTGAGGGAGATTAACGCCCTTTGTCGTTATCGATGATTAGCAAGGATCGAAGTCCGGACAAGGACACAATTCCAGCAAAGATCGCACGGGGCAAAAGCGGCTGGGGAGAGTCCCGCATGAAAACCAAGGTTACGATCGGAAAGGCGGGCCCCGAGACCGCTCATCCGGCTGCTCAACGGCGACGCGCCTCCGGCGCCGGCGCTGTAAGCGGGGCGATCGCGCAACTTGCCGGAAAGATCAACTCGAGCCCGCGGGTGCAGTCACTCGCGCAGTTGAGGCTGGAGATCCATGAGCGCCCGCATGTCCAAGGACGGATGGGTAGAGGCTCAAGTGCCGGTGTCGCGGGGCCCGCACAGGCCAAACCCAAAGAGGAAAAGGTTCAGACCAAGCCCAAAGAGGAGAAGATTCAGGCTAAGCCGAGAGAAAAGAAGATCCAGACCAAGCCGAAGGAAGATTTGCGTCAACGTCAGGCCGCGAAGGGACAATCAGGCGCTCCGCGCGGACCGGGGCCGGCAAATTCCTCGGAGCTTCCGCAGGGGCTTAAGAGAGGCGTGGAGTCGCTCTCCGGCATGTCGATGGATCACGTGAGGGTGCACCGCGATTCGAGCGAGCCGGCGCAATTGAATGCGCTGGCCTATGCGCGCGGCAGCGAAATTCACATGGGCCCAGGGCAGGAGCAGCATCTTGCCCACGAAGCATGGCACGTGGTGCAGCAGGCGCAGGGACGCGTTCAGCCCACAAAGCAGTTGAAAACCGGCGTGTCCATCAACGACGATTCAGCGCTCGAGCGCGAAGCTGACACCATGGGCCGGAAAGCAATGATGTCAACAGGTCAAATGGGAGAGGAGCAGGTCAAACCGGCCCCCGGGATCGAGGCCGTACAACTGGTCAGAGATCCCCCCAAAAAGAAGAAGGCGGTCAAGACTCCAAACTCGACCGAAATTGCCAACGAGTTGGACGAGTACGAGAGTACTTATGGGAAGATTCCGGGCAATGCCACACTGCGGAGATGGGCGACGGAGTCTGAAAAGGAACAGATCAAGCAGAAAAACGGAACATACAACGGGGTTGAGCATAAAGGCTCAACCCAAAATGCAGTGTGGTTCACATTCGAAAACAAGAAAAGTTTGAGCGTGATGGATGGCCGTAATTGCGTGCTCGAAATCGATCTGGACATCCCCAGAGACAAGCTTGTGAACTTCAGCAAAGTCACCTCGGGGGGAGAAAGCAATTTCCCAAATCACATTCTCTATAAGGAGAATGAGCGCGGCGCTTTGGGCATAGGAAGGAACTTGATCAAGGGCAAGAAACTTGCGGTTAAGGAAGAATGACAAGGAAACAGTAAGTACGGAGTTTACTTAGCCCGGTTAATTGTGGCGGAGGTTCTTTCCTGGTGACGAGTCTGCGGAGGACAAATTGAAGGCGACGGCGCAGGCATCGAGGATCGGCCCTCAGGACTCCGGGCGAACGGCGCAGCGGCGATCACGGACTGGCAAACCACCGGTGCAAGCAGCGCGGGATTGCGCCCCGTCTGCGGCGATGACTCAATTGTCGATCGACATCAATGCGAGCCCCCGTGTGCAGTCGCTTGAGCAGTTACGCGAGCAGATCGATCATAGCCCGCGAATGTCGGGCCAACTGTATGGAAGCGGGGGTCCAATTGCCAGAGCGCCGGTGCAATCCAAGCCAAAGGAAGAGAGAATTCAGACCAAGCCGAAGGAAGAGCTTCGCCAGCGGCGCGCCGCGGATGTGCCCTCAGTTCCAATGGCCGCAGATACCGTGACCCAGCTTTACAAATACGGCAAGGGAACGACACGCGACGTCACGGTTAAAGGAAACGGGACGAATGAATGCAGTTTTGAAGAGTGCCTGTCGAATACAGTTGAATACAAAACGGGCGACCAAAAGCGAACTGGCTCACAAACTACCAATCCCGCGAAATGGGCCGATTGGCTTACCGTGAAGGGCAAGAGCAGGAATGCTACTCAGATGCATTCGGTGAATGCAAGATGGGGTGGATTAGGAGGACAAAAGGACGGCAATATCTTCCCGGGATCTCCGGCGGAAAATTCTCACCATCTTCATGAGGGAGAGACAGATTTTGACAAGATATGCTTTGGTGGCAAAAACGGCACTACAGCCCTAGGCGATTTTAAATACGAGTGCACAGCTGCCCCCGACTATCTCGATACCGTGGACGTATCCAAAGGACCTGTTGACGTTGAAGATCCAACGGTTGAAGTAGAGATTACGGATACGAAGGCAGGAAAGTCGCTGAAGCAGAAAACCATCACCGATGGAATCGGACTCACCTTTCAAGAAGGATGACTGCATGGCTGCGCGCTGTTCAATTTGTTAGCTCATACAAGCGAAATGAAAGCGGACACCGTGCTGCGAATGATAACGTCGGTAGATTTTCGCGGTATTCCGCGAAATGTTCACCGAGCTCGAAGTCAAAATGATCTGGCCTTTGTGGGCCAGGTTATTTCGGGTGACGAGTGGACAGGGGGACCATGAAGGCGACCGCTCAGGAAAGCAAGGTTGACTCTCGGAACTCTCTGCAACTGGCACAACGGCAGAGATCGGCCCCGGGAAAGGATGCGACTGCGACCACGCAACTGGCCGCGCAGATCAATGCCAGCCCGCGGGTACAGGCGCTGGCACAGTTGCGCGAGCAGATACTCGAGAGCCCGCGCGTATCC
>Ga0335073_10017090_pt1 | contig 10152 bp, 13 predicted proteins | sample Lox_Sample_22_FD_207093 | JGI IMG/M metagenome (GOLD analysis project Ga0335073, IMG submission 207093) | Soil microbial communities from Loxahatchee National Wildlife Refuge, Florida, United States - Lox_Sample_2.2 | ecosystem: Environmental > Terrestrial > Soil > Wetlands | place: USA... | reverse complement strand
TTAGCGGCAATTGTTCTATCAGCTTCACGACCGGCGAACTGTAGAGTTGCCAGTTCATCTTCAAGCTCCTTGACAGCTTCATGCAACGAGTCCTTAGTGCTTTGCAATTCAGACACTTTGGATTGTATAGCCTCATTTTCGACATGGATTTTGTCGATATCATCTCGCAACGACTCGATTTGTTGTTGGTATTCACGCTCAGAAGATTCTAGAGACTGTACATTGATTTGCAGTGCTTGGATATCTTCAGCCGTGGACTTTTGGGTTGCTTCGAGATCTCGTATTGTATTTTGACTTCGCTTCAAATCTTGTTGTACGTCTGAATACTGAGATAATATCTGCTCGAGATCTGCACTCAAACTCTCCTTTGATATTTCCAATTCTCGATTTTTATCTTCATGGTCTCTCACTGCATCTTGGAGAGCACGTTCCGATTCTCTGAGGCTATTGATCGAGTCTATGCCCAACTGATGGTTTTTCACTAGCTCTTTGACACGTTGAAGGCAGACTTCCAGTACTTCTGACGGCAAATGTCTAAAGTTGGTCTTGGAAAAGAAGTCACTCGGTGTGGGAGCACGGTTCGAGGATCGATTGGAAAACGGAGACTCCGGAGGAGTAAAGGGACGTTGATACATTCCAAATTGCTCGGGAAATTCTACCACGGTGAGTAAAGCTACATGATTTCTCAATCATGGAACGTACTTTTGGATGTAGCTACTTCATCTTCGTCAAGAGTCCGGATGATGTCCTCACCGTGACGCTCATATGTTTTCAGCACTTCGAGTAGTTGCTTTACATTCGCATCGTGATCTCTTTCGCTCAGGTATTGGGTCAGCCGAGAGCGTGAAAGAGCTTCAGCCTGGTTCTTGAGTCGTGCCTCACGAATAGATATCTGCACCGACAATCGTAGAGCAAGTTTTCGAAGAGTCGAACTAGACTGGGCTTGTTTCTTGTTCACGAGGTACTGTTGCTGTAGTTGATGGCGTAAAGCCTCTCTTTGGTGCTTGAGCAGTCCAACATGGCCGAGTGCGGATGTGTTCGATTCCAGGTGGGCCAGGAGAGCAGAGGATATCTCTGGTGCGTCCGAAGCCGATGAATGCGGTCTGATGAAACTTCCGGAGCGAGATAGTTCTCCGGAAGAAGAGAACGACATTGATCTATCCATTCTAAACTATTTCACCGGTAAAAATGTAGGGTCTAGAGGAAGGGAAGGTTAAGCTGACGAGACATAGCGATATGCCTCGAAAAGAATGTTCCAGTGTCACGGAGAGAGTTATGAAGTGCAATTGCAATACTATAGGGAATATGGCTGTGTGAGAAGGTCTAAAATGTGAAACAAAAATGCAAGACAGCTGACGGTGAGGTGGTGGAAGAGTGCATGTGTGACGGAAAGGCCGACCGACGTCAGTTTATGCGGCTGGCGTGATGACTTGGTTTTCTGCACCCGAGAACGATCGGCGCGGAACGGCACAATTGCTGAACTAGCTAAGCTCTAACAATTAGTTAGGGCGACTCTGTGCTGGAAGGACGGCCATGTTTTGCACTTCACAACATCCAGATGTCAGGCGATGATATGCTGAGAGCGACGCTTTCTTCGTGGCGTTTCCAGGAAGCCCCGGTACGATCCAAGCTTCAGTAGGCGCTGATCTAAGCCTCCATCAAATCGAATTGAAAGCGACGTGTTTGTTGACATACCAAATTATCCTGCCATGCTTAAACACGTGTGCTGCGAGTATTATTCGTCACCATTTGTTTTAACTCAAAATCCCACACCAATCACTTCGTCATGAAATTCAATAAGTTATTTGAATTGGTCTTGCATAGTGTTAATGTTCGTAGTTAATCAATCTCTGCGACTCTAGTTATAACTACCAAGCTTAGTAAGATTCGATTGAGACGGATGATTTCAATCTTATAGACCTGAAACCTGCGGCTGATGGGTTATCATGCTCATAAATCAATCCACAGTTTCTCCAGCGCCGTGTACAGAAAGACATCCAATATAAATCTGCCAACTAAAGGTGAAAACGTAAGCCAGAGTCCGTTCTGTGTCATTGATCCTTCCTAATAGCCCACCAATTCCAGCCTCTTGCACTCTCCAATACCCTTTCTAAATCGCCGATGCGTACACCGTTCTGGTTGCACACGGAACTGCCAGTCGGGATGAAGTTAGTTACTCGCTTGCCGCGTACAAACTTCAAACTGGGACCCCAGATCCAGCCATCGGATGAGACCTCTCCGCGAGCGGCAGCCCAGCGTAGTGTGGCCTGGACCGGTAGCATAGGAGCGCGTTCACCGGGTCCACCGAATCGTGGAGAGTTCTCTCGGCGGACGGACAAGCGCTGGAAAAGAGCTTCGATTCGAGCAGCTTCGCCAGGGTCCGGCGGAGGCATGCGCGAGATTGCGGCCAGCGGAACGGTGCCGGTGGATGGATCGATGAGCAGTGCGGCAGGCTCCAATCGCAGCTTCGTGATCGGTTGAGCCGTCAGTAGCATCGATTTGTAGCTCGCGTCCTCGGAAGACACTGGTCTTGAGCTACTATTGAATGAGAGGAAAAGCCAGCCATTGAGAAGATCGCGGATTGTCAGACCAGGAAGCAATTTGAATAGGGCGGGATTGAAGAGCGTAATGTCGAGGAAGTAGGAATACATTGGGCCTTGGAACTGCGTGGCATGGGAAGGGAGTAGAGTAGGCGGAACCACGGCCGAGACGTCATGGAGACGCGGTTGGCTGAGAAACAGCTTCCTCTTGAGCAAAGGCGATGAATAGATTATGGCATTGACAGCAAGGCTTGTGGATGACAAGCGGATTATCTCCATCATCTCAAGGTGAGATAGGATGAGCTCAAGCAGCTCGGGCGTGTGCATGACGCATAGGGGCGCGCCGGCTTCGACGGCCGCCATGACAAAATCAATGGAATGAACGGTTTACAAATTAGTCGGCGTGGTAGCAAAGAGCAGAGTGGAGTGGATTATAGGAGTCAGAAGACGGTTGCAGCATCACGTAGATGTCGCGATGGCCTGTCGCGGTGTGGATTTTGTTGGGTTACGATATTTTGCTTCTGCGCGGGACACGTGGGGGATCGTGCTTGGCGATGTGACATTGGATGTAGTAATGCTTGCATGAATTCCTACCTCTGTCCATGGCGGAAATGCTTCATTCGATGGGATTGTGCAAGAATGAAGTGGACAATCGAAGATGGAGATGGAGAAGATCAAGAATGGGAAACACACTAGAGCTCAAGAAATCGCACAGTCGCGAGCCGGTTTGAGATAGCATCACATTCGCGAAAAGCCGGAGCACAGCTGAGGCCTTTTCCTTTGCAAGCCAAACTTTGTTTTGACAACGGCCGGCGGCGGAGAGGACGATGGATGACCGGCAGCACGCGGCTCTGAGCCGCCGCATGCTATAAGCAGGCGTGTCAGCAGCCTCTATCAAGCCGAAGCAGCTGCCGTGATCCATTGACATTGACGGCGGTTTGGCCCAATGCTCACGCCACTCTGCAATGGCATCATGCGTTGCCCATCCAGGGTATTTTCACTCCATCTGTGGGTTGTGTAAGCTTCGTCATGGGTTGTTTTCTCGTGACGAATTGGCCTAGGCTGGCTGTTCCATGCGACCCCAAAAATGCACTTCTTCTTACCACGCCTTGTCGTCTTTCAACCTGGACAGTCATTTCAGGGTGAAATCGTTTGCGAAATACAGAAAGGGCTGTTTCACCTGACCGCTTTGGTGGGTGTGAAGTGGCAGAAAGTCGTCATGTCCTGCGCATCCACATCCAAGAAACACGGCCGCCATCAACGCCCAAGACACTTCGAAGGACCATCAGATAAGCGCGGAATATTCATCGACAGGTCGAATTCACTTCCACGACGTCCTATCGGTGGCGAACCGAGCATCGAAAACAAGCTTTGTCTTATCGTTGAGCCTAACGGATTCGGCGGAAGCACGCCGGGGGCTGGTTTGAGGAGTTTAGCGGGCAAAGAGCGAGTCATCGCGTGTGGATGCCGTCGTGCCTGCAGGCTTTGCGGAACATGGCGCATTTGGCCGGTTGCATTCCAGCAGTGATTGTGTACGACTGGCTCTGGCACGTTCCTCTCACCATGGCTTGGCTGCGCTGACGTCGCTTTTCGGACTGTCGGCGCCGCTCCAAAGCCTCCTCCGTCCGAACCATCCTCCATTTCAGCAAAAACAACCGCTCTGGCATTCACCTACTAATCAATCATGCGCTGTTCCGTTTCTCGCAATGTCAACCTTCCTCCTGAATAATATGTTTCCGAGAGAGAGCAGTCCTACTCAACCCTTCACCTCGCATTCACCACCTATCGCCACCATCCTCCCACCGCTGCTGACCTTGGCAGGTCGGTTGAAACCACAGATCCACTTCAGTCCATTTCTCCACCTCGTATAGTCCCACCAAGTCATGTTCTTCTCCCTCGATCCTAACGCTTTTCGACACCCAAAGCGCTGCAGCCTCACCAATGGTACCGAAGTATACCTCAATGGCAGTCACCATCTCGGACTCGACTGTTCCTGTGCCGCGCCCTTCGCGGCCGATCCAGACATCTCTGGGGCCGCAATCATGGCTAGCTTCTTCTTCATGGCCTGGTTCTCGGTGGCGCTTGCAATTATTCCCACAGCTCACGGTCTAGTCAGCAGCTGGAGACGATCCTATGGACCATACAAGTTTTTCAAATTCGTTGCCGACATCCTGCAACTCCGTTCTCAGCGCGAGGAGCTTCCAGAGCAACCGAAAAATACTCCACCACTCGTATCTCGACAATCCACGAGATCTACATTCTCCCAGGACCTGTCAAAGCTCTCTCCTGTCTTCCCACCACGCGATTCTACAACGCCAACAACCGAAGATGAACCGGCGGCAGTCACCTTCTGCCGCAAGCTGATGTACCCGGTGTGCGACATCCAGATCATCACGGGGCTTGCAATGCTCATCACGGGCGTGGCGACGTTCCCGAAGATAAGCTTCTACTACGAGCAGTTCGTGGTCAACTACTGGTGGCTGACGCTGAACTCGCTGTGGGTGTCGCGCATCGACTACACGACGGCGTCACCCATGTACAACGGCCTGCGCTACGACCTGCGGCGGCTGACTATCCTGGCGAGCGTGGTGCTGTCGTGCACGTTCCAGGGCCTGGTGGCGGCGCGCGAGAACAACGACTGGGATCCCGTGTCCAGCGGCCGCTGCTACGTCTCGTCGTACCTGGGCGGCGCCGACTACGGCCAGAATCTGTTTTGGCTGGCCGGCACTGCGCTGTATGGAGTGGTGTTGCTTGCCACGCTGACGCCGTGGTCGCGCAGCTGGCTCTATTCGCATGTCACGGGAAGGTTGGAACCCGGGCTAACCGCCATGACCGATTGGGTTATGGATACGTGGATGGCCGTGACGGCGTACAGAAGGTCGGCAAGAGAGTCGCAGCATTCGTGGGTGATGCGAGCGTCGACAACGGTAGCACTGACGGCCAAAGCCATAGGATGCTCGATTGTCTGGGTATCATGGTGGCTCCTCGTACAATTCCTCAGCATCTGGTCCAGTGGTAACGGCTCATTTGTGATTGAACTCATCGTCTACTGTGTCTTTGCTGGTTTCCTGACCTGGTGGCTCATCTTCCTGCGCGTGCAGAACAAGATGCTCGTGCAAGGGTCGCAGGATCACTGGACATTCGCGTCAACGCTGGCCCTCGCTGTCGTTGGCTTCGCTATCTTCTTCGCCGCAGACGTGTGGAAGGAGGTGAGAGATGAGCGGCTGGAGCGCGCCAGGAAAAGAGTCGAAGACGACGAAGCCCCTCCGGATGATCTGAAGCTGCCACAGCGAGAGGCGCCTGGTATGCAGCAGTTTGTGGTGGAGTGATGCGCGAGATGATGATAGATGTATGACTGTACATGCACTCGATACCCATGTTTTAGGGGTTCTTTCCGTTCAAGCGTGGCGTTTGGACGTTACCTCGCAATTATTGAATGAGGCCGCAACTGTATGGATGAAAATAGAAAATATTGACCGTCTTCAAATAAATCAAAGTTAGAGCAACGTGCTCGTGAGACAGTCTAATTTAATACATGCAATATTACATTCCACCTGGGGTATAATTACATCATGGATAGATTCATCATCTATTAATGTCAAGTTTCCTTCTAATCTTCGGCCATGTCCCCAATCTTTACTCCTGTCACTTGATCGCTATGCGCCGTAATGCCGAGTATGCATAATCCGCTCAATCGCATGTAAGACAGGATACACCTGAGTCGGTATTCGGTCATCCAGCAAGTGTAATGCCTTTCGTTGTCGTGCGTTGGAGTTTCGCCGCGGAGAAGGAGCAGGTGCATTGTCCTCAGTACGGGTCGCCAATGGAAAAAAGAAATGAGAAATCCCAATATCAAAAGAGCAGGTCCTGTATGCGGAATTCGTCGAACACTACCATCTTCTTTCTCTTTCCCGCATTCCTTCGGGATGTAAAGTTCTGGCTCTTCCCACATGGAAGCACAGCAATAAACAGCTCATGGAGCCGAAACACCGATGCGCCCATCACCGCAGGTCCACTCCCTCGAGATCACGCATCAGCACGGCCATTTCTGCTCGTTTAGCAGCTTCGGCCACCAAGCCGTAGTCAGAGATGTATCGTGCCGTCTCTTGAGCCGTGGCGCCCGCGCCGGACCGGTCCGGTTGGTACGAGTAGTACTCTACCCGTCCTGTTGCTTGCAACTGTTGTTGTTGCTGCTGTTGCTGTTGTAATTGTTGTTGTTGTGCGTACTGCTGCTGTGTATACTGTTGCTGTGAGTATGCTTGCTGAGCATACTGTTGCTGTGCCGGTTGCTGCTGACCGTATGCGGATTGCTGATAAGCCATGCGCTGCGACACGGCAGATGCGTCCATACTAAAGTATTGCTGCGACTGCGGTCCCGTTGGTGAGGGTAGAGGTGCGGAAGTTCGTAAAGACGTCGCTGATGTCGGCGACATGGCAAAGGAGTGAGACGAAGCGGAAGAAAGTGAACTGGAGGAGCTTTGGAAGGCAGACAGGTTGGAAGGTGTTCGCAGCGTCGGATACCGCGGACGAGAATGGGTTTGCGAAGGATCCATCGGATTACAAGTGGTACTTAAGCGGCGAAAGCAGATGAAAGATCGGCGGGTCCGTGAAGCTCTAACCGTCTCGTGTAGAGACCAAATAGAGTAGTTGAGTCTTACAATTTATCGGGATTAAGCGTGTGCTGGTCGATATATGTGGCGCGCTTTCTATCGGAGAAGTACAGGTGTCTATGGGTCTTTTCGGCTTGGACACCGGAACGCGACTGCCGCTGGAGGTCGAAAACTGACGAAGGGCCGATAACTGGAGATGTTTTCGTCAGGAGTGAAAAAGGATGCAGATACAGGGCTGGCTACCTTATATATGGCGGCCTTGACAAAGAAAAACGAAAATTGAAGTTGTTTCCGGTGGATGATGGGTCTTTATTGGTATGATGTACATCAGGTGGAAATGGCGCGCGTACCTCGGTGAAGGCCTGTCAGATTAGAGGCTACGAGTCAGTGAGGCTGCCAGCCCCGGAGCCAATCCACGGCACACCCATCGTCCAAAGAGGCATCGAGCTCTCGTGGTCAGCTTCACTCGGCCCCGTCGACCCTCCAATCCTCTGCTCTAGTGGCGCGTTGCTGAGCGAATACAAAGGGCCGATCGCCGGATATTGTGTGGGTGAAGCAGTGCGAGACGACCGGAGGAACGGCATTAGCGGCCTCAAAGAAGGCAGCGGGGATCAATACGATACGATCCAATACGATACTCCACGTCGGTGATAGATAGCCCTGTGCTCTACGTGGGTGGCGCAACAATTTCAATTTTGACCGCCCACTACCACGTCGCTAAACGAGTTGGCTTCGAAGCAAGGAGTGCGTTGCGATAGTACCCAATCGGAATATCTTCTTTCTGCTTCTTTAAAGGCTTACATCAAACAAAGGAAACCAGAACTCAGCATCAGAGCATGAGAAACCGATAGTGAATCCGAAGTTGGAGCTCGGTTGCCTACAAACAACGGTTTCCCTTTCGGGTATTCCGTGATGCCTGTGAGTTGACAGCGAGACTCGGAATTTTTGCAACCGTGCTCATTTCTCACCCGTACGATCAGCTCATAATCATCTCTGGGTTTCCATGTTCCGGGAAAACCCGTCGCAGCGAGCAGCTTGTCAAGAACTTCGAAGAGCGGATATCGAAGTCGCCAGATCCGAAAATATCAAGTTTGAAAGTACATCTCGTCAATGATGAATCTCTTGGCGTCTCGAGAACTGTCTATCACACGGCTCGTGCTGAAAAGGATGCCAGAGCAGAAGAGATGTCAGCTGTCAAACGTTTCCTCGGAAAAGACACCATCGTGATAGCTGATGGTCTGAACTACATCAAAGGATATCGCTATCAGCTGTACTGTGAAGCAAAGGCTCTTCAAACTCCTAGTTGCGTGGTATGGACGAAAATTAAAGAGGTATCAACTTTGCAGCATGCTGATCTTTTTGTAGATTCACGTTGGTAGTCCTGCGGGAAAATGTCGAGAAACAAACCAAAGCCGCGAGTCAGACATGCAATACTCCGAAGAGGATTTGGAAAATCTCATATTTCGCTATGAAGAGCCAAACGGAATGAACCGTTGGGATAGTCCACTCTTCATTATTGTCCCCGAAGATGATTCTCCGCCTTACGATCAGATCTGGGAAGCCATTGTAGGCAGTGATGGCCGAGCAAAGGTCGTCCGTCCAAATGTCGCCACTATACTGAAGCCAGCTACGGAGCAGGATTACCTGTACGAGCTTGACAAGGGCACGTCTGATATCGTTTCTGCAATCCAGCAATGGCAAAAAGACCACGAAGGCGAGGAAGGAGGAGAAGTCGCCATCGCAGATGTTCCACAGAGAATTCAGCTGCCAACAGCTTCGCTGACCCTGCCACAATTGCAGAGGATACGCAGGCAGTTCATCACTCTCAATCGACAGCACACCTTGGAGAAAGGCAGGATACGTGCGCTGTTTGTAGATTATCTTAACGATTCTTTTCAGTCTTGACGTTGTGCAAACATAGTGGAGGCATGTGTATTCATTCCAGTCGTCCATGGGAATCTCTATGCAACCGATAGCCTGTGAACTTGAATGGATAAATTGGCGGTAATTAGGTCCACAGTAACGTAATTAGTCGGCAGCCATGTACGATAATCAGTGGTCGACGAAGTGGTTGGGAGCTGCTTGGCTGAGCAAAAATAGCGGCTTCCTGCGCCGAATGCCAGAGGCCCTGCGCTGTGGTATCGTACCGTAATTCCGGCGAAGTGCGTCACCATCGTACTCTATCGTACGTCGAACTAGTTGCCAAGGTCAACATCGATTTCGAAGGAATTCAGGCGTGTTCAAATGACTGAAGATCTCTCAATTATCATGTTTACGGCAACCCGGCGCAGCCAACAATACTCTCCGCTCATCATTTCCCCGACACTCCATTGAGTGCTTCTCTCGTCAGGTGGCGGGAATCTGCCAGCCGTTTGTGCGGTAGAGTATGGCCGTCGATCCAGGGGTGGAATTGGACGCGCTTGGGATCAGAGAAGTCTTGGATCAAGACTCGCGACCTACCTTCGTTCTTGATCTTGATCCAGATGAGGACAAACACAACTCCCTCAACTCAATTCTTCCAGTCTTCTGTAACTCTGCACTGCGACTGCACGAACGCCTGCTTGACTCGGTAACTGGCAAGGTCACAGATGAGTCCGCCACTCCACCCGATCAACCTTCGAAGATTTTAAGAATTGGGCCACGGGAGTAACTCCACACGATGATTCCAAAGATGTCTTCCCTCTTTCATTTTTGTACGCCGGCCTTCTTTGGACTGGCTCAACCGTTCGCCAAAGGTGGAGGCTGATTAGCGGTAATTTCCTATGGTCAACCCAGACTCTGCTCCATGATTTGTCCTCAGGCCCGCAGGTTGAAGTGTCCACAGGTGGTCTGCGAGTGGTAACAGCTTCTGGAAAGAGTGAACAAAGCCATGAAGTCTTGCAGAAGCAGTCAATCACGCCAGTAGAAAGCAGTGCGCCTACGACTTCAACTACAGTGGTATCCCCAAAGCAACAACGAGCCACAAAGCAGTCCAACATTCTAAAGACTTCAGATGGAAGCTC
>Ga0335073_10017089_pt1 | contig 10152 bp, 10 predicted proteins | sample Lox_Sample_22_FD_207093 | JGI IMG/M metagenome (GOLD analysis project Ga0335073, IMG submission 207093) | Soil microbial communities from Loxahatchee National Wildlife Refuge, Florida, United States - Lox_Sample_2.2 | ecosystem: Environmental > Terrestrial > Soil > Wetlands | place: USA... | reverse complement strand
TCCTCGCGCTGACCATCTACGGAGAGCTTCGCTCAATTTCCGGGTTTGTCGAAAGGACTCCGGGGCTGCGCCAACTAGACTCCTTGGGCAGGCCCGCATGACCTCGCAATACTCCGACCGACACGCCCAGGTCCCAAGCGGGACACGCTTCATTTTCGTGACCGGCGGCGTGGTCTCCTCGCTGGGCAAGGGCATCGCCGCGGCCTCGATCGGCCGGCTGCTCGTTGCTCGCGGGCTGACGGTGGGGCTGCAGAAGTTCGATCCCTACATCAACGTGGACCCCGGGACGATGTCGCCCTACCAGCACGGCGAGGTGTTCGTGACCGAGGATGGCGCCGAGACCGACCTCGACCTCGGCCACTACGAGCGCTTCACCGACGCGAACACTTCTCGCGCCTCGAACGTGACCGCGGGTGGCATCTACGACACCGTGATCCGCCGCGAGCGCCGCGGCGACTACCTTGGCGGCACCGTCCAGGTCGTGCCGCACATCACCGATGAGATCAAGCAGCGGATCGCGCTGATCGCCGAGTCAAGCGACGTCGACTTCGTGATCACCGAGATCGGCGGCACGGTCGGCGACATCGAGTCGCTGCCGTTCCTCGAGGCGATCCGCCAGTTCCCCGTCGACGTGGGACGCAGGCGCTGTCTGTTCATCCACCTCACGCTCGTCCCCTACATCGGCCATGCGGGCGAGCTGAAGACCAAGCCCACGCAGCACTCCGTCAACGAGCTGCGCCGCATCGGTATCGCCCCCGACATGGTGATGTGCCGCTCCGAGGGCGCGCTCTCGCCCGAGATCCGTAAGAAGATCGCGCTGTTCGCGAGCCTGCCGATGGAGGCGATCGTCTCGGCACGCGACGTCGATGACATCTACAAGGTGCCGCTCACGTTCCGCGAGCAGGGCGTGGATGACTTCATCCTCGAGCAGTTCGCGATGCAGGCGCCGGCGCCGGACCTGACGAGCTGGACCGAGTCGATCGAGCGCTCCGAGCGGGCGACCAAGCACGTGCGGATCGCGCTCGTCGGCAAGTACGTGCAGCTCGAGGACGCCTATCTGTCGGTCTCCGAGGCGCTGCGCCACGCCGCATCGCTGCGCGACGCCACGGTCGAGATCGACTGGATCGACTCCGAGCGCGTCGAGGGAGCCGACGGCCAGCAGGCGCGCGAGCGCCTGACACAGGCGGACGGGATCTTGATCCCCGGTGGCTTTGGCGGCCGCGGGATCGAGGGCAAGATCGCCGCGGCGCGCTTCGCGCGCGAGCAGCGGATTCCCTACTTGGGCATCTGCCTGGGGATGCACGTCGCGGTCGCGGAGTTCGCGCGCCACGTCGCCGGGATGGAGGGCGCGAACTCGACCGAGATGGACGTCGAGACGCCCTTCCCCGTGATCGACCTGCTGCCCGAGCAGAAGGAGGTCGCGAATCTTGGCGGGACGATGCGCCTCGGCGCCGACCCGATCAAGCTGCACGAGGGTTCGCGCGTGCGCGAGATCTACGGCGAAGCAGTCGTCTATGAGCGCCACCGCCACCGCTACGAGGTCAACAACCTGCTGCGCAAGCGCCTGGAGGCCGCGGGCCTGCGGACGTCGGGCACCTCGCCGGATGAGCGCCTGGTCGAGGTGATCGAGCTGGACGATCACCCGTTCTTCGTTGCCTCGCAGTTCCACCCGGAGTTCAAGTCGCGCCCGGAGCGTCCTGCTCCACTGTTCCGCGACTTCATCGCAGCCGCGCTTGCACGCGCCGCCGACGACCCGGCCGAGCGGGCCGAGACGGATGGCCCGGGTGACCGGGTCGGCGAGCGCGCCGATGTGCTGTGAGCGCCGACGCGGTCCACTCGCGGGTCGGCGAGCTGGAGCGTCGCTACCTGAACGGCACGTTCGCGGAGCTGTGCCGGATTGAGAGTCCTTCCGGTAGCGAGCGCGTCTGCGCCGAGCGCGTGATCGCCGAGCTGCGCGCTCTGGGCATTGCGGCTGAGGAGGACAACGCCGCACAGCGCGCGGGCTCGGACTGCGGCAACCTGCTCGCCTACGTGCCTGGCGGCGAGGGCGCCGACCGTCGCTCGCTGCTGCTCTGTGCGCATCTTGACACCGTGCCGTTGCTTGCCCCCGTGGAGCCCGTCGTCGTGGAGGGGTTTTGGGAGAACGAGCACGAAGGCGTGCTCGGCGCGGACAACAAGGCCGCGGTCGCGGTGCTGCTCGCGCTCGCGCGTCACGTCCGCGCTGAGGGGGCGCCGCTGGACCTTGAGCTGCTGTTCACGGTCGGCGAGGAGGTCTCGCTCGCGGGAACGCGCGCGTTTGACGCGAGCAAGCTGCGCAGCGAGTTCGGCTATGTGTTCGACCACGCGACGCCGATCGGCGAGGTCATCGTGGACTCGCCGACGCACTTCCGCATCGAGGCCGAGTTCCGCGGGGCGGCGGCGCACGCGGGCATTCGCCCCGAGGATGGCCGCAGCGCGATCCTCGCTGCGGCCCGTGCGGTCTCCGCGATGCCACTGGGGCGGATCGACGAGCAAACGACCGTGAACGTCGGCACGATCGAGGGGGGCAGCGCGATCAACGTCGTGCCCGAGCGTTGCAACGTGCTCGCGGAGGTGCGCGGGATGCAGGACGAGCGCGCGGAGGACGTCGTTGCCGAAGTGGTGCAACGGATGCAGGAGGCCGCGAACCAGCCCGAGTGCGAGTGCGACGTGGACGTAAGCGTGCAGCGGACGTTCTCGGGCTTTCACCTGACCGGCACGCGCCCCGCGGTGCGCGCCGCCGAGCAAGCGCTCCGCGCCTGCGGCTATGAGCCCGTACGGATTGCGAGCGGGGGCGCCTCGGACGCGAATGAGCTGCTCAGGCAGGGCGTTGAAGTCGTGAACCTCGCGAACGGAACCGAGCGTAACCACGAGCCGGGCGAGCGCGTGAGCGTCGCGGCGCTCGAGGGGATGCTCGACGTCGCGCTCGCACTGCTCGACGCCGCGGCCGCCGAGACCCCGCGAGACGCGGCGCGCTAGGTTCGAGACACGATGCTGAAGCTCCGCCGCGCGATCGTGGTTGACGCCGAGCCGTCCGCGAACGAGCAGCGGCTCACGGTCGAGCTGAGCGAGGCACCCGGCGTGCGCCGGGCTGCGATCGCGGACACCGGCCTGGTCGGCGTGGTGCAGGCGGGCGACGAGGTGATCGTGAACACCCAGGCCCTCGACCTCGGCCTCGGCTCGGGGGGCTTTGACGTCGTGCACGTGAACCTGACGCGCGGGCTCGACGGCGAGCCTCCGGGCGAGGCGCACGTGATGAAGCTGAACTACACGAGCCTGCAGCATGCGGTGGCGCCGGTCGAGGAACGCGACGGGGAGGAGCTGGACCTGCCGCTGGAGCGCACGGTCGGGGTGCTCGCGCTGCACGGGCAACTCGCGGCGGTGGCATTCGCGTTTGCGGCCGCGGCGCCGGGTCGCAGTCTCGGCTACGTGCAGACGGCAGGCGGGGCGCTGCCGGGCTCGCACTCCCGCACGGTGGGCGAGCTGCGCGAGCGCGGGCTGCTCGCGGGCCACCTGACCGCGGGCGTGGCGTTCGGCGGAGAGGGGGAGGCGATCACGACGGCGGGCGCGCTTCACCACGGTCTGCGGGAGCTCGGCTGGGACGCGGCGGTTTGCGGGCCGGGTCCGGGGATCGTGGGCTCGGGCTCGGTGTTGGGGCACGGCGGGATTGCGGCGCTCGACACGGCACACGCGGCACTCGCGCTGGGCGCGCGGACGCTGATCGTCGCGCGTATGTCCTCGGGGGATGAGCGCGAGCGCCATCGCGGGATCTCCCATCACACGCTGACGGTGCTGGACCTGTTGCTGGAGCCCGTGACCGTGGCGCTACCCGCGGGGATGCGCTCGCCCGTGGGGGCGGAGCTGCGCGCGGGGCTGGGAGCGGTGTTCGCGGGCGCGGGCGAGCCCGGCTCGCGCCCGGCGCGCCCGGCGCTTGTCCCGCAGCTGGAGCGCCCGGCGCGGATCACGCGTCATGATTGGCGGCGAGCGACGGTGGACCTTCCGGCCTACGCGGCCTCGGGCCTGCCGGCGAGCACGATGGGACGCACGCTCGCGCAGGACCCGCTGTTCTTCGGCGCGGCGCTCGCGGGGGGCGGCGTGCTCGCGGAGCTGGTGGAGTTAGAGGCATGAGCTTCGAGCCCCTCGGCGGGGAGAGCGTGTACGAGGGCCGGATCGTGGATGTGCGGATCGAGCGCTTCCGCCACTCCGACGGCGAGGAAGTGAGCCGGGAGATCGTGCGCCACCAGGGCGCGGTGGCAGTCGTGGCCTACGACGAGAAGCAGGTCTGGCTGGTGCGCCAGCCACGCGAGGCGGTGAACGAGCCCGCGCTGCTGGAGATCCCGGCGGGGCGCCTGGACAAGCAAGGCGAGGCGCCACTACAGGCCGCGCAACGCGAGCTGGCGGAGGAGATCGGCAAGGGCGCGGAACGCTGGGAGCCGATCGTCGTGTACTACACGGGCGCGGGCTTCACCGACGAGCGGGTGCACTTGTTCGAGGCGACCGGGCTGTATGAGGCGCACGCAGAGAGCGAGGAGAACGAGCGGATCGAGCTGGTGCCATGGCCGATCGCCCGCCTGGACGATGCGCTCGCGGAATGCCGCGACGCTAAGACGCTAATCGGCCTCTGCTGGCTGGCACGCAAGCTCGCGTCCGCCTGAACGCCGCGTTGCACGCCCAAGGAGCCGCGCGCGCTGGGGCGAAAGTCCTAGGCGATGAGCACGGTGCAGGCAGCACAGGCGCCCGCGCGGGGCGGGATCGAGTCGCTGCTGCTCGACTTCTTGGCCTACCTGGAGCTGGAGCGCGGTCTGTCGCGCAACACGCTTGAGGCCTATCGCTCCGACCTGCTGCAGTTCGGAAGCTTCCTGGATCGGCGCGGCCTGCGTGCGACGGAGGCGACGCACGGCGACCTCGCGGCGTTCCTGGCCGAGCTGTCGAGTGGGGCGCGCTCGCTGGCGGCGAACGGGACGCTGGCCTCGAAGGGCGCGCCGCGACGCCCGGGCGGACCGCCGCGACCGGTGGCGGCGGCGACGCTGGGCCGCAAGGTCGCGTGCCTGCGCTCGTTCTACAAGCACCTGCGTCGCGAGGGCCTGATCGAGCACGACCCGACGGCGGAGCTGCACGGTCCGCGCAAGACCCAGCGACTGCCGCGGGTTCTGACGCGCCCGGAGGTGGGACGCCTACTGGCGGAGCCGAAGGGCACGGAGCCGCTGGCGCTGCGCGACCGCGCGCTGCTGGAGGTGATGTACGCGTGCGGGTTGCGGGTCTCGGAGATGACGGGCCTGGAGCTGGCGGACGTCGACCTGGAGGAGGGGATGCTGCGCGCGCGAGGCAAGGGCTCGAAGGAACGCCTCGTGCCGATCGGCCGGGAGGCGATCGCGGCGTTGCGCGTCTACGTACAGCGTGGCCGGCCGGCTCTGCTGGGCATGCGCACGGAGACGAAGCTGTTCCTAAACCGCCGCGGCGCGGGGCTGACGCGCCAAGGGCTGTACAAGATCGTGCAGGGCCACGCGCGCGGCGCGGGCCTTGAGGAGCGGATGAGCCCGCACACGCTGCGCCACTCGTTTGCGACGCACCTGCTCGCGGGGGGCTGTGACCTGCGATCGCTCCAGGAGATGCTGGGGCACGCAGACCTCGCGACGACGCAGGTGTACACGCATCTCTCGGCGGACCGCCTGAAGGACGCTTACTTCAGCGCGCACCCGCGAGCATCCTCACGTTGAGCATGTCAGCGGAGCTTGAGCAGGCGCCGCGCGATGCACGGGCGCTCGTGCTGGTGATCGACGCGTGCGGGATCGGGGCGCTGCCTGACGCGGCGGACTACGGCGATGCGGGGACGAACACGCTGGCGCACGTGGCGCAGGCGGTGGACGGGCTAAAGCTGCCGGCGATGCAGCGCCTGGGTCTCGGCTCGATCGCGCCGATCGAGGGCGTGGCCGCGGCGGCGAGCCCGGCGATTCATGGGAGGCTCGCGCCGCTGGGGCCGGGCAAGGACTCGGCGACGGGCCACTGGGAGCTGATGGGCGCGGTGCTCAGCCACCCGCTGCCAACCTACCCGGAGGGCTTCCCGCGCGAGGTGATCGAGTGCCTGACGGATGCGATGGGCCACGAGGTGATCTGCAACCGCCCCTACAACGGGATCGCGGCGATCGAGGACTACGGCTCAGAGCACGTGCGCACGGGGGCGCTGATCCTCTACACCTCGCAGGACTCGGTGCTGCAGCTGGCGGCGCACGTGGATCGAGTGCCGGCGCACGAGCTGTATCGCGCTTGCGAAGCGGCGCGGATGTGCATGCAAGGCGTGCACTCGGTGGGCCGGGTGATCGCGCGGCCATTCGCAGGCGCTGAGGGTGCGTTCGAGCGCACGGAGGGACGGCGCGACTTCGCGCTCGCGCCGCCGGGACGCACGTACTTGCAGGAGCTGGAGGACTCGGGCGTGGCGGTCCACGGCGTGGGCAAGATCGACGATCTGTTCGCTGGAGTGGGCGTGACGCATAAGCACGCAGGCACGAGGAACGAGGAGGCGCTGTCGAGCGTGCAACGACTGCTTGAAGAACTGGCGAGCGGATTTGTGTTTGTGAACTTGATCGAGACCGACCAGGTGTATGGGCATCGCAAGGACGTGGAGGGCTTCGCGGGGGCGCTACGTGAGATCGACAAGTGCGTGGGACGGTGGGTTGCGCAGATGCGCGAGCACGACCTGCTGATCGTGACGGCGGACCACGGGGTTGATCCGAGCCACGCAGGCACGGACCACACGCGCGAGTACGCGCCGCTGCTCGCACTGACGGGCGAGATGGCGGCGAGGGCGCGCACGGGCGAGGAGACGGGCTATGGCGGCTTTCGCCACGACGGCCCGCTGGCGGACGTGGGCGCGAGCGTGCTGTGGTGGCTGACGCGAAGGAGCGCGGAAGACCTGCCGGGGGAGCGCTTCATAAGCTAGGCGCGTGCCGGAGCTGCCAGAGGTCGAGACGATCAGGGGCCAGCTTGCCCCGCTGGTGAAGGGCCGGAAGCTGGCGCGCGTGGAGATCCTGGATCCCCGCTGGTCGCGTCCGCTGGCTCCGCAGGAGCTCTCGGCGGCGATCGAGGGCCGGAAGGTAGAGTCGTTGGGCAGGCGCGGGAAGTACCTGCTGTGGCACTTGAGCGGGGACGTGCACCTGGCCCAGCACCTTCGGATGACAGGGGCTGTGCTGCTTGACCCGAAGCCGGAGCCGCTTCACACGCGGGTGCGGATCGACCTGCGCCCGAAACGGCGCCTAGTGATCGTGGACCCGCGGCGCTTCGGGACGGGCGAGCTGCTGCTGGGCTCGGATGCGTTGGATGAGTTCCTTGACGCTCGGCTGGGTGTGGAGCCGTTCGACGCGGAGTTCACGCCGGAGCTCCTGCGGGCGCTTGCGCGGGGCAGGGTGGGACCGATCAAGGCGTTCCTGCTGGACCAGCGGCGGGTGGCGGGCGTTGGGAACATCTACGCGGACGAGGCGCTGTTCCGGGCCTACGTGCATCCGCTGCGCCCGGCGGGCAAGCTGACGCGCGAGCAGTACGCGGCGCTTGCGGCGGGCGTTATGGAGGCGCTGCAGGCGGGGATCGACGCGAAGGGAGCGTCGATCGACGATTTCCGTCACGTGGACGGGGTGAAAGGGTCGTTCCAGAATGAGTTTCTGGTGTACGGTCGCGCGGGGGAGCCGTGCGTGCGCTGCGGCACGCCGATCCGCAAGCTGGTCGTGGCGGGGCGAGGCACGTACGTGTGCGAGCGCTGCCAGCCGCGCCCGCGAGTGCGCAGAAAGCGAGCTCAGGCGGCGAGCAGCTCGTCGAGCTCGCCGCTCTCGGCGGCCTTGAGCACCTCGGCGTAGCCCCCAAGTACGTGCTCGCCGACGAGCACCTGGGGGAAGCTCATCATGCCGGTTCGCTGAACGAGCTCGACTCGGCCGGCCGGATCCTTGGAGAGGTTGATCTCGGCGAAGTCGACGTCACGCGCGGCGAGCAGCTCCTTGACGCGGCGGCAGAAGCTGCACGGGTCGGTCGTGTAGATCGTTACTTTGCTCATTACTTCATTTAATATAGCTTCGCAATACCGCCTGCCAAAGCAGCATTCCCCGGCAAGGCGCCACGTAAAACGAGGGACTTGCCGAAGCGAAGCCTAGACTCGTTTTGGCATGGGCAGAGCGGTGAAGACGGAGGCGGTGGTGCTGCGCTCGATGCGCTACGGCGAGGCGGATCGGATCCTGCACCTGTACACGCCGAACCGGGGACGCGTGGGGGCGATCGCGAAGGGAGTTCGCCGTGCGCGCAGTCGCTTCGGGGGTCGGTTGGAGCCGTTCTTCAGGCTGAGGATTGAGCTGCACGAAGGGCGGGGCGAGCTGCTGACGGTGACGGGGGCGGAGACGCTCGACGGCTACCGCCGCCTGCGCGAGGACGCGCGGGCGCTGGACGCGGCGGCGCGGGCGTGCGACGCGGTGGGACGGCTGTTTGAGACCTCGGAGCCCCATCCGGGGGTGTTCAACCTGCTGTGCCGCAAGCTCTCGCTGCTCGATGAGCAGGCCGGCGCGGGTTCCGCCGCGGCGACGGACGGCGCAGTGCCGGTGGCGGCGCGCGCGGGGGCGCTGGCGTTTCGTTTGAAGTTGCTGCTCGCGGCTGGGCTGGCGCCCCAGCTGGGGGCGTGCGCGTCGTGCGGCGAGCGCGAGGAGCTGGTCGGCTTCTCGGGAGCGGCGGGCGGCGTGGTGTGCGGTGCGTGTGAGGCGGGGTCATTTCCGCTGGGCGAGCCGGCGTATCGCTTCATGACCGAGGCGTTTGGGGCGCCGCTGCACGAGGCTCCGAGCGCACCGGACGCTGCGCTGGGCCAGGTGGACCGCGCGATCTCGGCGACGCTCGAGCACCATGCGCACCTGCGGCTGATGCCGGCGGTCGCGGGCGCGGGCTGAGCTTCGCCCTGGCGCGCCGGTATCTTTCCGACTCATGGACGAGGGCAATCCGATCGCTTACCAGCTGCTGGAGGAGGGTGTCCCGGTGCTGTCCTCCGAGGGCGAGCAGGTCGGCACGGTGGGCGCGGTGCTGGGCGCATCGAAGGAGGACGTGTTCCACGGCCTGCTGATCAACACCCGCGGCAACGGGATTCGCTTCGTGGAGGCGTCATCGATCGCTTCGATCCACGAACGGGGCGTGGACCTGCGGATCGACGCGGCGCAGGCAGCGCAGCTACCGGGCCCGGAGCACAAGGCGCCGGTCTACGACGAGGATCCTTCGCGCCAGCAAGGCTGGCGACACTGGGTGCACGTGATCACGGGCCGCAGCGACTGGGACCGCGAGCGCTAGCTCGCAGTTCGAATCGCGCGGCCCTTGGACGGCCGCGCACGCTGCCAAAATCGAAGACATGAGTGCGACCGAGCAGGTCGATGCGGTGTCTGCGGGTTTCGCGGCGCGGGTCCGTGAGCAGGAGGAACGCCTGCTCTCGCCGCTGGCTGCCCGCTCCTATCCGGCTCGGCGGTTGCACGAGGAGGATGACTGCGGCCTGCGCACGCCGTTCCAGCGCGATCGCGACAGGATCGTGCACTGCAAGGCGTTTCGACGGCTAACGCACAAGACCCAGGTGTTCGTGGCCCCGCGCGGGGATCACTACCGCACGCGACTGACGCACACGCTTGAGGTGACGACGATCTCGCGAACGGTGGCGCGGGCGCTGCGCCTGAACGAGGACTTGGTGGAGGCGATCGGCCTGGGCCACGACCTAGGGCATCCGCCATTTGGGCATATCGGCGAGGAAGTGCTGGACGGCTGCCTGAAAGAGCGCTTCGGTCGGAGCTTTCGCCATTACGAGCACTCGCTGCGCGTAGTGGACCATCTGGAGCGCGAGGGCGCGGGTCTGAATCTGACCGAGCAGGTGCGCGACGGGATCGTGAGCCATTCGAGCCGTGCGCCGCAGCCGCAAACGCTCGAGGGGCGGATCGTGAGGGTGATCGATCGGGTGGCGTACATCAACCACGACATCGACGACGCGCTGCGGGCCGGGCTGCTGGAGGAGAGCGACCTGCCGGCGGAGCCGATCGCGGTGCTGGGCGAAACGGGCTCGGCGCGGATCGACGCGCTGGTGCACGACATGGTGGAGCACTCGCAGCGGGCGGGCGAGATCGTGCAAGGGCCCGAGGC
>Ga0335073_10017088_pt1 | contig 10152 bp, 7 predicted proteins | sample Lox_Sample_22_FD_207093 | JGI IMG/M metagenome (GOLD analysis project Ga0335073, IMG submission 207093) | Soil microbial communities from Loxahatchee National Wildlife Refuge, Florida, United States - Lox_Sample_2.2 | ecosystem: Environmental > Terrestrial > Soil > Wetlands | place: USA: Florida... | reverse complement strand
GTGGCCGGGAAAAAATAGCGGGTAGCCAGTGGCGGTTTAGGGGGGATGTGGTTCTGGAAGTGGCGCAGTTGCAGGTGAAGCCCGGAGAGGCAGCGGCATTTGAAGACGCGATGCGGCGCGCCGCACCGTTGATTGCGAGTGCGGCGGGATACCTCTCGCACGAAGTGCAGCGCTGCCTCGAGACGCCGGGGCGCTATTTGTTGCTGGTGCTGTGGGAGACGCTGGAGGCGCACACGGTCGGATTCCGCAATTCGCCCGCCTTCGCGGAGTGGCGCGCGATCATTGGCGGATTTTTTGCAGGCGCCCCGGTTGTTGAGCACTACGAAGAAGTGCTGCGAAACAGCAGACAAGCGATTCGTTGAGAAGCGGTTCGTGGAAAGCCGGCTCGTTGAGGAGACGGTTCGTCAAAAAGCGTTCTGACTATCCCGTCCACTACTTCGCCGCACCTTCCAGGGCCCCGTCCGCCCGATTGATCGCATCCGTAAGCACCGTCATCTGTTCCTGCGCGCGGGCCAGGTCCTTCGCGTCAATAGCTTCGTTCACCCCAGGAATCACCACCGCCGCGTAGCCCGTGTATTCCCCCGGCGCGTAGATCGTGTGCTTGAACCATGGCCGTCCCGGCAAGCCCTGCTCGGCCAGAAAGCCTTCTTCCACCCCGCGCAACTGCGCGTTGAACGCCGAAAGATCCGCAGTCGACCACGATGCAGGATGCTCCTGCTTCTCCTTCACCTGCTGCGCCAGCACGATGAACTTCTGCGCCGCGGCCTGCGCGGGAGCGAAGTCCAGCCCCGCCATGCCCGCTTCGTTCGCCTTCTTCTGCGCCTCGTCCAGATACGCGGCGATCTCCCTGCCGTAGGTCACGTAGTCATAGGGCAGCACGTCGGTATCGGCCATGTTGAGGACCTCCAGACCGAAGACGCGGGCCATCTCCTGCTCGTAGACAAAGGAGGGATCGGCGTTCATCACGAACCATGTGTAGTCATCGAATGCTGAGTGGTAGACGCCGTACGGTCCGTTGGAACCGACGTCGGTGGATGGCACGCCAAGGTGCTGGATGAACGGAGTAAAGTCGGAGCCGCTGCCGAGGTCGCCAATGCGAACGTCGGTGCCCAACTCAGCGTTGTCGCGCGGCGCGTGCTCTTCCTCAGGCCCGTGGCGATGCGCCGCTGCCTCGGCCTGGTTTTTCTTCCAGACCTCATAAACGCTGCCGCCCCTGGGACTGGGCACCTGTTTGGTCACGTCGCGAACGAATTCCTTGAGCGAGGGCACGGCGGCGGCTTCAAAATTGGGGCCCGAGACGCCCACATCGGTATTGAAGTACGCGACCGCGTGCGCGAGGTGGCTGGCGTGACCTTCGGCCCATTCGGTGGAGCCGATCAGGCCCTCTTCTTCGGCATCCCAGCTGCAGAAGACGATGCGGCGCTTCGGCTTCCAGCCCTGTTTGAGAAGAACCCCGATACCGTGGACGGCCTCGAGCATAGCGGCGGTGCCGCTGTTGGGATCGACCGCGCCGAAGACCCACGCGTCACGATGATTGCCGGCGACGACCCACTCGTCGGGGAAATCGGCGCCGGCGACCGTGCCAATCACGTCCCAGATGGTGCTGTACTGGTAGTCCATTTTAAGAAGCAGATGGACTTTGACCCCGGGTCCGATGTGGTAGGTGAAGGGAAGCGCGCCTTGCCACTCGCGCGGCGCGTCAGGTCCGCCGAGGGCCTCGAGGATCGGCGAGGCATCGTGATACGACAACGGCTCAGACGGGATCTTCGGCAGGTTGGCTGCATCTTCGGGCTTCAGCCGCTTGTCGGCAGGGAGATCCGGCGAGGAGGCGACACCGGGCGTGAGCGCGTCGCCGGGATACTTGAACAGAAACTGCACGGAACCACGCTGAACCGCCGTGGCGGGGCGATACGGCCCGTGCGGATAGATGTCGCCGCGATAATAGCCGTCGTCGCTGGGATCCGAATAGATGAGCACTCCGGCCGCGCCGCGCTGCTGCGCGATGTAGACCTTAACGCCGCGGAAGTTGCCGCCGTAACGGCAGAGGACGATTTTACCTTTCACATCGACGCCCATCGACGCGAGCTTGTCGTAGTCCTCAGGGCGGCAATAGTTGCCGTAGACGACCTCGGCTGTGATGTCGGCCGAGGGTGAGGAGCCATTGAACGCGGGCGTAATGCGCGGATCGTTCTGATAAGGATCGTTGCCGTCGACGTGTTCGGCGACGGGGCCGGTCATGATGAGCTTGCCATTCGCGTCCCACGCCTGCACGCGTACTTCAGTGGGCAGATTAAGCCAGGCCTTGTACTCCTCGATGCTGGTGTCAAGACCGGCTTCGCGGAACTTCGACGCGACATACTCCGCGGTCTTGTGGTCCTCAGGCGAGGCGGCGATGTGCGGCTCCGCGGTGAGGATCTTCAGCTCTTCGCCGGCCTGTTTCGCATCGGGCACGGCGAGGAACGTCTGATCGGTCTTCGCCTGCTCGGCGGCGAAGTCGCGGTAGCCGAGCGAGTCCGGCGAGGACTTCGACTGAGCGCTGAGAATGGCTGTGAGGACAACAGAAGCCAGAGCGAAGGAAAGCGAAGAACGGGTCAACCGGGGCTCCTCGACGGCGGGGATGGCACTCGCACGTAAGCAGCCAGCTTACCATCGCCCGCGAGCACGGGACGATGCCGGGGCTCGCGGCGATGGAAAGCAGGAGCACTTCAGGCGGTGAGCTGAACCGGCTGCGCGCAGTGGGAGCAGCGCTTCGCGCCGACCGGAATATCGGCGAGGCATTCCGGGCACGGACGCGTGGTCGGCGGCGGTGCGGCCTTGGCGGGCTGGAACTTCTTGAGCAGCGCGTTGATCGGCAGCACGAAGAAGAAGTAGACCGTGCCGGCGATGAGGATGAACGAGATGACGTCGTTCAGGAAGTCGCCGATCATGAATTTGCCGCCATGCAGATCGAACTGGATGCTGTGGAAGTCGGGCTTGTGAACGACGGCGGCGATGAGCGGGTTAATGACGTTTTTCACCATCGAATTGACGATGGCGGTAAAGGCGGCGCCGATGATGACGGCGACAGCGAGATCGACTACGTTGCCGCGCAGAATGAAATCGCGAAAGCCTTTCAGCATGGTGGGTCCTCCGGAGTGGGAATCGAAGAGGAATTGCAACAGCGCGGGGCGCGACGGATGCAGGAAGAATCGCCGGCACGCTGCAATGAATTCAATGCAGAAACAGATTCTACCAGGAAGCCCGCAGTTGTCGATGGAGGTGGCGTCCGCGATACTGCGGCGCCGATCATCAGTCGTCGGCGAACTGGTCGCGGACGAGCGTGCCGACGCGGGGACCTTCAGCGGTGTGGACACCCCAGGCCATGCGCGGCGTGTTGTGCGCGAGGCCGAAGCGGCCGTCGGGCGCGAGCAGGATGATACCGCCGTGGCCGCCGAGTCGGCGATGGAGATACGCGATGGCGTCGGGGGCGACGGTTTCGGGGCTGCCGCCGGCAAGAACGCGGTCGGTCGCCCATTTACCCAGTACCAGCTTCATGATTGGCTCGCCCCATCCGGTGAGCGAGACGGCGCCGGCAGCGTTGTCGGCGTAGCAGCCGCAGCCGATGAGCGAGGAGTCCCCAACGCGTCCCGGCGCCTTATTCAGCGTGCCCCCGGTCGATGTGGCAGCCGCAATGCGGCCCGCGGAATCGATGGCGACGGCGCCGACAGTGTCGTGCGATTCCTGGCTGGGGCTGCCGGTGAAGGTGGGGTCGGGCACGCCGCTCCTTTCGCGTCGCTGGGCTTCGGCCAGCCGCTCGCGTTCGCGATCGAGGACTAGTTCGGCATTGTCGATCAGCGGCATACCATGCGACGCGGCGAACTGCTCGGCACCTTCCGCGACAAAGTAGACGTGGCGGCTCTTGTCGAGGACGAGGCGCGCGGCCTGAATCGGGTTGCGAATCCGCTCGACGCAGGCGACGCCGCCGGCCCGGAGGCTGTGGCCGTCCATGATGAGCGCGTCGAGTTGGACACGTCCGTCGCGGGTAAGAAAGCTGCCCCGCCCGGCGTCGAAGGCAGGGTCGTTTTCCATGACCGTAACGGAGGCTTCAATGGCATCGACGGCTGAGCCGCCGCGCTCGAGGATGCGCCAGCCTTCCTGCAGGGCATCGAAGACGCCCTGTTCGTGGGCCTCGAGCATGTCGGCGGGGATGTCCCATGCGCCGCCGTGGACGAGCAGGACCGGAGTTCGAGTCATCAGGTGGGATTGTACTGGCTGGCAGGGATGGGCTGCAGGAGAGCCTGCGTCGCCTTTCATGGATTGTCCGCCGCCGCCGATAACAGCGGCAGGAATGACTGACTCGGGAACAGGAGCGGAAAGGCGGACCGCCCCACGCTACGGATGCGCGGGGGATGCCGAGATTGTGCTTCCAGGGCGCGGCCTGCGATATACCGGGAAGATCGGCAACCTGAGCGTTGGCGGGTGTTTCATTGAGGCGCGCTGCGATCTGGAGCGCGGGACGTCCGTCGAAGTCTGGATGCAGGCAGAGGGGCAACCTCTGCGCGTGGCCGCTAACCTGATGGTTCGCAGGTCCACCGGCGTCGGCCTGCGGTTTCTGGCCATGACGGAGAGAAAGGCGCAGCAGGTCCGTTGGCTGATAGCCGAGTTGGCGGAGGAGGAACGAAGGCTCGAGGGAGGTCCCTCCCAATGCGATGTGTCAGGTTCGACAGCCCATGCTCAACCTGAAGTATTCAGCCGGCATATCCATGAAGCCACACCGGGGCGGCGTGCTATTTGGGTGCGAAGACTCCTCGGGCGGCTGAGAATCCGCAAGCGCCAGCCTCGGGGGACGCGCCGCTGATCGACTCCGCCCATCCGCACCAGGACAGCGGAAGAGCGTCGCAAGGGCCAGGGGATCGTGCGTCACGACCTGCGTGTGCAGCGCCCTGTGACTCGGACGCAAGTTGTTGAAGAATATGGCGCGCCCTGAGAGATTCGAACTCCCGACCTACTGATTCGTAGTCAGTCGCTCTATCCAACTGAGCTAAGGGCGCGCATCAGGAAGGACTTGAGACTCCTTCGAGAATATCAGTTCATGCCGGGTGGGGCAAACGGCTTACCCTCTGTATCCTCGTGCCTGGGCGCACGCGTAAAGCCCATCTCGAGCCGTCAGCACCAGTTGATGTTCCGGCGCGCGAGCCCGCGGCGTTTGGGCGGCTCCGCCTGCTCTGGCGTGGGTTTAGAGGGCTGGGGGCTGGCGGCTTCCAACTCATCGTCGGTAAGGATGAAGCGGCGAATGTAGCGCAGCGGCTCCTCCCAGACGGCCATCTGCTCCAGGTGATACTGCCAGACCGTATTCGACGTCGACCGCGAGGTGCGGCGCGTGAACGCCTGGCGCTTGATCACCACCGGCTGGCCCTTCGAGTTCAGGCGCGTGTACTCCTGCGACGGCAGAATAAAGCTGATCTGCGTTCCCTTCTTCCAGAAGTTCTTTGCGAATTCATGGGAGAAGAGAAGCGCATAGTAGCGGCGGCCCGACTCTAGAATGCCGATGGCATGGTTGAAGTCCTGCCAGTCCGGCTCAATGTTGGACTGATACCACTTGCGGAATTCGAACCCGTGGGCGCGAGCGCGGAGCACGAGCATGCGGAGAAGGGCGCGGCGCGTCATAGAGAGAAACCGGTTTCAAGGTATCCCGAATGCCGGGCGGGGGCAAGGCGGCAGAAGCGAGGGAGACCACAGAGAGGCACTCCCCGGCGAAGTGCCGCCGGGCCGCGCAGCCTGTACCTGCAGCGCAAGGTGCCGCAAAGCTGTGAGAGAATCATTGCTCGCTGGATTTGGCTGCTACCGTTTGCCTGCAGGAGGGGGGTCCCATGACCGATCAGGCCGTTGCCAATCCTTTCACTCTGGACATCGAGAAAAAGAGCGATTCGATTGTGGTGGTGTGCCACGGCAGGCTGGTGGCCGGGCTATGCGACGCGCTTCACGCACGCGTGAGTCCGCTGCTCTCCGAAAGCAAGGTCGTGGTGCTCGATTTGGGCGACGTAACCTTCATGGACAGCATCGGGCTCGGAACCATGGTGCGGTTGTACGTCTCGGCAAAGTCGGTGGGCTGCGACCTGGAGCTTCTGCACGTAGGCAGGCGCATCCGCGAGGTGCTGGGCGTTACGCACCTGCTCCAGGTGTTCACGATCATCGGCGAAGGCATGGCCGGCCCGCGGCTCTGAGGGCTGGAAGCTGAGCCCGAAATTCACTATGAATCGCGCGCGAAGGGGCTGGACTGTTGCGGTGTGCGCCTTGCTGGCGACGAGCGGCTGCGCGGGCCCTCACCGCCGCGGTGACGATGGGATTGACCCGAGGATCGCACAGCGGATTGACGCCATCTGGGCCGTCGATAATCACGCGCATCCGGTACTGGCTCCTCCCGAAGACGCGACCGATCGCGAGTTCGACGCGTTACCGGTAGAGTCGCTCGAACCCGAGTCGCCGCCGCCTGCCTACCGCAGCGACTTTGCGGAACTGCCGGCCGTGTGGAAGGCTTTGTGGGGCTTCGACGGATCGGCGCCACTCGACTCGGCAGGTCTGCGAAGGCTGAAGGAACTGCGAGCGCATGTGAAGGCGCGCGAGGGCGAGCAGTTTCCGGCATGGGTGCTCGATCAGGCGCACATCGGAACGCAGGTGGCCAATCGTGTGGAGATGGGACGCGGCGTGGAACCGCCGCGCTTTCGCTGGGTTCCCTATGACGACGCGCTGACGTTTCCGCTCGACAATAGCGGGCTGGCCGCGCAGTCGCCGGACCGTAAGGAGTTTTTTCCTCTGGAAGACAAGGTGCGGGACCGATACTTCAGGGAATCCGGAGTGAATGCCATCCCCGGGCAGCTCGACCTGTATTTGAGCCAGGTGGTGACGCCGACCCTGGAACGACAGAAGCACGGCGGCGCAATTGCGGTGAAATTTGAGATCGCGTACCTGCGCGGATTCGACTTTGGCGATCCTCCAAAGGAGGAAGCGGCAAAAGTTTATGCCCGGTGGGCCGGGCGCTCCGGATCGCCGGATCCCGCCCAGTACAAGGTTCTTCAGGATTTTCTGTTTCGGTACATCGCGATGGAGTGCGGGCGGCTGGGGATGGCGGTGCATCTGCACGCGATGGCCGGCGACGGAAGCTACTTTGGCGTGGCGGGCGTAAACCCCCTGCTGCTGGAGCCGCTGTTCAACGATCCCCGCCTGCGCAAGACCAACTTCGTGCTGCTGCACGGCGGTTGGCCGTATGAGCGCGAAACCGCGGCCCTGCTGGAGAAACCGAACGTCTATGCCGATCTTTCCTCGCAGGATCTGCTCATGGCGCCGCATACGCAGGCGCAGTGGCTGCGCGAATGGCTGGAATGGGAGCCCGAAAAAGTGCTCTTCGGAACCGACGGCTACCCCTTCTCGGATTCGATGGGCTGGGCAGAGTCAACATGGATCGCCAATCGAAACGGACGGGAGGCTTTGGGCATCGCACTCACCGGGATGATGCGCGACGGCGAGATCAGCTCCGAGCAGGCAGAAGAAATTGGGCGTTTGGTGCTGCGAGGCAATGCAGAAAAGCTGTACCATTTCGCGGGAGCGAAGTAGAGCCAGGATCAGGACGCAAGGACGAAGAACCTTGCCTCTTCCCGCCGGGGCCTCCATCTACAATCCGTGAAGGCATGCTACGACCCGAGGTTCTTGCACGACGATTCGCCGCGGTTGGCGCGATTCTTCTGCTTTCAGTTGCTCGCTGTGGGCGGGCTGAGGCAGTGGACACCGATCCTCTGAACCGCCAGGCCGAGGTGCGCGAAGCGTTCGCTCGCTTCTACCTGATGGATTACGACGGCGCAGTGGCGCGCTTCGAGAAGATTCGCAGCGAACATCCGGGCGATCCGATCGCGACCGACTACCTGCTGGATGGGGTCGTGTTTCGCGAGCTGAACCGGCTCGACCTGCTCGACACCACGTTTTACGCCAACGATGGGTTCCTGACCGGCAAACATACGGTGACGGAAGACCCGGTCGTGCGGGATCGGGTTCGCTCGCTGACAGACGCGGCCGTGAATGAATCCCAGACGATTTTGCAATCGAAGCCCAACGATGTGAATGCGCTGTTCGCGCGTGGGTGGGCGCGCAGTCTGGAGGCGACCTATCTGGGAATGGTGGAGCGGGCATTCGGCGCGGGGCTGAAGCAGGCCGTGGGGGCGCGGAGCGACTGCGATCGCGTGCTGCAGATCGATCCGAACTACGTGGATGCGAAGCTGGTGTCGGGCGTGTATCAGTACGTGGTAGGTGCGCTGCCCTTCGCGTTCAAGCTGCTGATCGGCATTGTCGGAATCCACGGATCGAAGATCGAGGGGATGGCTCTTTTGCGCGACGACGCCGAACGCGGAGTGATCACGCAGGTGGAAGCACAAACGGCGATGATGCTGTTCCTGCGGCGCGACGCGAGATATTCGCAGGCTGTGGCGATCGCCCATGGCCTCGAAGAAGAGTATCCCCACGACTTTCTGTTTCGGCTGGAAGAGGCCAATCTCGAAAAAGACGGTGGCGAGGGTATGACGGCCGTGAATGCCTATGAGCGGCTGATCGATCAGGCGGAGCAGCCGGGATTCTATTTTTCCGCCCATCTGGAGCTGGCATACTTCGGCCTGGGCGAGAGCCTGCGCGGGCAGAAGAAATATGCCGATGCCGTTCAGGCTTATCGCAACGGGGCGAATCAGCCTACAACGAGCGCCGAACTGAAACGCCGCTGCCTGCTGGCCGCAGGCGAGAGCTACGACCTCATGGGCGACCACTCCAGGGCTCGTGAGGAATACCAGGAAGTGCTGAATACCGGTAGCGATACGGTCCAGGGCGATGCAGCGCGAAAGTATATGAAGTCGGCCTACGCGGGAAGCTAAAGCGGAACGAATCCAGGCAAAAGCGGCAAGCCGGCGTCCCGATTCGAGACCGCCGGCTTCGTGGGTCCCTGCCGCGTCCTGCGGGTTAGTCGTTGTCCATGTCGTCAACGTAGCGAGCCAGGATGACCGAGTTGCCGGACGTTGGGTCCTTGATCAGCAGTCCGACGACGCGAACGTTGGTAGCAGCGTCCACATCGCCGAGTCCTGCCAGTCCATAGCGGAACGACGTGACTGACGATGTGTACACGGTCACGGTTTGCGGAATCAGCAGTCCCGCGAAGCCGTTCACCTGCATCTGGAATGTGCCGTTGCCGCTGCTGACCGAGTTGGCCACCACTGTCCCGTTGAATCCCCATCCGCGCAGCACAACTCGCTTCACGCTAATTCCGTTCAGACTCTGCGCGCCCGAAAGCGCCCCGCCCACGCTCACATGCTGCCCGGCGAGCAGCGTCGACGGATTGAAGAGGAACTGCGTGAGCCGGTTCCGCATCCAGTAGATGAAGAATTTGTCCGTGCTGTTCACGTCGACGGTGGCCAAATCTCCATCCGCGACGGCATCGCCCGTTGCCGGCAGCGTGCCGCGCACGTACATCTGGAAGTCGCTGGCCGCGCCCGACGAAGGCTCAACATCGGTGACCGTCCCGGCGGCGTAGAACCCGTTCTGCGACAGGATCGCAACCTCATTCGCATCGATTGTCGAGTCCGCCCTGTCGAGCACCCCCGAAATCTGCACGATGCTCGTGCTGGTCAGATCGCTCAGACTCTCGCCGTTATCCCACTCCGTGCTGCCGTTCACGTTGATCGTCCACTGGCGGCCGTGCGGGCCCTGCACGATGAACGACTGGGAGGCCGTGTCGACGCTGACCACCGCCGTATCGAATTCGTCGATGTACGCGCCGGGATCGTCAGGACCCACCGCTTTGATGTCGAGGGTGGGCGTCACCATGCCCGTGATCTGGCCGCCGGAAACCTGGAGCGACTTGTCCAGTCGGAAATCCATGCGGATACCGACCGGCCCGGTTTGCGCGACGACGAGAGGGTTGGCGAGCGTCACGGTCGCGGTCGGCGTGGTGAACTGCGCCTGCATGGTGGCGATCGTGGGCGCCGAACCGGAGTTCATCTGCAGATAGCCGATGATCGCGCTCGCGAACGTCACCGAGATTTGCGTGTACGTGTCCGCCGGAACGTTATTCTCGTCCATCAGCGTCTGCAGCCCGTTGTAGCGAGCGAAATCGATGGTGGGGTTGCCGCTCACCAGCGAAAC
>Ga0335073_10017087_pt1 | contig 10152 bp, 12 predicted proteins | sample Lox_Sample_22_FD_207093 | JGI IMG/M metagenome (GOLD analysis project Ga0335073, IMG submission 207093) | Soil microbial communities from Loxahatchee National Wildlife Refuge, Florida, United States - Lox_Sample_2.2 | ecosystem: Environmental > Terrestrial > Soil > Wetlands | place: USA... | reverse complement strand
CTAGGCACGAGAAATGTGACCGGATACGCGGGCTGCGACCCCACCGGGTAGTCGGTGTCATACACCGTGTACGTGGTGTTGCCGTTGTACCCGCAGCCGCCATCCTTTGCGGTCCAGATGGCCTCGGCTATGGCGGAGGCTAGCCCACCATATGCGCTCACCAGGATGGAATGCGCGGCCACCGAGTAGTTGGTGGCACCCACCAGCACCGCAGCCCCGGTCGGGTTGTCAATGGCATAGGCCGACAGCACATTGGCGACGTCCAGCACATTGCCGAGAATGGCCTGGGTGCTGCCGTGGGAGTTTATGGCGACCGACTGCCGGCGCCGGTTCTCAAACGCCGCTCGCGACTCCACGTTGTTCCCGAGCGCCGCCGCGGAAGTGCTGGTCGCCTGGTCCCAACCGCCTACCTGCGTGACAATGGTGCAGGGAGTATTCCCGGGCCACGCAATGGGACCGGTGGTCTGGCACTGGAAAGTGCCGGAAGCGGACCCACCGGAGCCTATGTCAATTGCACCGGTCGCGGCCCACAGGTAACCGCTCGGATCCTCGATAAGCGCGCCCACGGGGATCGTGACGCCTGCTCCGCCAATGCAGGTTACCGTTTTGACGGACCCGGCCGCCGCAATGCGCTCGAGGAAATAGATTGCCCCTATGGCGTCCTGCCACGCTCCCTCCGCTTCGTTGGGGTCCACCATGGAGGCCACGAGCGCGATTTGCCCCTGCGCATCGCCAATGATCGCGGTGTCGCTGGTTATGATCTGGCCCTGCGGAGTGGTGGGCGCGGTGTTGAGCCCGCTGCCGTAGGCCGCAGCAAAGTCCGCTTGCCGCCCGGCCAGCACCGCTTGCTCGGTGGGCACCACCGGCATGCCGTTGACCCAGGTGATGGGCGGGACGTTAGTACCGCTCATAGCGCCAGCACCGTGGGGCTACCGTCCGTGTCCACCGCCAGCAACTGGCCTATCGCGCCGCGCTTGTTGTTGAGACCCCCGATGGTGACCGTAGCCGTGGCCACATCCGGGACTTCGAGTGCTTGCGCCTCCAGCACTGCCGCAATGTAGGACGCGGGCGGCCGTTGCCCCAGGATTTGCTGCCAATAGGGCACGCCCTGCGTGCTGTCGTACCAGCACTCCCCGAGGAACGTGGACAGCTGCGTGGCTATGTCCTGGGAAATGGAATACGGGGCGGAGGCCACTGCGATGTTCCCGGCTGCATCCAGGCATAGGTCCCCGGTCTCCCAGTCCAGGAGCCAGGTGGTGTGCGTGATCACGCTCGCGCGCCTAGTCCGTCATACCGCCGCTGTTGCCGCTGCCCGGGGTGACGTTGTAGTGGTAGTGGGAATTGACCCCGCCATTGGGCACGTTCACGTCCGTCGTGGCCACCACATTTGGCACCGTCACTTTCGTCTCCAACGTCACGTCTCCATTGGTCTGCGCCACCGGACCGTTCAAGTTGATTTGCTCCCCCGTAATGTCCACCGTCTGCCCCTGCACCGTAATTGTGTTGGGCGACACAATGGAAATCCCGTTTGCGTTCCCCAGGATGTACTGTGTAATGGCCTGCGCGCTTATGACGGACTGCACGTAGATGAGGTCCGAAATGTCGTGCGAGCGCGCAGAGCCCGGGCCCGCAAGCCCCGCGGCAGCGATGACCGAGGTAATGTCCCGATCGCACACCACCGCAAGCCCAATGTCGCCCACCGCCGGGTCAATCACGATGGCGGTGGCGCCTGCCTGGATGCGGCAGAACTGCGCGCTGTAGACCGTGGCCAGCGACCATAGCTTCCCGCTGCCGTCCACCGTTTGCACCTGCGGTTGCACATCCACCGTGCCTATGGCCGGTGGGGTGCCCTGGCCCGGGTGCACCGCCACCACCTTGACCGGGATTGCGGTGCGCGCCTCGAGGAGCAGCGCGCGGATCAGCAGCTCCGTGCGCAGCGCGTCGGTGGTAATCTGCGCCGGATCGAAGTTTGGGAGTACCGCGCTCATGCCGGCGCGCCCAGCACCGCGGTAGTAAACCACGGCCCCTTCGGCAGCATGGTGGTCAGGTCATGCCGCACATTCACAATGCTCCACGTACCGTTCGCCTTCGGGATGCTGGAGCCCACCACCTGCATCTTGCGCCCGACCTGCACCTGCTGGTTAAAGAGTGAGGTCACAATGATTCCCTGCTCCCAGTATTGCGGATACCCCACCATCTGCGGGTCGGTGCCCGGGCCCACTTGCACGACTGTGTTGTCAATCGCGCCGTCCGCCGGCCATATGGCAATCACGTTGCCATTGAGCGACCAGGAGAAGCCCGCGGCGCGAGCCACGGTGTCAATCTGGTCCAGCGGGGAGCCGTAGGTGGCCTGGTTGCGCAGCACTGCGTGCGCGCCCGCGCTGTTGCTAAACGTAAAGCCGCCCAGCGCGCACAAGGACTGTATGAGGTCCTCCGCGTTCTGCACGCTGGGCGTGCCCGGCTGCTTCGGCGCCTGGGACTGCGAAGCCGCGGGAATGGCCGCGGTGTACACCCCGGCCACCGACACCTGGAACGCCGCATCCGGCGCGTCGGTCAGATCCACGTACGATTCCCAGATCACGCCATTTATGACCTGCGCGAGCTGCCCACCAATGTTCCCGGCTTCAACCACCAAACCGAACTTGTTGATGCCGAGCGCGGTGGGAATCTGTGCCGAATAGTTGTTCATCTGCGCAAGCGAAAGCCCCCAGACCTTCACCTGCGCCATGGCGCCGAGCCGCCCCTGGTACGCCTGCACCTGCACAGCGGCGCGCAACCCCTCCGCGGAGAAGCTCCCGGACTGTGCGCCGCTAAAGGTAAACTTCAGCGTCCGTTCGGCAAGCGCCATCAGTCCTGCTCGTAGACCAGCAGGTACCGGGAGCCCAGCCCATCGTACGTGGGGTCATTGCCGCCCTGGGTGTCCACAAAATACAAGTACCCGACAAACCCCAGGTATGCTTGCCGGATGAGGTTCACGCGGTCCGGGCAATAGCGGCCCGATATGACCGGCACCCCGGCAATGGACAGCGTAATAAACAGCCCAAGCGCCATCCACTGCAACGTGATGAGGCAATTCTGGCTCCCGAGCATCGCCTGGAAGGTCTGCGATGGGAGCGCCTGTACAGGGAGCACCTGTTGCATGGCGCGCTAAAACGCGTCCTCGGACGGCGGGATCCCCCAGTCGGCCGCCCCGCCCAGCTGCACCGGTGGCACTGGGGGGTTGGAAATGGACGCCTGTTGCTGCGCGGTGGGCGTGGCCGGGGTAAGCGACCCCAGATTGCTGTTGGCCGCCCCCTGCGGCTGGGAGGTGGGCGGAGCGGAGACGACCACGTTGGTGGAGCGCTCCTCCTGCCACTGGGTATCCGCGTAAATGGTAACCGCCCCGCGTTCCGCGGACTTCTTATAGCCAAAGCCCTTGAGCACCATGTTGGGGTACGTGGTGTCCGGGGTGGAAATGGTGACCAGCTGCGTGCCCTCGCGCAGTCCTTCCAGGGCTGCAAGGAAAGCCGACCTCGCCATGTTCTTTCCCTGGCAGGCCAGCAGCAGCCGAATGGAGCGCGGCTCCTGGACGCGGTTATAGGCGGCAAAGCCGCCCTGCTCCACCGGATGGGAGTTGAGGGTGGAGTCCGCCCCGTACTCCAACTCCAGCGCCGTGTCCGGGAGTATGGCCAGCACGGCAGTGCCGGTGACCGCAGTCACGGCCGCCTGCTGAGCACTTTGGACAAGGATGGCGTAGGAGGGCCCAGCGGTGGATATGGCCTGCCCGGACTGCACTCCGCCATTAGCAGGGAGGGACGGGGTGCTGGAAGCGGAGTTGAGGGAGGAGAGGTCCAGGCCGGAGTACAGGGCATTGGAGCCAAAGGTGACCCCGGCGGGGAGCCCGAGCTGGGAGGCCAGGGCTTGCGCCTCACCAGCCACGGTGGCCGCGGCGGCGTTTTCCGCGGCCGTGGCGAGGCTCGCCAGCGACGGTACGCCGGGCAACGGCGGGACGGTGGGGTACTGGGCGCTCATGCCATGGCCCGGGTGCCCAGCAGCACCATTTGCTGCGCAATGGGCGGGAGGATGAGGGGGTGGGAGGACAGCGCGGCTCGAGCCCCGGCGGCCATGCCCTGGGCATCGGTGGCCTGCGTGGACACGTTCACATTGTCAATACGCGTATGGCTGGTGACCGAGGAACTGACCGTGGAGGACTTGGTCACCGCCGCATCGGCCATGGCCCCCAGCGCTTGCTGCGCGGCCACGAAGCGCAGGTCAAGGGAATTGTCGTTTACGATCTCGTCCAGTTTCTTGAAGAGATACGTTTTGGTCAGCAGATCCGACGTGAGTCCCATCTGCCGCAACGCACGCTGGAATTCAGGCTCCTTGAGCGCGAAGGCCAGTTGGTCCGCCACTTGCTGGTTCGCGGCCACCGCGGGCGAGCCCATGCGGTAGCCGTACATCTTGGCAAAGCGCGCCTGGCGCGTAGCGTCCCACTGCATGAGCCCCATGTGCCCGCTTGCGTTCGCAGCAAACGGGTTCATCCCTGATTCTTGCGTCATGTTACCCACCATGGCCGCAGCGTCCAGCGGAGAAATGCCGGCGCGGATGAGGGACTGCATGGCAGCCGCTTGTTTGCTGGCGAGTGAGCCGGCGCGCGGCGCGTAGCCCGTGCGCCAGCCCGGACTCGGAGCCGCCGGCTTGCCAAAGAAACCACTGATAAGGTCGAGGATCTTGTTCGTAACTGAAAGCAGGCTGGTGAGGATTGTAACCACCGCCTGCAGCAACCCCTGCGTGTCCCCGTACGCGGTCTCAGCCAACACGTCCTTGGCGATCCCAAGTCGCCCGAGCACCTCTTGACTCTTGAGTGATTCCTGAAGCGTGGTGCCGAGTTTCACAGACTCCATGGCCCTAATTTGCTTCTGCAAGTCACCGGCAGCCAAATTGGGGTTTGTAGCCAGGGCCCACATTGCATCATTCATCACCGGCTCGGTAAGTGCACGCAGTGCCCCCAAGTTCTTGAACCCCTGCGCCGCAGCCAACTGGTGCACGCGCGAGAACAACTGCGCAATGTTCACTCCGCCCTGAAAGTTATACCCGACGCCCAGGCGCGACAGGGCGATGAGCTGCGCGGTAGCGCTCCCCGCGCCAATGCCCATGCCGAGCACCGCGGTCTGCAAGCCAGCGATACCGCCGGAGATATCGTTTGGATTTGCCCCTACCGTCTTCGCCGCTTCGCCCCACGCCCAAAGGTTCTGCGCGTTCATCCCCGAGAGCTGCGCCTGGCGGTACAGCGTGGCGTTGGATGCGGTCATGGCGTCGTTGAGCTTCCACATACCCAAGCCCAGTGCGCCAATGGCGGCAATCCCAAGGCTGGTGGGCGACAGCAGTGCCCCAAGCCCCTTGGCCATCACTCCAATGGGCGCGCCCGGACCGCCGGAGACGCGCGCTGCGATGCCCAGATTCCTGAGCTTCGTGGCCAAGGAGTCCAGGCGATCCGCGGACGCCCCGATGCGGGAGTCCTTGGCGAGCTCGCGAAACGCTTCGCCTACCGTCTTGATGCCATCCCGCGCGCCGCGTGCGGAGCGCTTGGTCTGTTGCTCAAATTCCTTGATCCTGGCGAGCGCCCGCTGTTGGTCGGTGCTGAAGCGGGTGGTGTCGATCCCCAGCTCCAGAAACAGCGAGTCGATGATTGCGTTAGCCAAAGCCCGTTACCTCTTGTTCGCCCGCCTTATCGCCTGGTTCTCGTTGTGCTGCGCCACTGCATGAATTTCAAACAAGTCCCACAGGTCCTCCAACCCGTACACGGTTTCCAATTCATGCAGCGTCACATGCACGTGCTCGGAGCCGAGCACCGCCGCGATCACCACAGAGACGTTTACCGGCGCTGTGGCTCGACGCCGCTCGCCCCCGGCTCCGGGGAACTCGGGGAAGCGGCGTCTACGAAAAAACCAAACAGCACCTTAAGCACTTCCGCCTTGAGCCGCAGGCGGGTGGTAAAGTCCTCGATGTCCTGGTCCACAAGCGACCGGTCCGCGGTGCGCTCCACGCGCTGCACGCACTCCATGAGCTCGTCCGCCAGCTGCAGCCCCAGCCGCGACGGGATCTTGGTCGCCTGGCTCGCAATAACGTAAGCCATGGGAGCGGCACCGAGCTTGAAGACCTCCGGAGGAATTTCCACCCCGGCTTTCCCCAGGCCAAACACCGCGCGCAGTATCCACCGCTCGCTGCGCATGCACGGCCACTCGGTGATGCGGAACGTCTTGCCAGCATCCCGGCCTTCGGTAATCGTGATCGCCGCTGTCTTGAGCGTCATTTACGCGCCCCCGCAGTCGTCTGTGTCCACCATGGACCTGCCCTCCGGCGCTTGCTTTAGGTGCTAGTCGTTTGCCACGCCGGGTTCGCGGTCATGGACACCGACAGCGGCTCGGCCACCTTCTTGAGCGGCGGCAGAAACGGCAGCGACTCGCAGTACACGTCCTGCAGGTCCACGTCCAGTCCCAGCGACGGCGCTACAATCTTCATAGTGGCCGCGATGACATCGGTCATTGCATCCTGCGCGGCCTTCCAGGCGTAGAACACTGCAATGCTGTCCGAATTGGCTTGGAACATGATGCGGAATTTGGACAGATTGAAGACATACCCGGCGACGACATCCCCGTCCGCGCCAACGCGGGACTCGGTGAGCGTCTGGGCGTCGGGGTCCAAAATGTCGTCGGTGGAAAACTGCTGCAGTAGCACCCCGGAGGAATACACCCCGGGGATGGTGAGCGAGATACTCGCATTTGCACTGGTGATCGAGCCGGACATGCGCTTGGGCTCCTACTGGATAACGATTGAGGGCATGGTGAGGCTCTGCACGCTCTCCCCGTCCTGGTACAGGAGGATGGCTGGTGGGGAGCCGCGCACCTCGCGCACTTCGGCCGCAGTGCCGGCCGCGTCGGTGTACAGGTAGTAGCCCTGGGCGGTGATCGTGGCGGAGACATCCGCGCCCACCAGGTTTATGACCTGTTGTATTTGCGAGGCAGAGAGCGTGACGCCTTTGCGGATCGTGCCGAAATTGAGCGCCGCCTGTATGGCGGGCGCGCAGAAACTAGCCAGCAGCGCATCCCCATCGCTGTTGTACGGGATCTGACCCACCGAGCGAAAGCCGGTGATGACGCCCAGCTGCAGGTCGGCGTTGAGCTTGATCTGGTTGACGTACGTGTCCGCCCATTTGAAGGGCCCGGAGACCGACCCAGGCGTCATCCAATTCTGGTTGTTGGCCGGATTGTTGGAGCCAAACGCGCCGTACACGTTGTAGTTGTTTGACGTGACATTGGAATACGTGGTGTCGTCCGCCACCGTATCCGCAAGGCCAGCTTGGGACTGGAAGCACAAGTCCTTGCGGCCGTTGCGCTGGCTAAAATTAAGCGAGGCCATCCAGGAGGCCACAAACGCCGCGTGCAGGTTAGTACCGTAGACCGGGATCGTCCCGGACTCCTCATTGGCCGCGAGCCATCCACCAAAGCACGCCGGGTTGTTCGGCGTGTTGTCCGCCACCGCAGTGTCAAAGGACACGTACGCATAGCGCGGCGCATTGGCCGTGGTCCAGGCAGCAAACGCTTCCTGCTCGGTCTGCGTGGACTGCCAGGTCGTAAGGAAGCTCGCCCAATTCTGGTCATTGGCCACAAGCCAATTCATCTGCGTGGCCGCCACCGCAGGCGCCGCGCCCTGGGAGAGGAACCCGCCGTCAGATGCCGCAAGCCCCACGCCCGCGGCCAACGTGCCGGTACAATAGGTGATGGTGGCTGTGGCGCCGGTGGCGGTGCTGGTAATCAAAAACGCCTGGTGCAGGGAGTCGTACACCACGGTGAAGGTGGGCGAGGTGAACGCCGCCTGCATCGCCGCCGCCGCGGCGGTGAAGCTCCCAATGGCGGAGAGGTTGATGTTGGCGCTGGTAAACTGCGTGCCGCCCACCGTGATGATGAGGTCGCCGGAAAGCGCCTGGAGCTCGGCGAGCGTGGCCGGGGTGCTCGAGGCGCCCATAAGCCAGCCCGGCACCGCCGCTTCCGCGTAGCCCAGGAATTTGAGCAGCCCGGGAGTGGCCAGCGCATTGTCCGGCCCCTGAAAATAGCCGGCCGCAATGGCCGCCTCGGGACTTGCGGCACCGAAATACGCGCTGACATCCGGTGCGTTGGCGAAGTCCAACACCTGGTCCTGCGGCGCGTAAATGCTCTCGCTCAGCACCACCGCGTTCAAGTCAACCGCGTTGCCCCCGGCGGAGAGCACGCCCGGAATAATGTTGGCTACCGCGCTAAAGGGAATCGTTGACATTCAGGTCTCCGTCACGGGGGGAAGTACGCGTCAATGGGCTCCGGGATCACCGTCGCCACCGTCGCGGCTTCCGTGGTTTGTGTCCACGTGGGCTGGTAGTCCAGCACCAGCGTCATCGTCCAGCGCTGTATCCACTGCTGCTCCCCGCCCACCAGCGGGAGCTGCCGGCGGTCCTCGCTGTACAGCGGCTTCATGCCCGCCGGCATTTGGTACCACCCGGGCTTGCCGTACCACAGGAGTTCCGCCGCCATGGACCAGGATTCCGCGAGCGCGCTGTAGAAGTCCGCCTGCACCCGGTACTCAAAGTCCGCGGTCACGTACTGCGTAAAGCCGGCACTCCCGCCGGAGTCCGCCGGGGTGTTGCTGTCGGCAGGAATCTGGCTGTCCGCCTGCCACCCCGCAGGCTCGGTCAGTTCCAGGTTGGTCCCGATGCGCCGCGGCGCCCCGAGCGTGGTGAGCAGCACAAAGTCCGTATTGGGCATCGGCACCCGGTTCTGCTGCCCGCGCAGGATGGGCGTGCCCGCCGGGACCACTAGTTTTATGAACCCGACGAGGCCGTTGTAGACCTCGTTGTCGGTGATGTCTAGCGCCATGCGCTTCTATATGGGCTGCGTGGAGTCCGCTGGGGTGTCGCTGTCAGCGGTAAAGTCGGTGTTCTGGTTGTTCTGGTCATTCTGCAACTGCGCGACCACCTTGCACCACGAGTCCCATTGTTCATCCACCAGCACCACCAGCCAGGTGCGCGACGCCGCCCCATATGGCATCTCGGGGAACACAAGCAGGTCCCCGCCGCTTCCGTCCTCACGCACCGCAGAGGCCACCGCGCCATACAAATACACCTGCCGGAGCACGCCCTGGATATTGAGGTTCTCCAGTTGCGCTAGCCGCTGCGTCGGTAGCGGCTGTATCTGCGCGTAGACCTGCACGCTGCCCCAGGCCGGGGTTGCAATGCCGGTGTTGGGGTCGGTGATGTACCCGCCGTACGGCTTCCACGTGATCTGCCGGTCTCGGTGCACCGCGTTGGCCGCGCCCCGGATGATCGACCGCAGTCTCACGCGCCGCCCCGGAAGTCGTCCCCCGCCGGGCCCACCCCGTGCGTGATGTGCGCCACCAGCGTGCCGGTGTCGTTGAGCGGGACGCTAAGCGTAGCGGGCACCGACTTTGTGCCAAATCGCGGGTTGGCGCGCCGCGCGCGTCGCACCCGGGCCTCGATGGTGGCGGGCTTGAGCGGTGGAGGCACGCGCCGCGCAATGGTCTCCACCATGTCCGCAGCGGCCACCGTGCCCACCGCCTCGAGCATGCCGTCCAGGGACAGCCGCCGTTGCACCACCGCTTCCGCGCCTTCGGTCAACTGCCGCGTCCAATCCGCCTGTTTGCGCGCGCGAGTAAGCCGCATGAACGGCCGCGGCGGGATCCCCACTTCCGGCGCCCCGTACTCCTGTATGGCGGCGATATAGCCGATGCTGGTGCCGTCCGGGTACGTCTTGCCGGCCGGAATGCCCACCTTCGCCACCCGGCCCTCAAACAACGCTGCGCGGTCGGAGAGCGCGCGGGCGATGCGGCCCAGGTCAAAGGAGCGGGCCATACTTAATCATCATCCCGCAACTTCCAAACGCCACGCTTCAAGAAACCGTGCCACAACTGCTCGAACGTCTTACCATGGTCGCGGCTCATCGATACTGCAATGCTTGGACTGACGCTTATGGTGCCGTCCTCATGCTCCACCACCTTGTGTGAGCCAAGGTTGCATCCTTTATTGTTTGGTGTGCATGCGTACCAGGCACCATCTGTCCATTTACCGTATTCACCAGGCTGCAACAGCTGGAAGCCACCGTGCTGCGCCACCAACTCCACCCGCTT
>Ga0335073_10017084_pt1 | contig 10154 bp, 11 predicted proteins | sample Lox_Sample_22_FD_207093 | JGI IMG/M metagenome (GOLD analysis project Ga0335073, IMG submission 207093) | Soil microbial communities from Loxahatchee National Wildlife Refuge, Florida, United States - Lox_Sample_2.2 | ecosystem: Environmental > Terrestrial > Soil > Wetlands | place: USA... | reverse complement strand
ATTAGTAATGGTAGAGCCATTTATTAAACGCGGTGAGCATCTAAACTGCAGATGGTGACAGGTGGCTGTCGCCATCCGCCAGATCCAATCGCGCCCGGCGGGCTCGTCACCGTGCAACACGCTACAGAGGATGTTTGGAACATGGCCTAAACGTGAACTACTAGAGGTCTAGAATATCTGGATTGGAAGCAAAATGGGTGGCATTCAACTTTGGCCAAGATGAGGGCGGATGGATCGTCGCTGATAACGTCTGAAAGGGTTCGGCGACGTGCGGCCGTGGGTAGGCATTGCATGCAGCAGAAGGCGGAACAAAGTGCGGAACGCAAAATTTTGCACATGGCTGATTTGACAGGCCTACGAAAAGTAGCACACGAGACAAAGCGTGGGGACAGCACGAGGTGGAATGACTTGTCGAGGAGGAGTAGTTGCTTCTGGCGGCAGAATTAGCAAAACCCGTCGCTTCATGGTGCTGCTTGGCCAGTCGCAATAACGGCGCTCGGGTGGGACCAATGACGAAAGCAACCTCTTCCGAAAGGTTATTTTCTTTTTGACGGCCGAGGCCATGAGCAATGAGCAATGAAACAATTTTTGGATGGGCTGCAAGGTCGGCGTTAGAAGAAATTGCACCGACAACGCTGCGTCCATGAGAGGGCTCAGGGGTATGATTGCATGGGGTCGTTGGTACGCAGTACACTGACAACGGCAGAAAGGAGCGAGAAGTCAAAGCGTAGCGTGCAGCGCTCTCTTCCCACGAGCCTGGAGCTCAGCGGACACATTTAGTCTCGAGCAACGACGTTACAGGCTGCAGTTTTCCGTTATTCCTCCTGTGCCGCACAGTACTCGGTATAGCGCAGGCGGATGGGACCGGAGGCGAAAGCGTGGGATGACATTGAAGCGATAAACACAGAATCCAGCCATAATTAGAGCGCTAAGCCTGGAGCCTTCCACCATGGCTTGCAATGCCAAGCCGAACGAGAAGCCAGAAAACACGTTGGTTGGAATTGCAAAGGAATGCTTGGTAGCTGAGCTTATTCCTCCGAACGGGCGGTGGGGTCTCCACACTGTCAGCAATGAAACGTTCAATGTTGCCTGTACGGTGGATCGAAACGTGTGTATGTGTGTTGGGTCAGAGACAGGTCCTGCCATGTTGATCTCCAACGGTCTGGAGGCCAAAGAGCGACTCCCAAAATTTCAACACCACGATTGGGCTGGCGGTACACAGCACGCAAGCCGCTCAAGTCGCGCGTTGCACCGGCGCCGGGCGGGAAATCTCACGCTGCAGCGCAGCTCCAGGAACGCGCAGTGCGTTCCGGGGCACAAATGGAAGATATTGCTGCAATTCGGCAATGTCAACCAGCGACATCTTCTTCTGTACCTGAGTGAGCCCACGCACTCGCCAACCAAGGGGCGCTGCCATTCAATTAGTACCGTCATTACCTACATGCAACCTCCTTCTGTGTTGCTGCGATAAGCTCCCCCTGGTCGCGACAATAGAGGGTCGACTGCAGGCTCTCACCCGCTAAAGCAGCCCGGTCAGCACTCGCGCACCGAACCCGCATCACGGCAAAGACACCCCACTCTTTCGCCTCCGCCGTCCTGGTTCGAGACGTGCGCCGTGCCAATCCCAAACCAACCGCTCACATTGGCCCGTCCCTTTTTCCAGCGTTGCTGATAGTGGCTTGACCGCCTCGCGCGCCCATCCCGGCTACCTGCCAGTGCTGGATGAAGAAATACTGGATGCGGCCCGCGACGCTGGCGTTGTTGCGAGCCTTCCTGACCTCGACAATGCCTTGCCGGCGTTGATTGTTTCGACAGCTCAAACCTTCAGTCCATCAGACGCTCCCGCTGTGCCATTCTGAGAGTGCCGCCGGCCGCGAATTGCTCTCCTCGAAGAAGAAATCATCCCCCGTACCTTCGTGGCAGCCGTGCTGACGGACCCCGACATCGCGAGATAAAGACTGCACTTCCGCCTCATCCCTCGCTGCCTTCTTTTCACCTGTTGATCGAAAAAGAGCCCGGGAATTCGGTCGTTTGTTTTCTAATTCTCACCATCTATCGAGAGCCACTGAGTCGCACATCTCTTGGAATTATCGTCCGACTTTTGAGCCCCCAATCGCACCGAGGCTTGGCAAAATTACCTGTGGAACGGCACCTCTTTGAACGACGATTCAGCCATTATGACGACGCCAACGGCCTCATTACCATATGTCATTCTCCTCCCTTCGCCCACGGGCGAACCTGCGACGGGAGGTGACTCCCTGACGGAGGATCTGAACCTCTACTATCAAAGCGGCAACATCGCATGGCTCATTACCGCTACCGCGCTCGTCTTGCTCATGATTCCCGGCGTGGGTTTCTTCTACTCGGGTCTCGCGCGGCGGAAATCCGCTTTGTCGCTTCTCTGGCTCTCCATCATGGGAACCGCCGTGGTATCTTTCCAGTGGTTCTTCTGGGGATACAGTCTGGCCTTCTCGCACACGGCCAGCAAGTTCATCGGTGACCTCTCCAATTTCGGTCTTATGAACGCTCTTGGCGCTCCTAGCGTCGCTAGTCCGCTGATTCCTGATCTGCTGTTTGCCGTCTACCAAGGCATGTTCGCGGCCATAACGTAAGCATCGCTTTTCACTTTCCTATCAATGGATGAAGTTCGTTTATAGCATTCATCTGACCCTTCACCTTCAAGTGTCGTCCTCGCCGTTGGAGCCGTTGCCGAACGCGGCCGCATGCTTCCTTGCATAATCTACATGTTCGTCTGGTCGACGATCGTGTACGATCCCATCGCGTGCTGGACCTGGAACCCAGCGGGCTGGTCGAACCACCTCGGCACTCTGGACTTCGCCGGGGGCACCCCAGTGCACATATCCAGCGGCACCGCCGCGCTCGCCTACTCCTACATGCTCGGCAAGCGCCGCGGCCACGGCACCCAGGAGCTCAACTACCGCCCGCACAACGTCACCCACATCGTTATCGGCACCGTGTTCCTGTGGGTGGGCTGGTTCGGCTTCAACGCGGGCTCCGCGCTCGGCGCCAACATCCGAGCCGTCATGGCCGCCGTCGTGACAAACCTTGCCGCTTGCGTCGGCGGCATGACCTGGTGCATTGTGGATTACCGGCTGGAGCGTAAGTGGTCCACTGTCGGCTTTTGCTCGGGCGTGGTCGCCGGTCTGGTCGCCATTACGCCGGGTTCTGGCTATGTTCCGGCGTGGTCGGCCGTCGTTTACGGCGTGGTCGGCGGCGCGGCTTGCAATTACGCCACCAAACTCAAGTATTTCCTGCGATGCGACGACGCTCTTGATATTTTTGCTGTTCACGCTGTCGGTGGCTTCGTTGGCAATGTTTGCACAGCTTTCTTCGCGGCGTAAGTACCTTTCTTGCTTGTTCCATTTCTCGTTTGTGGTTAAGTTGCTAATTTGGGGTTGTAGTGACTATATTGCGCATCTTGACGGCTTCTCACACATCCCCGGAGGCTGGTTGAACCACCATTGGATCCAACTCGGTTACCAGCTATCCAATTCTTTCGCCGGCGGCTTCTACTCGTTCTTCATGACCTGCATCATCCTCGGCGTTCTAGATTTCCTCGGCAAGTGGATCCCAGCAATCAAGCTGCGAGCAACTGAAGAAGAAGAAATCCTTGGCATCGACGATGTCGAGATCGGCGAGTTCGCGTACGACTACGTCGAGATGAGCCGCGAGGTCAAGAACGCCGATGATATCGACATGGGTAGCCGTGGCTCCGGTGCCGGCCACGATGAGATGAAGAGCAACGACTCTACCCGTCCCTTTGGCCATTTCAATGACATCTAGCAATTACAGAACTCTTCGACAGCACTGCTGCGCGGAGAGCACTCAACCTTTGAAGGCGTGGAATGGCCACTTCGCCGCTGAATGAGCGATGTGACGGATACGAGATAAATGAAAGAGAGTGGAAGTCGTCTGTAGATATAGATAATCGGGATCTGGACTTTGGAGGAATTCTCAATCCTAAAAAAGGGAGCAGCCTCTGCTTAGACTTTTGCCGTGGCTCTTGGGCAACGGACGACTTTGGCAGCAAGGAGCCAACCCCGTCGTCCGTGGTTTGTATACATTTCTTGACTGTTCTTTTTTTTTTACGTCCGAGATACCAATTTCTTATGTCGTACGCCACGCATCTCTGCATAATTGGCATGACAGGAGTTTGGGATTGGCTGGTCTGAAATGCTATTAGTCGAGAGCGTCAATTGAAGAGTAAATCGCCTCAATTTCAACATGTTCCATATCGAGGACCCTTCACCGTGATCTATGAGCTCCGACCGTGAGTTTATCATACGTTAGTTGAAAATGAACGACGGCCGTCAGTAGTTTTAATTCAATCAACACCTTGAATCGTTTGCAAACACGAGTGAAGGCATCACCGTGCGGGTAGGTGCTAAAAGCTGCTGAATCAATTACTCTAATGGTGAGAAGAGAACATCTTAGTAATTTCTGAGCTTCAATCTCAACATTACAAGATGTATAACACTCGAATTCTGAAGCAAGATCTCGCAGTCTTTGTGCGGTGCCTTCCTTAGAGGACCACGAGGCAAAACAAATCAGCTTTGATTAGTCAGTACCGTAACACTAATCGTAAAGCCTTGAGGCCTTGTGAGCCATTCAATTTCTCCCTCACCACAAAAATAAGTCGTTGCTATTCCTGGACCTGACTCTGTCTCCCGTTCGACATTTACTATTCCGATTGAGCTTACCTCCTCGTAGCGACCCTTGCGTGGCTTGTCTCCGGCGTCATTGACGCCTGCACGACGACTCGAACGTCTTACAGCAGCGTACCGGCGCGTTCGAGGGGCGAGCCATGGCCGAAGGACAAGCTCCAAGTAGAACCTTTCCTCGCAAAATTGCAGAGTTCGACCAGGACGATCGCATTGCCTTCGACAAGGGAAAGAACCAATGGATACTTGAAGACGAAGATGGGACGGAATGGGTCTTCTATGAGAAGGTCGGAGCGTGGACTCAATCGGTATGCCCTGTTTAAGCAGCGATTGCTTGACACGGTACATATGAATCCTTTTCTGACTCCGGCTTTTTTGCTGTGATCTAGGTTGACGAGTCAGCTTTAGAAGAAGAAAAGGCAAATTGGGCTCCAAGTGCCGATGCTGCTCAGGCGAACATACCAGATGAAGAGCAAGCATTTGACGTGCAAAGGAAGCGGAAGCACGATGATGATGAGCATGGAGATGATGCTGAAGCCAAGCGCGTCAAGCTACCTGCTCAGCGGACAGCAGCGAAACCAGCAAAGGCAAACACTGCCATCTACGTGACTGGACTACCAAAAGATACCACTGTGGATGAGTTGCACGAGTTCTTCTCCAAGTTCGGCGTCATCGCTGAATCTCCTGAAATCAAGGGTATAAAACAAGTTACATACGACGAAGAAGGAGACCCAGTTGTGAACAAGATCGGCCCGCCGCGAATCAAGCTCTACAAGAACGACGACGGCTCTCCCAAAGGCGATGCTTTGATTGTCTTTCTTGACGCTCAGTCAGTTGCAAGTGCAGTCGACTATGGTGATGAGTCCGACTTCAGAGCTGGCACTGGAAAAGGATCGGTAATCATCCGCGTCGATGTAGCAGACCTAAGTTACAAGAAGACATTTGATGCGGACGAAGAAGGTCGCAAGAAGTTGAAGGAAGAGGCGACGAAGACCAAGTTTGTCTCCTTGCTTTTGAGAAGCTTTATTAACACTCTAACACGTGGTGACTTAGGAAAACATACAACAGCCGTCTCGTGGTCTTGGATCGCATGTTCACTCTCTTCGAACTTAAGGTATGATGCAACATCGCAGTTCCACTTGGAGCATACTAATTAAAAGCAGGATGATCCAAATTTGCACGATGAGATTATCGAAGACACCCAGGATCACTGTGATGAAGTCTTGGGAGAAGGTAAAGCCAAGAAAATCATCGTCTATGACGGAGAACCTAAAGGCATCGTCACTATTATGTTCGACTCTCCTGAGAGCGCTCAACAGTGCATCAAGGCCTTCAATGGTACCAGGTTCGCTGACCGAGTTGTTACCGCACGACTTGCCGAATCCAAAGAAAAATTCAAGAAGGCCTCGAATGGCGATGACGAGAATCGCCTAGAAGAGTACTTGGAGTACATCGAAGGTGGGGCCGATGAAAAGCGCGGGACAAACGGTAAAGATTCAGAGAAGATTGCCGACAGTGTTTAAACGGAATCGATGAGCAAATAAACCCGGGCATGGAGTTCTCACCTAATAAAGGGGTTTACAATGGTACGCTTCGGGAAAAATTTGGAGTTACTAAGAACGCTTCGGTTCCAGCAGACTTAACTCACGTCGAAAATATCCATGTACTGATATCCATACGTGAATCACAAATAGCTTGGAATTTACGATGCGTATTCAACCACAGTTTTCATAAGTACAGCTCCTACACGACAATCCTCAACTCTAGCTCCGCGCCTTCTTCCAAAGCTAACTAAATCCAAGCGTCACTCACCCTCCGCACTCACTCAATCCTGGTATCCGCCCTCTGCGACGGACACTCATTCTCCTCAACGGCCTGCTTCACCATGGCCGAATCCAAATACGCACGGACCTGCACGACTGTGTGAGCCTCGTCGAAGCGCACGCACCAGGCGTACGTGTTGTCGAAGACGAAGCCGTTCTTGCAGACGGCGTCGGCGACCAGCTCGACGGTGCTCCACGGCTGGGCCGGGCCGCCGCCGATGACGTTGCGGATCTTGAGGCGGATGCCCGGCGCCGCCATGATGGCGGCCAGGCGCGCCAGCGTCGAGGTCTGGAACGCCGCCAGCGTGTGGTAGCGGCCGGCGCAGGGGTGCGTGCCTGGAGCGGAGGTTAGTTGCTGGGGAGGGGAGGGTTGGGGATGCTAGGCTGACGGACCCATCACTGTCCAGTCGACGTTGGGGGAGATGTGCTTGAAGAGTTCGGCGTAGTTGCCGGTCTCCATGTTTGCGAAGATCGATGTAATTTCTTCACGGGTTGGGTATGGTCCCGACATGACTGGTTGTGACTTTACAAGCTAATGCTTAAACTATTTGCGAGGATTGATCAATCTTGGGTAGTTCAAGGTTGGATCTTTACTAGACAGGAAGCAGATATTCAGAAAGGCTTGGCTACTTGTGACTGCATTCATTGTCAACGTTTCAACTGGAAATTATATATTCTATCTACTGCAAAGTCCATACGCGAGTTCGGCGCGGCCACGGTGAGAATATTTGTTGATATAGTCGGCTGTTCAGATAATTGACGCTCTACTACCGCCGTCAATGGTGATCGCCAGGCCTTGAACAATGCAACGGTCCGACCACCGGGGTACGGAATTCCGAGCAGATCGGACCGGTTTGATCGACTTCACGCGTAACAAATGTACGGAAATAGAGTCGCAATGAGACAACGAATCGTTAGGATCATTCCGCTTTACTGCTCTTCCTTCTCTAAACAAGCTTATGTGAGTCAAAAGCGTTCAAGCTGCTCTTATGAAGAGTCATTTCTCCTGGCACGGGATCGGAGACTCTGTTGACCACGATGGAGATTAAGATCCAATTGCCCACATTTCTGGCCGAGGTCCCGGGTACCATGCTCCTGTCATTTAAATTTCAGGAAAAAGTTGATGCACGTAAGGCCTCATGTAACGCGGGCGTCAAATTCGCAAGTTTGGCTGGTGATTAGTTGCTGCCCTAAGCACGGAAGCACAGCCTCGCTCGTCGGAATGCTCAGCCCCCAGCTCAAGATGACCACGATTCCAAACCTCGTATTCTTCTTTGTCGTTCCTAAAAGGCGCCCGGCATAAGACAATTACCGATTACGATATCATAAATACATACGGAGCTACACGATACACGACCATGACTTCTGTACCGTGATGACCCTTATACGGTGATGACTTCAGCTGCAACCAGTCATGCGACGCTCGGCAAAAGCTTGGAGTAACAGGGAAAGAGTAGCACTCTATCTCCCTCTTTCTCTCTCCGTAGCCAATTTCCGGGTTGATTGTAGGATCAAACATCTCTTGTCGTCAAATATTGTAATGACAAAATACCAATTTGGCCAAATTATACATTGAGCGCTTCTTTTCGCTCGCTTGATGTTTTCACCTATCTATCAGCAATGAGTTGAGGGTGTGGGCACTTTCGTGGCGCCACGCCTCTAGTTCCTGCATGTCTCTGCCACCACCAAGGGCGAAGCTGGATTCTACCTCACTCTGGTTTGTCAATCAAAGATCAGACCACCGACGCACTTTCATCACGTTTGGCATCGCGGCAACTATCATTGGCCTGTGCGCTGCACAGACGACCGTTCCTTACCTTAAGCATCATGGTACCATCTCTTGGGGCTGAATGTTCGCTCTTGGACAGTTCGTACTTGCTCTTCTGAGTCTAAATATGGGCTTCACCATGGACAAACGATGACCCAGCCTCATTGCCGGTGACTTTCCGGCTTTTGAAACACCTTTATAATGACAGATGCGCACTGACGGTTGCTGGTTGAGAATATTTCTTTAAGAATTAACCTCAGACCTATACCCGACTCCAGCCAAATACGAAGTTTACAGTCGTTTCCGTTGCTACCTAGTCGTTTGACACTCGCAGGCAACCTTCTCCCACCCAGCCTTTCAACCTTCTTCCACCAATTTTCATTTCTGTTCTTTACTTAATATAGTCTATCGCGAGGTTCCTCTAAACTAGTACTCCATCCGACTTCAAGATGGCATATAAGGCAGCAATGATCGTGGCCTTGTGCGTTTTCGGCTTTTACGCTATCCTCCTCACTGCGATGGGTGTATACTGGATCCGGAAACGTATTCAGCACAGGCGAGAGCTAAAGGAGATGGAAACAAAGGCCGCTACATACAACGATACTGTCTTCAGTCGCACAGTGGACGGACAAACACGACCAAACCCATCCCGAACCGCCACCATGTTCTCCGAAACTCGATCTGTGCGAAGCATGTTCTATGAAGGCCCAGGCAGAAGGGCATCGACCGACCAGCTCGGACTGAACTACTCGAAGAGCGACGGTTCTGACAGACGGTACAGTTCGGTGCACTCGAACTTGATCCCACTGCAGGAAACACGCGCACGTGATCATTTCGACGAGGACGAACACGAATATGACCTAGCAGAGGAGCAAGGAGGGGAGAGGCTTTCGATCTACTCAACACGCAGCCGAGCGAGTTCAGCGAGCACAATGCGATACTACGCCGAAGGACAGGCTGAGGGCCTACCAGCTACCGTGCCAACCGCCGTTCTCGTAGTATAATTGAAAGGAAACGTCGCCCTGCGAACCCGACAGCGAGAAGCCTCACGAAGTCAACGATAATGATACACCAAACCAGCACCAGTCCCTTCAAAGTTTTCCCTTCAGCTCGGTCGCCGCGCCCTTCCAAATCTCCCCAAAAACCCTCACTCCTCTGCGTCCCAGCGCCGTGCCCACGCCCACCGCACTCGCACCCACCGCTCTCATCCTCGCGAACCCCGCGCTATCGCTCACGCCGCCAATACCGATAATGCGAATCGCCTTCAACGCAGCCTCGCCGTCACACATGGCCCTCAGCGCGCGGATGTTGCCCAGCGCCAGCGGGTGCAGCGGCGCGCCGGCCAGGCCGCCCACGCCGGAGCCGTCGGCAGAGGCCAGCGCGGGCTGCAGCGCGGCGGTGAGGAGGAGCGCTGAGCCGAGAGTGTTGGTGGCGGTGATGAAGGCGATGGGGACGGCGGGCGCGGACGAGAGCAGCGCGGCGCGGAGCATCGTGAAGTCAGACGGGTTGGTGTACGGCGGCGTTTTGATGCCGACATGCAGGTCGTTTGCCCCCGTGAACGAGGAGGAATGTTCGGCCTTGATGCTCGACAGCGCCTGCAGGTATTCCTGCAGCGAGGAGAGAGAGTATGCTGGTGGAGGTTTACCTGGACGCGGTCAGATTTGTTCTTTCAGCATTTATAGATACCAAGACTTGTTATGTACCAGAAATGTTAGGACATGATAGATTGATTTCGATATATACTGGAAACTCGTTGCGCAGAGTAAGATATTTGGATTTTATGACGGTGTAGCACTGCTTCAGCTCTTGTGGCGTCCCAGTTATAGATATGATGAAGGGCTTATCCTTTCGAGCCACTTTGGTATTTGTTGGATCAGAGTG
>Ga0335073_10017083_pt1 | contig 10154 bp, 9 predicted proteins | sample Lox_Sample_22_FD_207093 | JGI IMG/M metagenome (GOLD analysis project Ga0335073, IMG submission 207093) | Soil microbial communities from Loxahatchee National Wildlife Refuge, Florida, United States - Lox_Sample_2.2 | ecosystem: Environmental > Terrestrial > Soil > Wetlands | place: USA: Florida... | reverse complement strand
GCCCATGCCGCCCGAGGCTGCCCGGATGGCGCGGCTCAGCTTCCTGTGCGCACGCATAAGTTTCTGGCTGTCCTTCCCCATGCTCTTCTTCATGGGAGCGGCGAGTCATTACGCGATGTTCGCCGCGCGATGATATGGCTAACCGCTAAGAAAGCTCTGATTAAGTCTGGTTTTGAAGGGGACGGCCTTCAGGCCGTCCGTAAATACCGCAAAATCGTCGCGGCTTTAGCCGCTGAGGGATTTCCCTGTTCACTTGATCAGAACCTCCCTAAACGCTAACCGCTAGTCGCTAGTTGCTAGTTGCTCTTCCTAACGCTACACTGCGCACATCTCTACGATTCGGAAACTGCCGTGCTCCTGGAACTGCGGGTCGAAAACTATGCGGTGATCGACAACGTGGCCGTGGAGTTCGCACCCGGTCTCAACCTGCTGACGGGCGAAACCGGCGCCGGAAAATCCATCCTCATCGATGCGCTCGCGCTGTTGCTGGGCGATAAAGCCTCCAGCGACGCGGTCCGCCATGGCACCGAGAAGGCGACGGTCTCGGCCGTGTTCGAGGCGGAAGCGTCGGCCGTCGACGCCGTCCTGCAGGCCAACGGAATCGACAACGAAGAGGAAGTGTTGATCCTGCGACGCGAGATCACCTCCGGGGGCAAGGGACGCGTCTTCATCAATAACCAGCCGGCGACGGTGACGGTCCTGAAGCAGCTAGCTCCGCACCTTGCCGTGATTCACGCGCAAAATGAGGCCGTGCTGGCCTTCGATGCGGCCTCGCGGCTGGCGCTGCTGGACAGCTTCGCCGGCGCTGACGCGTCGGCCGTCGAGAATGCCTTCGATAACTGGAACCGTGTGCGGCAGCGCATTGCCGAGCTGGAGCGAGACGAGCACGATCGGCTGCGGCTGCTGGATCTTTGGACATTTCAGCGCAAGCAAATTGCCGACGCCCGGCTCCAGCCCGAGGAAGACGCAAAGCTGGAAGCGGAAAAGCGTGTGCTGGCCAACGCCGAAAAAGTGCGCAACGCGGCGACCGCAGCGTATGACCTGCTCTATGACAGCGACGCCTCGGCGGCGGCATCTCTTCGCTCGGCCACGCGGCAGATCGATGAACTGTCGCGCTTCGACGAGCAGTTTCGCGAGACCGTACCCGAGCTGGAGTCGGCGCGCATCACGATTGAAGACATTGGACAGCGGCTGCGCGATTATGCCGAAGGCATCGAGGCCTCGCCGGAGCGTCTGGCCGAGGTCGAGGACCGGCTGGCGGCGCTCGATCGCCTGAAACGCAAGTACGGCCCGAAGCTGGAGGACGTTATCGTGCTGGGCGCGGAGCTGGAGCGCAAGCTCAACGAGATGGAAAACAAGGACGAGGTGCTGCGCAAGTTGCGCGTCGAGTTGGCGCAGGCCGCGGAGCGATATCTTGGCGCGGCGCGAGCGTTATCGCGGCAGCGCTACGAGGCGGCGCGCAAGCTCGAGAAGCTGGTCGAGAACGAAGTGAACGAGCTGGCGATGAAGGCGCGCTTCAAAGTCGAGGTCAGCGGAACCGACGAAGACGCGAACTGGACGGGCCACGGCTTCGACCAGGTGCAGTACCTGATCTCGGCCAATCCGGGCGAGCCGCTGGGGCCGGTGGACGAGATCGCCTCCGGCGGTGAGTTGTCGCGCGTGATGCTGGCGCTGAAGACGAGCGTGGAAGCGGGCCAGGGTAAGCGCACCGGCCGGAACGGCGCCGGCAGCAATTCATCTCTTCGCACCTTAGTGTTTGACGAGATCGACAGCGGTATCGGAGGACGCGCGGCAGAAGCGGTCGGCAAGAAGCTGAAGCAGCTATCACGCACCAAGCAAGTGCTCTGCGTGACGCATCTGCCGCAGATCGCGTCGTTTGCCGATCGGCACTACTTGATCGAAAAACGCGAAGCGGGCGGAAGAACGAAGACTTCGATGCGGCCGCTTGATGCCGAAGAGCGTACGCGCGAGATCGCGCGCATGATGAGCGGAGCGAAGCTGACCGACACGTCTTTGAAGCACGCCGAGCAGATGCTGAAGACGAATCGGTGATTTCTAAGTTGTCGGCTTAGTACATGTCTCGCGTGACAAACTCAAACCGCATAGGTTTGCCGTCGCGATCGATTAGTACGATAAACGATTGGCCGGGCTCCTCCAGTTCCGTCCTGACCTCGGCCAATTGCAGCACCTCATCGGGACGGGGTACCGCGTCCCGGCGGGCTACCGCTTTTATCACGTCGCCTGCGCGAATCCCGGCTTGTGCCGCTGGAGAGTCAGCCATGATGCCGTGTACCAGGATTCTGTGGTATTCGGGGAGGGCCACCGTCAACGCCAGCCCGCTCGCATTTGCAGGGAATCGCGCGTTCACGTCAGGCCCAGGAGCAAGCAACATCCGCTGGTGTGGCCAATCGAAAATGACGTGGAACCGCTTGAGCACTCCAGTGCCCAGGATGCCCGCTATTTGCGCGTTCGCCAGCACGCCGGCTGCATTCGATGGGAAAATTGCGACCGGCTCTTTGAGAACGAAGGAGCCTAAGGTTAGCGCCGGAATCCGTCCCGCTTGGAGTTGCACCTTGCCACCTACCGCAGTCACCGAGGGCAGGTCCACGCGCTTGCCGGAGAGCAGCGCAGGATGCGCCTTGACGAAAGGCTCCGCGAAGATCAGGTCGCCGACCGACCCACTGTCAATCACGAAAATTCCCGAAAGCTTGCTGCCGTCCGGCGCCTGAAAGGCAAGCTGCGTAAAGGCCACGTTGCTACCCATATCCACCGGTACGCTTATGAATCCTGCTGGCGGCGTGAACGTGACGGGATCGAGCAGGCGCACCGTATGCGCCGTGTAGTCCTCATCGACCACGAAGCGCGTAAAGAAATTTCCGCCGAAGATGCCCTCCGTTGGCACACCTGCTTGTTGCGCAATGTAATCAATCGGTAGCGCGGCGATGGTCTGGTCCGCAATCTTCGTTCCGCCGAGCGTCAACGTCGCTCCATGGACCATGTGCAGCAGGCTGTCGCCGCCCTTGCCCGGACCTGCGGCCGCAGCAGTCTCCCCGGTTTCTAGGTGCAGCTCCTCGGCCAGTTGCGGTGTGACAATGCTCACGCTCGCGCCGCTATCGAGCACCACGTCCAGCGGGCGCGAACCATTGATGCTGCCGCGTACATAGGTCAGGCCAAGGACAATGTGCACGTCAATTGGCACAGAGGAAAGGGAAGTTGCCGCCGGAGAATTCATTGCCGGCTGAGTGAGTGGCACTGTAGCGCTGTGTTGCTCGACCGCGGTCTGCGCTTTGCTTGACAAGGGAGCGACAGCTAAGGCCCATGCCACTACAACGGTTAGACGACCAAGGAATTGCATAAATTCGCCTCCCGCCCCATCACATCCTGACTGCTAGCGACCGACTCTCACTTGATCGCGCCCTCTTTTCCCGCCATCCTGCGCAGAAGTCCCATCTGGCCGTTGTGGTATCCCTCGTGATAATGCAGGCGGATCAGCGCGTCGCCGACCGTGCCGGTCAGCGGCGGGCGTTTGTACTGCTCCGGCACGGAACGATTCAGAGCTTCTTCAGACAAAGCCGCCAGGGCGGGAATTAATTGCTTTTGCGAATCGTGGAGGAATCCTCGCAGGGTCGCCAGATCGAGAGACTTGTCGGTTCCTTCGGGATGGCTGCCGCGCTGATATTCGGCCACATGTTCTCCCGTCAGCACCGGGGTTGCGCCGGCGAGCCTCAGAATCGTATTCCGGCTCACCACAATATGGCCCAACACCCAATTCAGGCAGTTGCCGCCGCAGTCAGGCTTCACCAGGCTGTCTTCGTGACTCAGGCCTTCCAGGTTGCGGTTGATGGCGCCATAGCTGAATTCGTACATTTTGACCAGGTCGTTACCGGTCATGGTTGGCCTCGCTTTCGTCTGGTTGAATTTTACAAGCCAGGCCGCAGGATGTTCTATGAATTAGGGAGACTCTGATCAAGTGACGGCGAAGCCCGCAGCGGCTAAAGCCGCAAGAATTTTGCCGCATTTACGGACGGTCTGAAGACCGTCCCTTTCAAAACCGGCCTTTAATCAGAGACTTCTTAGAACTTCCGGCGGGGTGCGCATGCCACATTTCGGGTGCCGTGCACATCCAATTCTCGGGTGCCGCAAACTACGCTGTGGATTGCGAAGCGGCAGCGGCGCGCCGAAAAATGTCTGAACGCTGCATCTGTATTTAAGTCAAGCTAACGGCGAGCTGCCGTTGGCTGCAGAATTCGCGCGCTAGAGTGCGTGATTCCGCTGATTCGGCCAGTTACGTTGGTGGTTACGCCGCTGTTACAATTAAAGTAGTCGTGGGGAAACTTGGGTTAAAACTTATACTGATTGCAGGACGGCATGAGTCAAACTGAAGCCAAGACGCTCCTGTTGCTGAAGCCGCGAGGCTTTTGTGCGGGAGTGGTTCGCGCTATCGACATTGTACGTATTGCGCTGGAGACCTTCGGTGCTCCCATCTACGTGCGCAAGGAAATCGTTCATAACCGCTATGTGGTGGACGAACTCACCGCCAAGGGCGCCATTTTTGTGGACAGCGTCGAAGAGGTGCCTGCCGGCGAGCGGGTCATTTACAGCGCCCACGGAGTCGCGCCCGAGGTGCGGCAGGCCAGCAAGTTGCGCGAGCTGCGCGTCATCGACGCAACCTGCCCGCTGGTGACCAAGGTCCACGTTGAAGCCGTGAAGTTTGCGCGCGAAGGTTATTCGCTGATCCTCATCGGACATCGCGATCACGATGAGGTGATCGGCACGCTGGGTGAAGCTCCGCTGGTAACGCAAGTGGTGGATGCGCCGGAAGATGTGGAAGACCTGCACGTGCCGGATCCTGACCGCGTTGCTTACCTTACGCAGACCACGTTGAGCCTGGACGAAACCAAGCATGTCATCGAGGCCCTGCGCCGGCGCTTTCCCAACATCAAGGGTCCGCATGCGCAGGACATCTGCTACGCCACCGAGAACCGCCAGACCGCAGTGAAGGACGTTGCGGCCGAATGCGATTTGCTGCTCGTGGTCGGTTCGGACAACAGTTCGAACTCCAATCGTCTGGTGGAAGTCGCGCGCAATCTGGGAACGAACTCGCATCTCATCGAGAACTACCGCTCCATCCGGCCGGAATGGCTGCACAACGTAAGAACGGTCGGGTTGACGGCGGGAGCCTCGGCGCCGGACATCCTGGTGCAGGAAGCGGTAACTTTCCTGGAAGAGCAGGGTTTTACCGATATGCGCGAAGTTGAGGTCATGCCGGAGAACGTTCGCTTTGGGCTACCTCCGGAAATTGTGGAGGCGATCGGCGCTGCACCGGCGGTAGCGGATTAGCACGCAATGGCAGATCCATCAAGTCCGGCCGAAATACGCTTCGGCAAGATTGACGACATCAAGAGCCGGGTTGCCGCCGCAATCGACGCCGCGCGGCAATTTCTGTTCGGCCTGCAGGACCGCGACGAAGGCTACTGGTGCGGCGAACTCGGCGCCGACACCACGCTGGTTTCCGACTACGTTCTGCTGCATCGTTTGCTGGGGACCGACGATCCCACAAGAACGCAGAAGTGCGCACAGGAGATCCTCAATCGCCAGAATGAAGATGGTGGCTGGCCGATCTATAACGACGGGCCGTCGAATATCAGCGCTTCCGTGAAGGCGTACTTTGCGCTGAAGATGGCGGGCTACAGCCCCGACCATCCGCAGTTGAAGCGGGCCCGCGAGCGCATTCTGGCGCTGGGCGGCGTCACTGAGGTCAACACCTTCACCAAGATCTATCTCTGCTTCCTCGGCCAATACGACTACGACGCGGTGCCCGCCATTCCGCCGGAAATTGTTCTCTTCCCCAACTGGTTCTGGTTCAACCTGTACGCGATTTCTTCGTGGTCGCGCGCCATCCTGGTGCCGCTGTCGATCGCCTACGCGAAGAAGCCGTTCAAGAAGCTTCCGCCCGAGCAGGGCATCGACGAGCTTTTCGTCGGCGGGCGCAGCAAGAGCCGGCTGCGGCTACGCTGGGACAAGAAGAACCTGATCGGCTGGCGCAATTTCTTCCTCGTCTTAGACCGCCTGGTGCACTTCTTCGAGCAGGTGCATGTTCGCCCGCTGCGCTCGCGCGCGCTCAAAGTCGCCGAGAAATGGATGCTGGAGCGGCTGGAGATGAGCGATGGCCTGGGCGCAATCTATCCCGGCATCATGAATTCCATTATCGCGCTGCGCTGCCTGGGATATTCGCTCGACGATCCGCAGGTCATCCGCGCCATGGACGAGTTCGAGAAGCTGGGCATCGAGGAAGAAAAAACCTTCCGCATGCAGCCCTGCATGTCGCCGGTGTGGGACACGGCCTACGCTGTGTTTGCACTGGCCGAAAGCGGCGTTGCCGCCGATGACCCGCGGCTGGTGCAACCCTGCGAGTGGATGCTGAAAAAGCAGGTGACCCGACGCGGCGACTGGTACGTGAAGAACCGCAGGGCCGCGCCCGGAGGCTGGTACTTCGAGTTCAACAACGAGTTCTATCCCGATGTGGACGACAGCGCACAGGTGCTGCTGGCGCTGAGCCGGGTAAAGACCACCAACGAGAGCTATCACACCAAATCGGTGGAGCGCGCGCTGGAGTGGGTCCTGTCCATGCAGTGCAAGAACGGCGGCTGGGCCTCGTTCGACAAGGACAACGACCGCATGGTCTTCCAGCACATTCCGTTTGCCGATCACAATGCCATGCTCGATCCGGCGACGGTCGACATTACGGGACGCGTGTTGGAGTGCCTCGCGAGCTACGGTTACTCGCTGAAAGACAAGCCGGTGCAGCGGGCAGTGGAGTTCATAAAACGCGAGCAGGAGCCGGATGGCTCGTGGTTCGGGCGCTGGGGCGTGAACTATATCTACGGCACCATGCTGGTGCTGCGCGGACTGGAAGCGGTGGGCGTCGATTATCACGAGCCCTCGGTGCAGCAGGCCGCCGAGTGGCTGCGCATGATGCAGAATCCCGACGGCGGTTGGGGCGAGACTTGCGGCTCCTATGACGATCCCAATGTGAAGGGAGTCGGCCCGAGTACGGCGTCGCAAACTGCGTGGGCGGTGATGGGGCTGCTCGCCGCCAACGATACGCGCAGCGATTCGCTGCAGCGCGGCATCGCGTATCTGCTGAAGACGCAGCGGCGCGATGGCTCCTGGCACGAATCGTTATACACGGGAACAGGATTTCCCCGCGTCTTCTACCTCATGTACTACATGTACCGGCAATATTTCCCGCTGCTGGCGCTGACCGCCTACGCGAAAACCACGGCGCTGCCCGAACAAGAGCGCATGCGCATCGTGCGGGGAAAGCAGTAGTTACGGAACGGTATTCGTTGCCACCCGCGAGGTGGTTATACTGGAATAGTGCTCCGCACCAAAGGAACTGCTCCTATGACCCTCACTGTCAATATCAAACCCGAAGTCGAAGCGGAGTTGGCCGCCCAGGCTGCGGCCCACGGCATGGATGTGTCGTCCTACGCTGCGGTCCTACTGGAGCAGGCAGCTCAGCCAAGGGAAAGGCCGAACCAGCAGCAACGGCGGGAGCAGACTCTTTCCGAATTCTTGATGAACTCACCGCTGGCCGGCTCCGAGATCAACCTGGAGCGGGACAAAGACCCGGGCCGTGAAATCGATCTATGAACGGGTATCTACTCGATACCAACGTCATTTCGGAATACAGCCGAGTAACGCCGCCCGATACAAGGGTAAAGAGATGGGTGGACGCCCACAATGAAAATACGCTCTATTTGAGCGTGCTTACGTTGGGAGAGATACGCAAAGGAACAACTCTCCTGCCCCTTGGCATCAAGCGCAGCCAACTAGTGCGCTGGCTGGAAGTTGAACTACCCTTTCGTTTCGCTGGTCGTTTGTTGCCTATCAACCGCGACATCGCGGAAATTTGGGGCACGATGGCGGCACAAGCCCAGCTCAAAGGCTTGGCATTGGCCATCATTGACGGCCTGATTGCGGCAACAGCGAAGCATCACGATCTCACGCTCGTCACTCGCAACGTGAGGGATTTCAGAATGTGGGGAATCCCAGTTACAAATCCTTGGGAGACGACCTGATCTTTGCGGCGTCGGTAGGCGATCACGATCCATGAAATGCTTCGTCACTGGCGCGACCGGCTTTCTGGGCGGTCATGTTGCCCGGCAGCTTCTGGCTCGCGGCGCTGATTTGCGGCTTCTGGTTCGTCCGACGAGCCGGCTCGACAACATCGCCGATCTTGCCGCTGAGCGCGTCACCGGTGATCTGCGCGATCCTGAATCGCTGCGCACGGGCATGGCGGGTTGCGAGTTCGTCTTCCACGTTGCTGCCGATTACCGGCTCTGGGCGCTCAATCGCCAGGAGCTCTACCAGTCCAACGTCGAAGGCACCCGGAACATCCTCCAGGCGGCGAGAGATTCCGCTGTACGCCGGGTTATCTATACCAGCAGTGTTGCCACCATGGGCTTCGGCAACAACGGCCGGCTGACCGACGAGAGTTCGCCGGTCGCGCTGGACAACATGATCGGCGACTACAAGCGCAGCAAGTTCCTGGCAGAGCAGTTGGTCATCGACGCCGGACACAACGGCCAGAATGTGGTGATGGTGAACCCGACGACGCCGGTCGGCGAACGCGATATCAAGCCGACGCCCAGCGGGCAGATCATCGTCGATTTTCTGCGGCGCAAGTTTCCGGCTTACGTCGATACGGGTTTGAATCTGGTGGATGTTGTCGATTGCGCGGAGGGACATCTGCTGGCAATGGAGCAAGCGCAGCCCGGCGAGCGCTATATTTTGGGCGGCGAAAATCTCACGCTGAAGCAGATACTCGACAAGCTTGCGGCTATCGCGGCGTTGCCATCGCCCAGGATGAAATTGCCCTACGGCATCGCCCTGGCGGCGGGAGTGGTCGACACGGTAGTGACTGGCAAAATTCTGCGGCGAGAGCCGCGCGTCACTCTCGATGCAGTGCGGATGGGGCGCAAGAAGATGTTCGTCTCCAGCGCCAAGGCCGAGCGCGAACTGGGATGGCGATCGCGGCCGGTTGACGGCGCTTTGCGGCGCGCCGTGGATTGGTTCCGGGCGAACGGCTATGCCGCATAGGCCCGTTGCCATCGTAGCGGCCATGCCAGTGGAGCTGGCGCCGCTGATCGGCGACTTGCAGCCGCGCACGGTGAGTGGGGTTGACGTTTTCGACTTGCCGCAGGCAATCGTCGCCGTCGGCGGCATCGGCGAGAAGTTTGCCCGTCGCGCTGCGGAAGTTGCAATCGACGATGCGCAGCCGAAGCTGTTGCTGTCGGCCGGGATCGTGGGCGCAATCTCGCCCAGGCTGAAGGTGGGCGACGTTGGCAATATTCGCGAAGTGGTAGACGTCGCGACCGGCGCGCGCTATCCCACAAACACCGGCGGCGAGTGGGTGCTCGCGACCTCGCAGGATGTGAGCGATGCCGCGGAGAAGCAGGCGTTGCTGGCCAGCTATGAAGTGGACGTCGTCGATATGGAAGCGGCTGCGGTGGCGCAGGTAGCGAAAGAGCGCGGAATTGATTTCGCCGCGCTGAAGTCGATTTCCGATGATGCGGCATTTGCCATGCCGCCTCTGAACCGCTTCATCGGCGACAATGGCCGCTTTGAGACCCGCAGGTTTCTGGTTTACGTGGCACTGCATCCAAGATGGTGGACAACTCTGGGCAAGATTAAGGAGAACAGCGGCATTGCCACTGCGAACCTGTGCCGTGCGTTGAGCCATCTAATTGAACAGTGTTCCGGGCCGATCGAGAAGGCTGTTTCGGGCTAATCGCGCGCCCAACCAACGTTGGAACGGAGCACACTGGCAACTGACTACTGGCAACCGGCAACTGACCATGTCGATCGCGACACAACTCGGACAGCTCAAGCAGCAGGTTGTGCCCTCGACTATGCAAGCGGCGGTCTATCGCGGCATCGATGATGTTCGTCTGGAGACGATCGCGGTGCCGCAGATTGGCCCGGGAGAGATTCTCGTCCGCGTGCACACGTGCGGCATCTGTGGCACCGATCTGAAGAAAATCGCTACCGGCTCGCACTCGGCTCCGCGAATTTTTGGGCACGAAACCACCGGAGTCGTCGCCCAGGTGGGTGAAGGCGTCGAGCAATTCCAGCTCGGCGACCGCGTC
>Ga0335073_10017082_pt1 | contig 10154 bp, 5 predicted proteins | sample Lox_Sample_22_FD_207093 | JGI IMG/M metagenome (GOLD analysis project Ga0335073, IMG submission 207093) | Soil microbial communities from Loxahatchee National Wildlife Refuge, Florida, United States - Lox_Sample_2.2 | ecosystem: Environmental > Terrestrial > Soil > Wetlands | place: USA: Florida... | reverse complement strand
TCGCAAACGCCGAGCACGGCGCGATGCATCACGAAAGATTGATAGGCGCGCGACTTAGCGACGAGGCCGGGGATGCGCTTGGTATTGCCGGGATAGAAATCCTGCGCGCCGGTCTCGGCGAGATGCTTGTTCATCGAGGGGATCGCGGTCGCCGCGCGCTCGACGTGCGGATCGAGCTCGGACTTCAGCTGCTTGCACCAATCGGTGCCGAGGATCCGATCGACGACGACGCATCCGTCGCGCTCGAGGGCGCCGGCTATTTCGGCAATATCGGCGTTGGCGGGAACGACGGGAATGCGAGCGGCCATCGCGGCTTCCTCCAGATGCGATGAAGATCGCGCGCGCCGGTGCGCAGCGCAAGCTGAATTGTCAGTCGGCGGCGGGCGCGGATTGCTCCGCCGTCGCGATCGCGACTTCGGCCGCTTTGATCGGACCCGTCGGACGCTTGCCGCTGACCTCGTGACCCGCGTGCCGATCGAGCGACAGGTACAACGCGGACGAGAGCAGTGCCAAGACGCCGGTGATGACGAACGGGAGAGTAAAGTCGTGCGCCGTAAGTTGCGATGCCGGCCGGCCCGCGAGGCTGAGATGCAGCAAGAGCGCCGCGGATGCCACGCCGAGGCTGAGCGAAAGCTGCTGCGCCATGCTGGCGAGACTGCTCGCGGTGCTCATCAGCTCGGCGGGGATATCGGCGTAGGCCAGGGTGCCCAGCGCGGTGAACTGCAGCGAGCGAAAGAATCCTCCCGACAGGAGCGCGAGGATGATCAACGCATGAGGCGTTGTCGGCCGGAACAGCGCGTAACTCATCAGGATGAACGAGCTCAGAACGCCATTGCCGAGGAGCACGTTTTTAAAGCCCATGCGCCGGATGATCGGCGGCGCCGCAGCTTTCATAAACATCGCGCCGGCCGCGCTGGTGAAGGTGATCAGACCCGAGGCGAAGGGACTGAGCCCGAAGACGAGCTGCAAAAGCATCGCGAGCAGAAAGGGCAGGGCGCCGATTCCCATGCGGAAGAATCCGCCGGCGACGGTAGCGGTATTGAAGGTCTGAATCGAAAGCAGCTTGAGATCGATGATGGGGTATTTCGTGCGTCGTGCGTGGAAAACATAGCTCGTCGCGCAGATCAGGCCACCGCCCAGGATCAGTGCCTCGGTCAGAGGCCGAACGAACTCGCGCCCGAGCATCTCGAAGCCGAACACCAGTCCCGCGAGGCCGATTCCCGTCAGCAGGAAGCCGATGAAGTCGAGCGGGCGGACAAGGTTGTCGCGAATGTTCGGAATCAGCAACGTCACCAGCGTGATACCGATGGCGCCGATCGGCACGTTGATGAAGAAAATCCAGCGCCACGAGTAATAAGTCACGATGAAGCCGCCGACCGGCGGGCCCACCACGGGTCCGAGCACGGCCGGGACCGTGAGATACGACATCGCGGTGACGAGTTCCGATTTGGGTACCGTCTTGAGAACGATCAGGCGGCCGACCGGAACCATCATCGCGCCGCCGAAACCTTGCAGCATGCGCGCGGCGACGAGCTGGCCTAAAGAGTGCGAGACGCCGCAACAGATCGAGCCGATGGTGAAGATAACAATCGCGGTTCGAAATACGGTGCGCGCGCCGAAGCGGTCGGCGATCCATCCGCTGATCGGGATGAACACCGCGAGGCTTAGCAGGTAACATGTAATCGCGACGTTGAGACGAATCGGGCTCTGGCCCATCGAATGCGCGATCGCGGGCAGCGCCGTGGCGATGACCGTCGAATCGAGCATCTCCATGAAGAGCGCGCAACCGACGATCAGCGGCGCGATGAATTGGGCTTCGGGGACAAATCGGCGGCGCGGCGCGCCGGCGTGATCGTGATGCCGATGCGTGAGGTCAGGAGAACTCAAACCCGCGGTTCCCACGAACGATATGAATTGCGGCACTGCCGCTGACTTGTGCTCAACAATGTTTCAGCTCTGGCGGTGCGCTCTACGTCCTGTCGCAGGCTCCGCTCGTCTCAAGACAATGAACGCCACATTGTCGTCCATCTTCAGAAATCGAACAAGTAACTGCTGGACGATCGCGCGAACCTGAGTCAGCGAGTGAGCGCCAAGCTCGCCTGCAAATTGCAATGAGCGGGCGCCTAGTGAGCGCTCATCTGCGCCTGGCGCGGGTCGTTCTTCTTGAGCAGGAATACGAGCGGGACCATGACCGCGCACGAGATCGCCATCACCCAGATCGCATCGACGTACGCGAGTGCCGCGGCCTGCATCTGCACGAATCCGTACAGGTGCGCATACGATTGCTGCGCTGCGTCGGGCAGGCTGAAGCCGCGTTGCGCGAACATCTGGTTCATGCCGCCGATCGTGTTTTGAAACGCCAGGTCGTAGCCGGTGACGTGAAGCGCGAGGCGATCCTGATGGACCTGCGAGCGGCGTGCGACGATCGTCGTGACCATCGCGATCCCGACGCTGCCGCCGATGTTGCGCGCAAGGTTGATGAGACTCGAGACCTGGTTGTTCTTGTTCTGCGGCACGCCGATATAGGCCATCGTCGTGAGCGGCACGAACAGGAACGCAAGCCCGATCGATTGCAGGCAGCGGTAGATGATCGCGGCCCTGAAATCGATGTCGGGATTGATGCTCGTCATGTGCATCAGCGACCACGCCGAGATCGCGAATCCGAACGCGGCGAGCCATCGCGCCTGCACGCGCGTGATCAGCGTGCCAACGAGCGGCATCATCAACATGATCGTGAGGCCGCCAGGCGAGAGCACGAACCCGGAGAGCTCCGCGGTATAGCCCATCAGCGATTGCAGGTAGAGCGGCAGCAGGACCGTGGTTCCGTAGAGACCAGTGCCGACCACGAACATCATCAGCCACGAAGTCGCGAAGGTGCTGTTGCTGAACAGGCGCAGATCGAGGATCGGATCGCGCTGGCGCAGTTCCCACACCACGAACCCGATTAGCGCGACGATCGACACCGTGGTGAGCGTGGCGATCATGTGCGAAGCGAGCCAATCAACTTCCTGGCCCTTGTCGAGCACGACCTGCAAGGATCCGAGCCCCAATGCGATAAGGCCGAGGCCGATGTAATCGATACTGAACCGTGCGCGTGCTTTTTTGATTTCCTCTTTCAGATACGGCGGATCCTCGACCATGCGGTAGGTCAGCATGGTCGAGGCTACGCCGATCGGCACGTTGATGAAGAAGATCCAGCGCCAGTTGAAGTGGTCGGTGATGAATCCGCCGAGCGTGGGACCGATTGCGGGCGCGAGCACGACCGCCATGCCATAAATCGCAAACGCCATCCCGAACTTTTCGGGCGGGAAGGTGTCGGCGAGAATCGCCTGCTCGCTGGGCTGCAGGCCGCCCCCGCCGGCGCCCTGCACGATTCGAAACAGGATCAGGATTCCGAGCGTCGGGGCGAAGCCACACAGCAACGAGCTGGTGGTGAAGATCGCCACGCACGACATGTAGAAGCGCTTGCGGCCGACGATACTTGCCATCCAGGCGCTGAGCGGCAGCACGATCGCGTTGGCGACCAGATACGCGGTGAGCACCCACGTGCTCTCGTTGACGCTCGCCGAGAGGCCGCCCGCGATATGCGGCAGCGCGACGTTGGCGATACTCGTGTCGAGGACTTCCATGAAGGTCGCGATCGTCACGGTAAACGCGATCGCCCACGGATTGCGCTGCCTGACTGGACCAGGAGCAGTGCTGACAGGAAGTGTTTTCGGGGCCGCGCTCATCGAAGCCAGACGGTCGGTTCGACGGACATCCCGGGGCGCAGGCGGCGATCCTGATTCTGACCGGGCTTGAGCCGAATCTTGATCGGCAGACGCTGCACGACTTTGACGTAGTTGCCGGTCGCGTTCTCCGGCGGCAGCAGGCTGTATTTTTCGCCGCTCGCGCCCGCGAGGCCGACGACGTAGCCCTCGTACTCGCGGCCGGTCGCGTCGACGTACATCGTGACGCGCTGTCCAGGAACGATGCGGCGGATCTGCGTCTCTTTGAAGTTGGCGGTAATCCAGATGTCATCGAGCGGGACGATCGCGAGCAGTTGCTCACCCGGCTGAACGCGCTCGCCGACTTCGACGCTCTTCTTGCCGACGACGCCGCTCATTGGCGCTGCGATCCTGGTGTATTCGAGATTCAGTTGCGCCTGCTCGAGCGCAGCTTGCGCCGCTTTCACAGCAGCCTCGCGCGAGCCGATCGCTTTGGCGACGGCGTTGGCGTTGGCGCGCTCGGATTCGAGTGCGGCTTGATCGACGGCCGCGGCGCGCACCTTGTCGTCATAGTCGGCGCGCGAGACGACGTGCTGGCCGAAGAGCGAGATGTAGCGCTCGGCGTCCTTCTGCGCCTGCGCGTTGGTGGCGTCGGCCTGCCGCACCTTGGCCTGCGCGGAAGCCGCGTCGGCGCGGGCGGAATCGAGCATCGCAAGGGCCTGGGCAAGATTGGCGCGCGCGTTGTCCGCCGCGGCCTGCTCATCGCGCGCATCGAGAGCGGCGACGGGAGCGCCGGCCTCGACGAACTGTGTATCTTCGACATACACGCGCGCGATCGTGCCGTTGATACGCGAGCTTATCGGCGCGATATGGCCGTCGATCTGCGCGTCGTCGGTCGATTCATACGAATCCATGTAATGCCACGCCCGCGTCGCGCCGAGCGCTGCGACGAGCAAGAACGGGATGATCGCAAGGCGCAGCAGCATCGGGCCAATCCCGCGCGGCTTCGCCCCGGTCTCAACAGAATCCGCGCCGGTGGAATCCGCGCGGCGCAGTTCCGCGAAATGGTCGCCGACCGATACGTAGTCGGAATGCGGAAGCGGAACGGTGAAAGCGTCGTTGAGCTTGATGTCACTCATGTCGCGACCCTTTCCGCCGAGGCTTCCGCGCAACTGTCGATGCGCGTTTGAAACGGGGCGCGGCGAGAATCAAATCGACGTTGTCGCGCAGCACGGCCTGGATCAGGCTCACCTTGTCGGCGGAAAACTCTTTCCACGCCAGCAGCCGCAACACCGATTCGCCGCAGTTGTGGAAAATCAGCGCCTGCCCGAGGACCATCTGCGCGAGCACGGCGATGCGCGGATCGGTCGTCGAATTTCCCGTCAGGTAAGCGAGAATCTTGACGAAGGTCTGCCCGATCCGCCGCATCAATCCTTCGAAGAGAATCTCGAAGGCGGAGCCCGGCTGCAGTTGCTCGCGCATTATGAAGCGCGACCAGCTCAAGGCGCGCCGCGATCCGATGACCATGGTCGAGAAGGTGTCGAGCAGCTCGTGCAGCAGCGTAAGCGCGCTTTCGCGATCGAGATGCTTGCCGACCAGCGACTCGTCGATTCGCTGGATGATCGGCAGCATCTCGCGGCTGCCGTCTTCGACGATCGATTGTGCGACCGCGCGATAGAGTCCTTCTTTGGAGCCGAAGTAGTACGGGATCGAGGCGAGGTTCGCGCCGGCTCTATCAGCGACGGCGCGTGTGCTCGCGCCCTCGAAGCCGTAACTACCGAAGATATGCAGCGCGGCATCGACCAGCCGGTGGCGCGTATCGTCGCCGCGGGCGGAAGATTGCGCGGGCTCAGGGCGAGCAGATTCAGCGGCCATATTCTGGAAACCTCCCGGGCAGGTCCGAGTTTAATCAATCGACTGAATCAGTCAATCGACTGAATAAAACTGGGACGAACCGAATCGCCGGCTGCGACGGCGGGCTCACTGACGCCGCTGCGTCAGTGGGCGTTAGGGGCAAAAAGCATACGAATGCACTATTTGCTTGTCATAACGGTCAGCTTTTTGTTATCTGGATCGCGACATGCTGCGGATCAAGATTGTTCTGTTGGCCGTGGTTCTAATCCTCGGGGGATTCTTCACGGCGGCGCCTCGCAATTCGTGTCAGCTCAGGATCAACCGGCGCCCATCGATCGCAGCGGTCGCGCAGAAGCACATCTGTCAGTCTCCGAATCCGGACAGTTCTCCGGTCCTCGATTGGGCGAGCTTGACCAGCACCAGTTTCGACCCCGCATGGTTTGCGCCGGCGCTCGAGGCTCATGGCCTCGTCTTGCCGAGAAGTCTACTCCGCCTGCTTTGTAGCCTCAGGATCTGATTCCTCCGCATAGCGAAAATTCTCTCGCCGGTTCGTTTGAACGTCAGGACGTCGGCAGGTCGCTGAGTCATGAGGCGTACGACGAGCATTCGCCAGCCTGTGTGTTTCGGGAGATTAGCTATGAGCCGTTGGGTTAAGGGGAATTACGTCGCAAGCAGATGGGCGCGGAGTCGCACGCTCGTTGTTCTGGTTTCGCTGACAATTCTGATGGGGCATGGCCTTGCCGCGAGGGCTTCGCAGGATGCTGCGGCGCCCGCCGTTCGCCTACCGGGGCATGTGCTGCCGGTTTTGAGCAAATCAACCGCGGTCGCCCGGACTCAGGCGACCGGCGAGCAACCGATCGACCTGACGATCGTGCTGCGTCGCGATCATCAAGCTGCCTTCGATCGCTTTCTCCACGAATTGTATGATCCGCATTCGGCTCGCTATCGGCATTTCCTCACCCAAAGTCAGTTGGCCGATCGCTTCGGTCCGTCGCGGCAGGACTACGCTTTGGTCAGGCAATACCTGGTGGCGCGAGGCTTCACGATCGTTGCAGAGTCGCAGAACCGGCTCACTTTGACGGTCCGCGGCAGACGCGCAAAGGTCGAGCGCGCATTCGACGTGACGATACGCGACTACACGTTGGGCAAGCGCGCGTTCTTCGCGAACGATCGCGACCCGGCGCTGCCGCGAGAGATCGCTTCGTCGGTGCTTGCGATACAGGGGCTCTCGAACCTGGCGACCCCGGAGCCTGGTAATTTTCCGATTATAGCGCCGCCCAAGACCCCGCCGGTATTTCCTGCGCCGCCCAATACTCCCCCGCCTCCGCCGGGACCGCCTTGCGACATCTCAGTAGCTTCAGCATGTGCGACTGCGGCGGGCGGCAGTGCATGCTACGCGAGCAAGGCCGCGCAGCAGTGCTATCAGCAATGCCTCTCCGCGGGTGGTTCTCCGGGCAACTACGGAGGGCAGGGTCTTGGCGGCCTGCTTCAGCAGTTCGTTGATGAGGACTGCGGCTCTGCGCCGATCACGCCGCAAACGTTGAACGCCAAGCCGAGTCGTCTGAACTTCGACGGCACCGGCCAGACTATCGGACTCGTCGAGTTCGATTCGTTCGTGCAAAGCGACGTAACCAATTACCTCGCCCTCTTGGGCTTGCCCTCAACGCTCATCAACAACCTGAGCAAGGTGGACGTTGACGGCGGGGTCTCACCGGGGCCGAACCAGGCCGAAGTGCTGGTCGATATCAACGCGGTGCTGACGACAGCGCCGGGCGTGAAGATCGTGGTTTACGATGCTCCCTTCACTGGCGCGGGCAGCTTTCAAGCCGTCCTCAACGAGATGATCAACAACAAGGTGACAATCATCAGTAACAGTTGGGCGTACTGCGAAGATCAGACGACTTCGGCCGACGTGACCAGTATCGATTCGGTCCTGCAAAACGCCGCCGGCGCGGGAATTTCCGTATTCAGCGGGGCGGGCGACTCGGGCAGCACCTGTCTGGACGGCAGTCCGAACACGATCTCGGTTCCTGCCGATTCGCCGAATCTTACCGCGGTCGGAGGCACGTCGCTCACCCCGGGTCCGGGTAACACCTACGGCAGCGAGACCTGGTGGAATGGAACGAGCGCCACGCCGCCAACCGGCCAGGGCGGATTCGGCATGAGCAAGTTCTTTCCGGTCCCCAGCTACCAAGCGGGTCTGGGATTGACAGGGCGCTCGATCCCCGACCTCTCGCTTAACGCCGATCCGTCCGCGGCGGGCGTGATCATCTGCGAGGCAGCCAACGGCGGATGCCCCAACGGATTTCTTTATGGCGGCACCAGCAATGCGACGCCCACCTGGGCGGCTTTTGCCGCGCTGCTCAATCAGGCCCTCGGCGCGAACCTGGGGCAGATCAATTTGCAGTTTTATCCTCTCATGGGTACGAGCGCTTTCAATGCCGGTGCCTCGATGAGCCCGGCCTCCGACTTCGAACATGTCGGCGTGGGCTCGCCCAATCTGGATCTGCTCGAACTCATGCTGAGCGGCGCCAGCCCAGGCTCGGTTAGCGCGACCACGTCGGCGGTTTATCTCGGTCCGATTGGCCCCAACGTTCAAGGACTGCAGCCCGCCGATGGAGCGACCGCAGCGGTGATCGTGGTGATCCTGCGCGATGCCAACAATCATCCTGTTAGCGGCCAGACCGTTTCGCTCGTTGGCAGCGACGGCAGCAGCGCGAAAATCACGCCGATCAATGGCAGCACCTCCAACGCCAACGGAATCGTCACCTTCTCGATCACCGATTTGGCTACCGAGAATGTGACATTCACCGCGACCGGGGGCGGTACTACGCTCACGCCAGCGATCACTCCGACGATCAATTTCGTCGCGCCTCCCGCCGCCTCAGCGGGCATCGGCGCAAACCCAACTACTGTGACTGCCGATGGGGTAAGCAATAGCACGATTACCATCACGCTCGAGGACGCCCTTTCGCGTCCGTCGCAAGGCAAGCTGATTCAGATCAATCAGACGGGAGGGACGTCAACTATTACCTGTCCGAACCCGCCCACGACCAACAGTAGTGGACAGGTTCAATGCGTCGCGGTCGATACCAACAATGAAACGATAACTTACTCGGCGACCGATGTGAGTGATGGAAACATCCCATTTCCTGGAACCGCGCAAGTGACCTACGGCAGCGCGACGGCGAGCGGATGCGGCAACGCCACCCCGACAGCCGCGCCGGGTTTCGTTATCACGCCCTACGTAACAGGCCTGCTCGCAAAAAACTTCAGCTATGCTGACGGTGACATTAATTTTGGCGGCTGTCCGGGCGCGTTCGGAATTGCATTCGACGGCTCGAACAATATCTACGTCTCGGACGCTCCTACGGGCATCGTCTATAAACTTCCGGCGGGCGGTGGAGTAGCGAGCAGCACTAATGAGCTCAACAACACCCTCGGGCCGGGCGTGGGTTCGCTCGTCTTCGAAAACGGAAACCTCTACGTAGTGCAGAGCGCCACGACGGGCGGAGCTACCACTGGTGCCGTCATGCAGCTCAATCCTTTGAGTGGAGCGGTTGTTGCGATAATAGCATCGAACCTGACCTGTCCGCTGGATATGGGGGCTGATCCGCTCACGGGCGATTTGTTTGTGGATAACGCGTGCATCGGTGGGGGGTTCGCCGGTGATCAGCTCACCCGTATCGCCAATCCGACGAGCCCGACTCCGACGGTTTCGACGTATGCGAATTTGCCTAATGATGGAAACTATCAGATATCATTTGCGCCTGATGGTACGATCTATGTGTTCACAGGCCTCAATACCAGCAACTATTCCGGGACAGCGGTCGAGGTCGGTGGCACCAACACCACGCAGCCAGCCTCGGTAAACGTCGTTTCGAATATCACCCCGGCTGACGAGATCGTGCTTGCTGGAGGGACAGCTTCGGGAGGCGGCGCGCAATACCTGATCTCGGGCAATATCGCCTACGCGACAAATCTTCTCAACAGCGCGCTAGGCCTTTTCGATCTGACAAGCAATCCGCCCAGCGCCAGCACGCTTCTGGCCAATAGCAATCTCGGTCAGCAAGCGAGCACTGCGGTATTCGGTCCCGATGGATGTGTCTACGTTAGCGCTGGTAACGCAGTCTTCAGGGTGACTGATACGAACGGCGACTGCTCGTACACGTCGAACTTTACCAATCCGTCGTTGGCGCTCACGCCGCCGTTCGTTTCGCCAAATCCGGTTCAAGGTCCCCCGCAGGCATTCACGGCGACGTTCCATAACGCCGGAACGACGACGGGCATTCCGGTGGTGTTCACTGTGACCGGCGCCAATCCTCAGCATGGCCAGGCGATCACGGGATCCAATGGTCAGGCCACCTTCAGCTACAACGCGATCTTCCCGGGGATCGATACTGTCGTAGCCTCGGCGTCGGTCAGCAGTTCGTCACCGCCCGTGCAATCAAACACAGTCAACGTAACGTGGACGTCGGGGACCGATACAACCTACCTGACAGTCAATCAGAGTCCGCAGGGCGGAACCGTCGGTACGCCAATAACGTTGAGTGCGTCCCTTATAGATCTTTCGCAGCGGCCACCCGTGGCTGT
>Ga0335073_10017081_pt1 | contig 10154 bp, 7 predicted proteins | sample Lox_Sample_22_FD_207093 | JGI IMG/M metagenome (GOLD analysis project Ga0335073, IMG submission 207093) | Soil microbial communities from Loxahatchee National Wildlife Refuge, Florida, United States - Lox_Sample_2.2 | ecosystem: Environmental > Terrestrial > Soil > Wetlands | place: USA: Florida... | reverse complement strand
ACACCGGGCGGCACGCTCGCCGTCAACTTTTCTCTCGCGACTACCGACCGGGAAAAGGACGGTCAGGGCAATTGGTCCGACAGGACCGAGTGGCACAACCTGGTCGCTTACGGCCGGACCGCGGAGATCGTGCGCGATTATGTGAGCAAGGGTACGCAGCTCTTCATCCAGGGCAAGATCCAAACGCGCTCCTGGGATGACAAGGAATCCGGGCAGAAGCGGTACCGGACGGAGATATTCGTCCACGATCTGACGCTGCTGGGTGGCGGCCGTGCGGAGAATAGCGGCTCCACTCACAGCAATGGTCGAAACGACTCTCAGAGAACTGCTGGTGGATTGGGTTATCAGCGGCAGCCCATGGACGAGCAGTACGCCGACGAAGCACTGGACCCATCAGAAATTCCTTTCTAACTGAACATTCGAAGCACGGCTAAGGCGCTCTTCGGGGCGCCTTAGTCATTTGAGGAGCAAAAGCGATGGCGACCAATGAAGCAAAGACCGGTCCGGATACCGACGCTCTGTTCACGCAATTGGCGGAGCCGTTTGGCCCTTCGGAGATCAAGTGGCGCGTGACACACACGAGCCACGATGGCACCCGCGGCGCGGTAATCGCATTCGCGGATCCGCGAGCTTACACAGACCGTCTCAACCAACTCTTCACTCCGAGCGGCTGGACCAGGAACTACGACGTCACCACGGTTTCGGCGGTGAGCCGGCAGAAGCGGGACAAGATCATCCAAACCGGCAAAGTTTTGGTTACATGCACGCTGACGATTGCACGGCTTGGGACCCACTCAGGAAGCGGGGAGCAGTGGGCAGATGAACAGAACGCAATGACGGCGGCGGAAGCGCAGGCATTTAAGCGGGCGGCCAGCTGCTTCGGTCTAGGCCGCTATCTTTACAACCTGCCGGAGACCTGGGTGGATCTCGATGGGCAGGGTAAGCCGACCAGGCTTCCGGCACTTCCCAACTGGGCGCTTCCGAAGGCTAATTCGGCAACCGGAAAGACCAACCCGGCCTGTGGTCCACGGCCTCCGGAAGTGCAACGTGGCCCAATCGACCAGAAGACCACGGCGAAGATTGAAGGGTTCCGGCGTATCTTGGGCGACCCGATCTACCAGGAAATCCTCTGGCGCGTCGCGCGAGCGCGGCAAGCGAACGCAATTCCCAATGCGCAACTTCAGGCAACTGTCGCGGAGGCGGCGGAACGTGCCTCGCGGGGAATCCGGAAGGCGCAGTCACTGGCCGAGTCGATTGGCGATACGCAATTCGTCTCCGTGCTCGATCGGCTGCATATCGGGTCAATGACAACAATCAGCAACCTCGAAGCCCTCAAGCATCTGGTTTCGGAACTCGAAGGACTGGCCGGGCAACCTGCCGCATGACTGTCGCGGAGTGATGAAGTACATCCGTCCTCTCTGCGATGAGGCGTGGCACGCAAGGTGCGGATGATTTGTCGCGTACCGGAACTTGTCTCGCTCCCATCCTTGCGGGCTGTCTGCCTCCATAACTGAAAAACGTGACGAACGCAGCAACTCCTCCGAACTGACGGGGGAGTCCCTGCGCCCAAGGAGCTTTGAATGGGAGCGGATGAGGAGCGTCCTCAAACATTCGTTAAATGGGTCCTGGCTCTGCTGGAAGAACGCTTTCCATGGCTGGGATCAGGACAAGATGAACCGGTCGGCGGGGCGGATACGGTCGATGAACTCTCCGACCTGTACAAGTCGCTTATCGAGCAACGGGACGAGGCACGTCGCGAAAATGGTGATCCACGAGCGTAACCGGCATCGGTCGATACCTGGAGGGTCTATGTGCAATGTACGGATGATTCGGTCTGAGCCCGGTCTTATATCGATTCCTCTGGAGAAGGCAGTTTATTGTGAGAACTGCAAAATGGTCTCATCTTCGGCCCGGCAGTGGTGCGGCCTCTGCGGATCGGAGAGGATCGTCCACATGGCTCGCTTGATCCCAGAGCCGTTGGACCCAGGTCCGGTTCCAGCGCTCGCATCGGCCGCATAGCGGACAAACGGCAGCGAGTCTCGAATTGATAGTTGGCGATTATGTACGTGCTGACCGCGCTGATTGGTGTGAAACCGGTTGAGTGCTCCCGATCTGCGGCAGTCTTCGCGTCGCCCTCGATTCCGAAGGATTAGCATGAGCCTATCCAGCAGAGAGAGGGATATAGCTATGGCCTTGGAGCAATCTGCAAGCGACTCGGACTTCGACCAGCTCTTTGAGAGAGCCCGCAAAGGCGGCGGGGTTCAGTTTCTCCTTACACTCGTCCGCGTCGACGGAATCCAGTGCTACGACGGGTATGAGGACGAGTTCTTGGTTCTGCGCCGCGAACTCGACCAGCCGACTCTCGAACGCACCCTCGAAAACTACCGAAGACTTGCGTCCTTTCCAGGCCCTCGCAAGCTGCTTCTGAACTTGGTCAACTGCGCGGAGGGAAAGCACTACGACATCAGCCCGTTCCGCACCCTAGTAACGGGCACGTTTCCCAATCTGATCCAGCCCTCCGCGTGCGAGATTCTGGCCTTTGTTACCGCCCGGCTTCGCAGCGCTGAATTCGATCAGCTGGCGGCCCGTTTCGAGGAAAGCTATCGGGCGGAGTTTTTTGAGACCGAACCCGGGTCATCGCCCGAGTTTGAATCGACCTTCGACGAGCTCAAGAGTTTCTTGAAGGAACTTCTCGATCGATATTTCCACGAGCTCGCTCTGGCCGCCAAAGAACCGAAGTACCTCAAATTGCCGGGTTCGCTCGACGTGCTCGAATTGCTAACTGACGAGGAGATGGGCGGGTTGAATGGGCTCAGGGTGCATTTTCCACAGGGGTGCAAGGCGGAGTTCTTTAGAACCTCCAAAGGCGTATTTGGCTTGAACTTTGAGTTCGGCCCGCCGGTCACATTCTTAATGATGTCCATGGGGCCGAGTGCGAACGAGTACAGAGTCGAAGGCAAGAGGCTCTATGAAATCCCGCTACCCGGGCGGTATAACAAGCTGGGAGAATGGAAGCCGCTCGTCTACCCTGGCGATGCGAAGCAGCTGATCAAAGAATGCCAGGAGCTTTCCGACGATCCGGACGTGCAGGGGGTTCTACTGTATCTCAGGCTCACTGGCCACCGATGCATCGAATTCGCGCTCCGTGCGAATCTGGAGTTGCCCGGCGAGTTTACCGGCACCGAAAGCAATGATGTGCTGCTCTGGAAGTGCCCACCCCCCGACGATCCCTCCAGCCCCAACGTCCGAGTGTACGACGGGTTGTTCGACATAAAGACGGGTGAAGTTGAGGAAATCGAACAATGTCTCCAAAGCCTAAACTGGCTGCTCGCCATGATGTTTTTCCCGTACGGGGCCACCTACAGTTGGCGAAACAAATACCGCATGGTACTGGGCGGTACAGGCCTTTTGCAACCGACGCATGAAGAGATGAAGACCGTCGATAGTCTGCTCAAGCGATTTCCCTATGGCGGTGACGGCAACATCCTCTCTGGAGGAATTGACTGGTACAACATGGGGAATTCCTCGTCGAATCCATTCACAAGCTTTCTCTCCTATTACGTCGCCTTCGAAAGCGTGGCAATTTCTATTTTTGACGGCGCAGATTTGGGGATCGATCGTCCTGAAAAGCTAACGAAATCGGAAAGGCGCGCCCAGGCAACCAAGTGCATTGAGGAAAAACACGATCAGCTCTTCGCTGATGCCCCGATTAAATTCATCGAGCAAGCATATTTCGAATGCGTGAAAGGGCTGAAGTCGAAGGCCATGGCAATCGCTAACGCCGTCTTTGGTGAGTCACATCCCTATGTACAGGCGCTCTTCGTGAAGTCAGCCGATGCCGGTGTGTCTCTGTCCGATCTGAGGAGCGAGCTCGCCCACGGCGGCATGACGCTCTTGAACCAACAGCACGAGCATTTGATTCGACAGAGAGTTCACGAGATGGGAAACATCGCGCGCGAGTTCCTCTTACGTGTTCTCTTCCGGCTTCGTCCGGACGAAAGCGTACCTGCATGGTCTCAACACTTCGCGCTAGGCATGAGTACGGCAGACCCTAGAACTACGATGTGGACAACCACAGATAGGATCTTTCCTACAGGAACGAGCTGGAAGATCCGGCCGGAGTGGTGCGAGTGATAAGACGATCTGCACTGGCTTAAGATCGCTATTCTTAGGCTCGCTGAAGTCGGCCAGGCTCCAGCGAACTTCTCGTGACCGGAATCCTAACTGTTGCGCTCAGGGCAAAGCGATCATACAGATCAGAAGTTGAAGGCTCCCACCTCGCCCATTTTATGAGAATTCCATTCCACGACGTGAGGTGAATCCATGCGGAATGTCGCGCGCCTGAAAATGGGGTACTACCCATTACCGGAGGCCGAGGGGGTGAAACTTCGCTCTCTGCTCTCCTTCGCTCAGCCGGCTTCCGTGATCGACCCCTGCGTAGGACAAGGAACTGCGCTCCATCTCGTTACGAGCGACGGGCAGGTTCGGCGCTATGGCGTCGAACTCGACGCCGAACGTGCGCGGATTGCCAGCGCGAACGGCATCGAGACCATCCAGGGCAATGCCTTCGACGCGATTGCACGTCCCGAGTCCTTCTCGCTCCTATATCTGAATCCGCCCTATGACTCGGAGATAGGCTCCATCGCCAATCGCAGAATGGAGGCGGTGTTCCTGGAACATACCTACCGTTGGCTGGCGATGGAAGGCGTTCTCATCCTGGTGATCCCGTTCGAGCGATTGCATGACTGCGCCGGCATCCTTGCTTCCCACTTCACGCAGCTGGCCGTTCTTCGCATGACAGACGAGGAATCGGTCAAGTACCGGCAAATCGCAGTGCTTGGCCTGAGGCGCGACGTCAGGGGAGCGGCCGTTGAGAACAATAAGCGACAACTCTTGAGCGTTGGCCTGTATGGCAGCTTCCTGGGACTACCCGAATTGCAGCCGGGCGCGTGCCAGCCCTATTCCATTCCTCCGACTGGCGAGGCAGAGCTGAGTTATCGTGGCCTGCCATACGATCTGTTGGAAGACCTGCTACCCCAATCGGGCGCATGGAAACAGGCGGCGCCGCTGCTGATGCCGCATGAGGACGTTGCGACGGGCCGGCCGATCACGCCGCTGCATGGCGGCCATGTCGGGCTTCTGTGCACCGCGGGGTTGCTGAACGGCGTGTTCGGCCAGGGAGACGACCGGCACATAGCCCGCTGGCGCTCGGTCAAGCATGTGACGACATTCGTGGAACAGGACGGAGACACCGAGATCATCCACCACCGAGAGCGGTGGGCCAATGAGCTGTACCTGGTCTACGCCGATGGGAGGACTCTGAAGCTCACTGAGACGCCGGCGAGGAAGGAGGGCGAAGCCGATGGAGAATGCACACCTGCGGCTCGGGCTGCTTGAATACGTGCGCATCACGGAAAAGGCCTCGACCCGCATTCGCCTGCGGGTCGATCGCTATATTGGGGAAGATCACCAGGCACATCTTCTGAGCGTCTTCGGCAACGACTCGGATGTCGGCGCAATCACGGCGGCCGTTCACGAGAAGGCTGCCTTCAGTCTGACCTTTCCCGACGGCTCGACAAAGGACGTGACTCTCGGCGAACATGCCTCCTGCTACAAAGGGGCTGTGACGCTGCCAGGTCGCAAACATCCTGTGCGCCATCTTCTTGCCGTCTCCCAGGAACTCCACGCCAATGGGAGCGCGGGGCGGACAATCCTCTTACGATACCGGAGCGAGGAGGCGTGGGCCACGCTGGTGAGCTTCCTGGGGCTGCCAGCCGATCCGTCGTGGGCAGATCACATTCTTGCGATCGTCGAGCGAAAGAAGAGGATCGAGGAGATCGACGGCATCGGCTGCCAGCCTGTACTGATCTCGGCGACTACTGAGGAAGTGCTTGAGTGGATCGGGGATGGCCTGCGATCTCGCAACCTGAGCTTTCCTGGGAGGAATGGACCGATTGTTTGGCCTCGATTCGCCCTGTCGGCATCACTGTTTCCGGCCCCTTCGACAGCGGGATTGATTGGCTCTGGTTTGCCGGTTTCCTGATAGTCCGTTCTTAAGTGCAAATAGTTTCAATTTCGCCTAATTCAGGCTCAGAGCCGCTCTCCGAGCGATGCAGCGATCACGCGTCAATCCAGAATCCACCCGACGACAACGGCGTTCTCGATACTTATCCTCCAAGGAAGCGTCTACGTCGCATTCAATTAGCCATTGGCTACCCGCGTTTAGCTAGAATAGTGCCATTCGTCATTCGAAGAGAAGCGAAACGACACCGGACATGTCCGAATCAAACCCAGCAATGACCGCCGCAATCCGCACCGCCGCCGCCGGTCTCGGCGCGGCCGTTGCAGGACCGCTTGGCGGCGCGCTAGGGTCGGCCTTGGCGGCTGTCCTAGGGGAGCCTGCAGAGAAGCTGATCGGCGTCTACGTTGAGAGATTCGGTGAAGAGGCGGGGAAAAAGTTTATCGATAATGGCGCCGACTCTCTCCTCACAAAACTGAATAAACCCGCGCCTGATTTGCAATCCGCTTGCCGCGAAGCTCTGCGCCTCAGCCTCTCACAAATTCGCGCACAGGATTTCCCCTCCCCAGCGGACGGCTTGGATGATTGGTTTCGCAACTGGGAGACATGCCTAAAGGCGTCAGTCCCTTTGAGGCTTGACGAAATCAAGCCAGAGCGATTGGCACTTGACAGCCCCGATCGTCTCCTTCTGCACACCATGGAGCGTCTTGATTCCCAAGGCCAAGCAATCGAGCAGCACAGCACATCGATTATCTTGAAGACTCGCTCAATCCCAGAACCACTCGTGATCGCGCTGAGCAACCGTCTGCCTGACCGCTTCCGGGAGAACTTCCGAGAAGTGCTTGTGCGTCCGGAATTCGACCGAGCATGGAAACAAGCTGACCTGATTTTCCGCGATTTGCTTAATAATACGCTCGGCCGCGTCGATCAACGAACCTCAGTTCTACCAAAGATGGCCGAAGACACTACCGCGACCCGGGCAGACCTTGCCGAATTGCGTCGAATGCTCGGAGAGCTTCGCCCGTCGAGTGAATCGCGAGCCCTCTTGGCGCCTAACGACAAAGGTGTGCATGAATTGTCGTCCCCGACTAAGGAACTGAAACAAGAAAATCTAAGATTCAGCTTCGCAGATGGCACCGAACTTCAAGCACGGCCAATTAACTCGATACTTCAGGCCTATTATCAGGATTTGCTCTCGGGCCGGCTCAAAGGATTCAAGTTTTCGTCCGAACAGATCAGTATTGCGAACGACACTATATACCAGTCGCTCCATCAACGGTTGAACTCATCCGAAGCAGTCGACGAGCGCCGACTCTTGCGCAAGCTCGAACAATCGCTGATTGATGGCCTGGTAATAGCGCTGAACATTGCATATTTAGGCGAGAAGCAGGTGCATAACGCCTACCAGACCTGCTTTTGGTACGGGCGAGCCATTCGGAGTTGGATAATCAATGTCCTGAAGAGGGATGCGCTCTCTGAGTCGCCCGAAGAATTGGCCTTCGGAGCTGTGTCTTTAGAGTCACCACTCTTTGGCGACTACGTGTCCGTTGAGAGATTCTATGGAAGCAAGATGATCAAACTAGAGTACTGGCATCCTCAAAAAGAGCAGGCGCCTTCTTGTTCCTTGTTCCTGCCGATCGATGGATTCGTTGGCAAGTGGTTCTATGAACATCCTCTACCCCCACAACCGTTGATTCAACACTACGACCCCAATGATCACTACAACTTCGTCCTGCCTCAAATGATCATGCGCCATGTCCTGTTGGGTGAGCGGCTCATCGAGGATTGGTCCGGATATATGGTTGGTGCGGCGTAGATTAAACGGAACCTCGGTTGTGCGGCGCACCGAAGCAGTAACCGCAAAGTTGCTCTCAAATCGTCGATGCGATTATCGAAGAGCAGATCGGTCCTGATACGGCTAGCGTTCTCTCAAGAACTCCTAAGTGAAGAATCCGATGGTGACGCTCACTGAAAAGTTCGGTCGCTCTTCGTTTCTCGGTTCCTCGGGTGCTTTCGAATCGTCGGTGACTCGTCTCTTGGTCCCGCATTTTCACTAGCACTCCGATCCCCTTCCCAAAGTACCGATTAAGTTCTCCCCAAAGTGTTCCCTTGTGAGGTGACCGCATGGAATCCTCGTTCGATTACCTGCGCGCCCACGCAGTTGAATTAGGCTCGCGCATTCTCGAAACCTATCCGCCTCTACAGAGCACCAAAGACCCCATTGCTCCAGCACTAGCATCACTTTTGCGCAAGGCTCTGCCAGCGCAGGCGCTCGCCATTACCGGCACCGCAAAGTATCTGCGCCGGGCCAAAGCTGCGCGGATCGTGGCCGAATGTGGAGCTGGCAAAACTTACATGGCTTTGGGCACAATCCATGTGCTGGCGGATGGGCGGACTTGTACCACTCTGGTAATGTGCCCATCGCATATCACGCACAAATGGGCTCGCGAGGTCTTGATGACGATCCCGTGCGCCCGCGCCTTCCTTATCGAAGATATGCGCAATGGCGGCGACCCTGCGAAGCCGCATGGCGTCTGCGAGGTCAAGCTGAGCAAGGGCAGGACAATTTACGAGGGCAAGCGCCTCAGCCTGCCCGAGATGCGGCGTATGGGCCGCAAGGAGTGGCGGAAGCGCTTTCCTGGTCCGACATTCTTTATCACGGGCAAGGACAAAGGCAAGCTGGGTTACTTCTGGGAGCACGTCTATCTCAAGGCAAAGTCCGGACCGAATCTGGGCGGCATCGTCAATCCGGATTCCGGCGTTGCGATACTCGATTCCGAGATGCAGAAGCTGACCGCGCTCGACTTCACTGACAAGCTCAAGGTTTCAGAGGCTCTGACCGCGCCCCGCGGCGGCACCACGCGCTTCTCCGCGCTTTGGCAGGCTGACCGAAACCGCATTCAGCGCATGGCGCCCATCGAATACATCGGCCGCTACATGCGCGGGTGGTTTGATTTCGCTATCGCCGATGAACTGCACCAGTTGACCGGCGACACGGCGCAGGGCAATGGGCTCGGCGTGCTCGGACGCGCGGCGCAGAGATTGATCGCGCTCACTGGAACGCTGATGGGAGGTTACGCAGACGACCTCTTCAACATCTTCTACCGCATGGAGCCGCACGCCATGGTGCGCGAGGGCTTCGCTTACGGAGGGCAAGGCCGGCGGGACTTCCAGGAGCAGTACGGCGTTCTCGAAACCATCGAGAAGGTGGAAGAAGCAGACAACGCCTGTTCCAGGGCGACCAAAAAGACAGTCCGGGTACTACGAAAGCCTGGAGCATCGCCGATGCTCTTCGGCAAATTCCTGATGACCACGACGGCGTTTCTGTCGCTTGAGGACATTTCGGACAATCTGCCGCGATACGACGAGAGCGTCATTTCGGTCGACATGGATGCGGCCCTTCAGCGGGCTTACGAACAGCTTGAGGAGGATATTCGCTCCGCGATGAAAGCCCATCGCGGAAACAAGAGCCTGATGAGTATCCTGCTCAACACGCTCCTGCTCTATCCCGATCATCCCTACGACTTCGATCAGATTTGGGCGCGGGCCTTCGACCCGCAGACGAAGGAGTACGTGAAGTTCCTGGTGACGGAACCCGAGAACCTCACGCGGGAGGCTCTCTACGCAAAGGAGCGCGCACTGATCGCCGACGTCAAAGAGGAATTGCGTCAGGGCCGGCGTTGCCAGGTCTATGCCACCTATACGGGCGAGAAGGATGTCACGCAGCGATTGGAGGCTGTGCTGCGGCAAGAGGGCATCCGCGTCGCTGTCCTCCGCTCGTCGGTCCCCACCGATAAACGAGAGGACTGGTACGATCGGCAGTTGAAGGCTGGCGTTGAGGTGGTGATCTGCCATCCCAAGCTGGTCGAGACGGGATTGGATTTGCTCGCCTTTCCGACGCTCTACTTCTACGAGACCGGCTATTCCTTGCATACCTTGCGTCAGGCAAGTCGAAGATCATGGCGCATCGGACAGAGATTCCCGGTACGCGTGAAATTCGTGACCTACTCAGGCACCATGCAAGAGACCTGCCTTCGCCTGATGGGCAAGAAGATGCTCGTCGCGCTCATGATGGAGGGCAAGTTCTCGGGCGAAGGTCTGCAGGCGCTCGACAGCGACGAAGATCTGATGAGCG
>Ga0335073_10017079_pt1 | contig 10155 bp, 9 predicted proteins | sample Lox_Sample_22_FD_207093 | JGI IMG/M metagenome (GOLD analysis project Ga0335073, IMG submission 207093) | Soil microbial communities from Loxahatchee National Wildlife Refuge, Florida, United States - Lox_Sample_2.2 | ecosystem: Environmental > Terrestrial > Soil > Wetlands | place: USA: Florida... | reverse complement strand
TTCGACAGAATCGGGATCGTGGTCTTGCGCTCCACTACGCTCTGCGTGGCAGTCAATTCCTTCACCAGATCCTGGCGGCTTACGGTAATCTCCATCGCTGCCCCCTGTGCGGCCGGCCGCTCCACTTCGCTTTCGGCTATCGGCATAAGCCCACCCCCGCCCTCTGGCGGTTCCAGCGTTGCCACACCTCGAAGCTCTTCCATCCCGGCCGGTGCGACCGTCACGAAGCATCGGCCTTCAAGACACTCGAAGCGGGTAGAACCACCCTGGAACCACCGCAAAAGTCAAGTTCCGGCTCTTGCCACACTCTACAACACGCGAGGCAGCGCCGAAAACTGCTGTCTTTTCTTCCTCTTGATTGTAGCCACCTATGCAATTCCGTGCGCGTGGAAAACCGGGCCGGTTCTCTGGATTCCCGGGCTCCCACTCCGGCAGCCATTCGGGCCGCGGCGCCACGGTTTCAGCTCCTGCAACTCGGCGAAATGCTATGTCGTTGCCGGCGGCGCTACGGCTTGTGAATTGTCACAGAATAGAGATAAATAAAAACAGTAGTACCCGTAGTCTGCCGAGGAAATGTGGGAATTCTTCCGAAGCGATTGTGTCCGCGAGGGTTTGTCCGCGGCCGGGTTTTCTAAATCGTGGACCTGCCATTCTGCAGATTTGGAAAAGCTGCGCGAATTGCCTGTCCACTGTCCCTGATTTCCCACTTCTCCCACAGCACGCTTCAAAACCCTTGTGCAAAGCCGATGCTTTGTGTGCAAGCTGCGTCCAAGAGCACGCGGTTGAAGAGTTTGCGACAGCCGCTCGATCCACAGCGGACTCGTCTTCCACGGCTTCCACATGAGTCTCCGTCCAGTGGATTTTGCGGCGGCATTCCCGTTAGCGGCGTGCTTTGGCGTCTGTTCCCGGCCAGCAAGGCACCACCACGAAAAGTTCCGCCGGTCACATTCTTCCCGACCGCAATCCCACATCGCCCGGCTTGAATCCGATCTGCTGCGCACGTCGGCCGAGGGCGCGCCGGGGCGCGAGTTCTGCGAGGCCATCGCAGAGCTGGCGCGCACAGGCCGCTTTGCCCAACTGCGCGATGTGCTGCCCGGGGTCGTCTATGAGGAGCTTTGGGCCCGCTATCGCCTGGATCCGGCCGCCTTCGTCTCCGAGTGGCAGAGGCTGGGCCAGGAGATGCGGCGTGGCTTCGTCAAACACGCCCGCCAGCGCCTCACCTCGCTTACGCGTCTGCAGCGCGTTGAGAATGGCGCCAATACCCCCGCGTGGCAGCAGATCCAGCGGGCCCTCGACGCCCAGCAAAACGACCTGCTGCGCGCCGCCTTCGCCTTTGAACTCCTGGAAATGGTGGAACCGGCGGTCACGCGCGCTACCCATCTGCGCGAGTGCGTCGTCATTGCTTCCAGTTCCGAAGACGCCGACCGCTATCTCGATGAGGCCACGCGCTGCTACCTGTTTGGCATGTTTACGGCCTGCGCGGTCATGTCGCGTTCAGTACTTGAAGAGGCTGTGAAACAAAAGCTGCCCGCCCCCCTGGCGCGGCTGGTGAAGACTCGCTACCGCAACACGGCCACGCTGGGAAACCTGCTCCACGAGGTGAACAACAACCTGCAGATGGCCGGCTTCGACGCTGACTTCCCGCGCATCGCCAACCGTGTGAACGACGCCGGAAGGAAAGCCGTTCACCAGGGCGCAATCTCAGAGGACGAAGCCCGCGACTGTCTCAAGAATGCCCGTGCGGCGCTGCGCCTTCTGCTGCGTGCCTGACCGTTTTCACTCTCCGTTCGCTTCTCCCAGCGCCTTCTCGATCGCCGCCTGCGCCACCGGCGTCATCACCGCATAACCAGCGGCATTGGGATGCAACCCATCGTCGGCCAGCTCCCGGCGCAACTGCCCTCTCTCATCGGCCATCGCGGAGAAATAGTCGGCGTAGACCAGCCCTTGGCCCGCGCAGTACCCGCGCAGCCACTGGTTCAGCGCGAGAATCCTCTGCAGCGGCCGCAGCACGTAGTGCCGCATCGCCATCACCGAAGCGTGATGCACCGGCGTCAGCGAACCCAAAACAACCCGGATCCCGTGCACCCGCGCCAACTCCGCCATCGAGGCAAAGTTTCCCGCAGTCTGCTCCGGCGTCATCGGTCCGGTGTTGCCGGCAATATCATTGGTCCCGCCCAGGATCATCGCAACCGCCGGCTTCAGATTCACCACGTCCGGCCGGAACCGCAACAGCAGCTGCTCACTGGTCTGCCCGCCGATGCCCCGATTGATGTAGCCTTTTCCCGGAAACGACGCATCCAGCTTCCAGAGATCGGTAATCGAGTCGCCGAAGAACACCACCCGCCGCTCGCCGGGCCTGGGAGCCTCGAGCTTCGCGTTTGCTTCGCGATAGCGGTAGAGATTGCCGAAGTCCTGAAAGAACCTGCGAATAACGCCCCTCCCAAGTCGGCTGGATGCGGCCCGGGCGCCGCTTTCTTATACTTTAATTTCCATGTCCTACGCCTCCGCCATCGATCAACTCAGCGCCCTGGCCCCGGAGCTCGCCACCAGGCCCGGCCAGCCCCGGCGCAAGTTCTCCCTGGACGAGGTGCGGACGCTCCTGGGCGCGCTCGGCGATCCGCAGCGTGGTTTTCCCTCGGTGCTGATCGCCGGAACCAACGGCAAGGGCTCCACGGCCGCTACGCTCGCGGCTATTCTCACGGCCGCCGGCCTGCGCACCGGCCTCTATACTTCGCCCCACCTGGCCCGCCCCAACGAGCGCATCCGCGTCGACCGCGACGAGATTCCCGACGACGATTTTGCGCGCCACTACTTCCGCGTCGACGATGCCGCCCGGCGGCTTCTGCTCGACGGCCGGCTACCCCAGCCGCCCAGCTACTTTGAGATGCTCACCGCCCTCGGGTTCCTCTACTTTGCCGAGCGGCAGATCGACATTGCCGTGCTCGAGGTGGGTATGGGCGGCCGGCTCGACGCCACCAACGTCGTCGACCCGCTCGTCTCTGTCATCACCGACATCTCGCTCGACCACACCGAGTGGCTGGGCCCCACCATTACCGCCATCGCCGGCGAAAAGGCCGGCATCCTGCGCCCCCACGGAACGATGGTGACTCTGCCCCAGCACCCTGAGGCGAACCGCGTGCTCGGCGAGGTGGCCCTCCAGCTTGATGCCCGCGGTGTCAGCGCCGTGGCCTACATGCCTCCGAGCGTCGCAACCGTCGGCCCTTACACCGTCGAGGCGCTGGGCGAAACCATCGAGGTCGACTCTCCGCTCGCCGGCGCCCATCAGCATCGCAACGTCGCGCTGGCCATCGCCACGGCCGTCGAGCTGGTCGCGCACCACGGCTTCCCCATCACGCCCCAGGCCATCGCCAGCGGCATCCGCCGCACCCGCTGGCCCGGCCGCCTTGAGCGTGTGGTTGCGCGCGGCGCCGAGTGGGTCCTCGACGTGGCCCACAACCCCGCCGGCGCCTGGGCCCTCCGTTCCGGTCTGCGGGCCATCCTTGAGGTCCGCCGTCCGCGCACGCTGGTCTTCAGTTGCCTGCGCGACAAACCCATCGCCGAGCTGGCCCAGATCCTCTTCCCGCTCTTCGATTACGTGGTCCTCGCGCCCATCCACACCACGCGTGCAGCCTCCATGGACGACCTGCTCGCCGCCGCACAAGCCACCGGCACTCCGGCTGAGGCTTCTCGATCGGTAAGCGAAGCCCTCGATGCGGCCGCGGACCGCACCCAAGGCGGCGCGATCGTCGTCGCCGGGTCAGTCTACCTGGTAGGCGAGGCCCGCACTCTCCTGATCACCGAGGGCTCCACGAACCTATGAGCGCGCGTCCCAATCCCCTCCCCTGGCTCTATCGCTGGCGCACCAACCTCATCCAGGCGCCGCTGTTCTTCGTCATCTTGGCCTTTTGCGGCACGCTGGCCCTCGCCGTCTCGCTCTTTGACAACACCGGCCGCCTGCAGCACCGCATCGCGCGCTGGTGGGCCCGCGGCAGCGTCTGGGCCTCCGGCTCCCGCATCACCATCCGTGGCGCTCAGAACCTCCGCAAGCACCCCGTCGCGGTTTACGCATGCAACCACACGTCTTACATGGACACGCCGGTGGTCTTCGCCTCGCTGCCGTTTTCCTTTCGCATCCTGGCCAAGAAGGAGCTCTGGCCGCTGCCCTTCATCGGCTGGTATCTGCAGCGCTCCGGCCAGATCCCCATCGATACCGCCAACCCTCACGCCACCCTTTCGAGCCTGGGCGCGGGCGTCAAAGCCCTGCGCGCCGGAATGCCGCTCTTTGTCTTTCCGGAGGGACGCCGCACCCAGACCGGCGAGCTGCACCCATTCCTCTCCGGCGCGGCCTTCCTTGCTATCCGCGCGCAGGTTCCGCTGGTCCCCATCGCCCTCGCCGGCGTCTACGATCTGCTCCCCATCCACACCCATCACTTCTATCCCGGCGAGCTCACCCTCACCGCCGGAGAGCCCATCGAGACCAAAGGCATGAACCTGCGCCAGGCCGACGAGCTGACGGCACGGGTGCGCGCGGCGATCGAGGCGATGCTTGGCCTGCCCGCCGCAGTTGAGGTCGAAACGCAGGCCTCAGCGCAATAGCGAGTCTGTGCGATCTCTTTGCTCCAGTCTTGCGCGCCGCCACCGCCTCGCGCGATCATCCCTGCGGAGGCTTCAGCATGATCTTCGAAATGCGCACCTACAAGACCAGGCCCGGCAAGCGCGCCGAGTTCCTCGAGGTCTTTCGGGCCAAATCCATCCCGGCCCACGCCGAGATCGGCATGAAGATCCTCGGGCCCTGGCTCTCCGTCGAAGATCCCGACACTTTCGTCTTCATGCGCGGCTTCCCCGACCTCGCCTCCCGCGAGCCCATGAAAGCGAAGTTCTACGAGGGCGAGCTCTGGAAGCGCGAGCTCGAGCACGTGCTGATGCCCATGCTCGACAAGTACGATGTCGTGCTCATCGACGACCCCGAAGGCCTGATTCGGTGGTAATCGCAGCGGCTTGACCGGCGCCGAGCGATTTGCCATGGGCTTACACTGGATGCAGTGACCGTGCGCATCGCCATTCCCGTGCCCAGCATCGACGCCGAATATAACGGCCGCTCGCTGCCTTCTTATCTTGACGCCCTCCGCGCCGCCGGCGCGGAGCCCGTCGTCGTCCCGCTCGACGAGCCCCAGGCCCTCGTCGCCAAAATGCTCACCGGAGTCGAAGGCGTGCTGCTCCCCGGCAGCCGCTTTGACGTGGACCCCCAGCGCTACGGCGAGGCGCCCATCCCGGAGTGCGGCGAGCCCGACCCGGCCCGCACTGCCGTCGACGAGCTGCTCCTCCAGGACGCCTTCAACCTCCGCAAGCCCATCCTCGCCATCTGCCACGGCACCCAGACCCTCAACGTCTGGCGCAACGGCTCGCTTGTTCAGGACCTCAAGACCGCGGTCAATCACCGGCCCGGCCGCACCGTGGCCGAGGCCCACCCCGTCCACGTCGCGCCCGGCTCCCGGCTGGCCTCGTTGCTTCCAGACGCGGCCGAACCACAGGTCAACTCCAGTCACCACCAGGCCATCCGCACCCCCGGCGACAACCTGCTGGTCAGCGCCGTCTCGCCCGGCGATCAGGTCATCGAAGCCGTCGAGCTCGATTCCCCCGACCACTTCGTCGTCGCCGTGCAGTGGCATCCTGAGCGAACCTACGAACAGAACGCCTTCTCGCGCGCCATCTTCGCCGCCTTCGTTGAAGCTGCCGGCGCATGGCATCCCCGCCCCATCCGCGAGTCGGTCGCCTCTGCATGAGCACTCCGGCCAGTGCCGCCGGACTCCGGCTGCAAGCGCTCCAGGCCCAGGCTGGACTCGCATCCCTCGCCCCGGAGCAGGCTGTTCAATTCGAGAGCTATCTTTCGCTTTTTATTCGCTGGAATGCCCGCCTGAACCTGAGTGCTGTCCGCGACGAAGAGGGCATTCTCGGCCGTCACTTTGTCGAGTCCATCGTGTGCGCCCGTGCCATTCCGCCAGGCGTGTCCACGCTCCTCGACTTCGGCTCCGGCGCCGGCCTGCCCGGCATCCCCATCGCCCTCTGCCGGCCCGAGATCGCCGTTACCCTCACCGAGTCCCAGGGCAAAAAGGCAGCCTTTTTACGGGAGGCCGTGCGCGTGCTCGGCATCGGGGCGAAGATTCATCCGGGCCGCGCAGAGTTGCTGGCGCAGACCTTCGACTGCGTCACGCTACGCGCCGTGGACCGGATGCCGCAGGCTGTCCAAACGGCGACAGGCCTGGTCGCTCCGGGCGGCTGGCTGGCCCTGATGACTACCCGCGGCGAACTGCCCACTTTGCAGGCGGCGGCCGGCGCCAGTCTCATTTGGCGAGAGGCCGTCAATCTTCCCAACAGCCATGAGCGCATTCTGTCGCTGGGCCGGCGCACGCCCGATGCTGATGCTGGCGGCAGCACTTGAGGATGCGTTCAGTCGGATCTCACGCTACCTGGATAAGCACAGCGCTCAGCGCCGGCGCATAGCACGTCAACTGCGAGCCGCTGGGGCTCAACGTGTATGCCGTACTGGGGCTGAAGCTCCCATCCGGGTTTACACTCGCGCCCTGGAGGGTGACACCGCTGGTCGCCGTCAAATCCGGCCCGCTCGCCCCCGAAGAAAGCTGCGTCATCTCCAGGAGAGTCGCCGAACTGGCACTCTGCGGCAGTTGGATCGTCAGCTCCAGGTTCTCTGCGCTGTCTTTGTTGACCACCACGATGTTCAAACCCGTTGCTGTCTTCACTGCGTAAGCCGTAACGTTCAACCCTCCAAGTCCCGAGAGATTTGTCGTATAAAGCGTCCCCGTCCCGGCCAGCGTGAACAGTAAAATCCCGTAGAACTCAGGTCGCGCCTCGACGACAGCTCCTCCGGAGTCCGCAATCGGCGTGTAGCCGGTGCCGTTCCCGCCGCCGTGGAAGTTTGTTCCCACGCAGCCGCCCAGGGCGCAATCGAAGAGAAAGTCGATCACCCATAGCGATGAGGCGTAGGAGTTGCTCACCCCGCTCGCCCCCCCGTTGTAGTAGGAATTGCACTCGGTCAGCCGGTACGGGAGGCCGATTCCCTCTGCCCCCGTATCGAGCGTCCCGAGGTCACTGATCAGGCTGGCATCGGCCGTGACCAGGTTCGCCGCCGTCGATGACGCATCCTGGCCGTTTCCACGATAGTAGTGCTGCGTGAGCAGGCTGAGATTCGCTTTCGTTGCCCATTGCCCGAAGGGAACGGTCCACTTCGATTCATTGCCGGCGTCGGCCGGGCCCGTGCAAAGCGCCGCAACCGCCGGTGTCTGCGCTACGATCGCCGCCCGGAACTGCGCCCAAAGGCTCTCGAAGGTCGAAACGCTCCACGTCGTCCCGGAAAAGTACGAGCTTCCGTACAGGTCGCACTCGTTCCCAATCTCGAAGCCGAACATCGACGGCCCCATCTGCGCATAGGCGTAGGCAATCTCGGCGGCTGCCAGCGCCGGCGTGGTCGTCGCCACAATCGAGCCGCTGGTGTAGGGACTCGGTCCCGCGCCGCCCAGGTTGATCCCATACAGGCATTGCCAGCCCGCCGCCTTCACAAACGCCGCCAGGGCGTCCACATCGGCTGGCGCGATCTGGCCCTCCGTCTGCCCGCTGCCGCTCGCCGTCCAGGTGTTCCGGTCCACGGAGTTCCCGCCGATCCGCAGCACGCTCGTCCCCAGGCGCTTGAACATCCCGATCAGATTGGCGTTGGATCCGTTGAACAGGTAAGGGTTCTCATAAAGCGTGCTCTTCTCGTAGGAGAGCCCCGCGAAGGCCGGCCCGATCGTGCCGGCGCTGGTCGCGGTCACAGTGAGGGAGGCCTGCGTGATCGACCCCGAAGGCATCGGCTGGTTCCCAGTTCCGGGCGAAGAAGGCGTTGACGGCGAGCCGGGTGTCGAGGAAGAAGATCCACCTCCGCCGCAGCCGGCAATCAGTGAGGCCGCGGCGAACGCTACCGCGCCTTGGACCGCCTGGCGCCGCGTGACTGGAACCGTTTGTCGAAAGAGACCGGTGAGAAGAGAAGGATCGGGATTGCGTTGCATAGAGATTTGCACCGCAGCCTTTCTATCAGGCCCCACGACCGAACTGGCAAGTAACTCACGGTTTGACCCAGGCGAAAGTCCAGAATGCTATGGCATTGCGCCACTTAGCCACCTCGCCCGTCCTGTGTCAAACGTGCCTGGTTCGCTCCATGTAGATTAGGCAGCGCTGTTCCACGTGGAACATGCCGCTCACGCTCTGCCTCTCCCGTCAAGAGTGTTCCACGTGGAACAGGCCGCTCTCAATCCCCAAACGGCTCCCTCCCAATCTGGGACTCGCGCTACTCTCCCGCCCGCCTCTACCACTCCCACCGAACAAGTTTTCCACTTCGGCCCCGGTTTTACCGCGTCAACGCCGCCCTCCGCCGCCTTCTCTCAACCTCTTCGCCCTCAGACGCTTGGACGTACTCACGTCCAGCACCGTCTGGACGCTTTCCACAGCTTCGCCGCGTTCTCCACAGCGCCCCGCGCTACCCCTCCCGCTGCCATTCCCTATACCCTTGAACGTCATGGGCAAGATTCTCGGCGTGGTCAACCAGAAGGGCGGAGTAGGCAAAACGACCACCGCCATCAACCTTGCCGCCTGCCTCTCCATCGAGGGCCTGCGCGTCCTCCTCGTCGACTGCGACCCCCAGGCCAACGCCTCCTCGGGCCTCGGCTTCCAGCGCGACGACAGCCGCCACTCCATCTACAATCTCCTTGCCGGCGACTGCCCCGCCGATCAGGTCATCCTCCCCACCAGCCTCGAGAACCTCTGGCTCCTGCCCGGCTCCAAAAACCTCACCGGCGCCAACGTCGAGCTCGCCGATGCCGACGACCGCGTTCTTCGCCTGCGCCAGGCCCTTGAGCCCATCAAGGCCAACTACGACCTCATCGTTCTCGACTGCCCACCCGCCCTCGACCTGCTCACCCTCAACGTCCTCGTCGCCGCCGAGACCCTCATCGTCCCCATGCAGGCCGAGTACTTCGCCCTCGAAGGCGTCTCCGAGCTCATCTCCACCCTCGAGCGCGTCCGCTCCAACTTCAATCCGGAGCTCACCATCGAGGGCGTCCTCCTCACCATGTATGACGACCGCACCAACCTCGCCCAGCAGGTCACCGAGACCCTGCGCGAGTACTTCCGCGAGCGCCTCTACCGCACCGTGATCCCGCGCAACGTGCGCCTGGCCGAGGCCCCCAGCCACGGCAAGCCCGTCGCCCTCTACGATCCCCGCTCCCGCGGCACCGAGGCCTACTTCGAGCTCGCCGGCGAGTTCCTCGCCCGCAACCAGATGGAAAGCCCCCGCGGCCGCGAACGCAAGGCCGCTGCCGCCGCCGCCCCCAAAGAGCTCAAAGTCAGTTTCTGGCCATACTCCTGAACGACCCTGCCGGAGCGGGCGGCCCAGGCCGGCCAGCCCGCCCGGCCGTTTTTATTTCGACTCCCGGCTCTCACGCCGTTTTGGAAGGACCGCAATCGATGAACATCGCCGCCGCCGACACCAAACGCCGCGCCCTCGGAAAGGGCCTCGACTCCCTGCTTCCGCGCCCCCTCGCGCCCGCCCCCGAAGCCGAAGGCGGCAAGCCTCGCGAGATCCCGGTCGACCAGATCGATCCCAACCCCTTCCAGACCCGCTCCCACATCGCCGAAGACCAGTTGGCCGAGCTGGCAGCCTCCATTACCGCCAACGGCGTGGTACAGCCCATCCTTGTGCGTCCCCAGGCCAACGGCCGCTTCCAGCTCATCGCCGGCGAGCGCCGCTGGCGCGCCTCGCAGCTCGCCGGCAAGACGGCCATCCCGGCCATCCTCCGCCAGGTCTCTGACGAGCAGGCCATGGAGATCACCATCGTCGAGAACCTGCAGCGCGCCGACCTCAATCCCATGGAGCAGGCCCGCGCCTTCGAGCGCCTCTCGCGCGAGTTCCACATGACCCAGGAGCAGATGGCCCAGCGCACCGGTAAAGACCGCGCGACCGTTGCTAACTTCTTACGTTTGTTGCGCTTACCGTCATCGGTCCAGGCCCGCGTCGAGTCCGGCGAGCTCACCTTCGGCCACGCCCGCACCCTGCTCGCCTTCGAGCACGCCGAGGAGATGGAGAAGGCGGCGCAGCGCATCGCTGCA
>Ga0335073_10017078_pt1 | contig 10156 bp, 13 predicted proteins | sample Lox_Sample_22_FD_207093 | JGI IMG/M metagenome (GOLD analysis project Ga0335073, IMG submission 207093) | Soil microbial communities from Loxahatchee National Wildlife Refuge, Florida, United States - Lox_Sample_2.2 | ecosystem: Environmental > Terrestrial > Soil > Wetlands | place: USA... | reverse complement strand
CGGCTGGGAAACTATAATCAATTTCCTCGAACGACAATATCAATTTTTGTGCTCCTTTTTTGCTTCGCTTTTGATACCGGCGTTATTATACCCCCCCTCTCTCTTCGCAAAAGTTCACTTCCGCACGACACGACTTTTTACCTCGTCTTCCTCTTCGATCCCCGAAACTACCGTTCTGTTTCAGTCCGAGTCATTCGTTAGCTGGATTGTTTTCTCTTTTCTCGTTCTCAGCGCCGGAGTACAGGTTGCTTCAACGTTCATTATTGTCTTGTCTTTTTGCAAGGATATTAAAAGGTGGATGGTGATTGCTTTTATATATCGGGTGGGCAGGAAAGTTGAATGATACTGGAGTGAAAGTTGTTGGTGTGAGCAAGATGTGTATTATTTTTAGATCTGGAAGAGCAGTTTGAACTAGTTCGTAGTAGTAGTGTTGCGTGGGGACTAAGGTGATTAGGGACTGCTGAGGGTTTGGCGTGGATATCGCATTGTTGGTTGTGAGCGTTGTAGTATATCATCGTTTTGTCTATGAATCATGGTGTAGCTTGTCATGGGAATTACATATGATTATAATTGAGTTCAGAAGCTATTGTACCTGGGGTGAGGCGACGCAATTCGGATTCAAGTACTTTCCCACATTCAGCCGCTCGGAGCCGTGCATCTCAATCATCCCTCCATTTACAATGTCTACGAGCGAATGACGAGGGAGCGGGGGAAAGGTGTAACTCAATCGCATCCATAGCCCTTCTCATCGACGGCATATGGCAAGGAAGAAGTGTCAAGGATGCCTGGCGTAATAAGTGACCAACTTTGGAACCTGTAATGTCAGACTTTTATCTCAGATGCCGTTTCAACAATCATTCGGCAAAAAGGAGAGACATACACGAACACATGATCGTTGGTATATAAACATGGCCTTTATTCCAAAGGGAAATCACTCGCAAACGCACGCAAATCAATCATTTACTGTCCGGTCATCTCACAGTCGTACATCGTCTATTCAACTTTCAATAATGCTCTTTAAAAGCTACGGAACCATTTTGCTATTTTTCGTTGCCATGGCGTCGATCGGTGCGGCATTGCATGTGGCCAAACGCCAAACGGATGTGAATTGTTGCTATAGTTGCGACGATGACCCGGCCTGTCAGGTTACTTTGGGTGGTAAAAACCTCACCTCACAATGTCATTGTTAATCTCACGTAGGCGTGGAATGTGGAGATGAGGGCCTGCCTAAAGTGGTCGTCTGTACCGCCACCATAGACCCTATAGGCCATAATCGAGTAAAGCGGACGGCCCCCACCATGTTACCTTCGTAAAAAGGTGACCATATATTAGGAGCTATCATGGAAGTTTCTTGCCTAGATCTACTTAGTCTATGAAAAGAGACTCGAACGCGAACGATCGTGATTCGTATCTGCAAATTGTTGATGTGTGCATCGTTCCCTTGACGATCATCTCAGAGGAATTAAGGTTTCTGGCATCAGTTACAGCTCAGCAAAGACAAACCTAGTTCTCAATCATTGGAAATGCATAAAGTTATTCCACGTCTTCAAACTCCGATTCTGAACGCATTTTCGTTTCCCAGAAGGTCAATTCCAATTTCATCATCAAATCGACCGCCGAAGGTCTCTTTGACGAATCAACTTCCAACATTGCGTGGACCAAATCGCCGATCGCGTCCTCGAATTCCGCGTCCTGGTAAACGCCCAAATCCAACGGTAATTTCATATTTTCACCACTGACTACGTGCTGCACCGAATAGTCGTATACCGCGTTATCGGTTGCGAATGCCTTTTGGAGAGTCACGACTTCGTACAGAATACAACCGATTGCCCAAATGTCGACTTTATTGTTAAATGTCCCTGATCTGACGAGTTCTGGTGCGCGATAGCTGGACGTGCCACGTGAATAATGGGTAGTGTATGATTTCTGAGATGTCCCTTCTGTCGTCAAACCAAAATCCGCTATTTTCCAGCTGTGTTGTGCCCTGGAATAGAGAACTAGAATTGTCAGAACCAAGAAATAGAATGTTCGAGTTACCATTCCGAGGCTTCAAATCTCGGTGTACTAGCCCTTGCGAATGTATAAACGCGACTCCCTTGACGATGTCCCTCATAATTTCTCCGACTTGATTTATCCTTTCACTCGTCGGACATAGGTCGATCTGCGTAAAAAGCGGGACGGATGCGCGCAACTCGGAGGTCCAATCTCTTGAGATATATGTCTCTAGATTCAAATCGCATCTTTCCATGTCGATGAACCATATCATCTGCCCAGATATCCTTCCAATTTCAAACACTCTTACAATGTTTGGATGTTCTCCCGGGTCACATAATTTTCGAACAGCCTCTAATTCCTTCTGAATCGTCTGCCAAGTAACGTCCCCGAATGGCCGCACTAGCTTTCGTGCGATTACCTACCCCCGTCAAGACTACTCGGTGAATAAGATACCCTCTTTGCCCGTCCATCATAAAGCTAGATTCAGTTAGCATGGAGTGGAGAGATAGGCAAACCTCATGTACTTCACCGGATGCCCCTCGATCAATAACGTTCCGATGTCGAAGCGCAGGAATACCGCCCGTTGTCCATCCGAATTCATCGAAATCTAGATCATCGGGTTCGAAAAGTGTATTTAGAGAAGTTGTTGAAAAGCTCTGTTCAAGAGAGCTAGTCGAGATGGTCCGTTCGAGGGAGACGTAAAGATGACGTCCGGATCCCGTCTCAGTCTCTTCGGCCAAGGTCGAGTCTTCTGGAAGCGGGGTAATAGACCTCCTTTTCCGGGGTTTTGAAGAAGGACCGTCGCGAGTAGACTCTGTCGAGGCAGTACTTGCGCTAGAGATACTCAGGGTACTAGCTCTTCTCAGTGGAAACATCCGACGAGTTTCCAAGGGCGAGTCTGAACTGATGTAGCGTCTAAGGTTTTCAACCATTTGTGCCGCCGTCGGTCGTTTGGAGGCATCCCAGGTGAAGCACCTTTCTATTGCATATGTCACGTACCCACCGTACCCACTGATGACGTCCGATAGGTCGACATCTTTGCCAAACTTTTCCAGGTTTTCTAGCTCGGTTCCTTGAAGTCCATAAACGTGTGGCAGTTGTTTGCCGGTACATAATTCGTAGCCGATACAACCAGCGGCCCAGATGTCAGAGAAGTGCGAGAGTGACGATTCGCCGTTCAACAAAACCTCCGGAGCGACATAAGGCAGAGAACCGACGAACGGCATGTCCCGGTTTGAGGATTTTCTCTCCGAACAAAAAACTAATCCGTAATCGGCAATGTGAATACCATCCGGTCGAATTGTCTTCTTCTTGGTCGGATCAATTAGAACTATCATTAGTACATTCCTTCACAAGGCCGCTACCGTTTGAAGGCTTCAGGTCTCCGTGAACGAGACCATGGTCACGAGCAGCTGCAAGCCGATTGAACACTCCGGACATAATAACCATCCACTCGTACTCCGTCAACTGATATCCACTTCTGATCACTTCCTTCACAGTTGTATGGTGGACATCCATGAGAATAATGTCCCCGTGCTCGTCTTTCCAGCGTTGGCGATACACAACGGCTGCTTCTGGAACTGGGCTCGAGATCAATTGATCGAAAACAGCTTCGTCGATGCCTATGCGGGAGGTCTCGGTAGGTGGAATGAATTTGGCCGCAAAAGGGGACAAGCATGAATGGCAAATGTAATTCTCTCTTTTGCCATTGCACACCTTGCAATGCGAATATCGAACCTACAGGCTAGTGAACCCTATTTCCGCCGGGAGCCGTACCTTGACAACTTGAGTGCGGCGGCTGCTTCCCGACACAGGTGTGCTGATGATGTCGAGTCCAAGTCTTTTGAGGCGTCGTTTCAAGGAGCATTTGCATGTCGACATGACTGAAAACCGGAGCGGACCAGGATTGTGTGAATACAGGATGTGCCGGTTTGGGGCACTGAGCAGTTACTATGCATAGCTGCAGGAAGGTTATCGAATGAGGAGGCGTTTGGTCAAATTGAGTTTCAACCGCCAGAAACTGGCGGAAGTGGACCAAGCCCCCCTCACTCTTATTGGCCGAGCTTAAATTCTGGGCTGAGGTTTTTTCGGAGGGTCCACTGTTCTCCTGCCTACGAGATCCGTCAATCTCGTCGCCATCAAGACAATAATCTGATTGAAGGCTAATAAGATGAGCAAACTACACCCTCGGTGTCCTCTTGGCGCTTATCAGCAAAACAGGAGGCGCTTGTCAGATCTTTCCGCCCGGATAAGTCAAAAAGTTTGTCGGTTTGCGAGCCCTTTTCGTTTAGACACGAAAGGCTGGATTCGAGTTTAAATATCATAAACTGACGAAATTGCAGTCGGAGGCATGTACAACGTGTACTTCTTTGACTTATCATTCAATGTCGTATCTAGTGACTCCGTATTCCATCTGATGAAGTCCTTGCCCTAATACATAAAGCCCTACATTTCTTCACTTTGAAGTTCGAAATCCCTGTCATCGATTCTGGTTTCCATCGGTCCCATCACTTCCGCCGGCTGCATCATGGCCAACATATCGAAGCGAATCGTTGAGTTCATCAAAGGCCGCCCCGGCCTTCAAAAGAGCCTCACTCCCTTGTCAGAAAGCTACCTCGGTCTCGCCGGATACCGTAGAATCGGGCTGAGGTAAACACTCCATCCCCAAATCATCCGATTCCTCCGTCCCCCCCAAAGCCAACCCAATTGGCTCCCTAATTGCCTTGGCGATAACATCCATCCTTGCCTCCAAGACCATTACAACGGCAATTACTGCTTTGGGGAGATGGATTGATTGAGAGCATGCTGATTTCGTGTGTGATAGACGTGATGACTTGATCGAGGAAGAAAACGACGTAGTACAAGAAGCCCTCCGACGTCTCCCCGCAGAAGAACAATATCGACGAGCCTACCGGATTCGAATCGCTCAACAATGTGGAGTCACACACACTGAACTACCGCCTTCTCAATGGATCAAACCTGAAGAAGTAATCCCCCCAATCCAATCCCCGCACGTCCTCCCCGGAAGAGGAGGGGGTATTGTTGGGACAATTGTTGATAATGATAGGACATTCCGTATCTTTCTCCAATTGTGGACCGAGTTAAAGCGGAATGGGCGGAGCGGATTGAGATGGATTCTGCTATTCCGGTGAAGAAGGGCCAAAGTAGTATTGCTGCCGCGGCAAAGGCTGCTAGGACACCGCCTACCGGTCACTAGTTGGGGAATGAGATGTAGAACGATCGGGTGATGCCTGAGCGATGTAGAAAATACGAAGATCGAGAGTATACTTCATGCCTTGTGGACCCTTGTCACGCTTTTATTTCTTGTGTCGATGGATTCCGGTTCATCAATCCATTTGCCGATGATACTCCCGGATCCATCCACTTCCTGTACTGATGCAATTCTATCCCTATCCATTCTCCAAAGCCGAAGAAACCAAACAATTGCTCAAAATATCAAAGCACCCCATCCAGCAAGCATAATAAGTCCTCCCAAAGGCGTCACCGGGCCCAATACCTTCCCACCAGCCTTTCCCCGACTCTTCAACAATACAAGAGCATAAATACTCCCACTAAACAATGCACTCCCCATGGCAATGGCTCCCACAGCAAACTTTCTTGACGCTAATCTTGGATGTCCTGAAATAGCTAATATTGCCAATCCGTTCAAAAACAAGTAGGTAGATGCAGTCTCCCAATTCTAGCCGTCAACTCCGCGAATCCTGCTTTGGCGTAGATGGAGGAGAAGGGGAAGTACGTGGATTAGTTTCGGATCTGTGACGGTCTTTTGAAGACCATGTGCCCCGAATGCGCCGAGAGCAACGGAGATGAAGCCTTTTCTGTCAGCTCACTGGAAGCAGGATAAAAGAAGAAGAAAGGAAGCGGCAAAAAGATCAGACTAGTTTGACATATGAGTTCGTCAGAGATTGTCAGTTGACATGGGTTATTTTGTGTCATCATGAAAAAGAAGGACAAGAGGGGCAGATGGGAGGAGATATTACCATAGGAAGCTCCAATGCGAGAAATGCCAACAGGATCAAGAAGTGGCATGGGCGCGGAAGGAGGATGATTTCGATGATCCGCAGGACGGAAAAGCTGATGCAAGGTACCCACACTTTTGAAATGAGATTCGTCATCTTGCCTTCAGATCCACATTCAGCTTGGTTAACCAATAAATATTGCTTCAAGGTAATACGTGCTATACTATATATTGGCAACAACGCTCAGACCTTTCATAAACCGCTTTTGCTCCCGTTTCTTGCCCAAAGCGGCGGCTCAATCACCTCGACGACTGGTGGCGGCATCACTCGATCCGGAGGTTCATTCATCCGATCTGTCAGTGCCCTCCTCTGAAACCAACTCCCACTGCGGAACCCAGCCACGAACGCCGCGACGACAGCCACAACTACACCTATAACAATCCCCGTGATCTTGCCGCCAGAAAGATCACTTACATCGCAACTGTTATTCGGCACAGGAGCATTTGGCGCTCGCTACCACCACATGAGCTGAGACAAACATTGGAGAATCATGTACCACAATGGGGTTGTTGAGAACAGCGCTGTTGACCGCAGTGACTTTTCCGACCAAACCGGGTGAAGTGTTGGGAGTGGGAGTCAATCCGAACTTTAACCAGCACTGACTGATGCCATCCGCAATGCCATAAGCACCCATATTGACCACAGAACCTACACAGGGTATGTTGGAAGGATTCAGGTTCCATTCGGCACATTTGTCTGCACAGGAGTACACGTCCCTTGGTAAAGTTAGTGAGGTCAAGATGGCTGTTCAGAAACGTACTTGGCAAAGGTGAGATAGAGATCATTTGAGTTGTAGTCAGTTCCACAATGGATTGTGAAGCTTCCGTTGACAGATTGATGGGTCTCTCCATCATGACAAGTCGCCTAATCCCCGAGATATCAGCAACTCGGACTTGAAAAGTGGCGGGGATGAATACTGGTGCTGAGAGATTGCCAGAAGAGGTTGTTTGATTTTGCAGGATAGCGATGTCGGACGTGTTCACGACGGGGTTGCTGACATCAAAAAGTAACCAGCATAAAGACCCGGTCACTGGTGTTGTTAAGTTGGTTGAATTCATGAAATTCACCCCCAAACAAATAGCCGGCTCGTCCAGATTGACACAAGCAGTCATGCAATCCGTAAATGTCTCTACGTAAGTGATACGTAGCAATTGTCCGTTGGATGAGAGAAAACCCATTCCACATTGTTCCTGAAATGTGCCAACGTCTTCGATTTCTATCGCCGAATTCGTGCACTGGTCTTGCGACCTTTTGAGCAATGATGAAGTAGAAGACCCAATACTAATCCATTAGCTCTCAACCCAATAGTACATACGATATGAGTTCATTTTGCGCTGCACAAATCGCGAAAATAGAAGATACAAGGAGTATTGTCGTCATAGCACTGGCGTACATTCTCGCGAGGTAAAAATTTAGGAATGTACTCTGACTACAGGCTGATCGATTTTATTTGACGAAGTAATTCGTTAGTCAATCGTAGTTACTACCTTTCTCACGTCCGCAGTTGTTCTCAATTTAATGAAAACTGGTCTCCCTTAGCTCTGTCACTGGAGCACCTAGGCAGCGGATTTGTCTCGAGGGGAGGGGGAGTTGCTACTAGACGGGAGGTTGGTTAATGTTCGGACTCGGAATACTTATTTACATAGCACGGTAACTTAATGCGTCCATAGGTAAGCGCGCGTCTCAGCTTTAGTGATCCTCGTTTGCATTAAATTGCGTTATTGGTCCGATAGGTGTGGGGGTGTCTGTATCCGGGGAGGATTCTGTATAATCACTTATGTTCGCTTTAATCGCGACGGGTAAAATTATTCCGGTCCGCAGGGATCGCCCCCCGGAATTTCTCGTCATGCGGTCAAAAAACCTGCATCCCACTTTCTGATGCTCCGATGATGGCGCTGTTCATCGGAAATCTTCTGGCGACTTTGCAGCAATGCATTTGTACGTTTTAATTTTCCTGGGGCATAAAATATTCAGCATGGTTCTCCCACTTTTACCGGCGTTTGCAGAAACTGATCATCGACCATGGCTGAACCCTTCTCAATTGCGACAGCGTCTGTCAGTCTTGGACAACAATGCGCAAAGGCGGTAATCAGTATCCATCAATTCATCACTAGCACCAAAGTCATAGACCATACGCTGTCTGGGTTAGCTACGAGTATCGGTTCCCTCAGTGCGGTCTTTCAAACAATCGGCGAGACGTCTAAAGTGGCGGAATCGGTCAATCCACATACACCGACTCCTCTCGAAAAGCAATATTGGCAAAATGTTCTCCAGACTATGGGAGATTGTACCCGGACATTGCAGCAGTTGGAAGGGATCTTAGCCGAAGTTCAGCGAGAGGACGGCCAGTTGTTTAGGCGTGCAAGGAGTCAAATCAATTTTGAATTGCGTGGGAAAGGAATCGACTTTTGCAGGAGGCAAATCAATGGATATTGTCAAACGATGAACCTTTCTTTGCACTTGCTATCTCTGTATGATTCTGGCAGGTTGTAGCTAATCCTCAAAGGTCCTCTGTTTGGAGAGTCGGGGCAAAACTAGAAATGGCTCAGGCAATTGATCAAGCGGATGCCAACGACAATCCCATTCAGGCACAGCAGGACCCATCTGACGCAATCGAAAATCCAAGTATCGCCAACGGAATCCAGGCTGATGCTGCCGAAATCTCGAAAAATCTCGAAACGTTGAACGACCTCGTGAAACAGCTTATGCATTTTGTGCGTAGCCAACGCAACCAATCCACGGCCCATGAACCAAATTCCGAGAACAACAATCGCGTTATGACCAATATGGAAAAGTGCGCCACCTCCGCCAAGTCGATTATATTTCCAATGGACGGCGTCGATGTCACCGACCCGGACGACGAGTCTGTAGAACAGAACCAAAACGGTCGCACATGGTCTCCTATTACCAGTCATACTTACGGCACAAGCATTCCCGATCGCTCAAGCCTACAGCTGGACGAACCCCCGATAGACATCGAGCTCCAAATCATTCAATGTTTGCGAGAAACAGCGGATGTCCTATTGCGGGATAATAGATACGCTGAAGCAAAAGCGCTTTTCATGAGGGTGCAAATCCGCTCTGAAGCAAAGTTTGGCAACCAATACGAATGGAAAGACGATACGATCAAATCCATTGCATTGATCAACTGCCGTTTGCACAAGTGGAGTGAGGTGGAGGAAGGAATTAGCATGCCGTTTCAGGGAAGAGATGAGGTACTACAGTGTTTAACTTTGGAGTACTCTATCGAAGGGAAACTGGATGAGGCGGTAAATGTGCTCCAGCGAGAGGAGATGTTCGAGGGGAGAGATGGGACCGTTCGTAGGATTACAGAAGACTTTTGTCGACAAAAGAAGTGGGAGGAGGCGGTGAGGTTCGCTCAGCTCAAATTTATCGGGAGGGAGGGATCGCTGGAGGTAGTAGCGGCAGGATTTCAACAGAACGGGAAGTGGGAACAAGCAACGATGATTCTGAGGGAGCTTTTGGAGCTTCAGATGGCCAGAAACCCCGATCGTCCGCCAGTAGAGACAATACACGCTATCGCCAATGCTTATCTACATCAAAAAGATTTCATGAACGCGGCGGAGTGGTGCAAAGACACGGTTCAGCGGCGGATCACGAGCGTCGGAACTAGGCATATCCTCTTCTATCACACCATCAATCTCCGTGCACAAATCGCTCGGCAACGAGGAGATTCGGAAGACGCGGACTCATCGAGAAGGCTAATTCCAGAAGAAATGCGAAATGGTATGTTGAGCTGACAAACAAATATTAACATGAAGAATGCACCAAGTGGGACTCCATACTCGAGGAAACGGATGTCCGTGACATGATACCGTGGATGACTCTGGAGGCAAATTCATTAATCGGCATCGAGGAGGAGGAGTTCAACAGGAGGCTGGCGGTTGTGGGAAACAACGAATATCTCGGGAATACGTCTACATTCCAATTACTCCATGTCTTCGCTTTTCAAGGGGCCGCATTGTCCCTCTTGATCTTGTTGGACAATGGGGTCGACATTTCTTCGACGACGGAGTTCGGTGTCAATATATTGCATCTTGCGGCCGCCGGAGGCTCCGAAGAGATTGTGCAGCTCGCATTGGATCGCGGAATCGGGATTG
>Ga0335073_10017077_pt1 | contig 10156 bp, 14 predicted proteins | sample Lox_Sample_22_FD_207093 | JGI IMG/M metagenome (GOLD analysis project Ga0335073, IMG submission 207093) | Soil microbial communities from Loxahatchee National Wildlife Refuge, Florida, United States - Lox_Sample_2.2 | ecosystem: Environmental > Terrestrial > Soil > Wetlands | place: USA... | reverse complement strand
ATATGATGAATCAAGTCGTCATCAAAGCATGATGAATCAAGTTGTTTGTTTGTTTGGATGTAACTGTTTCCTAGCGCTAGGGCACATAAGACCTACTTTATGCAGAGCGTGTTTCACGCTTAGCTGGCATGGATAATGCTCAGCCGGCGTGTACTAGACATAATTTCTGTGTGGATATTGCTGTGGACTTGTTAAACTTTGCATTGTCTAACTTTCAGTTTATGTTTCTAATGTCTATGCTGTTTCTTCGTTTCTCTTCAAACTCTACACAGATGTTCAACAACATGGTGGAATCATGTTGACGGATCAACATGGTGTTGATGATGTCCGAGGTCTTAGATTGTCTTGTAAAAACATGATGCCGATACATATCCTTGGTCACTATGATGTCAATATCATTTGGTTTCCATCAAACATTTCGACTTGACTACCACGTACTGTGTACAGCTTTGACACCATTTCAAATAAATCCCTAGGTTTGGGTATGTACTACTAGAGTGTTCCACCTACTGGTGGCAGGAGAATAACACAATGGAATGTATTCCTACGTACGTACTAGTAGTACTAGTAGTTGTTGTTCATGAACACCTTCGGTAGTAGCCGATGATTTAAATTACATTGGCACTCCACATTCGAGTGTTCCACATTCGAGTGTTCCTAACTTTCAGCTTTCAACTTATTTAGTTCAGTGACACTACCAGTAACTAGTACTACAAATAATACAGAACGGCTGGGAACATTTTTATAGCAGTATTACAATGCAAAAGGGAACATGGAAGACTATCGTTAGCAGTAATGTACGGCTGGTTAACTTCAAGTTGGATATTTCTATCGGCAGTTGAGTACTACTACTACTAGTAATTAGTACTGTCCGTGCCGTTGAAGTTGATCGCCTGGTACGACTAGAAGTAAACTCAGGCACGTGTTTACTGGCTCCAAAACCACGATTCGTCTCAACTATGTTTCCTTATCCACCACAAAAGTCTCCGGCGACCTTTGTAGACCTCATCGCCAATACCAACGCTTTTCCCACCCCCTTTCCCACTTTACAGAACAGGCTATCCTCGATAGCCTCCCGGTCCGAGTCACCAGAATCGACGGAGGCTCGCATTCTGGCAGATGCACCCGACACTCGCATCCTCGTCCATCGAAAGGTCCTGAATCTGGCAAAAGATTTCCTCAAAGTGAAGGTCGATTTTGGCAGCTCGATCGAACGCAACCTGTACGAGGAAATGGGAGAGATGGAATTCATTCAACGGCTGATACTCAAAAGGCCCCTGTCGTTCATGGGTGAAAAGGACGAGACTGTGGGTCGGGATGGAAGGTATGTTGCTAGTGCGTTCGCCAAATGGCCTCTTGGGGGTACGGAGTTGGAACAATCACCGCTACGATTACAAGGTTACCTGTCGTACGATGAGATAGCGCTCTCGGGGTATCCTCACCTACTTCATCAATTCCGGATCGAGACACAACAAGGCAAGGATAGACAAGGAGGCGGCACACACGCAAAGAGGAGTATATGTCAGTCTTGTTGGACCTCGATTCGAGATTGAAGACCAGATGGAATCTCGGTTTTTGATTTCCAATTCAGGAATCTGCTCTGCAGAGCGAGGATATGGCTTCTATGACCGCCTACGACCAAGCTCTTCTGCAGGCATGGGCAAAGTTCTATGACGTTAAAGATCCACAAACGGGTTTATTCGGGTTCCCTTATTGCAGACGAATCTTCAAGTTCAACGTTGGATCAACGGCGGTACGAATCCCGCATTGCGTTGACTTTTGAGACATTTCTCCACGAAGCCGAGGGACGAGCCAGAGAGGCAGGAAGGAAAGTGCATGCATTTGTGGTTGGTCTCGGTCTAGGCGTCTGGCAATACAGCAAACAACGATTGACCATTTACATTGATACATTGGTTTCCATAATCTAGCGGTTGTCCTTCTCGTTCGTTCAAATGGTGGAGGTTAGCTGGATCGCCGACAACTATCAAGGTTCAAGTCAGTTGTTGGTGGAAGACGAAAGAAAGTGACTGTGCTATTTACGTGTGGAGACCCTGCAGCGCTGCGTGAAGACGATCGATTGCTTGTTGCCTGTTATGCTTGGGATGGAAACGCGTTTCCAGGCAATGAGTTTTGGCTGGGAAGTTTGAGCGGAAGCGGCGACCCGGCATCTGTATGCTGTAGTACAGTAGGAGAACTGTAAAATCCCTATGTCAATCCGTTTTACCATAACATTCACATAGTGTCATAAATCTGAGGATAACTGGCAAGAAAGGGGCTGTCGATGAGCCTCTACGTATGCGCTACTCTATATTTGTACTTGCTTTTGCCGCCTTCAAATCTTCGATTTCATGTTCGCACTGAAGGATTGATAAGTGTGTACGTAGATAGTCCTGAACGAGACTCTCGAAGGCTGGCCCACCTTGCTTGTAGTGGGCCAATGACTTCTCCAGGAATAGGATTCTGTCATCTAGATTAGTTTGGATGAGCTGCTTCTCGTGACTTGAATATTAGACTGCGCAGAATCGAGTGTACCTCAGGCGCTTTAAAAAGTTTGTCGATTTGCTTGTATAAAGAGAACAACAGGCCAAGTCGACTGTCAAACTATCACTGTTGGTACTTCAATGCAAGGGCAAAAGCTACCACAATTTTGATCGGAGACCATTTGAGATGACAACAAGATATGTGCAGAACAAACGCAAAAAACGCTCTACATGACCATGTCGACTATGCTCAAGCAGAGTTCCCAGTAGCTTGACGACGTCATTTCCAGTCTGTATAGATCAGCAAACCTGTTCCGCGGCACTCTACAGGAGAGGAATAGATACATCAAGCAGCTGGCCGACCTTTGCCACGACGATGAACAGTCTTGCGATTGCATCATTCTGGAGACGGTTGATTCTATGAGCGCGCTCTTGACATTGATTAGACATTCCCCAACCTTGGCGATAATGGTTTAGAGAATCAGAGTGGACGCTAGTCGTAGCATTATTCAAACAGCCAATGCTTCTGAAGCGCGTCAAAACATCGCTTTTAAGAGAAGTTCGAATGGCATTGGCCATAGGCTATGAAATAAGTAGTGATAAAGCAACTATCCGATACCGAAGGGGCACGATGGGTGTAGCTGCCCTTGTTCGCTCTATCAGCCTCAAGGTAATTTTGGGCTTGCGAAATAGAGGTCGGAAGGCTTGTCAAATTGCTTTCGAGGACTGGAAGAAGAAATTGCTGCGCAAGGACCTGCCGAACCTTGACTGATCAGAAACTTTTGGGATGCAAAAGAATTACCTCGAGAGGAAGGGTTTCAGAGAGGACGAGGGATTGTATCGACTCTCTCAAGAGATTTTCCTTCATGATGAATTGTTGTTCATCACATAAATCACTCTATAGTTAACGAGTAAGCAAATGGCTCGCTCAAGGATTGGGTCACTGCCACCTCGGTGTGAGAGTTTGAAAGACATTCCGTCTTGACCGCACCATCCTGATCCAGCAGCGAGAGAGTCAGCTTCTTGTTAAGACTTTCGAATCGAGGACAGTCGTTCAAGAGGGCAGAAGAGGGAGGAACGATGTAGACCATGATTGCTACTTGTGTCTCCGCGTTCAGGGGTGGAACGTCGAGCAGGGACAACAAAACGAGAGTGAGCCTTTACGTAAGAGGCAGTGCGCCACTGGTCCGCGACGCCAAATAAGGACATCGGAGTTTTGCACTACAAACGCCCCAACGTCTCTTGCAATGGCAGATGCTGAGAGCATCTCTCTAGAAGAAACAAATAAAATTCGCATCAGTCTTGGCCTTGCGCCTCTGAAGCCTTCATCAGCAGAGACAGGCGACACTGGTCCGGATGGCGACGTCCCAGCCGATGACGAAAAACGGGCCTTTGACAATCTCAAGGCTCTTCGTGAAGAGCAGGCAAAGACCGCAGAGGAAGCAGCTCTGAGACGGCGCCTGCAAAAGTAAACCTGTTCCCGTTCCACTCGCTCGCTGACATTATCTAGAGCTCGAGACCGATCAGTGCTTAATGAGAAGCTCTCCGGACAGACGCTCGGAGAAGCAGCTCAGGGCGAGAACGAAGATTTAAAGTCGTGGATCAAACGCACCATAAAGCGGGAGCGGGAGCTGGCAGCTAAACGAGCCGAGGAGCTGGAAGTACAAGACCAACAGTTTCAAGCCGGTTATACTGCAGGTGCATTGACCTCTTGAAATACTCGTCTCACTAGCTAGAACACTTGGAAGGACTTAAGGTGGGTCACGATTTTGCCGACATCGAGGAAGGCGAGGGTTTGATATTAACAATCAAGGACAGAGGAGTGCTCGATGAAGATGGTAATAGTGACGTTCGTGAAGGGTGTCTGACATTCAATGACAGATGACGGCGATGAACTGATCTCAACTGTGCTTGCCGACAAAGAGCGACTCAAGGAGAATCTCGACAACAAGATCAAGAGGCCTAAATATGATCCCTATGCCGACGAATACAATCCAGACACAGGAGAGAAGACATTGTTGGCTAAATACGATGACATGGAAGAGAAGAGGAAGAAGGTAGAAGCTCCATTCGAAGTATCCGAATAACGAAAGGGTTTCTTTATTGGCGGAGGCCGAGAGAATAAAGCTGTCGTAGAGAGAAGAAATGCCCTGCAAGGCGCGAGCGGCTTGACTACAATCACATTAGATTATGACAGTAAGTGCCAATATTTGTAACGCTTATAATGCAGGACCGCTTGAGATCGCATCAGACTATGCAGATCCATCGACAATAAAAATAAAAAAGCCGAAAAAGAAAAAAGACAAGGGTAGTGCAAAGGTGAGCGCCCTTCTTGAAGATGAGGGTCTTCTCCCCGACGACTCTCGAGATCTGTCAATCGATTTGGGAGATTCCCTGGCCATGTCGCTCTCGTCCGCCAAGCGAACATACAATGAGGATTCCGGGCTAGGCGATGACGAAGAATTGCAGGGCATATTAGCTCAGCGTCGACGACAGGCGTTAAAGCGGAGAAAGATATCACGTCCGGAAGACATCGCAAGGAGCGTTCGAGAATCGGCCAACGTGGAGTCTTTTCAAGCCTCTGAAGATGGAGGTCTCGTTATTGATGATACAAGTGAGTTTGTGCGAGGGCTTGAAATGTCGCAGGTAGCCACAGCCCGGCAGGAACAGACTGGTGAGCAGAGTCCAGATAAAATGGAGGTCGACGAGAAAGTGGCCGATAACACCGATCTCGATATGCCGGATGAGATGACTACAATCACTGAGGCTGCAGACCAGGATACCACCAAAACAGTCGCGTTGGAAGATGAACCAATTGTCGCAAGTAGTTTGGCTGCCACGCTGGCCGCTCTGCGAAGAACGGGTATGTTCCTCATTACTGGATTCTAATCTGACTATCTTGAAGGCGAACTAGCTGAGTCAAATGGTCCAAGTAATTTTTCCCAAGATGATCTACAAAGACGACAGGAGATCCTAGCACGTCAACAGTTGAGACGCGCTCAGCAAGAGGCAGATGCGCGCAGACAGAGGGAGCAAGAACGTGAGAACGAGAGATTCAAACGAATGACCCAGAGAGAGAAAGAACAATACCGAGAACAAGAGAACAAGATGCGCGAGCACCAAGAAGCTCAACAACGGATGCGGGAGTTCAATGACTTCAAGTTCAATGTGGATTTGGAGTACAAGGATGAATTCGGACATGAAATGTCAAAGAAAGATGTTCTATCCCATCTCAATCTGTGAGTTAACGTAACCAGGCATTCAAGCGACTCTCTCATGCTTTTCACGGGAAAGCCTCAGGAACGATGAAGAAGGGGAAATATCTGCAAAAGGTGACTGAGCAGACAAAGTCACTCGGAGGATCAACAATTGGCGGCGACCTGAGCAAAGTAGAGCATCAGCGAGAACAACAAAAGAAGACCGGGTCGGCTCATACTAGGCTACAGTAGATCATTTCCTATAGTAAAAGCAACGCCATGCCCACAGAAATAATAAGTAACTCTGGCTAATAGAGCTTCAACGATCCGGTAACTTGGTCTACAAGCGATTTAGGGCCTGGGCCTATTCCAAGAACTGTGGCACTTCCCGCGGCAATCTGCGTTCTTCCCGCATCGTGAATCACTTTTGCTGTCAGAGATAATGACAATGCTGCAGCTTGGAGCATCAGAAGCTCATCTTCCGACTTGACCTGCAAAGCAACCTTGGCCTGCCCTTCGGCCTCCCATCGCTGGACCATCTACTGATAAGCAAAGGCTTAGAACAAGCGGAGTCCGGACCTTTGGGTGATGTCGGAGAGTAGACTTGTAGCAAGCGAGAGTCGCGTGACTGCATTGCGCCGCCTGTTGAATCAGTTGAAAAGCTGAAATACCCATTGATCGTTGAAACGTACTGCTTTGCCTTTTGTCATTCCAAGATCTGTGCGAACGACGAGGACCTGAGCATGGGTCAGTGACCAGTGACAGCGTTCATACCAATTTGCATTCTTCGCTGGGAAAATCTAACTGTTGCTGAGTATGATGCTCAGATTCGTCTTCCGACGAAAAGTCTGATGAGCTGCTGGCTGCACCATCTACCGTAGGCCTACGTTTCCGTTTGCCCTTACCAAACGAAAGAAAAGAATTGCCGACACCAACCCAATACCCGAGAGCAAGCGACAAAAGTGCAGTAGCAATGACGCAGGGGACAAACGATGGAAAAGAAGGAGGGGACAACACAGCCTTCTCTGGAATTGGATTTTTCGACATTTGACAACGCCGCCTTCGTTGTCAGACGAATCGGAAGTTTAGAACTGATCGGCAATCGGCGATGCGGTTTTCTCCATTTTCTGCGGGACCCGCGTTTACGGGCAAAAATTCCTGATCTTTTAGAAAATTCAATTCTTGGTTTCTGCATTCTTGAATCTTTTCTTTTATTTTTTCTCAGTAAAGAGGACCATTATTCCCAATGCTTTCCGGTTCCGTTAGTCGCCGACTTGTCATTCGATCCTGCCGAGCTGCTAAACGTCAGCTGTTGTCTTCGGCTTTAGCCTCCACCTGGGCAAATGTTCAACAGGGTATCAGCCTCGTTCTTGATAAAACGCTGACGAAATAGGGCCTCCCGACGCTATCCTCGGTAATGGCGATCTACGAGTCGGTTGAAGGAGGTCGACTAATCTTCTGTGGTGCAGGTATCACCGAAGCTTTTAAGGCGGACAGCGACCCTCGGAAAATCAACCTTGGTAAATGCTAAGGCGTACCTCACGCTAACCCATGTTACAGGCGTCGGAGCTTACCGGGATGACTCCGGCAAGGTACCTTTATGTTCGGAGACTGCTTTGATTCTAATTTCGTGTAACAGCCCTATGTGCTGTCTTGTGTTCGAAAAGCGGAAGAGAGGCTTCTTGAAAAACAGCTCGACAAAGAATACGCCCCCATCACTGGAGTTCCAGCCTTCGACAAGGGCGCCATCAAGCTTGCATATGGGGCGGACTCATCCGCCATCAAAGATGGAAGGATAGCAGTCACTCAGTCCATTTCTGGCACCGGAGCCTTGAGGATTGGGGGCGAATTCCTTGCTCGATTTTACCCAAATAAGCAAATTTTCGTCCCTACCCCGACATGGTGAGATTCTCGTACACATCAACTCTGAGTTTGCAGGGCCAACCATATCGGCGTCTTTAGAGATTCAGGACTCGAGGTCAAACATTATCGATACTACGACAAAAAGAACATCAACTTGGATCTTAACGGTATGGTCGAAGACATCAAGGTACATCCGCATCCAAGTCCGTCTGTCTCACCGGTATGGTAGAATGCTCCATCTGGCTCCATCATCCTTCTTCATGCATGCGCACATAACCCTACTGGTGTTGATCCAACGAAAGAGCAATGGAAGGAGATCTCCGAGGCATGCAAAAAGCGAAATCATTTTGCATTTTTCGATCTGGCCTACCTGTCCTTCGCCTCTGGAGATCCCGATACAGATGCCTGGGCGCTACGATATTTCGTCGATCAAGGTCATCCAATAGCACTTGCCCAGTCTTTTGCCAAGAACTTTGGGCTCTATGGCGAACGAGTCGGCGCCTTTTCACTTGTTTGCGAGTCTTCCGACGAGACCAAACGTGTTGAATCTCAACTCAAAATTCTAGTGCGAGCAATGTTTTCGAATCCTCCCATCCATGGTGCTAGAATCGTTGCAGAGATCCTCGAAGATAAAGGCCTCACCGATATCTGGCGAGGCGAGGTCAAGGGCATGGCTGACCGAATTATCACGATGAGTAAAAGCCTCGTCAAGTGTCCTGGCTGATGACAAGGGAATAAACTTCGCAATCACCTTGAAGAGGATTTCAAGTCCGGTGTATTCCTCCTAGAATATCTAGAATCTATTAACATTATAGCTACCGTGGTCACACATAACGTCTCAGATAGGTGGGATCCATCATTCAAGAGAATATGCCGGGGCTGATTTTTAGGAATGTTCTGCTACAGTGGCCTTTCCTCTGAACAAGTCGATAGGCTTATGAAGGAGCATCACGTGTACCTCACGAAAGACGGTCGAATCAGTGTGGTTGGAGTGACATCAGGGAATGTTCGGTAAGCCATCAACCACCAAATGTGTCTAATGCATAATTTCCCCTAGGTACCTCGCCGAGTCGATTCATAAAGTCACATCGTAACCCTCGCTCTACTGTTCACATGCGCAATCTTGCTGTATCTTGAAATTTCGAAAAGTCGTTACAATCTTTAGACCCTAGAAGACAATAGACAACGTTATACGGTTTTTTAAGATTTTTTGATTCCGTCATAAGGAGCGGAATTACGTAGCGTTTCCCGCAGCTAAAGGCAGGAGTCGGCAGAGCTACCCTATCCGCGTCTTCCACCACCACCACAAAACGAGAGTAAAAAAAATTAAAAATAAGTAATGCAACTCAACGGCTATCCTCCCGCCTAACAGCCTGCGCACACACACCCCTTTCGGGATCAAGCACTCGCTAAACCCACACAACGTGCACGTCCCTGGTCTCCGCCCTCGTCACGACCCAATCAACCAGCAGAATCAACCGATCCCTGTTGCTGTAAAAGTTCGAGCTATTCGCTCCGGCTTCGTCTGCACTCGGATTTCTTGATTTGCTTCGTTATCAACACGTGCAACTGGATTGCTCGACTCTTGCTGCTCTGATAAAACTGCGCACCTCGGGACACATCTCCAGGCACACCTCTTGTTTTCCCGTGAATAATCCCCCGTGTCGAACGCGACTTCTGGACACAGAGAGGTGTCGGCGATTTCTACGACATTCCCCTGCGGTACACGCTCTAATTCTCATTGGGAGCTTCGTGATGTATAATATCCGAAATCTTTTGACACATTGACTGATCCGGCTGCAGCCCCGCCTTCTTTAGACCATCGCGATGGCGTCTCGACAATCCAGAAACCCATCGGAACCACAGCAGCCGGGGGAATGGGTCCCGGCGTTGACGGAAGATTTTCTCGATGCGACTACCTTTGAACAATTGCTGGAGATGGATGATGACGACGAGCGAGAGTTTAGTAAAGGTATAGTCTGGAACTACTTTGAGCAAGTCAAAGGTTCCTTTGCACCGATCGAAGAGGGAATGTGCGTTTTCTCAATGCAAAGTGTCTTCTGACTTGTGCTAGCCAGAAACGTGATTTTCATGCCTTGTCATCGCTTGGCCATTTCCTCAAAGGATCCTCTGCAGCGGTCGGCCTCATCAAACTCAAAGCCTCGTGCGAAAAGATTCAAAATTATGGCAACAAATTAGACGAAACAGGGAATCATTCCATCTCGGAGGAAGACGCACTATCGAAAATCGCAGATGTCTTACTTGTCACCAAGAAAGATTTTAGAGACGCTGAAATTTGGCTCAAGCGGTTCTATGGGGAGGATCCTGGGAGAGGCGATGGGACATCTCAAGCATGATTCTGTTTTTCCGTGTGTGCATTCGGGACTCTATTTTCTCAAGGGGTCCTGACGCATGCTTTTTCTGTTTTGCGTGTCTTCAAAAATTCGGGTCTGTTTCTTGCATGTCTGTAGTTTTTTCCGCCGGCCACACTATACAAATACTGCTCTTGCCTCTATCCGATACCCATGTACTGTAGATTTGTAGGCGAATGGACTAATTACTAAGCTGATCCAAAAGGTCCGCGTGCAACTCAAACAAATTTGTTTTCGCCAACGA
>Ga0335073_10017076_pt1 | contig 10156 bp, 8 predicted proteins | sample Lox_Sample_22_FD_207093 | JGI IMG/M metagenome (GOLD analysis project Ga0335073, IMG submission 207093) | Soil microbial communities from Loxahatchee National Wildlife Refuge, Florida, United States - Lox_Sample_2.2 | ecosystem: Environmental > Terrestrial > Soil > Wetlands | place: USA: Florida... | reverse complement strand
GATCGGCGCGCGATAGCGATTGCATACCACCGGGCGCCGGTAACGATTCGTGTCTTCGTCGAGGTAGCCCTCGCGATCCTGGCGCACGTTCCAGGCAAACTCGTCAGCGCCCAGGTTTTCCTCGCACCACAGCGCCTCGAAATAAGTCGCGAAGCCCTCGTTGAGCCATGCGTGCGCCCAGTCGCGGCAAGTGAGCAGATCGCCCCACCATTGATGCGCCAGCTCGTGGGCGACCAGCGGATCGCTCTTGAAATCGATATGCGCGCGCGCATCGTGCATCGTGTCCGCGGTCTGCGTGGTGGCGGACGTGTTCTCCATCCCGCCGAAAATAAAATCGTTGACCGCGACCTGCGCATACTTGGCGTAGGGATAGGGCACGCCGATACGCCGCGCGAAAAACTCGATCATTTTCGGCGTATTGCCAAACGCTCGGCGCGCATCGTCCTCGTGTCCCGGCTGGCAGTAGTACTGCACTGGAACGTCGCCCGCGCGCTCTTCGATAAGCGTGAACTCGCCCGCCGCCAGCGACATCAGGTACACGGAATGCGGCACGTCGTGGCGCCAATGAAAGGTGCGCGTGCGCGCAGCAGCGTCTGCTGTCGTCGCGATCAGCGCGCCGTTGGACACGGCGGTGAAGCGCTCCGGCACGGTCGCGATCACTTCGCTGGTAGTGCGATTGTTTGGATAGTCGTAGCAGGGAAACCAGTAGCGCGAATCCTCGTCCTCGCCTTGCGTCCACGCCTGCGCGGGTTTGTTGGGATATGCCTCGTCGGGGCCGACGAAGTAGAGGCCGCGGCGCGGGAACGCCATATAGTCGATCGCGACCTCGCTCTCCTCGCCCGCTTTCAGAGCTGACGGCAGCGCGATCCGCAACTTGCCGTCGTCAACGTCGAACGAGGCATTCCTGGATCCGACGCGCACACCGTGAATCTTCATTTCGGCCGCATCGAATTCGAGCGACTCAACACCGTCGGTGATCGCGGCCAGCTTGTGCGTCGCGGTGCCGACGATCGCGCGGCGATCGAAATCGAGGGTGATCTTCACGCAGACGTGCGTGATATCGGCGGCGCGATCGCGCGGCCATTTCGGTTCGACGTGGTCGGGTTGAAAGGATCGGCGCCCGCGCGCCATAGAGGTGAACGCATATCGGTCGCCCAGTTCCATCGCCATCTGATCGAGAAAACGCGGCTTCAGCATGCGGCAATCCTAGAAAGCTCGGTGACGCGGCGCAATCAAGAAAGCGGGCACGCCAATGGTGCAGAATCGCACGTTGACATATGTCCGCATGATTTGTACAAACGTACATCATGCTTTTCGGCACCCAGAACCGCACCGCGACTTCCTCCGCGGAGGGCAGGCGGCGGGAAATCCTTGCCGCCGCGCTGCGCGTGATCGCGGCGGGCGGCGCTGACGCTGTTACACATCGGCGCGTCGCGTCCGAGGCCAAAGTACCGCTTGGCTCGCTGACTTATTACTTCGAATCGCGCGAAGAGATGATTCGCGAGGCGTTTCGTTTTTACATCGACGAGGCGACGGAGTTCATGCTCGAAATCGAGCGCAATATTCCGATGGCGACCGCTGCCGATATCGTCGAGCTGATCGCAGAAATCATGCGCCGCGAGTTCATGCAGCCCGAGATGCTGCGCGCCGAGTACGAGATGATCCTGCACGCGTCGCGCGACGAGCAGGTCGCCAAGGAATTCGCGGCGTGGGAGCGCGGCCTCGAGATGCGCCTGGCGGCGCCGCTCGAACTGCTCGGCGCGGAGCGTCCGGTCGCGGCGGCGCGCACGATCCTGCATCTCGTGCGCGGTTTCGAGCTCGAGCAGATCGCGCATCGAGCCGAGGAGCTTGGCGACTTGCGCATGCGCCTGACTGCCGTCGTCAACGCGCTCGTCGCGCCGCGCGCCATGTCGCCGATTCGATCACAAGCAATGGTTCATAAGCGGCCGCGCCGCACGGTTCGAGGCGCAGCCGCAAATCGAGCATCCAAAAGGAGCAGTCCATGACCGTTGAACATCTGCCCGCTACCGCAACTGCGGACGAAGTTGCCGCGATCCTCGCCCGTGACGGCGCGGTCGTCGTTGACCAGCTGATTACGCCCCAGGCGATGGACGACCTCGCCACGGAACTCGAACCGTTCATCGAGCGCAACGGGTTTGGCCCAGACGAATTTTCCGGCCGCCGCACCAAGCGCACGGGCGCACTGGTCGCGCGCTCGCAGAAGGCGCGCGACCTTGTAATGAATCCGCTCGTGATCGAGACGACGAAGAAGGTGCTCGGTCATGCGAGCAGCTTCCAGCTTCACCTGACGCAGGTGATCACGATTGGTCCGGGCGAGCCGGCGCAGACGATTCATCGCGATCAATGGGCCTTTGATTTCTTTCCGTTCCCCAAGGGCTACGAAGTGCAGTGCAACACGCTGTGGGCGATGACTGATTTCACCGAGCGCAATGGCGCGACGCGCGTGGTTCCCGGCAGCAATCATTTCGAGGACAAGCTGCGCTTCAAGGAAGAGGACACCGTTCCGGCCGAGATGAAGAAAGGCTCGGTGCTGTTCTATACCGGCGCGGTTTATCACGCGGGCGGCGCGAACCGCTCCGACTCCACGCGCAGTGGAATCAACATCACGTACAACGTTTCATGGCTGCGGCAGGAGGAGAATCAATATCTGGCGGTGCCGCTCGAAGTCGCCAAGACTCTTCCAGTGGATCTCCTTAAACTGATCGGATACCAGCGCGGCGCCTATGCGCTCGGCTACGTCGGCGATCTGCTCGATCCGATGGAGGTTGTAAAACCCGACTATCGCCAAACCGGCCTCGGCGATTTGAAGGAATCGCAACAGCGCCTGCGCGACCAGGGCGGCTTCGATGTAGTGATCAAGAACGACGAAGTTTAAAATTAATCCATTGCTTGGAAATAGTACGGTGGGCGTCCCTACCCGCCACTAAGATGCGCGAGCGGTAAGGCTCGCGCCGCATTTTTTCAGCATCGAGGGCGCGCAACGCGACGTCTTGATGGCGGGCAGGGACGCCCGCCCCACTGATTTTTCCAGGATTCGAAACGGTCGCGGGCGTTTCGGCACGCACGAGAATCCGCTAGTTATCGGCGCGATGACTTCTCGACCAAAGATCGGGCGGCCGCGAGCACATGAGCTTGGAATTCCGTGTGATGGCGAACCTGGGCCGCTCAATGCGATTACCGATGTTGCCGGCGTTGAGGTCGGTCACACCACGATTGTTCGCGGCACTGGAAAGCTGCGCGAGGGGCGGGGGCCGGTTCGCACGGGGGTTACTGCGATTCTGCCGCGCGGCCGTCGCGACCAGTCGCCAGCGTTTGCGGGATACTTCGCGCTCAATGGCAATGGCGAGATGACCGGCACGGCGTGGATCGAAGAATCGGGATGGCTCACGTCGCCGGTGATGATCACCAACACGCACAGCGTCGGCGTCGTGCGCGATGCCGTCATCGCGTGGCAGCTCAAGCACAAGGCGCTCAGGCAGCCATGGTCCCTGCCGGTAGTCGCTGAAACCTGGGACGGCTGGCTCAACGACATCAACGGCTTTCACGTCACCGCGGCGCACGCGCATGCGGCGCTCGACGGAGCACGCGCTGGGCGCGTCGTCGAAGGATGCGTCGGCGGCGGCACCGGGATGATCGGTTATGGATGGAAGGGCGGTATCGGGACCGCCTCGCGAAAGCTCGCGCGCTCTGCGGGTGGATGGACGCTCGGCGTGCTCGTGCAGCTTAACTGCGGGCGCCCGTGGGAACTCGTTATCGCGGGCAAGCAGATCGGCAAGGTTCTGAAGCCTCAGAAAGATCCGTTCGGTCGGCAGGAGCTTGGATCGATCATTATCGTTGCCGCTACCGATGCTCCGCTGTTGCCGCATCAACTCAAGCGCATCGCGCGCCGGCTTACGATCGGCCTCGCGCGCACGGGCAGCGTTTCGGGCAACGGTTCGGGCGATCTGTTCCTCGCATTCTCAACGGCACAGCCGGGGCGGGCTGGAAGCAACGGCGTCGCGACGACGAAGATGCTCTCGAACGCGCATATGGATCCGCTGTTCGCCGCGAGCGCGCAGGCCACCGAAGAAGCGATCGTCAATGCGCTGGTTGCAGCCGAGACCATGACCGGCATCGACGGCCATCGCGTCGATGCGATACCGCATGATCGGTTGCGCGAGATATTCGCGGGCAAATAATCGCTTGCCTCAGTTCGGCCATGCGCCGACGATGGCGACTGAAAGTCGAGAGCCGCAATGAAGCTGAAAAGATTTGTCGCAGCGTTTTTCGCGGTCATCGCACTGGCTGCGTTTTCGATCCGAGCGGATGGCGCCGAAGGCGCTTTCAAACCGACCCCGGCAGGCTCGCCGCCGAGCAAGCTGCGCGAGTTCCAGTTCACCTATCACGCGGATATTCCGGTCACGAATCAGTCGGCGCGCAAGATCGAGGCCTGGATTCCGCTGCCGCGCGACGACGCATTTCAGCAGGTGACCGACCTCAAGATCGATTCGCCCGTGCCAACTCGAATCGTTGACCAGCCGGTGAACGGCAATCGCGTTGCGTATCTCGAAGCGTCTGCGCCGTTGCCCGCTACGATTCCAGTGACAGTTAGTTTCGTCGTGACGCGGCACGAAGAGGCGGCCGACATGGTTCGCGCCGCGCGGCCGCTTCCAGAGCCGACCGACGGTGCTTTTGCGCAATACCTGGGGCCCAACAAGCTGGTTCCTGTCGATGGACGAATCGCGCAGATAAGTAACAACCTGTCGGAGCAGGGCATCACGGCACTCGAACAGGCGCGCGTCATCTACGAATACGTGACCGAGGTGATGAGCTACGACAAGTCAGGCACGGGATGGGGCCACGGCGACGCGGTCTACGCCTGCGACATCCGGCGCGGTAACTGCACCGACTTTCATTCGCTGTTTATCGGCCTCGCGCGGGCGCGCGGAATTCCGGCGCGCTTCACGATCGGCTTTCCGCTGGCGAAAGCGAAGTCAGGCACGATTCCGGGGTACCATTGCTGGGCCGAGTTTTACTCGGGCGGAGTGTGGGTGCCGATCGATGCGTCCGAAGCCTGGAAGCATCCTGATCGCCACGCCTATTACTTCGGCAACCTCGACGCCGATCGCGTTGCGTTCACGATAGGCCGTGATCTCGTGCTCGATCCCAAACAGAATGGCGAGGCGCTCAACTACCTGATTTATCCATATGTCGAAGTCGATGGAGTAGCGGTGCCGCAGAAACAAATCGTCACAAAGTTTTCATACGCGGATACGGCACCTTGAACTCGGCGCTCCCGGCAGCGCGCCGCGATGACTGAAATCTAAACAAAAAGGCGGCCTTGGCGGGCCGCCTTTCAAATTCGCGCTTAACTCGTGTCAGTGCTTGGTTTCGATCCGCCGGCCGTAGGTAACTTCACCCTTATCGACGCGCAGGCTGAAACCGCAATCAGGATTGGTGCATACCCAGGCTTTGAACAACACCGAAGCGCCTTCCTGTCCGTAGTCAGACAGTGGAATCAGTGCGCCGTTGTTACACTTTTGGCACTTCGGCCACTCCATCTACCCGCTCCTCCTATCCGACCCGTACCGCGTCGTTCCCGGCACGAAACTATCCGACATACCTAACTAAAGCAACGAGCGTAGAGGTCACCGCGTGGGCTTCCGGAGCCATCGTGTCGGTGGATTTGGAACAAACCATCGGGATGTTATTGTGACGGGATGGCATCGCGAGTTTTGATCGCAGGCGCGCTCACTATGGCGGTCGTTTTTTCATCGGCAAGCGCGCGCGCGCAAAACGGGCCGGATATTCGCAGCCAGGGCGGGCAGACCCTCGAGATTGCACCGAATATCGCGTCGCAGAACCAGCAGCAGGCGATGCCGCGGCCCGAGGACAACACGCGCGTCATCCCGGTGATTCCGCCGAGTCAGCGCGTGCTGACGCTGCCGCAAGCGAGCCGCGATTTTTTGGGTCGATGGGGCGGGCATTTGCAGCGCACCCACAAATACGGCCGCGCCGATTTTCCTGACGACATGGTCGCGAGCCTAACCTTTGGCGACCGCGACGGAAGCGTCGTGCTTGCAACTGACGTCATCGGAAATCGCGACTCGAATGTCCTCCAGACTTCGGCTGACTCTGACGGACCACGCGCGGTCACATTGACCGTACAGAGCCTTGACATCAGCACGCGGCCGGCGCTGCGGCAGGTGAATAAGCTCAGCATCCGGCTGACCTCGAACAACGAATTGGAAGGCGTTCAGCGCGTCGATTTCTATATCACCGGAATTTCGGAGCCGCTCGCCGAAGTAGAGTACGAAGGAACGTTGACGCCGCTCACACCTGAAGCGGATCGGCAGCTGCAGGCTGAGGTCGAAAGCACGGGCAAGGTGCCGATCGGCAAAATTCGCCAGGGAAACCCGCCGCCGCAGGATCAGTATTAGCGCGCAAATTGTCGTCGAAGTGCGGCGGGTGCGAGGTCTCCAGCGTCGGACCTCTCCCTTGCCCTCTCCCAAGATAAGGAGAGGGATTCAGAGAAGAGGAGAGGGAGCCGACAAAACTACTTTAGCGCGCGGACGGAGAAGCCTCTTTCGTTGCAACACAGCAGCGAGCGTTTACCGTCGACCGTGGTTTCGAGGACTACTTCGCGGCCCCATAGGCGTTGCAGGTAGCTGATCGTTTTCTCGGCATATTCCAGCAGCAGGTCGCGCCCGTCGTGATAGTGCTTGCAGTAGAGCGTGCGGGCCTGGCCGAAGTCGGCGTCTTCGACCTTGATCACCGGGATCGAGTTGGTGCCGACGCCCTTGATCAGCGTTTCCTTGACCTCGCGCCATCCGTCGTCGTCGCCGACCTTGCTCACAACCAGTTCATCGCCGCGCGATTCGTACTCGAAGATGTCCATCTCGCGGATCAGTTCCGCGGTGAGATAGCGGCGCAAAAACGATGAGTCGCGCTCGGCCTCGCGCACCTCGAAGAGCTTTTCGTCGCCGCTCTTGGTCGGAGCGCCGTCGCGCTTGATCTCTTCCTTGGTCGGATTGGTCCAGCGCCGGTAGATATCTTCCCAGACCTTGAGGCCCAGGTGATACGGATTTATCTGGCCGGGGATCGGGCGCACAACCTGGTTGTGGCGCACGATAAACTCGAGGTGCAGGCCCTGCTCGAGCGCGAGCGACTCGACGATGCGATGGTGCCAGTAGCTGGCCCATCCTTCGTTCATGATCTTGGTTTCCATCATCGGGATGAAGTACTTGGCTTCTTCGTCGACGATGGTGAGGAGATCCTTTTCCCATTCGGCGAGAAAGGGATTGTGATCGCGGATGAAGAGCAGCAGGTCTTCGTCAGGCTCGAGCGGGACCTTGTGCAGGTCGGCGACGCTGACGTCTTGGCGCGCATGGATTTTCTGGAATGGATCGTAGCGCGGCTGACCGGCTTCGACGGCGCGATCGATCTGCTCCTTGCGATCGAGCTTGCGGATTGCCAGGTTGCGGCGGCATTGCCATGACAGCGCGTGAGCGGCATCGAGGATGCGCTCGACCTTCTCGACGCCGATCGACGGATCTTCGACATAGCGCCGCACGCGGAGCGCATGCGCCTTGAAGGTTTCAACCGTCAGCTCGGCGCGTGTCGATTTGTAGGTGAAATTGTTTTTGAAAAAGTCGTTGTGCCCGTAGACGTGCGCGATGGTCAGGATCTGCAGTAACAAGGTGTTATCGCGCATCAGGTAGGCGATGGCCGGGCTCGAGTTGATGACCATCTCGTAGGGCAGGCCGCTGACGCCGTGATCGTAAAGCGTCTTCAGCTTTTCGTACGATTTGCCGTAGGACCAGTGCGGGTAATGCGACGGCATCCCGGAGTAGGCCATGTAGCCGAGCATCCCGACGTGGTCGCAGAGCTCGAACTCCTGCGGATAGCAGTCGAGTCCGAACGCATCGACCTTCTCGCGAATGAGCTTGTCCCATTCGACAAGGTCGGTGAGTTCGTAGTTAGAAGAGCGAAGCTGTTTTTCGATTTCGAGCGTGCTCATTCCTTGACCCTGTCCTTCGCGAGGAAGGCCTTGAACGATGGCCAGATATCTTCCTTGCGTTCGATCAGCACGGTGTGAAAATTGGGTGCCTGGATGCGGCGGAACACGTTGAGCATCGAAGATTCGTAGTATCGCGAGCCGAGCGGTTTGATCTCGCCGTAGCCGAAGAGATTGCAGATTTCCGAGAGCTCCTCGGCGGACTTGAGCGCCGCGGGATTATCGGAATCGAAGTTGTCGCCGTCCGAGCAGTGGAACGCATAGACGTTCCACAGCGACGGATGGTAGCGCTCGGCGATTATCTGCAGCGCGCGCGTGTAGCCCGACGAGATAAACGTGCCTCCCGATTCGCCCTTGTGGAAGAACTCTTCCTCGGTGACCTCGAAAGCCTCGGTATGATGCGCGACGAAAACGATTTCGACGTTGCGATAGCGCGTCGAGATAAACTGGTAGAGCAGAAAGAAGAAGCTGCGCGCGAGGTACTTCTTCATCGTGTCCATCGAGCCGGAGGTGTCCATGATGCAAATCACGGCGGCGTTGGACTCTTCCTTGGTATCGACCTCGATATGCTTGTAGCGCAGGTCGTTCTGATGGAACGGCTGGCGGCGTTTCACCGGCTGGAGCGCGCCGATATTGGCGCGAGGCTGCGTATCGTCGGCCTCGTCGAGCATCTCCTCGGCTTCGGCCTCGAGCTCTTCATCGGGCGATACGCCGCTCGCGTTGTTGGCGCCGTTGCGGCGATTGGCCGCCAGCACGCGCATCACGCGCTGGCGCGCGGTGCGGCGCTTGTCGAGGCGCACGCGGATTCCGACCTTGCGGTAGCCTTTGCGCTTGGTGGAAAAATCGGACTGAATTTCGCGCAGCGCGCGGCGCTCGAGATTGGGCAGCTCGAGATCCTCGAACATGATGTCGATAAGCTCTTCGAGCGTGACGTCGGTCTCGTAGTAATCGACGCCCGGCCGATCGCCCGCGCGCTCGTCGCCTTTACCGGGACCGTCCTTGCCCTGTTTGCCGACGACCTGGCCCGGCTGCGAGTCGCCGTCGCCCTGCGCCGCGCCGGGGGAGTTTTCGCCATAGACGAAGCGATACTCCTTGATGCCGCGCAGCGGGACCTTGATGACGCGGTCCTTGTCTTTGCCGATGATCGATTCCTCGGCAATGATGTCGGCGATGTTCTCGCGGATCGACTCGCGCACTTTCTGCCGATGCCGCAACCGATCACCCGCCGAGCGATCCGATCGCTCCGCATCAGATGGCCGATACTCCCGGAAAATTGTGTCGCCGTCCGTCGCCATCAGAGGGTCACCTCGAGTCGAATTATACGCGCCCGACCGAGCATTCGCATCGTCAGAATCGCTCTCCTTGGCGCAGGTTGGCAGCCCTTCCCGATGCGGAAAGGGGCTCGGAGTTTGGATGCCTGATGCTCGTGCCGCAGCTTCGTTTGCAATACAGCCAGCGACCGCGTCGAAGTATGCTCTCGAAAAAAGCGTAGTACCCTATGGGCAATCGATTTAAAAAAAGAACAACCAAACCCCTGTCCCCTTCCCGCATCGGGAAGGGGGACTGTGCGGCGAGCATGTTTTTGGGAATCTGCAATTATTGTGCGGCGATCATTGGCCAGCAGCGAAGAAACTCGCGGGCGTTCGCTCGCTACATTGGTTGACGGCGCACGATCTGCCGCCAAACCGCTCTCGTACTTGCGCGAATGGCGCATAACTAGGGCGAGCTTCTGGCTCCCCTTCCCGATGCGGGAAGGGGCTGGGGGTTAGGTTGGATGCCCGATTTCCGCTTCGTCGCTTCGCTCTCGATCCAATCCACAATCGAATCGAAGTCCCGCTCGATGCTTTCGTTCGGAATCCGAAGGACGCGAATTCCAAGACTCTTGAGCGTGAAATCGCGGCGTCGATCACGCTGCGCATGAAGATCGTGCGAAGCCGAATCTAATTCGAGCACGAGCCGAGCTGCATCGTAGTAAAAATCAACGATGAAGTCGGCGATCACTTGTTGTCGACGGAAGTGAAGGCCATTGAGGGCATTTCGCCTGAGCGCGGCCCAGAGCTTTTGCTCTTGCGGCGTCATCCGCCTTCGCAGCGACTTGGACATCGCATGCTTCGCAGCGGAGACGTTTTGTGTTCGCAC
>Ga0335073_10017072_pt1 | contig 10157 bp, 14 predicted proteins | sample Lox_Sample_22_FD_207093 | JGI IMG/M metagenome (GOLD analysis project Ga0335073, IMG submission 207093) | Soil microbial communities from Loxahatchee National Wildlife Refuge, Florida, United States - Lox_Sample_2.2 | ecosystem: Environmental > Terrestrial > Soil > Wetlands | place: USA... | reverse complement strand
CGCGCGTCGAACGAGTACGTTAGCTGCGCGTCCGGCGCCGCCGACGGCTCCACCGGCTCCTCGTCCGCCGAGCTGTCGCCGCTATGCGCCGTCTCCTCCACGATCTCGTGCCGCTGCGCTGTCTTCAGGTCCTTCGTGCCCAGCTCCTTGTTGCTGCGCGGGTACCTGCGTTGCTTGGTCAGACGCGTCGTCGCGCTCACTCTGGCAGAATCACGTACTTTGGAACCATTCGAGCCGGACGGCTGTGAGCGTTGGTGGGTCGGCCTGGTCCCCAAGCTTCACCCTGCGCCCACTTGTGCTTGTTCTCGCTGTCACGCTTGTAGTCCACAGATGCGCTGCGAAGATCGTTGGTAGAGAAGGTCTGTTGAGCAGACATTGTTTGCAGTCGTGCTCGACGCGTTGTATGGGTTGTTGAAGGTGGTTTGGTCTTGAAGTTTGAAGAGTAGCGGAGCTGAAAACAGGAGATTGAGTTTGAACGGTAAGAGGAAATAGGGAAAGTAGAGAGTAGTGATGATGAGAGAGTTGTTGATTGCACTTTAAGTTAATAAGGTGCGCAGGCAGTTGAGTCACAGAGTGAGAGCGAATTGGCCGAGTGATGGGTGATGAATCAGACGGCAGGGGCGAAGCACACGCGAAAGCTTTAAGATTGCGGTCGAAGACTCAGGACAAAGGCCGGATGATAGACTAGGTATAAAGCTTGAGACAGTCACAACAAAGCAAAGGAGGAGGGAAGAGGGCTCAGGTCGCGCAATATACTATGGTACCAGCGGGAGCTCTAGGGTAGCTCGAAGGAGGGTGGTGGGTTGGAGCTACAAATGATAAGCTCACGAGGCCAATATCACGCCTCCGAATGGCTCGGAGACGCCTTGAAGCAAGTGGTGCCTGACTTGCCGACATTCTCCGCGCATACGTAGTTGGAACTGACTGTGCTACCTCATGGGGCCGAGCGCATGGCGCAGTCGAAGGAAACAGGACGCACGTGGATGATGAGGGCGTGATGGATTGAATGGGAGCGGGCATTGTTGTTCCTGCTCATCGCTTCACCCCACCGGCATAGCGCCCTCCGCACCTGCTCTACTCTATGCGCTGATTGTCCTTCGTTATGCATAGGCTCAGGCGGGCGCACGTCATTGAGAGTCCAGCTGCAGCTGAAACGCCCCGCGCCACCAAGCAGAGAGCCGATACAGCCAAGCGAGACGCCGATGTGCTCCTTTCAGCGATAAAGACCGTCAGCGCGGCAGGCTGATTGACGGATGGCCACCGTCTCCTTACCAGATACGGGCTGAACACTCAAAGAAGCCGCTATTCTAGGGCCAGGCCTCGGACGAACAAAGATGGGAACATCCAGTCATCACATCATTCGCCTAAGTCCAATCGGCCTATCGATAGCCATCGTAATTCATTTCCTCAGTCCAAACTAGCCATATCCAAGGCCTCTAGCGTATCTCCGCTTGTACCCAATGTCAACAATCCTCGATTCTCGATTAGCACCCAAACAGGATGACCGGCGGTGACTTCACAAGAAGAATAAAGCTTGATTTGGTTGACTTTGAGCAAGAAACACAGCCTGCTGCCATTGCCTCCAATACGATACTTTGCTGAGGCTATGACTGTCTACCAGGGCAGTCAGCGGCCACTGCTCGCAAGCCACAGTCGTCTTTTTGCTGACGATCCAGGCGTGTTGCAAAGTCGTCACCAAGTTCTAACTTTAAACTAATCGTTACCAGCCCAGCCTCGCCAGCAATCAGGGTCACGTTACTATTCCGATGGTGAGCAGCTTCTGGCGTCATGTCATCCCAAGCTTCTCCGTTACGTTCCGCGACTCCGCTTCCTCAGTACTCTAACATGGTTAAGCATCACGTTCGCCTTCACCGGCTTCATGTTCCTCCTCTTCGCTGGGTAACTGATCTGGAAACCAACCGTACGTGGAGAAATCTATGGAAAACTCGCCCAGTGCACTTCGCTCTACTTCCACACCCTCTCCCCTGAGAGCTTCGGCTTGCCGAGAAGCTCCTCCTTCCCCACTAATCATTACCTCGTCAATGTCAGAAGTCAATAGGTATTTGCTTATCTTACCGCGGGCTGATACCTCCTTTCGAGTTAATCACGCGCTGCCATGGTACGTTGCCATTGTGAAATGCATTATCGGCGTTGTCGGAGAGTACTTTGAGAGCGACCCCTACCTGTCTGACAACAGTCTGTAAGCTATAAGTTGTCAAGGAGCACCGTAATGTGCTATATGTATACCTAGAACGCTCCGCTGTATAATGTCAGTCCACTGATCAAACGAATATGCTATTCGTTCTAACTCACGGTATCCTACAAGTCTTGCAATGTGACCATAGCTTGTTACTCGACCGTAAGGTATCTCCTGGATTGCCCTATAGACGGTAGCAAACCACGCTGCAGCTTCATCGCTTCTAGGTGCCATCACATCAAAGCCGCATTTGGAGAACCAGTTTAGAATTGAGGACTTCTTCAAAACTTTGTAGCTGGAAGCATTTAAACATCGACTCGCACTGTTGATGAATCACGCCCTTCACCGCAGCTAAGGCACTAGTAGCTATAGGGTCGTTCCTATTGGTACCGGCTAATCATCGGATTTTGCGGAAAGCAGCGGTGGATCTTCGATTCGACATGTCCAACCTCAATTAACACAGCTCGCGACACCACACGCGCAAAACTCCACAGTGAAATTACCCGCTTACACGCGGCTCCCGCAGCGCAATGGTCGGCAAGAAGTCTGCGAGGTCCCTTTTACGGGAAGAAGGTATCTCTTCATCGCTCAACCTCAGAATGTTCAACTGCTCACCAGCCCCAGGCCTCTCCAAAACCGACAACAATCTCGATTTGACATTATGGCCGCAGGTCAATATGATCAATCAGAAAAATTACTATACGTCCGTTCCCCTTGGCCGAGGCTGGCGGCTTTAAACTTACGAAAAGCGCATAGTGAATACCTCAAGCGCGATGACCAGTACCTAGCATGGCGAACCTTGCAAGAAGAAAATACAAATCGCATGGTACGAGAGGCTCGAGATCATGATCGAGCCCTTGCACAAGGCAATGGAGTTGCCATGGCCGATCCAAACGCTGGCCTGGACGAAGATGTACCGATGGAAGAGGTGAATGGTGTCACCGGACTACCAGAACCTCATGGATCGAAGATTGTGGTGATTCATCCAGGCAGTCAGAATCTTCGAATCGGACTTGCAAACGATGCCTTGCCGAAAACCGTTCCAATGTGTATTGCTCGTAAAGCAAGACAGAACGAATCTGAAAAGGACGGCGCAGAACCCCGACCAAAGCGTATCAAGACCGAACCTGATCCCCCTGAAAAGTGGTTTGGAGATGAATTTGCGGCTCAATACAATCAGATGTCATCCGAACTGAAAATTCGCATGCGAAACAACAAGAGACGACTGTTGCCAAACTCTAAGGAACTGGTTGTCAATTACAATAGAAGGACAGAACCGGAGACCATCTCAGAGCACAACGACCCACACAGAATAGATTGGACCGAGATACCGCTAGATCCGAAAAGAGCACCTGAATACATTACAGGTCAAGACGCTTTACGCATTCCTGAGCTATCTCGTCCCCGCTATGAGGTGGTCTGGCCAATGCGACACGGTTGGCTCAATGAAAAGGAGTATACTCAGCGCAACCTCATGCTAAATGACGTGTACACCATCCTGGACGAAGCCATCAAGTCACAGTTGGGTCTGACGCAGAAAAAGGAACTACAGCAATACTCGTGTGTTTTCATCATCCCGGATTTATACGAGCGAAACTACGTTGTTACGATGCTGGACATGCTAATCCGAGAATTCGGCTTCAAACGTGTTTGCTTCATGCAAGAAAGCCTTGCGGCAAGTTTCGGTGCCGGCTATTCAATGGCTTGTATCGTTGACGTTGGCGCCCAAAAGACGTCGATATGCTGTGTTGAAGATGGCATGTGCATTGAAGAGTCCAGGATGAATCTCAAATATGGAGGATGGGACGTCACGGAGCTGTTTATTAAAATGATGCTATTTGATTACTTTCCTTACAAAGAAATCAACTTGCTGCGACGCTATGACTTCCTGGTCGCGGAAGAGTTGAAGCAAAAGTTCTGCTCCATGAATGAATCGGATGTCACGGTTCAGCTTTGGGATTTCCATTTGCGGGCTTCAGGTCAAGATACGCGGAAGTACACCTTCAAAACCTACGACGAGACGATGCTTTCACCTATGGTTTGTCAGCCAAGCTCATGCTGTGCTTCAGCACCTGACTCACGCAAAACAGGGCTATTTCCAACCGCAAATCTTCGACTACACAGACAAACTCGCGGGCCGCCGCAGCCTCCTCGACCGCTCGTACGACCTCTACGATGGCTCTCCCAACGACCCGTACTCCAGCGCCCAGTCCGACGCGCTGCAATACGCCGGCGAGCACATCGCCAGCGCAGTGGCGGAGGCGCCCGCCGCGCCGCCCGACGCCCCCGCCTCAGCCGCGCCCACCGCCCGCGACAAGCCGATGCACCTGCTGGCGCGGCTGGCGGAGCTGGACGCGACGCCGAAGTCGTCGGTGGTAGGATCGCCAGCGCCCGAAAGCGGGACGCCGGCGCCGGGCGACCGCAGCGGGTCGCCGGGGGCGGACGGCGACGACGCCGACAAGAAGGGCAGCGGCGCGGCGGACCCCGCGGCCGAGCGCGTGCGCGCCGCCGAGCAGCGCGACCGCGTCGTGCCCGCCATGCCGCTCGACGCGGCGATCCTGGCGGCGGTGCGCGCCGGCGCGCGCTCCGACGACCGCAAGATGCGCGACTTCTTCGGCGCCATTATGGTCGTGGGCGGCGGCGCGAAGATCGCTGGGTTCAATGCGTTCCTCGAGGGCAAGCTGCGCGAGCTATTGCCTGGGTACACCAAGGAGATCCTGATTGGGCTGCCGCCGCGCGACCTCGATCAGCAGCTGGTGGTGTGGAAGGGCGGGAGCGTCTTTGCGCGCCTGAGTAGCTCCGGCAATGATAGCTGGATCTACGGCCGCGAGTATGAGCTGCTGGGCGCGAAGCTTCTGGCGCAGAAGTGCATGTGGGCGTGGTAGAATGGACGCGCTGCACTGACCTGTCGCCGCTTTGAGCGAGGAGTGTGGGGCACGGATAGGCTGGTGCTGGACGTGAAGAGTTCGCCCTAAAGTGGTGTTACGTGGACACTTTGTACGCTCGCAGGGAAGACAGCTACTACAAAAAACGGTTTCGACAGTCGTACTACCTCTGCTCGTACTGAATTGGGTGCTTGAGACGTCGCACATCAGATCGTAAACGATCGCCAAGCTTTATGCACAAAAAGCTTGATCCAAGTTAAGTGGACGGAGATCACCGAAGAAGTTTCACAACTTTTGACGTGTGCAAAGGTTTTACAGACCTCACTTATTTCAAAAAGGATCAATTTAATCAGGTCCAGACACTCATGTCATTGCCATTCATCAAGTGAATGATGTTGTATCTGAAACGTGATGCAATGCTTACGCAGCATCAATTTGTGACCTCTAAATCGGCAAGTCGAAATGCATAAAGTATATCCAATGAGAAGAATAAGAATTTGTCTAGGTGCGCATCCCATGCTATGGAGATGAACCTCTTTGAGAAACTCCGCGAACGCACAAGGTCGGAAGACCTTTCGGAAAGGTCGCCGAAACGTGCTGGCGATAGGGAAGAAACTCGTTTGTCGATTCGATCTGCGAAGCTCCCCTGAAGAAAAACATGACCAAGTGGAGTACAACGAATGAGAACAGACCTTCCCGTGTCTTAGTTTTGTGTCGCAACCGTTTTGTCCAATGCATCCCGACGCCAGCGCTATGCCTCGATGGAGAGCCGCTCATGCGGCGACGCAGTACGCGTATCCGAGCCATAGATTGCTGCACGCTGAGTCCAGATCCGTATTCAGCTGCTGAAGAGTTGCGAAAGTGGTGCTGAACTTGGACGCAACAGAGTCACAAGTGTCGCCACTTTGGATCGTGTAGTATGTGCCGCAGGGTGAGGCCACACCAGGAGCGAGAGAGGCACCTGGAGTGCTGGATCCTCCAGAAGAGGAGTTAGAATTGCCGGATGCCGGTTGCGTGCTACCCGTCGATGGAGTTGACGTGCCGGACTGAGCTGGGGCCTTGTTGGTTTGCTTTGGCGCATGAGTGGTGGTAGTTGCTGGAGGCTGAGCAGTAGTAGCCGGAGTATTGGCAGGCGGCGCTTGTGCAGCAGGAGAGCTCGCAGCCGGAGAGCTGGAACTTGCTGAACTTCCACTTCCACCTTCATTTACCGGTGTGTACGAAGAGCCGCCTGCAACAGCTCCATCGAGCGTGCAAGTCTTAGGTGCGGAAACCCATCCTGCTCATCGTTAGCTCTCAATCAACTCAAGGCAAGCCAAATGCACTCAGTGCGTACCAGTCAAGCGATTGGCAACATCAGAAGAATAGCAGTGAGTCGCTACACCTTCACCAAGATTTCCGCCTGCAGCGACAGATCCAGAGTTGTAAATGCGGGCAGCTATGTAGTACTGTGTGGCGCCTGAAGAAGCCGCCTGAGAGATGCACTGTACGAGACCGGCGCCCGAAGAAGTTCCAGCAACACCCTGGGATATCATTGCCGTGATGGTATCAGCTGGGCAAGGATTTGTGACGACTCCGCCATTGTTGCAAGAAGCAGAACCGTCATGATCCTGGAACAAGCCAGGATTTACCACGCCACCGTTGGTTGTTGGCGCGCGAACGCAACCATTACTCTCTTGGAGCATGATTGCGAGGATGAAACGAGGGTCAACGCCAGTCTGGCTAGAGACCGTTTGAATACCACTCGAAATGTCGGCGATTTCCTGTTCGGAGTTGTTGGGCACATTGAATTGGGTACATGAGTTCTGGAGAATTCCTTGATTGTAGCTGAACATTTCCTCGAAAGTTCCAACCCATGAGGACTGAGCTGGCCATGGTGGAGTGTCTCCATTTCCTTGGTAGAACGTGTACGTATCCGACGATCTCTTTGTCAAATGAACAGGTGCAGGGCGATGCAGCGGAGCAGACAGAACGAGTGATACCAGGCTGCCGGCAGCCAGGAAGACTGAAAGGAGTGACATTGCTGAGCTTAGGCTCAAAGCAGGTAACAAAACTTGAGAAAGGAAGTGCAGAAAGATCTGATCGTGGATCTTTGCGTTTCAAACATCACTGCGGGTGGGAGAGCAAAGCTGATATACGAAAACGGCTCGGAGATGCCCCTTGACAAATTTGGAGAATAGTTTCGCACATGCGGCCAGGTGGACGTTAGTGCCAACATCGGGCGGCTCGTGCAGCTGTGAGCTGCCTGGAGAAGCCGCCTGGTCAGTCATGATCTGTATTAGGGAGGGAGGCCATATTCCAGTCAAAGGTGCTCCGTGGCGCGGGCTGGGGGCATGTGAGGAGTAGCATATGTTTGACGGTCATACCCCTTTCGGGAAAGTCAGGTCACCGCCGCCCACCATGTAGGCAGTCGTATGCAGGTACACGAACGCGAGAGGTCGTTCATGCCACTCCTTGTCACAGGGGCTCAGAGGGTGAAAGCGCGCCGGTGGTGGAGACGGAAGCAAATACCTACGGCTGAGGTGCACAGATGAAACCGCCATCATCGCGGCGAACGTTGACGTCCAATCAGTGGCGCAGCCTGATTGGCTCGCTGACATGAGCAAGGTCGACGCTCAGGGGAAAAGAAAGGAAATTTTTGAACGCTTGAGTCGGAGAACTCCTCACGGACAAAGTCAAAAATTAAACTTAAGGAACCCGAAATGTTCTCTGACCATCAGGCATTTGGCAAATCAGCTCTGTCATCGACCCTTTCACGGACTTTTCGGGGGTTCCAGGTGCGCCTAAGTGCGTCCTTATCGGCATATCGTGCAACGGAGCCTTTTCCTTCACGACATCACCGACGGACGAACATGCTTCGTGGCCTTGATTTTGTCATCTCCAGCAGGAATGATTTGTGTCAGTCTGTGCTGCGTGCTGCGCGGTTGTTGGGTTGCATCGGCCTGGAATGCGCCATTCCTTGCAGCACTTCTAACAAAGGCAACACCATAGCCTCCAACATGCCTCCAACATGCCTCCAACATGCCTCCAACACGCCATGGTGGCCTCAAGCGGAGGCACCACATCCGCAGTCCTGACGACGATCTGAACCGCAAGCCGCCAAAACCTCATGAAGATGAGCATTGAGAACTGTCATGAGCAAGGGTTTCCATGAACTTAGTGTGAACGGCTCGGTAGAAACGAAGTATTGGGATTACATTGGCTGCTGATCGCGAAACATGACCTGAACCTCAGGCTTTCATGCCGACGTTTGCATCTCATGAGCCGCGAACTCTATTGCGGCTGTGTACCCAAACACCCCAAGCCCGCATATGACCGCCCTAGCTTTATCGCTTAAATAGCTGTGGTGGCGGAACGATTCACGTGTATGCACGTTGGTGATGTGAATCTCGACGAATGGAATGCTCACTCCGCTCAATGCGTCCCGTATGGCCACGCTAGTGTGTGTGAATGCGCCTGCGTTGATGACAATGAACCCAACTTTCCCTTGTGCTTCATGAATTCGATCAACAATCGTTCCCTCGTGATTCGATTGGAATGCTTCCAACTTCACCGACAATTCAGCTGCCTGCTTTCGTGCCTTTTCCTCCACGTCTTGAAGTGTCGTTGAGCCGTAGATGTGCGGTTCGCGCGTGCCGAGGAGATTCAGGTTCGGCCCATTGAGGAGTAGGATTGCATCAGACATAACTTCACCGCTGTAATTTTCAAGAAATCAAGATTCGGACTGTGAAATGGGCTGACAACTATCACAATTGACGACGAGTTTTAAGAGCCCCGAAATATCGTGTGAAAATGGCGGCTAAAGCCTTATCCATCGCGAGTTCAACGGTTGAGCATCGCAGCTCGTGTGGGACTAGCATTTTTCGGAGTAAATCGTACATTGAAAGAGTGAAGGTGTACCTACTGGCACTATCATGATGGCATAACAATGATTAAATTCTTTCCAGCTTTTCACATCGCATTAAGCGTTCGTTAATGTCAATATGGGTGCAATTATGTCCGGTCGATACGCGGTTGGGAAGTTTTTGCCGATCTCGCTGACTTCATCCACAAACGTTCAATTGCTAGTACTCGGTTCAACGCGGTTTGCATCGCTTTATCTGATAGAAACGTTTGATTGAAGATGTGGATTTGTTGTCCATTCGATCCATTCTCAATTTAAAGCAATGTCTTCTTTGAGTGCGGAAGAGTTGGGCGAGATTTACGCCTTTGCAATTGAGCTAGGCAAGGATGCAGGAAAAATACTGCTCGATGCCGCAAAACTGAGATATGGTCCTAATACTTCTCGTGAAGAGGAGCATGTTGAGAAACTAAATGCAGTTGACCTGGTCACCCAGACAGATGAAGGTAAGATGCGCTCAATCACTTAGGCGAAACTTTAGGACCAGCTCCCAAAATCACGACGACAACTTTACCATGCACTGGAATCGATAGCTGACCTATGTAGACGTGGAGGCATTCATCAAAAACGCCATTGCTGACAAATATCCAACACATAAGTCAGTCCTCGAAGGTCTTGCGATTATCTTTTGTAACATGCGCTGACAACATCAGGTTCATCGGCGAAGAGACGTACTCCAAAGGTGCCTCTCGTGACTACTTGATCGATGAGTCTCCAACCTGGTGTGTTGATCCTTTGGATGGGACGGTGAACTACATCCACCTATTTCCCATGTTCTGTGTGTCCATAGGCTTCATTGTGGACGGAAAGGCGACCATCGGTGTCATCAATGCGCCATTTCTCAATCAGTTATTTTCCGCTTGCAGAGGTCGAGGATCATGGCTCAACGAGACGCAGCAGCTACCGCTAGCACGTAACCCAATTCCTCCTATGCCTCCAAAGGCGCCTAGCGGCTGTATTTTCTCTTGTGAATGGGGCAAGGACAGACGAGATCAACCAGACAGCAATCTCCATCGCAAAGTCGAAAGTTTCATCAACATGGCAGCAGAAGTGGGAGGTCGAGGAGGCAAAGGAGGAATGGTACATGGTGTACGCAGTCTGGGTAGCGCTACTCTCGACCTCGCATACACAGCCATGGGTGCCTTCGACATTTGGTGGGAAGGAGGCTGTTGGGAGT
>Ga0335073_10017071_pt1 | contig 10157 bp, 12 predicted proteins | sample Lox_Sample_22_FD_207093 | JGI IMG/M metagenome (GOLD analysis project Ga0335073, IMG submission 207093) | Soil microbial communities from Loxahatchee National Wildlife Refuge, Florida, United States - Lox_Sample_2.2 | ecosystem: Environmental > Terrestrial > Soil > Wetlands | place: USA... | reverse complement strand
CTTGCGAAAGATGAGGGATACGCGGAAATTTTCGATAGACTGGATAATGCAAGTAAACCCAAAGTGTAGAGGAAATGCATTGTGAGTTTTAGTTTATGGATACATTGCACCAGAAATGGGGTATACAAAACATGATGAGTTCCTCCGTTGCATGTCAGATGTGACGAATTCCGCTATAATAAATACGCGAATGGTAAATGTGGGAGCTAACGAGTAGGGTTGTTGCCGCTGACCCTTCGCCCATCGTAACGATTCATTTTCGCATGTATACATCAACGTCAACTTGATCCCGAATCCCGCACTGCGTTTATCCTCGATTTTATCGCGCTCCTCCGCCATGTAGCAGACGGACGCGCCAATGTCGGTCAGCTACGCAGACCTGGGACCGTCATTCATCGTTCTGTGAAACCAGGGGACGGTACGACTGAAGATAATGTTGTGAAACCGCCACAAGCAGCTTTGGATGATTACGAACTGGCCAATTGGCTCCGGGAGTCCGCTAAACTATATGGATCGTGAGAGTAGAATGCATTGTGATTTTGGGAAAGAAGATTGTGTTTATGAAATAATGTAGCGTTGTACATGCAGAAAGTAATTTTGGTGGGAAATGACATGAATATAATGGTGACTGTAGATTATGATATGGTTTATAGAAGATTATTCAAAGAGAGAATACAGTATCCGCCACGTGAAACCGATCATCGCCAAATCGGAACCACCACTAAGGGACACAATTTTTACAGTTTCTCCACAACCACACGACGTATCATCATAGGACTCTGGGATAGGTGATACAGATGTTCAGTCTTCATTATTCCTTGACTAATATTTTATAGGCCCACCATGTGCTTCAATTACAAGTTGACATCGCTTCGGCATACTCCTGACGAGTGCGTCCACTATTTCCTGTCCCTGATTGTACCACACCTCTTGCATCACCTCGCCATACCGATAGCGTGATTCCAGACTCTTCGATGGATGGTTGAATAGTTCGGTAAACCGCTTGTGGAATTGGTCTTTGAATTCAACCCACAAATTCTCAAGTGGGTTTAAATCGGGCGACTGAGGAGGCCATTCCATTACAGGGACGTGATTTTCTTGGAGAAACTCGAGAATACACTTCGCCTTGTGGCATGGCGCATTGTCTTGCATAAATAGGAAGGTGTTTTCATCGGCAATCTGTATTGTATCCGATTCTGGTGGTTGTAAAATGTCATCGATAAGAGAGAACAATCCGTCGTATAAAATGTCTTCGTATTCGTTCGCTCCAATCCCCCCTTCCTCGCAAACAATCAGTGGACCCAACCTATCGCCAGTAAAACATGCCCAGACCATTACCTTAACTTGAGCATCTTTGAATGTTTTCTTTACATACTTCCGGTTAAGCCTTTCCCCTGGTGGGCGAATGACCCATTGCCGACGTGGATTAACCCCCACCCATATGCTGGATTCGTCCGACCAAATAACCTTTTTCCAGTCGTTGATTGTCCAATCTTTATATTTCATTGCCCAGGCTAGTCGCTTGCGAATATTCTCAGCCGATAGACCTGGTTTTTTTGCTGCAATGTAACTTCCCAAACCCGCTTCTGATCGCCGCCGCCGAAGAGTTGTTTGACAAATTCCGAGGGCCAGTTCATTGGTAATATCTCGAAGTGGGAGGTCATTGTTTTGATGTAGAGCGCGTAGAATGTATCTGTCTTCACGTTTGGATGTCTTTCGTAGGTAGTTTCGACGGGGATTGAGTCCTTGAAAGGTTTCGAAGAGGTACGTCGCGAGAATATTTTGAATCACACTTTGAGTGCATTTCATAAGGGTGGCAATTTTTCGCTGTGGGAAGGCGGCTTTGGCAAGTCCGAGTATTTTTCCAATGTCGACATCAGAGAGGTGCTTCCCTTTTTCTCGCGTGGGTGGAACATTTTCCATTGTGGAGCAATCCGCGGTTGAAGGTGCGGTTAGCAAAATCGCGAAAGGGATTGTTTTGATTTTGATCGGTTTCAGGTGGCGGATATTGTAGATCATTTTAATAGAGTTTTAGTGCATTCTGACAAGCGTCGATGGCGCTTTACGCAGTCATACGCGTCGTTGTGTAATTAAAATTTCATGGGTTAGGGAAGTGTCCGGAAACTTTCCGGCGCCCTTGTACTATATGGCGATCGCCTGCTTAGACGGAGAATTCCATTGGAATCCTAGTTTGCAAGCCTTGATCCTTCTGATCGGAGCTACAAGGCCGCAAGAGCCGCTCAGAAATGACGAACTGGAGACAATCGACAAAGAGGGAATAACACTCCAATCGCGCCGGATAAACTTTCCGCTACTCGCTATTAATTATTCTTTTCTACTTCAATAATATAATTAAACGTCGCGACATTCACATTGCAGTTGAGTTGACAGAATCGTAAAAGCACTGTCGTCCATCCTCAATCATGCATCAAGAGTTGCCTGTCTCAGGTGTCGAGCTCCTGTCAATCTTTACTGAGTTGCGCCACCACAAATTCATCCAAGACACCGTCGGGACTTCATCAAGCGTGACTAACAAGCTATATGGTCTTAATTATATGGTGTACACACTAATTCCTACCACTATTGGAGGTTGGTGTGGTACAGCACACTCCATATAGATACTGTTGAATCATTACCACCCCCATCACAATTTCAAAATCTCCTTGTGGCTCCAAGTTTCCACACACTTTGAGTTCTGTGCAGTCCCTGTTTGGGGTGTTGACGGTGCTGAGAACACTTGAAGTTGTTGATCCGTTTTGATAAATAAGATTGACGTTTGGAAAACCACACCCGCCGCCGAATGGGATCGATTTGTCTTTCAATACGAGATCAAGAGTGGGAAACTCGAGATTGGGACTGCCGTTGAAATGAGAGGTGAGGTTATTGATTGTGAATGTGTTATTCGCGGTGTTGTATGTGATGTTGTCGTAGGTAGGAGTAACGTTGCCCAGACTGAGATTGTAAAAGTAATAGATGTTATGGAACTGGTTGTTTTGCTCGAGTTGCATCGCATAATGACCCGAGGCGAGAAAAACGGTGGCTGTGCCGACATAGGGTAAACTTGCGCTCACATCCATCGACTGTATTCCCTGTAACAGTGCATATCCATCCCATCCGCTGCATGCATTGTTCCAGACAGAATTGGACCAGACGGCAGTTCCCAACCAATAAATCCATATTTGCCATGACCCGAGGAAGAAACAAGCTCCAATCCAGGGAAGTGCAACGAGACAGGCGATGCCAGCACCGACACTGTCTCCAAGCCCGTCAGCCACATTCTTGATTCCAGCTATGGCGAGATAAATGCCAGCAGGGACAGTGAAAGCCGCACCAAGCCAACAGATCATCCATTTGAAGATTGTGAATGCCGTCCCACCCCTGCCGCTCAAGTTCTTTGCGACCCTCGAATCGGGAAACACAACTGAATACATTTCGTAGTAATTGGAGAGGAGGAAGATGAGTTCGATCGTAAGAAACGCGAGTATGGAGTAAAACACTGCTCCACCGTTGCCGACCATGTTGGAATGGAGAGCTGGATGGGGGAAAAGACGAGTTTTCATTTTGGCAAGGGCGTTAAAGTCAGGAATTTCGAAAGTTTCCAAATTTCTTCTGGGAAGTTTGACCGGATTTTTGAGTTGTTCTATAGCTTCGTTATATCGCCCTTCTGTTCTTTCTCCGTCGCTGAAAGAATCGAGTTGAGCTGTAGTTTCGTGATCGACATCTGAATTCTTCATGTTCATTCCTTCACTGTAATCGGTCAGTACTTCGGGTGATTGCGTCCCAGGGAGAGTAGCCGTTGAGGTAGTTGGAGCGTAAGAAGTTTCTATCAATGGTATAATTTCGGCTCGTGTTTGCGCCCGTTGTTTTTGTGTTCTGATGAATCTTGAGATTGCGGTTCTGAAGCCGTGTTTGGACTGCTTTTCTTCATACATTGTTTGCCCGCAAATGGGGTCCTTGACAGAGAGCGAAGAGCGGCCGTGCATGTCGGCATGTCCATTCAAAATAGGAGTAGAATCTACGCCTTCTGAGGTGTCGATTTCCAAAACGTGCTGCATTCGATCATGAAGGGACTCTACAATCCCCCAGAGCTGTTCATCTGCAATGCATTAACTTTCAACAGATAAGAGTGAGGTGAACCATCCATATACGCAGGAAACCTCGTTCCAGGGTCTGAGCCCGTGAACTGAACAGCGAAATCATCCTCCGCAAATTGCAGGAGAAACCATTCGCATTCATTTCCTAGCTCCATGGCCACCCTCCTGTTCTCATTTGGAGGCGTCTATTACTTTGAGCGACCAAATTAATTGTGCAAGTACCTGACGTTCAGTTCCATCAGACCTTTTCGGGGTCTCTTCCACATTCTGAAGAAGATGAAGGTGTTTTGATTGGCTTTTGGATATGTGTTTGAAGTATCTAGAGTGTTAACTAATGCCAACCGTATAGAAACAGTCATACCTGAACATTGCAGAGACCCGAGAGAGCAAAACAGGTCGATCAAAAGGAAATCGATTCATTGGAAATGATTCCATTGTTTCGAAGAAAATGGAATGAAGGATCCTTTCGGGGTGTTCCTCATCTCTAGCAGCGTGAGGTGTTGCCGAACTTTCAAAGCCGAGAGACGCTGATACTCTTTCACATCCATGACCTAGATATACACTGCCATCAATGAGTGCAGGAAAACTAACGGCGGCCTCAATGATCGCCTCACAACCACTCTGCTCATGTTCCTGGTGGCATATTGCGTACTCAGTTGTCAACGTCTGCCCAGTGACGAGAAGAATCTTGTCAGGCCTTCCCGGACCAGACCAAGCCGCAGAAGCAGCCTCCCACGCTCGGCCCTCTATGGCCGAGAACCATTCCAAGAGCCTCCACCAATGTCGATCTGGGCATACACGATGCAGCAGAGGGTCATGACCCGGAATGAGCACAGACATGCTTGCAGTTTGGGTAGCTCGTTGCAATCGCAGAGTTCCACTGACGTCAACACTAAACATTATTGTTCTCCGTCATTTGAAAGGGACGTACCCTAGTTGGGTGACTGCACCGCTAATGTCGACACTATGTCCTGTCAGCGAGCGCTAAGCAATGAATGACTTACCCGGTTCCCCCGACTTTCCATTCCATTTTAACATTTCCACCTAAGGCAATTTTGAAGTGACCAATGCCCTCCTCCGTCACCGCTTCTCCTTCCAACACTGTCGGCCTCGGCCAATCCCATTCCGCTAAGCCCTATGTTCATTTAGCGAAACAACCTTCGTTGATGTGGAAGTAGGGTTGACTTGAGAATCGAAAGCATTACGGATCCATCTCCAGTTTCCATTGTGATCGATAAATCCAACATCTCCAACGCGACCCGAGTTCTCCCGAAAGAGTACAGGATATCGCAATGGAGTACCAAAGGCCGTTCCACCTAAGTTTTTTTCATAATTCTGCTGAATGGTAGACATTTTTCAGTGCTTTTCGAAAATACAATTGCGATTGATAGGGCGAAGCACTGTTCGAAGCTATTGGACAAAAAGGAATTGGGGCGGCGCCCCCACGAAAATTGGTCCTGAACCCGGACAAACAGACAGTCCACACCCGATTATGATCTCGACCACTACCAAGCGCCCCCAAAAAGTTAAAAAGTGCACACTCCTTCGCAATGCTTTTCGCATTAATCTTAATGAGTCTTTGCTCGCTCTATGCGGACTGCATCTGCATTTGAGATTGAGGCGGTGACTCCGGTCGACCTCTTAATATTACGAAATGCGACGTTTAACTATTTATGAGAATTGGGATTGAACCCCATGATTCATTCGAGGCTGCCGTACGGCATAGACATAGGCACACACTTTATTCTCGACGTAGGCGCTCGACCTGCCAATATTGAAATCCCGGCACTGAGAGGGAATTGGCGCCAATTCTCGAAAAGAATGATGGGCAGCCTATAGCGGCGAGCAGCAAGCAGCGAGCGAGAACCGGGTCTTCAGGCCGATTCGAAATCGCCCTCCAGATTCTTAAACCCTGACAAATACCCTAATCCTACCCCTAACTACAAAAAAAAAGATTGTAGGGGCCACAGGGGTCACTAAACCCATTTGAAATGATTCTATGTACATAATAACCTTTACTGAATTGTCACACGATGGTGACCTCCTCTTCTAATATTATAGACTGGCGTAAATTCATAATCAACCCCTCGGTATGAAATAATTCCTCTGACCTTGTCGATTCCAATTCTGTCTTCAGGTGTTTCTTCATAAAGTGTTACGGTTCCCGCCCCCTCCTGATCAACGTACGTCAAGATCTGTCGTCTTCGTACGACATCGGGCACAAGTTTACTCAACGTGATGAGAAGCTCCAACCATCCAACGATGACAATAAGATCGGTCTCGTTTGTACATTTATATGCGTGCTTGATGAGGACTGGCTGTACACCTTCGTGAATCATCTCCTGAATGTGTGCGAAAAATGGTGCCAGGTCTTCTGTTACGATCATTTCGCCCAAACTTAGAAGAATGTACTGCGCCATCTCCATCAGGACCCATGCCCGTGGTTGGAATGCTGGAAATCTGTATCCCATAGCACTTTCTCGAATCAGCTGAGGCATCCCTTGAAGCATCGTTTTGAAGTACATGGTTTCGCTCTCGCTGCGTTGACCTTGCGGTAAACATGTCCAGTCCAACCAAATATACGACCATTTCAAAGGCGATGGATCATTCTGAATATCTCGCAAATCTTTACCGTCTGGGTCAGGATGCTCGGTTGTACGCCAGAAGTGACTGACGAAGAAGCAGTCCTGCTTATTAACAAAACCATTGATCGCTGGAAGAAGGACGAAATCGTCTAAGCGCTCCGAATCCCACTTCGCAAAATGGGTTTGCCGGGTGAATGCCCGTCGACTTTGGAAAAACCAGAACTTGGCTTCTGTGAGGATTGCATCTAGCGACGTACTCTCTCGCAAGATCACGATATGCTTGGAGATGTCATTGTATCGTGATGGGCCAACGTAATTTAGCGAATACCACGCAGATATGCTGCGTTCCACAAGAGCCTTAAATTGGCGCTGGCTTTCGCTGATAGCGTCGTCAAGGTCATGAAACGATGCTCGATCTCGTGACAGTACATCAGTCTCAATATCAGCACCCAATATTTTACTACAACTCAAAACAGATTCCATTTCCCTAACCCGTTGCATATACCGGAAACGATCGGGGGTCTTTCCGGTGCACGAGAGAGCCAGTTTCGTCATCGAAATTCCCCTCGAGAGGTCTTCGATCAGTTTGATCCGCTCGAATCGCATCTGCAAGGCGACCCCCAAGTTGTTCAGTATTGCGCCACGAAGCGGATCCTCATTCGACATATATTTGACACATTCTTCCATTGCTGGTATTGCACGCTCAAGGTCAATTATGGATCCAGTCCGCTGAAACTCTGTGAGTAGATGAACCCCCAAGTTTCTAAGTACGCCCGCACATTGCTCACGGTCATCAGAGGCAAGGCTGAGGGCCAGTTCACCCGTGCAGATCGCCTGATCGAAGTCATCCCTCGATTTGCTCTTCTCGAATCGGCTGTAATACATTTCCCCCAAGTTACTGATTATGATAGAAAGGTTTTCGTCATCTGTGCATGATTCTACGGCCTCCTTTGTTGTTGCTATTGCTCGGTCCAAGTCGTCTATCGATTCGGTTTGTTCAAATCGTTCGTACAGCAGGTTTCCTAACCTGAAAACCGTTTCGAGGCGATGGCGACCCTCGTCCAGCCTGCCTGCCAGGGACTCGTCCAGTTTTGTGATCTCTCGACTAAGGTCGTCCGTTGATCTGGCCTGTGCAATTGCGTTCGCTGTAGGCGATGGACTCCCTTGCGCTTGTCTACTCTCAGAAAACTAACGGCGCAATGATATTACCCTTCACCATACCGGCGAGTGGAGATACGATTCTTTCGGAATAATGAACAGAGCAGAGAAGTCATGGTTGTCTTGCCTCGGGTCGAATTCTTTTGCACTTCTACGAAATGGAAAAGGGGCCGGCGCGGGGTTGGAAGGGTGGCTAGGGTCTCACTTAGAATGAGATTGACCAGGGATCAAGTGACTCCGAAGCGTTTACGTTTGGTCCGCAGACTTAGCTGCAAGTGGGAGGGGGAATAGTATACATGATGGGCGGAGTGTGAAAGGCGTGCCAAATGATCGACAGGACTGCGTGACTCCTTTTCCTTTTGTCAGAGTTGGACTCTGTCGATCAGCTGACAGAGATCACGAGAGGTGACGTGCTTATGGGTGATCTGCGCCAGCATTCCCACGGAACTACGGCCCCATGACCAAAACTGTTTTCCCATAAGCCCCACCGCCGAACCTAAAACGCAAAAGCGCAACACAATACCCACATGACCCATATTAACAAAGCCTCCTCACCAAATTAACAACCGGACGAAGTTCAATGACAACCCTTTGATTGGTTGCTGCAACAGGCTGATTGCATTATTAGAGAAGATAAGAATGGCGGGTAGAGGAAAGGTTACCCAAATCCAGACCAAACTTTTCAAGCCGGGTTCAATGAATTGCTTTTATTTCGATTGCGTTGAAGCTGAACCAGAATTTCATGGATTTTCTTAAATATGATCCGATCGCGAGGTCAAATGCCTCGTCACCGTTGATCCTCCGGAAAATGCATGAGGGATTGGCTGGAAAGCAGTTTCTGTTGGGACTGAATTTTCGCGGGGGCCAAACTCAACTCTTTCGGTTAAAATAAAGTTTGGATGGGACCATATTTTTTGCGGGTGTGCAATCTGAGTGTTTTGGTCATGTGGCTCCCTCCCCTGGAGTACAAACCTCCGCTCGCTTTGATAGGTGATATCGTGAATCTTCACCGGCTTTTCCGTGCCTTCCTTCTTTACTACCGACATGCATCCGCCGTCTCTCGCATCGGCATCTGTAGCGCATGTCGGACTATGCTCTAGCTTATCCGGATCCATCATCAGCTTTTTGAATAGCAGCAAAAATGTGGACACAACATTACGATTACTTGCTGTTGAAATCGATTCGCTTTCCAACGTTCTCGTCTCTCTCGCATCAACGTTAAGTGATCCTATCATAGTGATCCCGGCAATCCAAATATATACGAAATATGAATAGAACCACTGGCAAAATGTTAAACGGACGATGGATGACTGCAAGGCTACGTTGGAGAGTATGGAACATATCCTAGAAAGTGTACACAGAGGGCGACTCGGAGGAGGATTGTTACGTCGACCATGGATGCAGATCAAATTGGATATGAAATCAGCGGATATTGCTTTGCTAAAACAGCACTTATCGGCAGACTTCACAGCTGTCGCTGCAACTCATTTCGATGTATGCATTTGCTTTTCGCTCTGACGTTCTAGATCCTCGGGGTTAAAACTTGAAGGGAACCACGCAAATCTATCTAATAGACTCGACGCATTGAGCTCGGAAACGCACCAACTCATGCGATACATCCGAATGGCGAAATCAGGATCTAGCTCTCATAATAATGAAAGGGTGATGAGTAATCTGGAGGAATGCGTACGTTCAGCTGGCTTCATGGTGTCAGCGGCAACTATAATTGCAATCTCTCATTCTTCATATTCTGGGTCCCTGTTCGGCTCGGAGTTAGGGGAGGTATTGAGTGAGGAACAACGAGATTTGGTGGAGTAATGGATCCCCGAACCAAACGAGGAAAATGAAGATGCCTTCGGGAGCCAGCCTGATGGCGAGTGAGCTCGAACTGACATTCTTCTCGATAGGTTTGAGCCTACGGAGGACACTGAAACCTCCTTCTCGAATTTCAGCGGAGAGTCGACTCTGGTTCCACAGGATTCCGATATTGATCTCGAGCCCGAGTTTCTTCGGCATTGGGGAGAATCTGCCGCATTGAAATTCAAAAGCGGACAATACCATGAAGCTGAAAAGCTCTTGCGAATGGTATTGAGACGATCGCAAGCAAAGTACGGGTCACAGTTCAATGGAAGACACCAAACGAGGGAATTACTTGGATTGACTTGCATTGGATTGGGCAAGTGGGACGAGGTCGAGGAGCTTGCGCACTCCGACTTCAAGGGGAGCGACAAAATCATGGCAATAATCGTGAGTGCTTACTGCCGGCAGGGAAAGTGGGATAAGGCGGACAAAATTCTTGACGAGCAATTCGAGGGGAGAG
>Ga0335073_10017070_pt1 | contig 10157 bp, 18 predicted proteins | sample Lox_Sample_22_FD_207093 | JGI IMG/M metagenome (GOLD analysis project Ga0335073, IMG submission 207093) | Soil microbial communities from Loxahatchee National Wildlife Refuge, Florida, United States - Lox_Sample_2.2 | ecosystem: Environmental > Terrestrial > Soil > Wetlands | place: USA... | reverse complement strand
CGTCAGGTTCACGCGCACCAGATTCTTCTTCGCCGACTCGATCCCCTTGCGGATCGCCTGAGGAACTTCCCGCGCCTTGCCCGAGCCGTAACCGACTACGCCCGCACCCGGATCGCCCACCACGACCAGCGCCGCAAAGGACATATTCTTGCCACCCTTCACGACCTTGGTCACGCGGTTGATCGCCACCACCTGATCTTTCAGGTTGTACTGTCCCGCATCCAGCTTCTTTCTCAGTGTCGCCATTAGAACTCCAGTCCCGCTTCTCGTGCCGCATCCGCCAGCGCTTTGACGCGCCCGTGATACAGATAGCCGCCGCGATCGAACACCACTTTCGTGATGCCCTTCTCCTTCGCGCGCTCGGCAACCAGCTTCCCAATCTCTTTTGCCGCCGCCACATTGCCGCCGGTCTTCGCTTTGGCCGCTACGGTCGACGCTGAAACCAGCGTCACACCCTGCGCGTCATCGATGACCTGCGCATAAATGTGGTTCAGTGAGCGGTACACGCTCAGCCGCGGCCGGTCACCGGTTCCGGTGAGCCTGCGGCGAATGCGCGTATGCACGCGCTGGCGAATCTCGTTTCTCTTTCTCTGCGGAATCATCTTCTTTACCTTTCCTAAAAGCGAAGCTGCCCTGCAGCCTCGTTCGGTTTTGACTGCAGCTATTAGCTCTTAGCCTTCAGCTTTTAGCCTCAAACTCGCAGCCGCCGCAGCGAACAGCCAACGGCTGGCAGCTAACAGCTATTTGGCGCCCGTCTTGCCGACCTTCTTCTTCAGCCGCTCGTCGGAGTAGCGCACACCTTTGTTCTTGTACGGATCGGGTTTGCGCAGAGCCCGCATATCGGCCGCCACCTGTCCCACCTGCTGGCGATTGACTCCGCTCACCGTCACTTTGGTCTGCTTCGGATCGATGGTCGCTGTGATTCCCGTGGGCAGGGGAAACTCAATCGGATGTGAGTAGCCGAGCGTGAACACTACCGTGTTCTTGCCCTTCAGCTCTGCGCGGTAGCCGATGCCGACGATGTCGAGATCCTTCGACCAGCCCTTCGTCACGCCTTCGACCGCGTTGAAGACCAGAGCGCGAGCCAGGCCATGGATCGCCGCCTGCGAGTCGCTCTCGCGCACCGCGTGAAGATGGCCATCCTTGTTCTCGACCTTAATTCCGTCTGGAATCCACTGCACCATCTTGCCCTTCGGCCCTTCGACGGTGACCACGTTGCCCTGAAAGGAGTACTTGACGCCCTGCGGCAGGGTGATCGGTTTGTTTCCAATTCGCGACATCGTTCAATCCTTCGTGGCTTGCGAGTCCCGGCATTGCTTTGCCGTTCCACTGCAGCCTTAACAACAGCCTGTAGCCGGTAGCTAGCGACGGAAAGCCGACGCTACCAGACTTCGCACAAGAGTTCGCCGCCTACACCTTCCCTGCGCGCCTGGCGACCGGTCATCACGCCGCGCGGCGTGGTGAGAATGCTGATCCCGAGGCCGCCCTGCACCCGGCGAATCTCATCGCGGCCCACATACACGCGGCACCCCGGGCGCGACACGCGCTCCAGATCCCGAATAGCCGCTTCGTTGTTCGCGCCGTACTTCAGATACACGCGCAGCACCGCGCGCCCGTTCTCTTCGGTTGTCTTGAAGTTGGAGATATAGCCTTCTTCCTTGAGAATGCGGGCGATCTCCGCCTTCAGTTTCGAGGCTGGAACATCGAGCTTCTGGTGACGCGCGCGAATCGAATTGCGAATCCGCGTCAGAAAATCCGCTACCGGATCGGTCAAACTCATCGTTTCTCCTTCATTCCCCGTTCGCTCTGCTCTGCCTTGCACCGCCTGAGCCGAGAACCAGCGGAAATGTCTTTTGGCTTCGGACCCTGCAGGTCTTCCGCCGAATTGTTTTTGCGCGCAGAAGCGCGCGTCTGCCTGGACGGCCAGTCCTACCAGGAGGACTTGATCACGCCAGGAATCTCGCCCCTGAGCGCCAGCCCGCGGAAGCACAACCGGCATACACCGAACTTCCGCAGGAATGCCCGCGGGCGTCCGCACAGCTTGCAGCGGTTATGCTGCCGGCTCTTGAACTTCGGCTTGCGTGCGTCCTTCACTCTCTTTGCAGTTGTCGCCATTTCTCCTGTGTCCCTTCGATCCCTTATGCGCTCTGTTGCCGGAACGGCATCCCGAACTGCCGCAGCAGCGCGCGCGCGGAGTTATCGTCGCCGGCCGACGTCACAATCGTGATGTTCATGCCCTTGAGCTTTTCCACCTTCGCGTAATCGATCTCCGGGAAGATCAGCTGATCGCGAATGCCGAGCGTGTAGTTGCCGCGCCCGTCAAAACTTTTTGTCGACACGCCGCGAAAGTCGCGCACGCGCGGCAGCGCTACGGAAATGAGGCGGTCGAGGAACTCGTACATGGTGTCGCCGCGCAGCGTCACCATGGCGCCGATGGGCATATTCTCGCGGACCTTGAACGCCGCGATGGACTTCTTCGCGCGCGTGGTCACCGGCTTTTGACCGGCAATGGCGGCCAGATCTCCGGCCAGGGGATCGAGCATCTTGGAGTTCTGCGTCGCCTCGCCCAGCCCCATGTTCAGGACGATCTTTTCCAGGCGTGGAACCGCCATCGGGTTCTGCAGATTGAGTTCCTTCTGCAGAGCGCCCTTGATTTCCTTGTGGTACTTCTCTCTTAGTCTCGCTGCCATCTTCGTTTCTCTCTCAGCCTGCAGGCTGTAGCCCGTAGCACCTGTATTTCGCTACCGGCTTGTTTACTTCTTTTTGGCGCCGATGGTTCCGCCGCACTTCTTACAGATCCTGACCTTCACATCGCCTTCAAACTTGTGTCCCACGCGCGTGGGCTGGTTGCAGCTGGGGCAGACCAGCATCACGTTCGAACGATGAATCGACGCTTCCTGCTCGGCAATTCCGCCCTTGATGCGCCTCTGAGGATTCTCCTTCAAATGCTTCTTCACCACGTGCACGTGCTCCACGAGGAGCCGCCCGGAGTCGGGAAACACCCGCAGCACGCGGCCCTTCTTGTCGCGATCACTGCCTGAGATCACCTGCACCGTGTCGTTCCGCTGAATATCCAAACTCGCCATAACCCGTCCTCTGTAACCTGTGCCCTGTACTTTGAAGCTCGCTTCAAAGTACTTCCGGAGCGAGGCTCACAATCTTCAAAAACTTCTTCTCTCTCAGCTCGCGCGCGACCGGACCAAACACGCGCGTGCCCACCGGCTCACCCACATCGTTGATCAGCACGGCCGCATTGGTGTCGAAGCGGATATAGGTCCCGTCGCGGCGCCGTGTTTCCTTGCGGGTGCGAACGACGACAGCCTTCACCACCTTGCCCTTCTTCACCTGTCCGTCGGGCGAAGCTTCTTTCACAGCCGCGGTGATCACGTCGCCTAGGCCGGCATTCAGCCCGCTCGCACCACCCAGCGGCAGAATCATCTGCAGCTTGCGCGCGCCGGAGTTATCGGCGACCTCGAGCATCGTTCTCATCTGCACTGCCATGGCATTCTCTCCTTCTCGCCGTCGCGGTCGATGTTACGTTCGCCGCGATCTCGACTTACAACGCAGTTACTGCTGCTGCTCAGTGCCAATACCCGCTGCCGCCTCGGCTTCCTGCACCTGGGCCAACGCGGACCGGCGAATCACCTCTTCCAGATTCCACCGCTTCAGCTTGCTCAGCGGGCGCGTCTCGCGAATGCGCACCACGTCGCCCACGCGCGCGGTGTTCTGCTCGTCGTGCGCGTAAAACTTGCGGTTGGTCTTCACGATGCGCTTGTACTTGGGGTGGGCCTTGCGCATCTCCACCTCGACGACGATGGTCTTCTGCATTTTGGTGGAGACCACCTGCCCGACCTTCTCGTTGCGCCGGCTCTTCGATTCTGCCGCGGGCTGCGTCTGCGTTGTCTGTTCTGTTGCGCTCATCTCGTTAACCCTTCTTCACGCTGCTGGACCGCGCAGCCTTCTTCTTGTTCGCCGAAGGCTTCGCTGTCGTCTTCCGCGCCGCCGCCGAGCGTCCGCTCGCCTTGTGCGTGGTTTTCTTCGCGATCTTTTTCTTCGCCGGCTTCGCCGCCTTCTTCTTTCCGAGCCTGGCTGCCGCGCCCGCTTCGCCTTCACCAGCGGCATGTTCGTGGTGATGCTTCGGCGCCACCAGGGTATGAATGCCCAGCTCGCGTTCGCGCCCGATCGTGTGGATGCGCGCGATGTCCTTCTTGAGTTCGCGCAGTTTCTTCGCGCCCTCGGTCTGCCCGAGCTTCATCTGAAACCGCAGCCGGAACAGCGCTTCCGACGCCTTGCGCCCTTCGAGCGCGAGCTCCTCATCGCTCAGGTTCCGAATCTTCTCTACTTCCATCGTTGCTCTTCTCTCCGGCTGGACCCAGTACCAGGATCCCACCCGTATCTCTAAATCAGCTAACCGTTCCAGTCCTGCCAACCACCACTCCCACTAACATCTCCACCTACCTGGCCGCGGCCACCACTTTCACATCGTGCCGTTGTACGAATTTCGTTTTCAGCGGCAGCTTGTGTGCGGCCAGCCGCATCGCTTCCTGGGCCAGATCCGGCGTCACGCCTTCCATCTCGAACAGGATTCGCCCTGGGCGAACCACCGCCACCCAGTGATCGGGCGCGCCCTTGCCTTTGCCCATACGGGTTTCGGCGGGCTTCTTGGTCACCGGCTTGTCCGGAAACAGCCGCAGCCAGATTTTGCCGCCGCGCTTGATGAAGCGGGTCATGGCCACACGGCTGGCTTCGATCTGACGGTCGGTGATATAACCGCATTCCATCACCTTCAGACCGAAGTCGCCGAACGACAGCTCGCTCCCGCGCCACGCCTTTCCGCGCATGCGGCCGCGCTGCTGCTTGCGGTACTTCACTTTCTTTGGCATCAACATATGTAGTCCTCAGAACCAGTCCCCAGTTATTAGTTCTTAGTCGCCAGCAATTCGCACACTGGGGACTAACAACTGGCAACTAACAACTCTAAAACACGCTCGTTCCCACCGCGGTCTGCGGTTCGCGCCGCTTCTGCTGATAGATATCTCCGCGATAGATCCATGTCTTTACGCCGATCACGCCATAGGTCGTGCGGGCTTCGGCAAACCCGTAATCGATGTCGGCACGGAGCGTATGCAGCGGCAAACGGCCCTGCAGATACCACTCCGAGCGGGCGATTTCGTTCCCGTTCAGCCGGCCGCTCACGCGGACTTTAATTCCCTTGCAGCCGAAGCGCAGCGCCGAATCCACGGCCTTGCGCATCGCGCGGCGGAAGCCGACGCGCTTTTCCAGCTGCAGCGCGATGTTCTCGGCGACCAGCTGCGCGTCCAGCTCCGGCTTGTTCACCTCGAGAATGTCGATGAACACGTCGCGGTTGGTCCGCTTTTGCAGCTCGCCCTTCAGCTTCTCGATCTCGGCGCCCTTGCGGCCGATGACGATGCCCGGACGCGCGGTGCGGATCATGAGCCGCAGCTTGTTGCCCGGCCGCTCGACTTCGACGGAACTGACACCGGCAGCCTTCAGCTTGTCCTTCAGTTCACGCTTGAGGTGAACATCTTCGACCAGCAGCTTGTCGTAATCGCGGCTGACAAACCAGCGCGACCGCCAGGGCTTGTTGATTCCGATCCGGAATCCGTAAGGATGGACTTTCTGTCCCATAAAGTTTCTCGATTCCTCTCGCTACTTCTTCTTCGCGGGCTTCTTGGCCGCGGCTTTCTTTGCCGGCTTGTGGGCGGTCGCCTTTTTGGGCGCTGCTTTCTTCGCCGGCTTCTTCCCTGCTGTCTTCTTCGCAGCGGCCTTCACCGGCGCTGCCGATTCATCTTCCACCCGATGGACGAGACCCTCGGCGTGCCCGCGTTCCGCCAGCGCAATCTGGATGTGCGACAGCCGCCGCTGATACCGGTACGCGCGGCCCATCGGAGCCGGCCGGATCCGCTTCATGCGCGGACCATCGTTGGCAACCGCGGTCTTTACGTAGAGGCTGTCCACGTCGACATCGAGCCCCTGCTCCTGGCTCAGATGGTTGGCGTTCTGCAGCGCCGAGCGCAGAACCTTCTCCACCATCGGAGCGACCGCCTTCTTCGTGAACGCCACCGTATTCAGCGCCTCTTCAACGCCGCGGCCCTTGATCAGATCGAGCACCAGCCGCGCCTTCTGCGGCGATACCCTCTGAAACCGCGCCTCCGCCCGAAACTCTCTCGTCTGTGCTTCCATTCCTTGCTCCAAATCCTCTTTCCGCTCCCGGCTGCCAGCCCGGGCTCCTCTACCTCGGCTTCGCCGCGGTCTCGGTCGTTGCGGCCTTCACCGAGTGGCCCTTGAACTGGCGCGTGGCAGCAAACTCGCCCAGCTTGTGCCCCACCATATTTTCTGTCACATACACCGGCACAAATTTCTTGCCGTTGTGCACCGCGATCGTGTGCCCGATCATGTCCGGATGCACCGTCGAGCGCCGTGACCACGTGCGAACGACTTTCTTGTCGTTCGACCGGTTCATCACTTCGATCTTCACCATCAGGTGCGTATCCACGAACGCGCCTTTTTTTGTCGACCTTGCCATCTCGAATCCCTTCCTGCTTCTGCCTTCCTGCTCGCCTTACTTCTTACCCCTCGAAACAATGAATGCATCGGTCCGCTTGTTGTTTCTCGTCTTGTATCCACGCGTCGGCTGGCCCCACGGCGTTACCGGATGCCGGCCGCCCGATGTTTTGCCCTCACCACCGCCGTGCGGATGATCGACCGGATTCATCGTCACGCCCCGGTTGGTCGGCCGAATGCCCATCCAGCGCTTGCGACCCGCCTTGCCGATCGAAACGTTCTCGTGATCGGTGTTGCCGACCTGCCCGATGGTCGCCATGCAGTCCACCAGCACACGGCGGGTCTCGCCGGAAGGCAGCTTCAGCAGCGCATAATCACCTTCCTTGGCGACTAACTGCGCCTGCGCGCCGGCCGAACGAGCCATCTGCGCGCCTTTGCCCGGCCGCAGTTCGATGTTGTGCACTGTGGTGCCGGCGGGAATGTTCTTGAGCGGCAGCGCGTTGCCGACAAGGATGTCGGCGTCCGGCCCGCTCATGATTTTCTGGCCCACCTTGAGCCCGACCGGCTGCAGGATGTATCGCTTTTCGCCATCGGCGTAGCTGATCAGGGCAATACGCGAAGAGCGGTTTGGATCGTACTCGATGGTCGCGACGGTGCCCGGCACGCCATACTTCTCGCGCTTGAAGTCGATCAGGCGCAGCTTCTGCTTGTGGCCGCCGCCGTGGTGGCGAATCGTCAGGTCGCCCGAGTTGCGCCGCCCGCCGGTGCGCAGCTTGTTGGTCAGCAGCGGCTTGTACGGCTTGTCGGTCGTGATCTCATCCCGCACCAGCGTCGTCTGAAACCGCAGCGTCGGGGTGATCGGTCTGTATGTCTTAATCGGCATCTTCTTTTCTCGCCCACTGAGCTCTGTGCTCTGAGCCCTGTCCTATAGGTTATTCACGTAATCCGGCATCTTCTCGCCCGCCTTCAGCCGCACATAGGCCTTCTTCCAGTCAGGGCGATGGCCGGCAAACTTGCCGCGGCGGCGCTCCTTGCCTACCATGTTGGCGGTGCGCACCGAGCCTACCTTCACTTTGAAAAGCGCCTCGACCGCCTGCTTCACTTCGGTTTTGGTCGCATTGGACGCCACTTCGAACACCAGCGTGCCTTCGGTCTCTTTCACACCGAGAGCTTTCTCGGTGATCATGGGCCGCTTGATTACGGTATACGTCGACGGCATTACGCCACCGCCTTTCTGCCACGGGGCACCGACTTCTTCAGCGACTCCTGCAGCTTCTCAATCGCGGGCCGCGAGAAGATCACCCGCTCAAACTTCAGCAGGTCGTATGGATGCACTTCGTTGTTCAGCATCAGATCCACGCCGGCCAGGTTCCGCGCGCCCTTCTGCAGGTTTGGCCCGAGACTCGCCCCGCTTTCAACCAGCAGCGCCGTCCGCTTCGCTTCCAGCTTGTCCAGAGCGGCGCGGTAGAGCTTGGTCTTCGGCTCTTTGGCTTCGAGCGACTCGACGACGATGAGCTTGCCGTCGGCCAGCTTCACCGCCAGCGCCGAGCGGAGCGCACCGAGCAGCTTCTTCTTTGGGAAGGCATAGTCATGCGAGTGAGGCACTGGCCCATGCACCGTGCCGCCATGCCGCCACAGCGGCGACCGCACCGAGCCGATACGCGCCCGGCCCGTGCCCTTCTGCTTCCACAGCTTCTTGCCCGATCCGGAGACCAGCTTGCGGTTCTTCGTTGCAGCCGTGCCCTGGCGCTGGCTGGCGCGGTAGTGCTTTACCGCCTCCCACAGCAGCGCTTCGTTCACCTGCCCGAAGACCTCATCGGCCAGCTCCAGCGAGCCGACCTTCTTGCCTCCGAGATCCACTACGTCAATATTCGCCATCGTCTTGTTTCTTTCTGCTGCTCTGAATCGCCCAACCGCTTTGGCTAACCGCTTCTTAGCTAACCGGACTTTAGCTGACCGGTTCTTAGCTAACCGCTTCTTAGCTATTTCTTTTTCCCTGCCGCCTTCTTGGAAGCCTTCAGCGGATCGACCGTACCCGAACCGGCAAATCCACGGCGCTCACGCGGCGGAGCTTTGGCCCTGGTGATGAGCACGTAGCCGTCACGAGGCCCTGGCACTGCTCCTTCGACCATGATGAGGTTCTCGTCGAGGTCGATCCCGCGAATCCGCAGGTTGCGCACTGTCACCTTGTCCACGCCCATGTGCCCCGGCATTCTCTGGCCAGGAAATACGCGGGACGGAAATGACGACGCGCCAATGGAACCCTGCACCTGGAACATATGTCCGTGCGACTTGGGACCGCCGCCGAAGTGATGTCTCCGCACGACGCCCGCAAACCCGCGACCCTTGCTTGTTCCCGTGACATCGACGTACTTATCGTCGGAGAAGATGTCGACCAGCACGCGATCGCCGGCCTTCACGCCATTGGTCGCAGCCTCGCCTTCTGCTCCAGTTGCCTTCGCTGCTTCAATCGCGACTTCTTTCTGGAACTTCACCGGCGCCACGTTCTGTTTCGCGAAGTGGCCAGCCTGGGGCTTGGTCACCTTGTGCGCCTTCACGAACTCCACCAGGCCGATCTGCGCCGCGTCGTATCCATCTTTCGTTGCGGTCTTCAGCTGCGTCACCACGCAGGGCCCGGCCTGCAGGACGGTGATCGGGTGCACTTCGCCCTTTTCGTCGAACACCTGCGTCATCCCGATCTTCTTGCCCAAAATCCCGTTGACTGGCATCGTCTCTTCCTCTCCTCATCATGCGTTGCATCGAGCAGCGCACTGCCGGTTGTGTCCAGCCTGTAGCCCGTAGCTGGTGGCCTGTAGCGTTGATTCGTTTTCGCTACTGGCTACTCGCTACCAGCTACCAGCTATTTCTCGAAAGCCTTGATCTCCACATCCACACCGGCCGGCAGATCCAGCTTCATCAGCGCGTCCACGGTCTGCTGCGTCGGCTCGAGGATGTCGATCAGCCGCTTGTGCGTGCGAATCTCGAACGCCTCGCGCGACTTCTTGTCCACGTGCGGCGAACGCAGCACGCAGTACTTGTTCTTCACCGTCGGCAACGGAATCGGCCCCGCTACCGTCGCCCCGGTTCGCTTCGCCGTATCGACAATCTCACCCGTCGACGTGTCCAGCACCCGGTAGTCGTAAGCCTTCAGCCGGATTCGTATTCTCTGTCCAACCATTGTTTTGTTCTTTCTCCGGTTGGCGGATCATCTTCGATCCGCTTCCCTGATTTCGCGTACTGCTTTTGCCGGGGCTAAAGCCCCCCGATCTTTGTTTCGGCTGGTTCCCCGGGCTGAAGCCCGGGGCTTTTACCGTCTTCGCGGGGCTAAAGCCCCGCGAATTTTGCTGTTGGCCGCGCCCATCATTTCCATCCAGCCGTGCCGGCCATTCGCTAACCGTTTCTTAGCTGACCGGACTTTAGCTGACCGCTTTATCAGCTGACCGGCTCTTGGCTAAGCGATGATTTCCGAAATCGTGCCTGCGCCCACGGTCCTGCCGCCTTCGCGAATCGCGAAGCGCAGGCCCTTCTCCATGGCCACCGGCGTGATCAGTTCCACTTCGAGCTCCACGTTGTCGCCCGGCATCACCATCTCCGTTCCGGCCGGCAGCGTCGCCACGCCCGTCACATCCGTC
>Ga0335073_10017068_pt1 | contig 10157 bp, 7 predicted proteins | sample Lox_Sample_22_FD_207093 | JGI IMG/M metagenome (GOLD analysis project Ga0335073, IMG submission 207093) | Soil microbial communities from Loxahatchee National Wildlife Refuge, Florida, United States - Lox_Sample_2.2 | ecosystem: Environmental > Terrestrial > Soil > Wetlands | place: USA: Florida... | reverse complement strand
GACGGAAGCGGGAACCGGCACGGGAACGGTGGTCAGCAGTCCTTCGGGAATCACATGTCCTTCGGCTTGCTCAGCAAATTTCGCGAGCGCCACCGAGGTGGTGCTGACGGCCACGGCTGGATCGGGCTCGACGTTTGCGGGTTGGAGCGGGCAATCCGGCTGCGGCGGCACGGGAACGTGCACGATCGACATGACGGCGGCAGAGTCCGTGACCGCCACGTTCAACAAATCGCAAGATACGGTGACCGTGTCGGAAAGCGGAACGGGAACCGGCACGGTGGTGAGCAGTCCTTCCGGTATTAACTGTCCATCCACATGCTCTGCAACGTTTGCGAACGGAACGAAACTAACTTTGACGCCGACGCCTGGCTCCGGCAGCACGTTTGCCGGTTGGCAAGACGCCACGTGTTCGGAGGCGGGTACGGCGGCCTGTACCTTCACTGTTTCGGCGGCGACCACGGATGTGGAACCGATATTCAACAAGTCGGGCAACACATTGACCGTGACCGAAGCGGGATCGGGGACGGGAAGCGTAGTGAGCAGCCCGGCGGGAATAAACTGTCCTTCCGCATGCAGCGCGAATTATGCGAGCGGGACGCAGGTGACTCTGACGGCGACGGCGGGATCGGGCTCGACGTTTGCGGGCTGGAGCGGACAATCAGGCTGCGGCGGGACGGGAACGTGCACGATCAATATGAGCTCGGCGCAATCGGTGACGGCGACGTTTAACAAAGTGCAGTTCGCGTTGACGGTGACGCTGGCGGGCACGGGCAACGGAACGGTAGTGAGCACGCCGCAGGGAATCAATTGCGGAAGCGGGTGCACGGCGGACTTTAACTCCGGCTCGCAGGTGACGCTCACCGCGACGCCGGCCTCCGGCTCGTCGTTTGAGGGCTGGAGCGGAGCGGGATGCGCCGGAACGGGAACATGCGTCGTGACGATGAGCGCGGCCGAGAGCGTGACGGCCACGTTCAACACCGGCGCGAACTTCACGTTTGCTCCGACAGCGGGCACCACGACAACGGTGACGACGAATCCGGGCGGCAACATTGTGGTCGGGCTCACGATTTCTGGGCCGGTGAAGGAGACGATCAACCTCGGCTGCACTTCGAACGCGCCGCAATACCTCAACTGCGCGATCACACCGGCGGTGGTGAACCTCACCGGCAATGGAACCACGCAGGTAGCGATCGTGTTGCAGTCGTACTGCCAGGGAGCCACGCCTGGCATTCCCGGTGATAGCCCGTCGCGGGGGATTCCGCCCGCGGGAATCCTGGGGCTGCTTGGCCTGGCGACTCTGCTTATCGGCGCGATGTGGAGCCGTGGCGACCGTCGCCGTCTGGCGCTGACGATGGCGGCGATGCTCGTGATGGCGGTGACCGGTGCGGCGTGCGGCAACCTGCCGCAAGGGCCGAATGGGGCGACGCCGGCCGGCGATTACGTCCTGACGGTGACGGCTTCCGCTACCGGCCAACCGACACAGGCGGTGCAAATCAACGTGCACGTGAACTAAAGTCGGCGCGACAGCCGGCTTTTGCGGGCAGTTCGGATGGAGGTTGTGATGGATGTGTTGACCGGGGTGTAGTCGCTGGAGTGCCGCGTGGGAGATACTCGATTGGGGCGTTCGGGTATCTTCTACGCGGCAGGGTTTGAATCATCAAACCCTGAGACCCTTACGCGGTTGTGATGTCGAAGAGATGCGCGGTATACGCCTCGCGCCGCACGAATAATCCCACGTTCGCGAGTTCCTCGCCGCTGCGCGGATATTTCACGCCGTTCAGCTCATCATTGAAAATGTAGTTCTTCGCGGCGTCCACGCGGCCGCCGAGCTTGACGCGGCCCTGGGACGCGTTGCCGGCGAGGTTTACGGCGATGAGCTTCCAGGACTTCGCTGAGCGCCATTCGTAGACGAGCAGATTCCACGCAGTCGAGTCGCCTTCGTTTACCGTCTCCACCATGCGCCATTCGCCTCCGTGGAAGGCGGGGTCTTTCGTGATCCGCAGGAGCCCCTCGAAGAACGCCACGCTCTCCGGATCGGCCGTCTCGTCAGCAGGCACGCGCAACGTGATGGGCAAGTGATTCCGGCGGCCCTCAATTTCGCCTTGATGATAGAAGCGCATGCCGGGGAGCGTGCCCATGAGCGTGCCGACGGCCTGAAGGCGGTCGTCGCCGAATACCGAATAGCGGCGCGGCTCGTCATGATTTTCAAGAAAGCGCGCCTCACGGCTCTGTTGCGCCATGTCGCCCGCGAGCCGCGCGCGGATGGCGTCGATTCGCCCGTCGCGAACCGAGTCGTAAAGCTCCTTGTCGTAGGCGTAGGAGAAGCCGAGCTCGATCAGGCGCGGCTCCGTGCCCCAATACGCTTCGGCGAGGAGTGTCAGGTTCGGAACGGCTGCGCGCGCGTCGGCCCAAAATTCGGTCGGCGGCGCCTGCGCGCCCTGCAGGCGCGAGCCCCAAATCCAGGAGAAGATGGAGTTCAGGTGCAGCATGGCCATGTCGCAGCGGACGCCGTCGCAATGTTGCGCGATGTTGCGCAAATCGGCGAGTTGCGCGGCGCGCATACCTGGGTCGAAGTGATTCAACTGCGCGACATCTTTCCACGGCGGAAAGTATGGATCGCGGGCGAGCGCCAGAAAGCGCGTGCCGCATTTTGCCTCGGCGCGGTAGAAGAGCTGCGGCTCCTTTTGGAAATCTTCGGCCGTGGCCTGAACGTAGAACTCCGGATGATCGCAGATCCAGGGATGGTCTAGCGCCGTGTGATTGCCGACGAAATCGAGGAAGAGAGCGATGTTTCGCGCGTGCAGCTTCTCGCGTACGCGATCGAGCGATTCCCAGGCGCCAACGCGCGGATCGGGATTGTAGTTGGCGACGGCGTAGGGGGAGCCGATCACGTCGTTGGGCTTCCAGCCGGGCAACGCACGGTCGTACTGCGGAAAATTTGCGGGATCGGCGAGGGCGATCTGCCGGGAAATCGGGCTGCGCTGCCACACGCCCATCAGCCAGACGATGTCGAATCCGCGATCGGCGATTGCGTCCCATTCCGAGTCCGGCACTTCGTGCAGATGGACGGCGCGGCCGAGCTTTTTCGATAGCTGCTCGAGCCACGACCACGTATTGATCTCGTAAAGGTGAGGGTGCGGGCGAAGCGTGAACGCGGAAGTCGATTTCGCGGCGCCGGGCATCTGGAGACCGAGGGTATGCCTCCGGTTTGGGCGCTGTCAACGCCGCAGGCGTTCGCGAATGCGGGCACGCCACCCCCCCCGGATCCGGCCCCCGGCGCTCCCAGGATTCGGATGCTGGACAAACGGGCTATTTGGTGGCACAGTGTGCCCGGGGGCAGTAAAGCATCTACGTTCGAGTTGGGCTGAGGAGGAATACAGGTTATGGCAAAGCGTTTTTTGATGTGCACGGTAGCGCTGCTCTTCGTGGCGGGCCTTACATTGGCGGGCCAGGACACGATGAAGTGGACAGGCGTGATCACCAACGACATGTGCGGCGCGAAGGACGCCAGCGCTGCGAAAGCTGAATGCACGAAGGATTGCGTCAGCAAGCACGGCGCGAAGCTCGCTCTTTACGATGCGGCAACCAAGAAGGTCTACGTCCTCGAGCCGCAGGACAAGGCCACCGGCCACGAGGGCCACACCGTAACGGTGGAAGGCAAACTCGACGGCGATACGATCCACGTCACGTCGCTTATGATGGCGGCAAAGTAACTTTCGACAGCTCCGGCAGCCCAGAGCCGGAACCCATCTCCGCATCGCTTTGACTGTTCCCAAAGGGCGAGGCCATTGGCCTCGCCCTTTTTTTGCGCGTCCGCTTTGTGGACGTTTGGTATACTGCGCCGCCCGAGGGAGTCCGGATCCGTGAGAAAAACGACGGCCGTGCGCGTATGCACCATTTCCTTTGCAATTTTGGCGGGAACGACCTTCTCACCGCGCGCGGCCGCGCAAAACCCGCCGCCAGCGGCCCAGGCCGCGGCCAAGCGCAGCCTCGCCCTCGACGACGAGTTTTCGATAAAGCGGGTCACCGATCCGCAGATCAGCCCGGAAGGGAAGTGGGTGGCGTACGTCGTCCACACAACGAACCTGAAGGAAGATAAAGAGCGAAGCCGGATTTGGATGGTTCCCGCGGCCGGAGGCGCCGCGCTTCCGTTGACTTCCGAAAGTGTCTCGTCGTCGCATCCGCGCTGGAGTCCTGACGGGAAGTACCTTGCATTCCTTTCCGCGCGCGCGAAAGGCGGCGATGACGACGATTCCGATGCGTCGAAGACGCAAGTCTGGATCCTGAATCGCGCGGGCGGCGAAGCGCAGCAGCTGACGGACACGATTCAAGACACGGACAGCTTCGAGTGGTCGCCCATGAGCGACCGGCTCGTCGTGGTGCTGCAAGACCCAACGCCTGAAGAGCTGGCCGCGGCAAAGGACAAGGACGGCGGCAAATCGAAGCCGAAGCCGCACCCGTGGGTGATCGATCGACTGCAATTCAAAGAAGACGAAATCGGATATCTCGATCGGCGGCGCAAGCATTTGTACGTGTTTGATCTTGCCGCCCGCAAGATGGCGCAAGTCACGTCCGGTGATTACGACGACGCGGACCCGGCATGGTCTCCCGACGGACACTCACTCGCGTTCGCCAGCAATCGCACGCCGGAGCCGGATAGCAATTTCAACTCGACCATCTGGATTGTCTCCGCGGGCAACTCGGATCAAGGCAAGATGCTCACGCACCTGACCACGGGCGAGACGACCGATGGCTCGCCGACATGGTCTCCCGACGGAAAGTGGATTGCCTACACATCGCAGCTCGATCTGAAGCTTTTCCAGTACGCCACATTTCATCTCGCGATCGTGCCGGCTGAAGGCGGCGAGCCGAGATTTTTGACGCGCGAGCTCGATCGCAACGTCTCCGCGCCGCGTTTTGCGCCAGACGGCCATTCGATCTATTTCATCGCCGATGACGACGGAACCCAGAAACTCATGGCGATGCCGGCCACAGGCGGCGCCATCGCGCGCCCCATCGGCGAGCGCCAGATAGTGAATGCGTATTCCATCAGCCACGACGGCACGTTGGCGGCGCAAATCGGGTATACGTCGCGCCCCGACGAAGTCTACGTGCTGCCGCCGAACGGCAGCCTGAGGCGCGTGACCGCGGAAAATGATGCGTTCCTCGCGCAGCTGAATCTCGGCGCGGTGGACTACGTGAAGTTCCCGAGCAAAGACGGCACCACGGCCGCGGGCTTCATCTACAAGCCGCCCGATTTCCAGGCCGGCAAGCGCTATCCCACGATTCTGATTCCGCATGGCGGGCCCGTGTGGGCGTGGTATTCGGAATTCGATTTCTTTCCGCAATTCCTTGCGGCGAATGGCTACGTGGTTTTGACGCCCAATCCACGCGGCTCATCCGGCTATGGCGAGCCCTACTGCAAGGCGATTTTTGCGGACTGGGGCAACAAGGATTATCAGGACGACATGGCGGAGGTGGATTACGCGGTCGCACAGGGAATTTCGGATCCTGAAAAGCTCGGCGTGATGGGTCATTCCTACGGCGCCATCTCGACGAATTTCATCATCGCGCAAACAACGCGTTTCAAGGCAGCCATCTCGAATGCTGGCGAGTTTCTCTACACAACGAACTACGGCCACGATCTCTACCAGCGCGAGTGGCGGATGGAGCTCGGCCTGCCGTGGGAACATCGCGCTTTGTGGGAAAAGCTTTCGCCGTTCGATTCGGTGACGAAAATCAAGACGCCCACGCTGCTCGAGGGCGGCGACGTGGATTGGAACGTTCCGATCATCAACGGCGAGCAGATGTATCAATCATTGAAGGTGCTCGGCATCCCGACGATGCTCGTCGTCTATCCGGGCGAGTATCACGAGTTCAAGCGGCCTTCGTTCATTGAGGATATTCACCGCCGAGATCTCTACTGGCTGAATCACTACGTGAAGGGAAAAGGCCCCGCCGTGCCGCCCGCGCAGGAACCGGCGGATTGATCGCGGCTGGGCGCTTGAGTCCAGTGTCGCAGAGCAGTTTCGCGCGTCCCTGCATTCGATGTCGCGCAATTGAAATTGCTCCCTCCGGTGCAATTTGGTAGCGTTGGACTCGATGTCGTCGCCCGCCACACTGCAACTTGCGCTCTTTTCCGCTGCGGTGCTCGGATTCCGCCACGGCTTCGACTACGACCACATCGCCGCGATTTCCGACATTACGAGCGTGGAGCCCTCGCGCGGCCGAGCGATGCGCATGGGTCTTATTTACGTCCTCGGACATGCCGCTACGGTGGCCGCGCTCGGGGCGATCGTGATTTTCTTCCAGCGTTCGCTGCCCGCGCGCATTGACGGGTGGTCGGAGCGAGCCGTCGGGCTGACGCTGGTGATCCTGGGGATCTACGTGCTCGGGACGCTGTTTCGCGAGAAGTCTTCGTTCAAACCGCGCTCACGCGCTTCGCTGCTGATCGGAGCATTCCGCTGGGCCGCGCGCAAGACGCGCGCTATTTTCAATCCAGGCGCGCCCGACCGCCCCATGAAGGAATCCGAAAATTACAGCAAGAGAGCCGTCTTCGGCATCGGCGTGATTCACGGTCTGGGCGCGGAGACCCCGAGCCAGTTGATGCTTTTTTTTCTGGCGGCGAATCTCGGCGGCTTGGCGCGCGGCTTTCTGGGCCTCGGAGTGTTCCTCGCCGGATTGCTGCTGATGAACACGATCATGACAGCGTCGGCCGTCGGAATCTTCGGCGCCGGGGCTGCGAAGCCCAAACTCATGCGATTCATGGTAGGCCTCACCGCCGCCTACAGCCTGGTCGTCGGCACGATCTTCCTCTTCGGGTCCGCGTCGCTGCTTCCGCCTCTCGGGGGCTGATTCGACAGCGAGCCGAATCTCGACCTTCGTCACCTCAGCTTCGCGCACGATTCATACCGCTGCGCCATCTGGACGGCAATGGCTCGCGTTATTTTGCCGCGTTGTCGATAAACGTCGCGATATTCGATTTGAGCTTCGCGAGCGAATCTTCGTGCAAGTAAATCATGTGGCCGGACTCGTAGTACTCGAGGTGAATGTGGCTTCGGAGGTCGCGCGGAACGCCGAGGTGATCCATGCTGTATTCGGTGGCGAAAAACGGCGTCGCTTCGTCGAACAATCCGTTCTCGACCTGCACCTGGAGGTGCGAATTCGTGAGCAGCGCGTTCGCGAGATCGCCCTCTACGTTGGCGATCGATCCGCCGAAGCCGCGACCGCCGTGGTTCCAATCCCAGTTCTGGCCCGGTTCGGAGCTGAGCGTTTTGTACGTGCGCTCGGGGCTGTACTTCAATTCCTCGCGGCAATATGTGTTGAAGGCGGCCGTAAACGGGCCGCTGACGGCCGTGTACGATGGATCGTATTCCGAATTCTCCGTCAGCAAGTCGAACGTCGGCCCGCTGTAGCGCGCATCGTAGCGGCCGATTGTCAGCCCCTTGCTGCGCTGGAGCTCCGCATTGAATTGCTGCAGAGTGACGCGGATGTCGGCCTTGATCAGGAAGTCCTCGCTCAAGCCGGTGAAGTGCGCGAGCTTCTTGGCAACTTCCGCCTTTTCCGAATCGCTGAGCGACGATCCCTTCATCAGCGCCTGCGCGTATTCGGTCGCGGCGAAGTGGCGGGCATCGTCGAGAAATGCGTTCATGTCCGCCGGGCGATCGGGCAGTGCCTTGTAGTACCAAGCCGCAGCCGCGTAGGTAGGCAGGTAAAAAATGTACGTCATGTCGCTGCCCGTGCGGAACGAGAGCGTGCTCAAATCGAGCACAGTTGAAATCAGCACGATCCCGTTGATGTACATTCCGTCGTGCGCCTGCAGGTAATTTCCGAGTGCCACCGAGCGGAAAGTGCCATAGCTTTCGCCGATCAGGAATTTCGGGGAATTCCAGCGATTGTTGCGGCTCACGTATGTGGAAATGAATTGTGCGAGCGAGCTGACGTCCGGGTCCACGCCCCAGAAATCCTTATCTTGGGCTTTGCCGAGTGCGTGGCTGAAACCCGTGCCGACGGGGTCGATAAATACAAGGTCCGCCTTGTCGAGCAGGCAGTCCGCGTTGTCGACGAGCCGGTAAGGCGGCGGAGGCGTGGGCGAAGCGTCGGAGGTGATGACGCGCCGGGGGCCGAAGGCGCCCATGTGCAGCCAAATCGAAGCCGATCCGGGGCCGCCATTGTAAACGAAGGCGATCGGACGCGCGCTCATGTCTTTCGCGTCGCTTCGCGTGTAAGCGATCGAGAAAATGCTGGCGGTCGGCTCGCCCTTGTCGTCTTTCAAGAATGTAGTAGAGGCGGTCGCCTTATAGGCGATGGTTTGCGCGCCGATTTTGATCGAGTGGTCGGTGACGGACGATTCCTCTTTCGGCTCCGTACCCTGCGCGGCTTTCGCTTCGGCAGGGCTAGCCTCGGCGGGCTTCGCGTTCTTTGAGGCTTCTTGTCCAGCCAGTGGCGCGGCTTGCGCGAACAAGAGTACGGCTGCAAAGGCCAGGGCGGCGCCGGCGGTCCAAGTTGACGTCGAATTCTTCTTCATAGCTCTCCCTCGAATCGATGTACCTCTTTCGCCCCCGAAGAAGCCGCAGAATTTTACGCAGCAACCGCCGCGAAAGTCAAAGCGCGACTTTCCATTGTGTGGCGGCGGGATTCGAGTGCCATCATGGTCGGAAAAGGGCATTCGCCTCACCCGGGCAGATTTCTAGTGACAAATCGCCGCGAATTTTCGATAGTGAGCGGCTGGAAATTCCGGAACGGGGAATCGTCGGACGATGAAACTGATTCGCTGTGGCGCCGTGGGAGAAGAAAAGCCTGCCCTATTGCTCGACGACGGAAGCCGCGTCGATGCGTCGGGCTTCGGCTCGGATTATGATGAGGAGTTCTTCGCGAGCGGCGGAGTGGCAAAACTTCGGGAGTGGTCGGCGAAGAACGCCGCGACGGCGCCTCGAATCGCAGGCACCGCGCGGCTCGGGCCGCCCGTTTGCCGGCCGAGCAAACTCGTCTGCATCGGGCTGAACTTCCGCGATCACGCCACGGAAAGCAAAATGGAGCTGCCGAAGGAGCCGGTGATTTTTTTCAAGGCGACAACTTCGCTCGTCGGGCCAAACGACCCCGTGATGATCCCGAAGAATGCGGAGAAACTCGACTGGGAAGTGGAGCTGGCCGTCGTCATCGCAAAGAAGGCGTCGTACATCTCCGTGCAGGACGCGCTCGAATACGTTGCGGGATTCGCGCTGCATAACGATTATTCCGAACGGGCCTTTCAGCTCGAACGAGCGGGGCAGTGGGTGAAAGGAAAGAGCGCGGACACCTTTGCGCCGCTCGGCCCGTATCTCGCAATCCGCGAGGAGATCGGCGATTTCCGAAATCTTGGCATGTGGCTGAAGGTGAACGGCGAATATCGCCAGCGCAGCTCGACGGCCAACATGATTTTCGACGTGCCGACCCTGGTTTCCTATGTGAGCGAGTTCATGACGCTTCTTCCGGGCGACGTAATCAGCACCGGCACTCCGGCCGGCGTTGGCCTCGGAATGAAGCCGCCGCAATATCTGCGCGAGGGCGACGTGGTGACGCTCGGGATCGAAGGGCTCGGCGAGTCGCAGCAAAAAGTGATACGGTACGCAGCGCGGTGAGATCTTCAGGCGGCCATGCAGCTAGAGTCGCGATCGATGCGCATTGACGCTCACCAACATTTCTGGATTTACGAGCCGCGCGAATACGATTGGATCGATGACCGTCTCGCATCGCTGCGGCGAGATTTCCTCCCGGCAGACCTGAAGCCGGAGTTGGCGCGATTCGGTTTCGAGGGCTCCATCGCCGTGCAGGCGCGGCAATCGCTCGAGGATACGCGCTGGCTGCTGGAATTGGCCGATCGGGCGCCGTTCATTGTGGGCGTGGTTGGCTGGGTGGACCTGTGTTCGACGCACGTGCGGCGCGATCTGGAGCGTTTCGCCAAGCACCCCAAGTTCCGCGGCGTCAGGCACGTGGTGCAAAGCGAACCGGACGACCGGTTTCTTCTTCGGCCTGACTTCCAGCGCGGCGTGAGCGCGCTCGCGGAATTCGAGCTTACGTACGATATATTGGTTTATCCGCGGCATCTTCCGGCGGCGATCGAGTTTGTCAGGCAGTATCCGCCGCAGCGCTTCGTGCTCGATCATTTGGCGAAGCCT
>Ga0335073_10017067_pt1 | contig 10158 bp, 7 predicted proteins | sample Lox_Sample_22_FD_207093 | JGI IMG/M metagenome (GOLD analysis project Ga0335073, IMG submission 207093) | Soil microbial communities from Loxahatchee National Wildlife Refuge, Florida, United States - Lox_Sample_2.2 | ecosystem: Environmental > Terrestrial > Soil > Wetlands | place: USA: Florida... | reverse complement strand
GTCGACGGCGATGACACGGGGCCGTTCCTTGACCGAGCGGGCCCGGATGAACTTGCGGACCCCCTCGGCGGAGTCGGTGGTGGTCAGGATCGTCGACGGGGCGCAGTCGTCGAGCACCGCGTGCAACCGGCCGACGTGACCCGGCTCGGCGGGGTCGAACAGCGGCACCGCGATCCGTCCGGAGTACAGCGCGCCGAAGAAGGAAACGAGGTAGTCCAGGTTCTGGGGGCACAGGATGGCGATGCGGTCACCCGGCTGGGTAACCTGCTGCAGACGCGCTCCCACGGCACGGTTGCGGGCGCTGAAGTCCGACCATGAAATGTCGCGCTCGACACCGTCCCGTTCGGTGGAGTAGTCCAGGAACCGGTAGGCCAGCCTGGCGCCGCGAACCTTGGCCCACCGTTCGACATGCCTGACCATGTTGGTGTTATCCGGAAACCGGATCTTCCCATTCACGATGAACGGGTTGTGGTACGCCATGCCGCCGTCTCCTGTCAGATACTCGCTGTGGTCGGCTGCGCCGACCGGTCTCGCTTGTGTGGTCGGCTTCGCCGACGTTTTACCTCCGCGCGGGCCGACCCACGCACCGCGCATGCTTGCGCCGTTGCGGGTTGGTGCCAACTTGGACCCGATCGGGCCAACCAATGCTCTAATGCTCTTAATTTTTTCTTAATGTTAAGGGGCGGCGCGCGGCAGACCAAATCACAAGGTACCGCTGATCGAGCCCGCTATCGGCGCACCAAGCCTTATGTCATCCGTGTTTAGGATGCGGCGCGTTCTCAATGACGCCGTGCGCCCAGTTCAACGTCCAATCGGTCGCCGGCGCGCCGTCCAGGTTCCAGAACTGCGTTGTGGCATACATCGCGTGGATCGGCTGGGCGCCGTTGCCGGCGAGGGTATTCAGCGTGTTCGGCAGGTTGGCGATATTGAACGCCTCTTTCGGGGCGGCGCAGATGAGGTCGCCCGGGGCGCAGATCTCGAAGGTCTTGTCGTTGAGCGTGCCGAACACGTCGTCTCGCGCGCCGGTCATGGTCAGACCCAGCCCGGACAGCATCGGTATCTCGTGCAGCGTGACCTCGGCACCCTCGCCGGGCGGGTTGGGTCCGATGTCCTTGCCCACATCCACCTGGCGACGGCCGTCGGCGATCAAGGTCACGCCGAGGACCAGGTCGTCGTCGACGGGACCCCGGCCGTTGCCGACCATGCTGGCGATGTCGCCCGCGATCACCGCGCCCTGCGAAAAGCCCAGCAGTACGTAGCTGGTCAGCGGGCATTTGTTGGTCATATCGGTCATCGCCTTGAGCGTGGCCTGCATGCCTTGTTCACGGCTCTCGTTGTAGGACATCTGAGTGTCGCCGCTGAGCGGGTTGTGGAACTGCGCCGTGTAGGGAACGGTGAACGTCTGCACGCGCGACGGGCCGAACTGCTGGCCCAGGGTGTTCACCACGTTGTGCAGCAACGCGTTCGGGAATTGCATCGGTGCAAGCGCAGGATCCTGCAGCGACGACTCCCAGGTGCCGGGAACGTTGATCAACTGCACGTCCGGGCAGGACTGGTCTTGATACGCCGGTCGCGGCTTGTGCGGGTGCGGGCTGGCGGTGGCGGACGGGGGCAGCGCGCCGGGCGGCGCCGCGGGAGGCGTGGACCCCATGGTGGGGGTGCGCAGCATGATCACCACGGCCACGATGACCACGATGACCACCAGCGCCATCGAACAGGCAGCAGCCCAGGCGAGGACTCGGTGGCGTTTACGCCGCGCGTTCTTGGCCGTTTTGGCCATGGCGGTCTCCTGCTGGCAAGTGTCCGTAGGTCGCAGCGACACGGCCGTCCCGACCCCTGCTGCACTGCCTTACACGGTACCGGCTCGCCGCAGCCGGCCATCCGGGCCGCTGAGCGGCGCTCGGCCGTTTCGAGACTCGCCTGGCTACCGAATGGCGCCGACGATGTCACCCGACATCGCGCCCAATTCCGCGCTCCACGATCCCCAGCCGTGGTCGCCGCCGCCCGGGAAGTCGAAGTGGCCGTTGTGCCCGCCGACGGTCCGATACTGCTGGTAGAACGACAGGCTGCTGCCCAGCGCCTGGTCGGCCGCGTCGATCATGGCGACTGGGTCACCATTGGTGACCTTCGGTGCGAAGACCCACACCCGGCTGTTGTTCTGCGCGAGCAACGATGCGTGCACCCAGGGGTCGTGCCACTTCCAGCGGCCCAGCTGTGGCGCACCCCACATGCCGTTGCCGTCGACGCCGCCGTACCGCTGCAGGCCGGCGAGGATCGCGCCGTTCATCGTGGTTTCCGACGGGTACAGGAAGCCCGACATCGAGCCGGCGAAGCCGAACCGGTCGGGGTGGAAGGCGGCCAGCGCCATCGCGCCGTAGCCGCCCTGGGAGGCGCCGACGACGGCGTGGCCACCGGGCGCGAGGCCCTTGTTCGCGGCCAGCCAGTTGGGCAGCTCCTGGGACAGGAACGTGTCCCACTGCTTGCTGCCGTCCTGTTCCCAGTTGGTGTACATGCTGAACGCGCCACCGGCGGGCGCGACTACCGAGATGCCCTTGCCGCCCAGCGTGTTCATCGCGTTGCCCGCGGTGACCCAGTTGCTGACATCGGGGCCGCCGTTGAACGGGTCGAGCAGGTAGACCGCGTGCGGGCCGCCCGCCATGAACGCCACCGGGATGTCCCGGCCCATGGCTCCCGACGGCACCATCAGGGATTCGAACCCGGCCGCCTTCGCGGTGCCGGCCGCGGTTGCCCCGACTCCGGCTATCCCGACCGACAGTGCGGCAACGCAGAGCACCCGCATAACCGTCGACAGACGCCTTATGCCCCTCATGTCCACCTCCATCGTCTGTAGCTGTGTGTGAACACTATCCAGCCCGCACCGGGGCGCGGTAGGCGGGTAGTGAACTACACCACACTTCACACACCCGGAAATGGCTGACGGCGGCGACCCCTCGGAGTCGCCGCCGTCAGCGGTGCTTGTTTCGGAGACTGCCGTCAGGCAATCCCGAGCAACCCAGAAATCCTAGGTGCCGTGGGTGGTACCGCCGGCACCGGGAGACCCGGCGGCGGCAGCAGCAGCGGGGGGCCCGACGGGGCCAGGCGTGGCGCCCAGCACCCGCTGCAGGTCAGGCTTCATCGCGTTGAGCTGCGAACCCCAGTACTCCCAGCTGTGAGTGCCGTTGGCGTCGAAGTTGAACACCGCGTTGTTGCCACCGGCCGCCTTGTAGGCGTCCTGGAACTTCAGGTTGCTGGTGCGCACAAAGCCCTCCAGGAACTTCGCGGGCAGGTTGTCGCCACCCAGTTCCGACGGCTTGCCGTTACCGCAGTAGATCCAGATGCGGGTGTTGTTGGCGACCAGCTTGCCCACCTGAAGCGACGGGTCGTTGTTCTTCCAGGCCGGGTCCTCCTTGGGGCCCCACATGTCCTTGGTCTTGTAGCCGCCCGCGTCACCCATGGCCAGGCCGATCAGCGTGGGCCCCATCGCCTGCGACGGGTCCAGCAGCGCCGAGAGCGAACCGGCGTAGATGAACTGGCCGGGGTGGTCGGCCGCCAGGATCAGCGCCGACGAGCCGGCCATCGACAGACCGACCACCGCGCTGCCGGTGGGCTTGACCTGCTTTTGGCTCTGCAGGAAGGCCGGCAGCTCGCTGGTCAGGAAGGTCTCCCACTTGTAGGTAGTGCAACCGGCCTTACCGCAGGCGGGGCTGTACCAGTCCGAGTAGAAGCTGGACTGTCCGCCGACGGGCATCGCGACCGAGATGCCCGACTGGTAGTACCACTCGAACGCCGGGGTGTTGATGTCCCAGCCGTTGAAGTCGTCCTGTGCGCGCATACCGTCGAGCAGGTACAGCGCGGGCGAGTTGGGGCCGCCGCTTTGGAACTGGACCTTGATCTCGCGGCCCATCGCCGCCGACGGAACCTGCAGATACTCGACTGGCAGGCCTGGCCGGGAGAAAGCTCCCGCAGTCGCGGAGCCCCCGACGGCGCCGATCAGACCCGACAGCACGGCCGCACCAACGGCTCCCACCACGAATCTGCGCGGCATACCTGTCACGGCACCGCGAAACCTGTCAACAAGCTTCATCGTTGCTTTCCTCACCCTCTTAGGCGCATCCAAATACGTTTGGGCGCTTCCCTGAACTAGGTTGAACTCTTTATGGGACGTCGAACTGCAAGCGTCGGACGCTGCAGTGCCCGTGTAGTCAATCACAACTTCGGGCGGTGCCTCACATCGAGCGGGCCCCGCAAACCGCTATTCAACGCACGTCCGACGCGAATTCCGGCTCGAATACCACGCTTTGAACGGACGTTTCCGCATGTGCCCACCCGCCGTAGCCTGCTGGTTAGCGTTGGGATGTGATTTTGCTGTCAATCTCCCGGCACACACCGGAAACATCACTGCAGCCGGCCTTCAAATCTCTACGAAAAACTCTTCGGGAACTCAGTCGCGCGGGGGCGGAGGACCGGCGTCGGGCACATTGAGTCCACACCGGACGAGCTCGAAGAGCGGTACCCGGTCGATGCGGTAGGTGGTGAATTCGTAGGAGTTCACGAAGTTGGAAATGAAGCGGTGCAGGGACATCGGCGCGCGCACCGAACTCAGCACCGCCTCGGTTTCCGGACACTTCAGGGCCGCCACCGCCTCGGCGACCCACTGCTGATCCAGGTATGGGGGAATCCCCGGCGGAATTTTCACCCACGGACCGTCGGCGACCACCCAGTCCGGGAAGAGGTTCTTGTCATGCCCGATCCGGCCGTGCTTCAGCCGCTCGGTATGTTGCGCCAGCGGATTCGCCAGGCCGATTTGGTCGATCACTCTGACATCCAGCCCGACGTTCATGCCCACCATGCCGAGATTGGTGAAAAACACTGCGTGCAAGGGCTTTCCATCGTTGGCCCCCTTGAGCATCGGCACCAGGTCCCATTGGGTGTAGTTGCCCGACGGCAGCAGCAACGCCCCGTCCGGAGTGTTGTTGATGGCCGTCAGGATGGCAGCCATCCTCGGGTAGCCCAGGTAATCGGCGGCGGTCAACGGATGCGCGTGCCCGGTGGCCTGCGCATAGAAGCGGCGCTCGTCGACAATGCCGCTGTAGGTGACCCGGGTGGCGTCGTCACCCATCCCCGGCGAGTTTGCTGCCCACAGTGACCAGCCCGCGACTCCCAGCCACAGCACGGCGGCGGCACCGGCCAACCAGGCACCCGTCTCGCGGGTGAAATCCTTGCCCTCGGGCAGCATCACCGGGATCACCGCCACCGGGGCCAGCAAACAAAATAGCGGTGCGAGCAACACCCGGCCGTGCATGAAGTCGCCGCCCTGCCGGATCCAGTAGAGCGCCTGCAGAAAACCGCTGACGAGGACGAAAACCACTGCGGCCGTGGGACTTTGCACCGCCCGGGCCACCCGGCCGTAGTTGGGTGCCTCCATCGGGCGCAGGAACGATGGCCGGCGGCGGGCCACCATCAACAACAGCCCGAGCGGCACCAGCAGCACCAGCGGCGCCCACAGCGCATAGGGCGCATTGAAATTCGAGAGGTAGGTCATGCCCTGCGACCACTTGTCGCCGGCGGCGTCCTTGGCCAGCGCGGTCCCGGGCACCAGCAGGGCGTAGTAGCCCATCCGGAAGATCTGGTAGGCGACCGGCAGGAAGCCGCCGGCCACCACGATCAGCACCCGGCGCTGCCAGGTACGGGCCGCGATCAGCATCATGATCAGGGCCAGGCCGCCCATCAGCGCCAACTCGGGGCGCACCAGCACGCTCAAACCCGCGACAGAGGCCAGCGCACCGATGAACCACGCGGTGTCCGGACGGTTGCGCAGCGGCTGCGACCAGCAGACCATCATCCACCACAGCAGCCCCAGATACGCCAGCGTCAGCCCGCTCTCCAATCCGGACGTGGCGAAGTCACGCGCCGGTGGCAGCGCGATGTAGACCAGCGCACCGGCAGGCAGCATGATCGCTCTGCGGCCTCGCAGGCTCGGTGCGTACAACCGGCCGGCACCCAGCATCAGCAGCGCCACCCCCAGCACCGAAAGCACCAGGGACTGGAACAACGCCACGTACTCCAGGCGCATCGGTCCGCCGACCCAACTGCCCACATACACCAGATAGGTCCACAGCGTGGAGGTGTTGGCTTCGACGCGCTCGCCCATGTTGAACACCGGACCGTTGCCGGCCAACAGATTTCGCACCGTACGCAGCACGATCAGGCCGTCGTCGGCGATCCAGCGTCGTTGCCAAGCGCCCCAACCGAACAGCAGGACGACGACCACCACGCTGATCCACAGGCTGATCCGGACCACCCGGTGGTAGCGGAAGATCGGCCGAAATACCCGCCTGACCGCGATCGGCCGGCGGCGCATCATCGCGCCGTTGAGGGCCTTGATGCGGATCGGGCCCGTCAGTCCCGGTAGGCCCTTGAGGCGGGTGGTCAGCGGGCTAGCCCCAGGCAACGGCGGCCCCAATTGTTGCGATCCACGCCACGAACAGCAGCTGCAGCACCCGGTCGCGCAGTGCGATGTCCTCGGGCTCGCCGGCCAGGCCACCGTCGACGTCCACCGCGTAGCGCAAGATCGCAATGGTGAAGGGGACCATCGACACCGCGTACCAGGACCCCGAGTGGTGGTCGCGCTCGAATGCCCATAGGCCGTAGCACATCACCACCGCGGTGGCTGACAATGTCCAGACGAATCGCAGGTAGGTGCTGGTGTAGCTTTCCAGCGACTTGCGGATCGCCGCGCCGGTACGCTCGGCCAGCTGCAACTCCGCGTAGCGCTTGCCGGCCACCATGAACAGCGACGCGAACGCCGCCGACAGCAAGAACCACTGGGACAGCGGGATGTCGGTTGCCACGCCGCCGGCGATGGCCCGCAGCAGATACGCCGACGACACGATGCAGATGTCAAGCACCGCTTGGTGTTTGAGGCCGAAGCAATAGCCCAGCTGCATGACGATGTACACCGCCATCACCACCGCGAGGTTGGGCTTGTGCAGCGGCAGCCAGGCCACGGCCAGCGACGCCGCGCCCAGGATCACGGCCAGGACGTAGGCCAGCCACTCGGGCACCACACCGGCCGCGATCGGCCGGTATCGCTTGGTGGGGTGCTCCCGGTCGGCTTCGACGTCGCGCACGTCGTTGACCAGGTAGATCGACGAGGCCGCCAGGCTGAACGCCACGAAAGCCACGGCCACCTGAGTCAGCATCTGGTGGTAGTCGTAGCGGATACCGCTGCCCAACCCGGCCACCGGCGCGGCCAGCACCAGCACGTTCTTCACCCACTGCCGCGGGCGGATCGCCTTGATCACGCCGGTGACCAGGTTGCTCGGAGCTTGTCCGGTCACCACGTCTTCACTCATGTTCACTCATGCCCGAGCACCTCTGTCCAGCCGGATGGCGATGTGCGCGACGGCCGCACCCAGGGCAATCCCGGCGACCACGTCGCTGGGATAGTGCACGCCCGCCAGGATTCGCGACAGCGCCATCGGAGGCACCAGTATCCCGCGCAGGGGCAGCCCGGTGGCGTGGCTCATCAGGATGGCCGCGGCCGTGGTGGAGGTGGCGTGGGCCGACGGAAAGCTCAGCTGGCTGGGTGTGCCGACGTTGACCGCGACGGCCGGGTGATGTGGCCGCTTGCGCCGCACCACCCGCTTGACCAGTACCGCGGCGGCATGTGCGGCGAACGCTCCGGCGCCGGCCACCAGCCATTCCCGGCGGCGGCGTGGCGCCAGCACGGCGCCCAGCAGCGACACGGCCACCCAGCCGATGCTGTGCTCGCCGAAGTGCGACAGCCCCCGCGCCGCGGGTAGCACCCCTGGGCGGTCAGCCAGCGCCTGCTGGACGGCCACCATGACGGCGACTTCGCCGGACGGCGGCTCGGCCGGCTCGGTCATGGGTTGTCGCCATCGATCGGCAGCACCATCTCCCACTTCTGCTTGCTGGACAGCACGGGCAACGCGTCGCGGTAGGCCCGGCGCATCTCGTCGAACCGACGGCCCAGCTGCCGCTGGCGGCGCAACGACTTCGTCAGCAGCGAGAACATCTTGGCCCGGTCGCGCTGCCGGTACACCACACCGCAGCCGTCCGCGGTAGTGACGGTGACACCGTCGACCGTGCAGAGCCGGAACCAGCGTGCGTCCTGGGTGGGCACGTTGTACTCCGGGCGCTGGTGGTGGGCCGGGTCGGCGGCCTTCAGGTTGTGCAGGATGCCGCGGACGAGCCGGTAGCCGATCACCATCGGGTTGACCGGCGGCTTCATCACCTTGTTCTTGTGCAGCGGCGCCGGCAGCTCGCTGGCCGCCGGCAACACCACCGCGTCCGGGAAGGCCGTGCGCATCTGGCGTACTTCCGGCAACGCCGATTCCAGGATGGAGAAGATGTGCTCCGGTCCGGCCAGGAAGTCGTCGATGGCCCTGTTTTGGATCTCCACCGTCGAATATTCAAGGCAGGCAAGGTGTTTCAGCGTCGCCTTGAGGTGGCTGCGGACCAGGCCGGACACGTCCCCGTCCCAGTGCAGCGCCGCGACCACCAGCCGGTTACGCAAGTGGAAGTAGGCCTGCCAGTCGATGGCGTCGTCCTTGTCGCTCCAGGCCATGTGCCAGATCGCAGCGCCCGGCAGCGTGACGGTCGGGTAGCCGTGCTCGGCGGCCCGCAGGCCGTAGTCGGCGTCGTCCCACTTGATGAACAGTGGCAGCGGCTGCCCCAGCTCCTCGGCGACCTGCCGCGGGATCATGCACGTCCACCAGCCGTTGTAGTCGACGTCGATGCGCCGGTGCAGCAGCTTGCTCTTGTCCTCGTCGTCGTTGAGCGGGTACTCGGCGAAGTCGTGGTCGTACTCGGCGTGCGGCGCGGCGGTCCACATGAAGTTCGACCGGTCCACGATTTCGCCCATGATGTGCAGGTGCGACGGCTCCTGCAGGTTGAGCATCTGGCCGCCCACCAGCATCGGGGACTTGGCGAAGCGGTGCATCGCCAGCACCCGCAGGATCGAGTCCGGCTCGATGCGGATGTCGTCGTCCATGAACAGGATCTGCTGGCAGTCGGTGTTTTTCAGGGCCTCGTACATCACCCGGCTGTAGCCGCCGGAACCGCCCAGGTTGGGCTGGTCGTGAATGGAGAGCCGGTTGCCCAGCCGCGCGGCCGCGGCGGGAAAGTCCGGATGGTCGCGCACCTTGCGCACACCCTGGTCGGGCACGATCACCGCGCCGATCACCTCGTCGACCAGCGGGTCGGCGGTGAGTTCGCGAAGGGCGTTCGCGCAGTCGGCCGGGCGGTTGAACGTCGGGATGCCCACGGCGACGTTGGCGATGCCCGGCGCGGGTTCGGTCGCGTACCAGCCACCGCCGACCAGGGTGACCGCGGTGTCGGTGGTGATGTCGAACCAGATCCAGCCGCCGTCCTCGAACGGGTTCAGCGGGACCTCGATCTCGAGCACTTCACCCTGCCCTTGGGCGCCTTCCTCGGTGCCGGTGAACTCGCGGCCCTCGACGAAGATGCGGGCTCCGGTGGCCTTGGTGCGGTAGACGTCGACGCGACCGGCTCCGGTCAGCTCGACGCGCAACACCACCGACGTGCAGATCGTCCAGCGCCGCCAGTAGCTGGCCGGGAACGCATTGAAATACGTGGCGAAGGAAACCTCGGATTCCTTCCCGATGTGCAGCGACGTCCGGCTGGTCGCGTGCGCACGCCGGGAGTTGGTGGTCGACTCCTCCAGGTACAGCTTGCGTACGTCGAGCGGTTCACCCGGCCGCGGCAGGATGATTCGGGACAACAGGCTGACGGCACTCATTCGCGGGCTCCCTCGTCGACCAGCGGCGCACCGTCGCGCAGATGCGGCGCTAGGACGTTGTCGTACATGTTCAGTGCGCTGGCAATGGCCATATGCATATCCAGATATTGATAGGTACCCAACCGTCCGCCGAACAGTACCTTTGACGATGCGGTTTCGGACTTAGCCCTGGCCCGGTAGGCGGCCAACAGGTCGCGGTCGGCCTCGGTATTGATCGGATAGTAGGGCTCGTCGTCGTCTTCGGCGAACCGGGAGTACTCCCGCATGATCACCGTCTTGTCGGTCGGGTAGTCGCGTTCGGCGTGGAAGTGCCGGAACTCGTGGATACGGGTGTAGGGCACGTCGGGGTCGTTGTAGTTCATCACCGGAGTGCC
>Ga0335073_10017065_pt1 | contig 10159 bp, 11 predicted proteins | sample Lox_Sample_22_FD_207093 | JGI IMG/M metagenome (GOLD analysis project Ga0335073, IMG submission 207093) | Soil microbial communities from Loxahatchee National Wildlife Refuge, Florida, United States - Lox_Sample_2.2 | ecosystem: Environmental > Terrestrial > Soil > Wetlands | place: USA... | reverse complement strand
TTCGGCCCGAGCAGCGCCGTGATGCTGCCGGCCGGCACCAGAAGGTCAACTCCCCGCAGCGCCTCGACCGCCCCGAACCTCTTGGTCACGCCCGCGGCATTCACTGCCGCTCCGGCGACGGCCGGCCTAGACTGATCCATATCGTGAGGCTAACACTTAGTGAGGACACCGGACAATATGGCACGCTCAGTTGTCGCCGAGACCAACCCTGACCTGCCGGTAAGCGTCGTCGGGCTGTTGTTCCGGCTGGCCCCGAGGCTGGTAGACCTCATCGACCTCGGCGAGCGCGACTACGGCCTCGGCTTCGCGCGCGGCCGGGTCCTCTGGGCACTGCGGGACTCAGGCCCGGTCGTCATGCGTGCGCTGAGCGAAACGCTCGGCGTCTCCCCCCGCACCGTGACCGGGCTGATCGACTCGCTCGAAGCCGACGGCTGGGTCACCAGATCCCCGCACCCCTCCGACCGCCGGGCCACGATCATCTCCCTGACGCCCGCCTCAGAGACCACCCTCGACCGCCTGACGGAAAGCTACGCCGCGCTCGCCCACGACCTCCTCGGCGACATCACCCCCGACGACCTCGAACGCTGCCGCACCGTCATCCGCCAGCTAGAAGACCGCCTCGACGCCTCAGTCACCAGGCGCATAGCCGCCTTCACCGCCAATTCCGCGCCCTGACTCCAGCCGCGCAATTGCGCAGACCTTTGCGCGGCAACGCGGCAAGCATATGCATGCGGTATATATCTGTTCCAACTACAATTTCTCGGATGGCAGCTACCGTCAGGCTCGCGGGCATCAGAGCTAACGTCTACATTGACGGATTTAACCTGTATTACGGTTCGATCAAGGGCAACGGTCCTGGCTACGTTAACCTGGCTACGTACCTCCTTCTTGACGCGTTCCGGCGCGACGAGCGAGGTACCTTCAGGCGCCCGCCAGGATGGTGACTGAGCCAAAAAGCAAGGACCCCGACCTTGTTAGGACGGGGTCCCGCACCCACCCACCGAAGCGAGTGGGGGGATCGCTGCAATATAACAACACACACAGCTTGCCCGTCAATTCCAACGGACCAATTTTCGGGGAAAATGTTTCTTCCTCCGCAGGGACATGGAGGTTCGCCTGATAGAGGGCACTGAGCGACGGGGCCGGGCGCAGGCATAGTCGGGGCGGGAGCGGGGAGGAGTTTTCCAAGGACACTGGAGACGGGGGGATCCATGAGAGCGGTAGTCGGGGACGAGCTTACGGTCAAGGGCAGGCACCAGGGGGACGGTGACCGGCACGGCGAGATCGTCGAGGTGCACGGGCAGGAAGGCAGTCCGCCTTACCTGGTTAGCTGGCAGGACGGGCACCAGAGCGTCTTCTTTCCTTCGGCCGACACCATCGTCGCGAAGCACAGGACCACAGGTAAGCGGGCCGCCAGGAAGTAGCCGACGAGGAGGAGGGCGCCCATGTCCCGTACTGGAGTCGACAGCCTCGACCGCAGCATCGATACGACGAATCAGTGGCTGGGCGACGTCGCACGCGGCTTCGAGACGCAGGACCGCCGGATGGCCTACCGGGTCACCAGGTCCTGGCTGCACACGCTGCGTGACCGGCTGCCTGTGCCGGTCGCCGCCCACCTGGCCGCCCAGCTTCCCGAGCTCCTGCGCGGCGTCTTCTACGAGGGCTGGAACCCGAGCAAGGTGCCGGTCAAGTACGGCAGGGAAGAGTACCTGACCCGCTTTGCCCAGAATGCTCAAATTCATAAGGCATCAGCCAAAAAGTACGGGCAACTCGTCACAGCCGCCTTGCGCAAGCACTTGTCGGCAGGAATTATCTCCGAGACCTTCGGCGTCCTTCCCGCCGACGTCAGGGAGTTGCTCGAGCCTGGCACGGAGGCTCACGCCACGGAGGGAGCCGGGTCGTGACGGCCGGGATCGACGCGGTCGAGTTGCGCGCCAAGCGGGCTGACCGCACCGCCGTCGTCTCGCTGTACCTGAACATCCCTGTCGACCTCGCCGATCATCGCGGCCTGATACCTAAGGCACGCGACCTGATCAGGTCGGCGGGCGGCGACCAGGCGGCGGAGGACACCGAGGCGATCACGACGGCGATGGCCGGGGGCGCGCAGGAGTGGCTTGGCCGCACGATGGCGTTCTTCGCGTGCGCCGAGATCGGCCTGCTCGAGATCATCAGCCTGCCAGGGAGCTCTCCTGACCGGGCAGTCGTCGCGGCGAAGCCCTGCATCAGGCCGCTGCTGGCCGCCGTGCAGCGCAACCCGCCGTACCAGGTCGCGGTCATCGACACCAAGCACGCCTGGCTGTTCGGGGTCGCTGGCGACGAGATCGACACGCTGGCCGAGCGGACCGGGCGTGAGGTACCGAGCACCAGGTTCGCCGGCTGGTACGGACTCGAGGCCTACCGGATCGAGCAGCGGATCATGGAGCTGTCCAGGCAGCACTTCCGCGACACGATCGGCGTCCTCGCCGAGCAGACCGATGTTCCGCTGGTACTCGGCGGCCACGAGATGCAGCTCAGCCAGTTCACGGCCATGCTGCCCGCGTCTGTCAGGCAGCGCGTGGCGGGGAGCTTCAGCGTGGACTTGCAGACGGCAACGCCCGGGCGAGTACGCGAGCTGTCCGCTCCCGTGATCGATGGCTGGGCGCGCGCGAGGGAAGCGCAACTGGTCAGTGACGTGCTGGCCGAGGCGCCAGGGAAGGCAGTGACCACGAACCTGGAGCAATGCAGGAACGCGGTCCGGTCCCGCGCCGTGTCGCAGCTTGTGCTGGCCGATGCCTGCGAAGACTACCTGCTCGACGAGCTGACCAGCCAGGCACTAGATGGCGGGAGCGAAGTGACGGCGGTACGCGAGGCGCCGTTCGCCGCGGCAGCGCGGCTCAGGTTCCAGCCCGCGCCGGCCTGAGCACGCGGTCAGCGAGCGGCCAGGCGAGCAGGAGCAAGCCGAACCCGGCCGCCACGAGCGCCGCGCTGAACAAGAACAGATGCGGCGGCAAAAGCACGAGCGCCAGCGCGTCTCTGAGCGGCGGAATCGCGAACAGCGCGGCGAAGACCGCGCCGAGCGCCACGATCATCGCGCCACGCCAGCTCAGCAGCGGCCTGGCCAGTGCGGCAAGCACGAGCAGGCTCAGGCCGACCGTGACCACGGTCGCACTGGTACGTGCCGCGCCCAGGCCCGGGCTCGTACCGCGCACGGCGAGAAACGCGGTCAGGGCGGCCGCGGCGATCACGATGCCCGCTGGCACGGCGAACCGCAGCGCCCTGTTGAGGAACCCTGGCGCTACCCTCGCCGCGTTCGGCGCCAGTGCCAGGAAGAACGCGGGTACCCCGATGGCGAGAGTAGACACGATCGTGAGGTGCCTTGGGTAAAACAAGTAAGGCAGGGAGCCCGCACTGACCGCAAGCGCGATGAGCATCGCGTAGCAGGTCTTGGTGAGGAACAGGCGGGACACCCGGTCCACGTTGCCGATCAGGCGGCGCCCTTCCGCTACGACGTCAGGCAAGGTAGCGAACTTGTCATCGAGCAGCACCAGCCTGGCCACGCCCCTGCTGGCCGGGGTGCCCGAGCCCATCGCGATGCCCACGTCAGCGTTTTTCAGCGCCAGCACGTCGTTGACGCCATCGCCGGTCATGGCGACGACATGACCTAGCCGCTGGAGAGCGGCGACGATCTCTTGCTTCTGCCTTGGCGCGACCCTGCCAACGACGGTGACGTCGCGCATCGCGGCGGTGAGCTGGCCGGGGTCCTGTGGAAGATCACGGGCGTCGACCGGATGACCGGCGCCAGGCAAACCTAGCCTGCGGCCGATCGCGCCGACGGTCTGGGGGTGATCGCCGGAAATGACCCGCACGCCTACCGACTGGCTGGCGAAGTAGTCGAGCGTGGCCCGCGCGTCAGGCCTGATCCGCTCCTGCAGCGCGATCAGCGCGACCGGGCTCACGCCAGCGGGGAGTTGCTCGTTCTCGATCCGCGCTGGCGAGCGGGCGAGGAGGAGCACGCGATTGCCCCGGGCAGCGAGCCTGCCTGCGCGGTCGAGCACCGCCGAGTCCGCATTCATGATCATCTCCGGGGCGCCGACGAGCCACGTGCCCTGGCCGTCGCCTTCGAAGCTGGCCGCGCTCCACTTGCGCGCCGAGGAAAAGGCAGTAATCTCGGCCGGCCGCCAGCCTGGGTCACCGAACCTGTCGCTGAGCGCCTCGATCGTCGCGTTGCGTTTCTCGTCGGCGGCGGCAAGCGCGCCAAGCGCGTTCTCGATCGGGCCGGCGTGGTCAAGCGGTTCGACGGCCACGACGTGCATGCTGCCCTCGGTGAGGGTGCCCGTCTTGTCGCAGCAGATGAGGTCAACCCTGGCCAGGCCCTCGATCGCGGGCAAGTCCTGCACAAGCACCCGCCTTGACGCCAGCCGCACGACTCCGACGGCCATGGCGACGCTGGTCAGCAGGACGAGGCCCTCTGGTACCAGGCCAGTGAGGCCGGCGACCGAGCCCCTGAGCGCTTCGCTCGTGCCCAGCCCGGAACTGAGCTGAGTGACCACGAGCAGCGGTCCGACCACGACCAGCGCCCAGCTAATCCACGTCAGCACCCGGTTGATCGCGTCCCTGATCTCCGACCTCGCGGGCGAGTAGCCGCGCGCCTGCCTGGTCAGTTCGGCCGCGTAAGAACCCGCGCCGACCTTAGTCGCGGTCATCTGGCCATGGCCGGCCACGACGAAGCTGCCAGAGAGCACCTCATCGCCTGACTTCCTGGCGACAGGGTCCGCCTCGCCAGACAAGAGCGACTCGTCGATCTCGAGGCCGGCCGAGTCGAGCACGACGCCGTCGGCGACGACCTGGTCGCCAGCTTGCAACTGCACCACGTCGTCGCGGACGACCTGCCCTGCGGGTATTTCCCTCAGGCTGTCTTCTCTCAGCACCCGTGCGGTGGGCGCGTTCAGCACGGACAGCCGGTCCAGGGTCCGCTTGGCCCTGACTTCCTGGATGATGCCGATACCGCTGTTAGCGATCAGGACAAGACCGAACAAGGCGTCCTGAAACGGGCCGACGATGACGATCACGACCAGCAGCACGCCAAGGATCGCGTTGAACCTGGTCAGCACGTTCGCGCGAAGGATCTGCGCGATGGTGCGAGTTGGCTGCGTGCCCTGATCGTTGACAAGACCGGCCGCCTGGCGACTGGCGACCTCGGCTGCGCTGAGCCCTCCGGCCAACGCTAGGCCAGCGCGAGGAACAGCCGCTCGAGTTCGTCTGTGGTCAGGGCTGACTCGCCGGACAGGCACTGCCGCATATTGCTGGCCACAATCTTGAAGCCTGCCCGGTCAAGTGCGCGGGAAACCGCCGCGAGCTGGGTGACCACCTCACGGCAGTCCCTGCCGTCTTCGACCATCCCGATGACGCCCGCGAGCTGTCCCTGCGCGCGCCGCAGCCGGTTAAGCACGGCCGCGCGCGCTTCCTGGTCTTCGGCGGGCACGGCCCTAGTGCTCATGCGCGTGCTCATGCGGGTGCTCGTGCTCGTGCTCGTGCTCGTGCTCGGCAAGGTCGGCGCGGACCTGGTCCATGTCGATCTCGCGAGCCTGCTTGATCAGGTCCTCGAGCGAGGTTTCCGGAAGCGCGCCAGCCTCCGCGTACAGCACGACCTTGTCCCTTATCACCATCAGCGTCGGAATCGACGAGATGCTGAACGCCTGGGCAAGCTCCGGCTGCGCCTCGGTGTCGACCTTGGCGAACACCAGGTCAGAATGCTTCTCTGACGCCCGCTCGAAGATCGGCCCGAACATGCGGCACGGCCCGCACCATGACGCCCAGAAGTCCACCAGCGCCAGGTCAGCCCCGCCTACGACCTCATCGAAGTTCTGGGCCGTGAGTTCCACTGTTGCCACGGTCAATGCCTCCGTCCGTTGATACCGGTAGGGGTATGAACAACGGTCACGTGCCGAGCATTCCCCCGGCCAGCCCGCGAGAGGGCTAGCGCAGCGAGCGGACGACCGTGCCGAGCAGGCGGTCGGCGGGGCAGTAGCCGAAGATCCGCGAGTCGTAGCTGCCTGCCGGATTGTCGCCCTGGACGGCGAATCTTCCGGCCGGTACCTGCCCGCTCTCCGCGTCAGGCGGCTGCCAGGCATCGCCTGGCAAGGCGACTACCCGCTTGATGATCCAGCTCCGCGACCTTGATGGTCCGCGCGGCGGAACACTGTCCCAGCCGCCGGTGGCGGCAGGCATCTCGACGACAACGACGAGACCACGCCTGAGCTGGCCGATCCCTGCGCGGCGAACCAGCACTCGGTCACCGCTGGCATAGGTGGGCGCCATGCTCTCGCCGCGGACGGTGACGACCGCGAACCGCCGCCTGAGTACCCAGACAGCGGCGGCGGCCGCGAGCAGGGCAGCCAAAATGGCAGCGGTGAAGGTCCGCATCAGCGCGGCGTCCGGTCAGGCCGCGATGTCCTGGCAGTGCCTGGCAGCGGCGCGGGGGCGACCAGATACGCCAGGTCGTCCCAGCGGACGAAGACCAGCGACAAGACGAGCCCGCCCGCCAGCGCGAGCGCGGCACCGGCAGCCGGCGGCCGGCCGGCGGCGAACGGCGCACACATCAGGCCGGCGAACACCACGACCAGCAGCGACACGTTGCGTGCCAGGTGGGCGGCCGACAGTGGCCGGGCACCGCGAGCGCCGAAACAGGCGCAGGTAGCGGTGACGCCTCGCCGTATCACGGCGGCTACTCCCGCGGCCAGCACCGCGGTCAGTACGAAGGCCAGGCTGAGCGCGGACCCGGCCAGCGCGCTCGCCACGGCCAGGCCGGCGACGGTGAGAGCGGCAGCGCAGGCGAGCGCGACAGCGACGAGAACCTCAGCCGCGGCAAGGACAGCAGCCACGCGCGGCAGTGCGCGCGGAGGCAGCAAGGTCGTGGCAGAAAGCCCGGAGCGGAAGTCCAGGTAAGCGGTACGGCCCCGCAGTTTGGCGAAGGCCGAGGCGGCGAAAACGCCTAAGCCAAGCCCGAGCACCGCGAGCACGAACTCGGTCATGCACACCTCCTGCGGCTCCGCCGCTTAGCCATTGGCCTGAAGCGAGAATAACCGGGCGCCGAAGCCAGGCTCCAGCCCTGCCGCGCCGATCTGGCGGCCGATCCGCGCGAGCAGTTCGCCTGCCCTGGCCATGCTTGCCGCCTGATCTGGCTCGAGATCGGCCAGCGAATAGGCGGCGGCGAACCCGGCGTCGGCGACCTGCTCAGGGGTCAGCGCCAGGCGCCCGGCGACCGCGATGACCGGCACTCCGGCCTTTGCCGCAGCCCTGGCGACGCCCACGGGAGCCTTGCCGCCGAGCGACTGCTCGTCCATGCTGCCCTCCCCGGTGATCACCAGGTCGGCGCTGCCCAGCGCCTCGTCGAACCCGATCAGGTCAAGCACGAGCTCGACGCCAGGTACCAGACGGGCGCCGAAATAGGCAAGCGCGGCGAACCCCGTGCCTCCGGCGGCTCCGGCCCCGGCCTTGCTGGAGACGTGCCTGCCTGTCGCCGCCTCGGTCAGCTCGGCCCATCTGGCCAGTGCCAGGTCAAGCACCTGCACCTCGGCGGGAGTGGCGCCCTTCTGCGGTCCGAATACGGCCGCCGCGCCTGACGGCCCGAGAAGCGGATTGTCGACATCGCTGGCAACCAGGACCTCGCACCGCCCGTGCCCGAGCCGCGGATCGAGACCGGAAGGGTCAACGGAGGCGAGCCAGGCCAGTGCCGCGCCGCCGCGTCCGATTTCCGTGCCGTCCTCGCCGGTCAGCCTGACGCCCAGTGCCTCGACCATCCCCGCGCCGCCGTCGGTGCTTGCGCTGCCGCCGATGCCGAGCACGATCGTCGCGGCTCCGTCATCGAGAGCCGCCTTCATGACCTGCCCGACGCCGTAGGTTGAGGCGGTCAGCGGCGCTTTCGCTCCTGGCAGCAGCCGCAGTCCGGTGACGTCGGCGAGTTCGACCACGGCGGTGCCGCCGGCGAACGCGAACCCGGATTGCACGGGCTCGCCGACCGGCCCTTCCGCTGCGCAAGGTACTAGCTCGTACCCGGCGGAAAGGGCGGCCCCGATCGTTCCCTCTCCTCCGTCGGCGACCGGCAGCAGCACGACTTCGAGATCGGGCCTGGACTCCTTCAGCCCGGCCGCGAGAGCCGCGGCCACCTCGAGCGCCGACGCGCTCCCCTTGAACTTGTCCGGCGCGATCAGGACCCGCATCTGGCTACTCGCCGAGCCCGAGTGTCGCGATCAGCCCGCGCGCCACCGCACCGCCCGCCTCTTCCGCGACGTCGAGCGCGCCGCTGACGTTCAGGTCATCGCACAGGGCCGTCGTCACTGCTGAGCCCGCGGCCGCGGAGCCGCCGCCCCGCCCTGCCGCCAGGTAGAGCCGCTCGAGCCGCTCGGTCGCGGCCTTGAGCCCATCGGGCGAATAGTCCCAGCCCTGCGACCAGGGCCGGTCGATGAGGCAAAGCCGGAGTGCCGCCGGAGCGTAGTTCTCAAGCACGTCGCTGACCAGGACCAGGTTTCCCGTCGACTTCGCCATCTTGGCTCCGTCCAGGCTGACCACGCCAACCCCGAGCCTGGCACGCGCGAACGGCCTGACGCCTGTGACGGCCTCAGCCATCGCCACCTGGTAAGCGTGGTGCGGGAACCGCAGGTCATCACCGCCGCACAGCACGTCGACCGCGAGGCCGAGCACCGAGAGCGACATCGCCGCGCACTCGGCGTGCCAGCCGGGCCGCCCCGTCCCCCACGGCGAAGGCCAGCCAGGCTCCGAATCAGCGGACTGCCGCCAGATCGCGACATCAAGCGGATCGTCCTTGGCAGGGTCATCGAGGCGGGCACCGTACTCTGCGGCCAGCGCGGCGGCGTCATCCCGGCTGAGCCCGGCCTGTGCGGCGACCGAAGCACCGCGGAAGTAGACGCTGCCTTCCCGCTGGTAGGCGGCTCCCGAACCGAGCAGCGCCGAGGCCAGCCTGATCACCTGGCCCACGTTCCGCCGTGCGCGCGGCGCGAACTGCGGCTCGCGGACGCCGAGCGCGCTCATGTCCTGGTCGAACCTGAACTGCTGCACCGACGCGAAGGCGTCGAACGCGGACCCCGATCGTTCGGCCGCTTCGAACAGCACGTCGTCCACATCGGTCACGTTCCTGCACAGCTGCGAGCTGATCCCGATGGACCCGAGCACCCGCGTCAGCACATCCACCCAGACGAACGTCGCCGCATGGCCGAGATGGGTGACGTCGTAAGGCGTGATACCGCAGCAGTAGATCCGTGCCCGGTCAACGACGGGAAGGTCTTGGCCGCTCAGCCTAAGGTCAGCACTCATAGATGCAGTCTGCGGCACGCCGTGCTCGGCCGGCGCGCTAGGGTCGCGACGAGAGAACCGCGACCGTAGGGACGAGCGAATTGAGCACACCGCTGCGCAGCCGGCCTGCCTGGGCCGCGCTTGCCGAGCACCACGACAAGATCAAGAACCTGCACCTGCGTGACCTCTTCGCCGCCGACCCTGACCGGGGCGAGCGGCTGACCGCCGAGGACGAGGGCACCGGCATCTTCCTCGACTACTCCAAGAATCGCATCACTGAAGAGACCCTCGCGCTGCTGTTCGAACTGGCCGCTCAGTCGGGCCTGTCGGAGCGCATCGAGGCCATGTTCACCGGTCAGCACATCAACACCACGGAAAACCGCGCAGTCCTGCACGTCGCCTTGCGCATGCCGAAGGGCACGCGGCTAGTTGTCGACGGCACCGACGTAGTCGCGGAAGTGCACGAGGTACTCGACCGGATGGCGGGCTTCGCGACGAAGATCAGGTCGGGCGAGTGGACCGGGTTCACAGGCAAGCCGATCACCGCGATCATCAACATCGGCATCGGCGGCTCCGACCTCGGCCCTGTCATGGCCTACGAGGCGCTGAGGCACTACTCAGACAGGGACCGCACGTTCAGGTTCGTGTCCAACGTGGACCCGACCGACTTCGCCGAGGCCACCCGCGACCTTGACCCGGCGCAGACCTTGTTCATCGTCTCCTCCAAGACGTTCACCACGCTTGAGACGCTGTCTAACGCCAGGTCGGCCCGCGACTGGATCGTCGGTGCGCTCGGCGACGAGGCAGCGGTCGCCAGGCATTTCGTCGCGGTCTCCACCAACGCGGAGAAGGTAGCCGCCTTCGGTATCGA
>Ga0335073_10017064_pt1 | contig 10159 bp, 3 predicted proteins | sample Lox_Sample_22_FD_207093 | JGI IMG/M metagenome (GOLD analysis project Ga0335073, IMG submission 207093) | Soil microbial communities from Loxahatchee National Wildlife Refuge, Florida, United States - Lox_Sample_2.2 | ecosystem: Environmental > Terrestrial > Soil > Wetlands | place: USA: Florida... | reverse complement strand
TGGGTGGCTGATGGACGGTTCGGATATTACCGAATACGAACAGGGCGGAACGAACATTCAGCCCGACGTCGACGCGCTCTCCGAATTCAAGGTGTTTTCGGCCAACATGCCGGCGGAATATGGGCACACGCCCAACGTCGTCAGTGTGAACATGAAGAGCGGAACCAACGAACTGCATGGTTCGGCCTATGAGTTTCTTCGCAACGATATCATCGACGCACACAATTACTTTGCCACGACATCGAAGAACATTCTCAAGCGCAACCAGTTCGGCGGCACCGTAGGTGGTCCGATCAGGAAAGACAAGATCTTTTATTTCCTTGATCTGGAAGACATGCGCCAGTCTTCCGGAATCACATTTGCCGACATCGTCCCCTCCGATGCCCAGCGGAGCGGAGTTTTTCCGAAAACAATTACGAATCCGTATACGGGCAAGCCATTTGCGAATAACACAATTCCCGCCAACATGATCTCCGCGCAGGCCAAGTACTTCCTGCCCTTCATGCCCACGGCGAGCCAGGCGAACTTCAACTCGGCGCAGTCGTTGGACATCGTCAAGAGCGACATCAAATCGGATGCGCAGCTCACGCAGAAAGATCATCTCGTCGGGCGCTACTCCATCGTCGACAACCACGAAGTCGATCCCAACCAGTTCCCAGCGCTCAAGACACAAGACCTTGGCAGCCGCGCACAGAATGTCACTTTCAGCGAGACACACGTGATCAACACGCACTGGTTGAATGAGGCGCGCGCCGGATACTATCGTGACTACTTTCTGTTTGGTCAGATCCTGCCTGGCACCAACTATACGGCCGGCGCTGGAATTACGGGCTTTGAAGAAGTGGAGAAGAGTTTCAGCTTCCCTTACATGACGCTCTCCGGCTATTCGGCCTTCAACGGCTCGGGCAACGGCAACAACCCCAAGGCCAATCGGATTCGTACCTGGCAGTATGCTGATACTGCGAGCTACACGAGCGGCCGGCATGAGATTCGGTTCGGTGGCCAGATGTGGGTTCAGCGCCACAGCTTCTATAACGGCCAGTATCAGGAAGGCGAGTTCTTCTTCACCACCCAGTTCACCGGCGACGCTTTCGGCGATTTTCTGCTTGGCCTTCCTGCCACGGTGAACCGCTCCTATCCGCTGACGCTCTACGGCAACCTGGCTATTCAATATGCTGCATTCGTGCAGGACAACTACCGCGTCGCCAACAACCTTACCCTCAACCTTGGTTTTCGCTGGGAATACGATCCTTTCTTCCGCGGCGTCGATTCAGAGACTTCAGCGTTTCTTCCTTCGACAACAACCGGCTTCAACCCCAGCGCCTCAGGCAATGTGGTGGTTCCGACCAACAGCACAGGCCAATTACTCGATCCGACGGCGCAGCCGGAAACCTCGCAGCTTATTCCACTCTTCAGCGATCGCGTAACCGGAACCAACCAGCTTCACCTACCGGACTCCATCCGCAAAACAGGCCCCGGACTCTATGTGCCGCGCATCGGTTTTGCGTGGCATCCTCCTGCGAACGATCGTCTTGTGGTCCGCGGAGCTTTCGGGTTGTTTCCAGTTTTTCTTGACACGAATATGACCCTTCAGTGGGCGCATGTTCCACCTATCATGATTCAGCAATCGATCGCCAATCCGAAGAATGCCACCGGCGCGGTCTTTAACGCATCCGCTGCAACCGGGCAGTTCGTGTGGGCAAACCCGTTCGAATGGGTTGGCTCCTCGCTGGTTGCTGCCAATCCGAACCCGGGCCAGCCCTGCACCGGCTCAAACTGGCCGAGCGGCGTTGGTCCGGCGTTGTTAAGCTGCACGCAACCGGCCATCTCCTCGGCGCCTCTCGGCTTCAATCACACGATGATGTATCAATACAGCCTTGCCGTGCAGACGCAGCTGTTGAAGGACATGTCACTGACTCTCGGCTACACCGGCAACAAGACCGAGCACAATCAGCTCATCAGCGTTCCTGAGAATGTGCCTGCCCCCGGGGCCGGCAATATCCAGAGCCGCCGCCCCTTTCCGCAATGGGGCGTTGCTTCCATTGGCCTGAGCGATGGCGATGCTAACTACAACGCGCTTCAAGCCACGCTTGAAAAGCGCATGAATTCCGGCGTCTATGCACTGGTTTCCTACACTTTCGCCAAGTGTCTCGACAATGGATCCGTTGAGAGCAGCCCGCCGGTGTTGTCGTTACTGGAGCAGAACTATGGCCCATGCAGCTACGACATCGCCCACAATCTTACCGTCAGCTCCGTCTATCAGCTTCCCTTTGGTCATGGCCGAATATTCGCCAACAATAGCAATGCCATTGTGAACGGCCTGATCGGCGGCTGGGAACTGGCCGGTGTTTTTACATTCCGCACCGGTCAACCGTTTACGCCTACGCTATCGAGCGACGTTGCCAACACTGGCATCTCCGGCGAGTGGCCCGACCACAACCCGAATTACACGGGCAACTACAACGGAAAGATTTCAAATCCGACTGCGGCGAAGTGGTTTGATCCTGCTGCATTCCAAAGTCCCGCCGCAAACACCTACGGCAACTCCCGCCGCGATATCCTCCGCGCCGACGGGCTTACGAACCTCGATATGACTCTCAAGAAGGTGTTCAACCTTGGCGATTCGAAGACCCGTCAGCTTGAGATGCGTTTCGAGAGCTTTAACCTTGCCAATCACCCGACCTTCTCCGCTCCTAACGCGACCATCGGCTCATCTTCTGCCGGTAAGGTTACGAGCACGCTGAATGCAAACCGCATCTTCCAGGCGGCCGCAAAAATTTACTTCTAGGATGGGCCCTTCATGAGCGGAATGGATCGTCGCAGGTTTTTGGCGGGCGCCGGGATGGCCATGGCTGCGCTGAAGACGGGCAATGCGCAACCGTTGGGCGCATCCGGCTCTTCGCAGAATGCAACCCAGGATCAGTCCACTGCGCCTGTGCCGAAGTTGCCCGAGAGACCAATCATCGGAATTCAAATTGACGCTGTCTCTTTTCTCGATGAAGGCACTGAAAAGGTGCTCGACATTTTGCAGGAAAAAGCCTGCGTGAATACGCTCTTCATGGGCTCATTCAGTTATGGCACCGGCATCACGGGGCGCCAGCTCAAGGGACATCCGTTTCCTGATCACGGCATCCAACAGGATCAGGATTTTTCCAACGGTCATGGCGGCGTGTACGCGACTCCGCATTTGCAGTACTACAAAGACACCGCGCTCAAACCGGAAAAGGCCCCCGACTACGGCAATGTTGACTGCCTTGAGTTGGTGATACCCGCTGCCCAAAAGCGGGGGATGAAAGTCTTCGCATGGAGCGAGGATGTCTTCGGCCCGAATGTGCCCGGCATCGCCCAGTTTCAGGAGCGCGATCTTTACGGCAGAAATGCGACGACAGTCTGCTTCAACAATCCAGACACGCACAAGTTCTGGCTCGCTTTGCAGGAAGACTTCGTCCGGTCCTATCCGCTGGATGGCATCATGTGGGGCTCTGAGCGCTACGGCGCCTTCGGCAATGCAGTCGAGTCGGTGCACAACCGCAACGGGAACGACCCCGGCAAAGTCACCTGCTTCTGCACTTTTTGCCAGGAGAAGGCCAAGTCGCGAGGCGTCAATGTGCAGCGCGCCTTCGAGGGCTTTCGCGAGCTCGAGAAATGGGTGCGATTTTGCCGCTCCGGTCAACGGCCCAACGACGGCTATTACGTGACCCTCTGGCGCGTTCTCTTTCGCTACCCCGAGATACTGGCATGGGAAACCATGTGGAATGACAGCGTCCACGAAACCTATGAAGCCATTTATAAGCAGACCAAGTCGATTCGGCCGGAAGTTCAGGTAGGATGGCACGTGTGGCATGCTCTCAGTTTCAGTGCATTCTTCCGCGCGCAGACTGATCTCGCAAAGATCAGCGACTACTCTGACTATCTCAAGATCACCGTCTACAACAACCTTGGCGGCACGCGTATGGAAACGTATGTCACGAGCGCGAGCAACACTGTTTTTGGCGACATGCCCATCGACGAAGCTCTCGAATTCGAATACCGGGTTATGAACCTTCGCGAACGCGGCTACGCTGAGTTGCCTTACACCGGCCTCTCGCCGGATTACGTCTATCGTGAGACGAAGCGTACGGTCGAGGATGTGAAGGGAACCAAGACACAGATATGGCCTGGGCTGGATGTCGACATTGCGAATGTCGATCTGCAGTTCAGCCGGTGCAGCCCTCCAGTGGTCAACGAATGTACTAAGGCCTGCTTCCACGGCGGTGGAACCGGCCTGGTCATCTCGCGCAAATACTCCGAGATGAAGCTCGCCAATCTCGCCGCCGTAGGCGATGCGCTGCGCGAGATGAAGATCGCATGATCCGATTCGCGCCGGCTAAGGCGAAGGTGCTGCGCTTTTTTTGCGATGCCTCAGTCGAATATTCGCCTGCAATGATCCGCCGTCCAAGATAAACCTGCCCTGCTTCCGGGCCCCGACAAAGAGCGAACAGGAGATAGCCACAATGGATAGAAGAGAATTCCTTCAGACTGCATCAGCGGCAGCCATGGCCGCCGCCGTCCCGGCGTCGAAAGCCTTGGCCGCGTCAACCAATGTGACTTCCAAGATGATCGGCCTGCAGGTTGGTGCAGTTTCCTTTGTGGATGAAGGTGTAGAAAAGTGCCTTGACATCTTTCAGAATGATGCGGCCATTAACACCTTGTTCGTCGCCACCTTCACTTATGGCCGGGGCATCGCAGGCCGCCAGATTCCCGGCCAGCCTCTGCCAGATCACGGCAAGCAGACCTACGACACCGATACGTTTCGTGGCGGAGCGTACACTGCAGTCAATCCCAAATACTTCACAGATACAGTCTTCAAAGAGTTCCGCGCACCTGACTTCGGCAGCAACTACGACGTCCTCGAGTCCCTACTGCCGGCCGCCAAAAAACGAGGGATGAAGACGATCTGCTGGTTCGAAGATGTCTTCCGCAAAGACCTGCCGAATATCGACCAGCTCGAAGAAGTTGAGCTCTCCGGCGACAAGGCGGTCACGCTCTGCTTCAACAATCCGAACTACCACGCGTGGCTGCTGGGCATGGCCGAAAACTGGGCTGCCAGCTATGACATCGATGGCATCATGTGGGGATCGGAGCGCCAAGGCGCCTTCTCCAACATGCTCGGCGCCAGCCATGGCCGCGCCGAGGGTGGCCACGTCACATGTTTCTGCCAGTACTGCGTAGCCAAGGCGAAAGAGCGCGGCATCAATCCCGAACGCGCGAGGCAGGGCTTCCTCGAACTGCAGAGATTCGTCACGGCAGGACACAAGGGCCAGCGCCCAGTCGATGGCTATTATGTAACGCTGTGGCGTCTCATGCTTCGCTATCCCGAGCTCCTTGCGTGGGAGATGCTCTGGACTGACAGCTTGCGAGAGACCTATGCGGCAATCTACGAGAAGGTCAAGTCAGTGAAGCCGTCTGTACAGGTGGGCTGGCACATCTGGCATAACAACTCGTTCAACCCTATCTACCGCGCTGAGCAAGACCTGCAGGCCATCGCGCCCCATTCCGATTTTCTCAAGATGGTCATGTACCACAACTGCGGTGGCGAGCGCATGGCCACCTACATTGACAATGTGGCATCAGCAGCCTACGGCGACGTACCCAAGCAGGAGCTGCTCGACTTTCACTACCGCGTGCTCGATTACGCAGAGCGCGGGCTCGATGAGATCCCTTATACGGGTTTCTCTTCTGACTACGTCTACCGTGAAACCAAGCGTGCGCGCGCCGGGCTCGAAGGCACCAAAACGCTGCTCTGGCCGGGCATCGATGTAGACATCCCTACGGCAGAGAATCACAGTAAATGCACGCCGTATGGTACACGCGATGCCGTCGCCGCTGCATTTCGGGGCGGGGCCGACGGTGTTCTCATCTCCCGCAAATACTCGGAGATGAAATTGGACAACCTGAAGGCGGTTGGAGACGCCATTCAGCAACTCAAGCTGTCCTGACGCGAGCCAAACTAAAAGGGCCTTAACTGCCGTCTGGAAAGCCTCCGCGATGCGACTCCATCGGGAAATGCGACAGGCCTTATACTCGCAGCAGGCTTGAGCGGCGCAGATTACGATCTCTTCACGACTGCGCCCGAGCCTCGCGATACACGTGAACGTTCGCGCACAGCATTGTTGCGGACAACCGGCCGGGAAGCAAGATGATCGCGAAGCTTTCGGGTGCGTTCTTCCTGGTGGTTATGAAGAAGGAGATCCCGTGCATCCCGCAAGTGATCGGCCATGAGGTGGGATGCCAATTCGGGGTCGCGCTTCTCAATGGCAAGCATGATAGGCCGGTGAAAATGGAGAGTATGTTCGAGATCGACCAGCTGCGAGGTAACCGTAATCATGTTGAGCATGGCGCGATGAATTGTGTGAAAGAGCCGCCCTGCCAGACGGTTTCTTGATGCCTCGAAGATTGCGCGATGGAAGTGCAGATCGGACGCAACGAGACGAACCCGGTCGCCATCGCTGTTTTCGAAGTCTGCAATGGACTGCTTCAACAGAGCGATATCCTGCGCGTTGGCCCGCTCGGCCGCTTTAGCCGCTAACGCGGGCTCAATCATCAGCCGCATTTCGGTCAGTTCCTGAGGGGTGGTGTCGTCGAGGAGAAAGAGAAACTCCATGGGAACGGCCAGAACGGAAGAAGCATCGTTATTGAGATAGCTGCCGTCCCCGACCCTCTGGGTGATCACCCCCATCAACTCCAAGACCTTGAGCGCAGGGCGTAGCGATGACCGGGCCACGCCGAAGTTGGCTGCGAGCTCGCGCTCGGGGGGCAGCTTTGCTCCGGGGACAAGCAGTCCCTCGCTCAACAGCTGCTGGAAACGAAGTATGAGCAGATGCGTGACGTCATCGCGGTCAGCAAGCATGTGGCCGGCGCTGATCAGCGGGGGCGTCCTCTGTTTTTTCATTCTCGAATACTCAGCCAGTGAAATAGCAATGTCAAACCGAAGTGATGAATTTTACCAAGAGCCTGTCACGCACAATGGTACTACCTAAGGTCGCACTCAGGGACCACTGGATTGCGGAACCAGGTAACCTGCTAAAAAAGCGAGCGCTCGCGGCCGACAGATTTCGGCTAACTCACTGTAGCGTCGACAGCAAGCGATCAATACACGGCCCGTGTCGCCCTTAACTTCCGGAAAGCGTTTTCTTGAATGTTGCATGCGTAAGATTGAAAAGAAAAATTCCTCTTGACAGGGATTCGTTATTGGTACTACCTTTTGGTTCGCTCGCGGCGCAATAGACCCCGTGGAGCTTGCTTCCCCTGAATTGTTCTCTTTTTTGTCAATTCGGACCAAGAACAGGCTGTTCGCGTGAATGTGCCTGAGGCCGCGTGAAGTGTCGAACGGGAGCCCGGCTTGTACTTTGTGATGCTGAGTATGAGCTCGTTTGGGCGCATTCGATGCAAGGAAGCATCGCAGGCCAGGTGGGGCGCAGAAGGGCGATCAGACCCTTCAGGCGGCTGCAAAGGAATAGGAGGAACTATTGTGAAACAGTGCACCCAGATCACAGTGATGCAGAAGCTCGCCAGGGACGTTCAATCGTTAGTCGAAAGTCGGCTGGGGATGGCGCCGAGTCGCTGGCAAAAAGGGGGTTTTATCCTCCTGTCCAGCGCCTGCCTCCTGGCTGGAAGTGTGCCCGGGGTCGCACAGCTCCAAGCCGGGCGCATTGTGGGTCAAGTATTCGACCCTCAGCATGCCGTCGTGCCTAAGGTGGCAGTCACCGTCACGAATACTGCTACAAACACATCTGAGACCGTCAAGACAGATGATTCAGGCAATTATGTTGTGACTCCCCTCAATCCGGGAACTTACTCCGTGAGTGCGACCGCACAGGGATTCCAGACAGAGGTCAGAAGCGGTATTGAACTCGCCGTCGGCCAGGCCGCAGAGGTGGACTTGAATCTGCGCATCGGCGCGGAAAACACCAGGGTGGTTGTAAACACTACGGGTCCGATTCTTCAGACACAATCGGGTTCGCTGGACTTGACCGTCAGTAATACGCAGGTCCAAAGCCTTCCTCTGAATGGCAGACAGTTCACGCAACTTGCCGAGCTCTCGCCCGGCGTCGCTCCTTTGCCAGCTTCAGGAAACACGCAGAATGTCCGCCCCGAATTACTGAATGGCAACGTGTTCAACGGAATATCCGGCCAGGAAACCTACTTCCTGCTCGACGGCGCCGACGTGACCGCACATCATGAAGGCGGCACACAGATCATGACATCGATTGATGCTTTGCAGGAATTCAATGTCGAGTCGAGCCCCTATTCCGCTGAATACGCGGGCGTAGGCGCGGCTTTCAATTCCACCACGAAGTCAGGAGCAAACCAGCCCCACGGCGACCTTTTCGAATTTGTGCGCAACCAGGATGTAGACGCCCGCAATTATTTCGCACTGACAAAAGCTGAGCTGAAGCGCAACCAGTTCGGGGGAACAATTGGCGGACCGCTGTCAATTCCCAGGCTCTACAGCGGCAAGGATCGAACCTTTTTCTTCGCAAGCTATGAGGGCAACAGACAGGTTCAGGGCATTACTTCCAACAACCCCGTCCCCACACAAGCGCAACTTGGCGGCGATTTCAGCGCAGCGGGGCTCCATAAAATCTACGATCCCACAACGACGGTATCCGGAACCCGTCAACAGTTCTCCGGGAATAAGATCCCCTCACAAGATATCTCTTCGGTCGCAAAGTATTTCGACAAGTACATTCCGACGCCGAACTCGGCAAATGGACTTACGTACATTTCCAATCCTGTCGACTACTATCGCTACGACAACTTCACGCTGCGCGTGGATCAACTCATCCACACGACCAACCGGCTTTTCGCCAGATACAGCACGGATCGTAACCGAGAGAACGACTATTCTCCGTTCCCGCTTTTGACCGACACATATCTGGAAGGGCCGGCCACCGATTTCGAGATAGCCCTTACCAGTACGATTGGACCGCACATCGTCAATGAGGCCCTTTATAACGAGCTTCCGGGACAGTATCGGGGGTTCGCCCTGTTCCAGGGGCAGGGCGTGGCAATGGATCAGGCCGCGGGAATCGATCCATCTACCCTTTCCGGGCTGATCAATGCCGGAGCCTCGACTTTCCCGATTTTCAGCATTTCGAATTATCTTGGTGGAAACCTGACGGGGCAATTTGGCGACGGACGCCCCAAAGGTCAGAACCGATACATCTATGAGTGGGTTGATAACCTCACGTGGGAAAAGGGACGCCATCTGGTAAAGACCGGGACGATGATCGAAGAGAATAAATGTTTGCTGTTCGACTCGCGTACCTCGGACGGAAGCTACAGCTTCACGGGCGTAATGACTCAGAATCCAACGTCATCTTCCGGAACTGGAGACGCATTCGCCGACTGGTTGCTGGGGTATCCGGCCAACGCAACGCGTGGCAACTATCCTAACTTCTGGGGCGGCGCGGGGACCTATTGGCATTTCTATGGCCAGGACGATTGGAGGGCGACAGAAAAGCTGACGCTGACCCTCGGCCTGCGCTACGAATACTCACCCTGGCTGACACCGTATCTCGGACAAGGCGCAACCTTTGATCCAACCCAGTCGAAGCCTGTCATCGTATCAAGCAACACCGACTCAGTGAATCTGAATGCGCAACCCGACGCCGCCGTGGGATATTCGATTTTTGGAAGTTTGATTCAGACAACACACCAGGCGGGCCTCCCGATCACGGTGACCAGCGTGAGCAGGGACCAGTTTGCACCGCGCCTTGGATTTGCCTGGCGGCCTCTCGGACAAAAGATAGTTGTTCGCGGCGGCATCGGCCAGTATTACCAGATTGAGAGCACCAACATACGATTGAACTTCAACTTCATTCCCTTCGATTTCACCCAAACTGTCAACGCTACGACAGGTGTTGTCCCAACGCAGACCACGGCAAATTTCTTCCTGGGTCAGGCATTCGGCGCCGGCATGACACCGGCTAATACGCCGGTATCGTGGGCTCCCATACCCGAACACGCGAAGATGGCAAGCGATGGGCATTGGAGCTTTGGCATCGAGACGCAGCTTCCGGCGGGAATGGTGTTTGACGCGAACTACGTGGGCTCGTCGGGAAGGCACCTGCCGGGCACGCTGAACATCAACGATCCCAAGCCGGGATCCGGAAGC
>Ga0335073_10017063_pt1 | contig 10159 bp, 7 predicted proteins | sample Lox_Sample_22_FD_207093 | JGI IMG/M metagenome (GOLD analysis project Ga0335073, IMG submission 207093) | Soil microbial communities from Loxahatchee National Wildlife Refuge, Florida, United States - Lox_Sample_2.2 | ecosystem: Environmental > Terrestrial > Soil > Wetlands | place: USA: Florida... | reverse complement strand
TGCCCGCGTAAACGAGCTGACCGTCGGAGTTGTAGTAGCCGAGCAGCAGCGCGCCGAAGCCGGACCGCGACCCCTTCGGGTCGGTGAATCCGCCGATGACGAACTCCTGGCCGCTCTCGCACTTGAATTTCAGCCAGTCCTTCGTCCGCCCGCTGCGGTAGGGGGAGTCGGCCCGCTTGGCGATGAGGCCTTCCCAGCCGTCGCGGCAAGCTTCCCGGTAGAAGGCCTCACCCTCGGTATCCCGGTGCTCGGTGAACCGGAGCGGACCGGTGAACGCCAGCGCGGCGCGCAGGACCTGCTTGCGCTCGGTGAGCGGCAGCGGGCGGACGTCCCGCCCGCCGGCGTGCAGGACGTCGAATATGTAGTAGTACACCGGCACGTGGGCAAGCAGGTCCTTGCCTGGGCTGGACTGCCCGAGCCGCTGCTGCAGCCGCTCGAACCTGGTCTCGGTGCCGTCGAAGGCGACGATCTCGCCGTCGACCACGCACTCCCGCGTGGCCTGCGCGGCCAGCGCATCGGCGACCTCGGGGAACGTGGTGGTGATCTGGTGCTGGTTGCGCGTCATCAGCCTGACCTCTCCGCCGCTTCCTGCGACGTAGGCGAGGCAGCGCTCGCCGTCGAGCTTACGCTCGAAGATCCACGCCGGGTCGGAGAAGCGGTCCCTGGTGAGGGTGGCAAGCTCGGGCTCGAGCCAGCCGGGCAGATCAGGCTGCTTCGTCTTTTCCGGCACCCTGCCTCCTCGCCGCGAGAGCCGGCCAGCGCTGGATCAGCCGGCCCGACACCACTATGCCCGCTGCGGCCGCGGTCAGTCGCTACCAGCCGGCCACCCGGGCGCCCGCCGCCCGTGGTCCAGCCCCGATAACGAGACCGCCGCCGCCTGCGTGGTGAGGTACTCATGCGCGAGGCGCACCACCGTCGCGCCATCGCCGACCGCCGAGGCGACGCGCTTGATCGAGCGGTATCGGGCATCCCCGGCAGCGAAGACGCCGGGGACCGATGTCTCCAGCGGCAGCGGCGGGCGATCGAGCGGCCACCGCGACGGGCCCGCTTCTTCCCGCAGGACGTCCCGGCCGGTTCGTATGTAGCCGTCGATGAGCTGGAAGGTCTCCGGCAGCCAGCCGGTCCGTGGGTCTCCGCCGATGAGCACGAACAGCGCGTCCGCCGTGACCTGCATGGCCTGACCGGTTGGCCGGTCGCGCAGCGTGAGCGCCTCGAGGCGATCCTCACCGTGACCCTCGGCGACCTCGGTGTGCAGGCAGACCATGACGCCCGGGGTGGCCCCGATCTCGAGGATCAGGTACTCCGACATCGAGTGCTCGAGGCTGTCCCCGCGCACCAGCAGTGTCACCCGCCGGGCGTACCGCGCGAGATGCAGCGCGGCCTGGCCTGCCGAGTTCCCGGCGCCGACGACAAAGACGTCACGGCCCTCCATCGCCCGCGCCTCGCTGCCGGCCACGCCGTAGAAGACGCCAGAGCCGACGAGGTCCTCGAGGCGCGGCACGCCCAGACGGCGCCAGGAGATGCCGGGCGCCACGATCACCGCCCCAGCCGTTATCTCGCGGCCACCGGCGAGACGCACGACGCGCCGGCTGCCGCGGCTCTCCAGGCCCGCCACCGGCTGCGAGAACACCATGTGAGCGCCGAACATCCAGGCCTGCTCGCAGGCCCGCCGGGTGAGCTCGTGACCGCTGATGCCATAAGGAAATCCCGGGTAATTGCGGATCTTCGGGCTGCTTCCCGCTTGCCCGCCAGAAACGGTCTCTTCCAGGACAACCGTCTGGAGGCCCTCGGACGCCGCATAGACCGCTGCGGTCAGGCCCGCCGGCCCGGCGCCGACCACGACGACATCGCATTCGTCCAGGTCGTTGTCCGTGCTCCCGCCGACCGCCTCGACGACCTGCGCGGGCGATGGGTGGACGATCGTGTAGCCATCATGGCGGATCATGACCGGCAGGCACGCCTCGTCCAGGCCTTTCCGCCCGATCATGGCCCGCCCCTCATCGCTGTCGGCAGCATCGAACCGGAACGGCACGTTGAAGCGGGTCAGCAACTCCATCAGATCGTGGGTGCCACGGTCGTCCAGCCCTCCGACCACGTGGAACAGGTCGAACCCGGCCTGACGGTCCTTCGCCCACTCAGCCAGGAACTCGCTGATCACGCGGTAGAGATCCGGCTCCAGCAGCCACGGCTTGGTGAGGTGATAGTCCGCCTCGCCAAGCGTCATCGCGCGCACGACCGGGCTGCGCGCCGAGTAGTCCCGCTCGACCAGCAGCACCCGCTTGGCCAGCGGGTGCAGGTCATGGGAGAGCGCGAGGAACTCGATGCCGCCCATATCGCCCATGTCATGATCGGCTATCACCAGCGCGACCGGGTCGCGGGAATCGGCCAGCCGGCGCAGCATGGCCAGTCCCGCGGTGACCGATGACTCGCCCACGACGCGGAAGTCCGCGCCGAACCGCCGGGTGAGATCATCGGTGAGCGCGCGCACGACCCCGGCCTCATCGTCGATCACGAATACCACAGGCCGGGACGCCTGCCCGCCGGCGACGGCGGTCCCTGGCGCCGGTAGCGCCAGCCCCGCCGGCGTTGCCACTGGAGCCTCTGCCGATGCGCTCACGCCAACCCCCTAGTTGCCTCGCTGAACGATTTGAAGGTAAGCACCGAGCCGTTCGCCAAGCGTTCGGGGCATGGCCTGCCCGCATCTTCACATGGTCTCCGCACGCCGGGCAGCCCCACTGCACGCACGGGTGATCATCTTGACTCAGGTAGTCCACGGGGGGAGATCACCAATGAGGCAGGCCGCCAGCCGTAGCATCAGCGCACTCCGGGCCGTGATGGACGGGCCGGTTCTCACGCCGGACGACGCGGGATTTGATGACAGGCGCCGGGTGTGGAACGCGGGCATCGAGCGCCGCCCGGCCGCCATCGCCCGCTGCGCGTCAGCCGCCGATGTCGCCGCGGCGATCGGCCACGCCCAGCAGTACGACATGGAGATGTCGGTGCGTGGTGGCGCCCACAACACCGCGGGCACGGCGGTGTGTGACGACGGCCTGATGATCGACTTGAGCCTGCTCAACTCCGTCGGCGTGGACCCCGCGGCGAAGCGGGCGAAGGTCGGTGGAGGTGCCCTGCTCGCCGACATGGACGCGGCGACCGCGGCCCACGGTCTGGCCGTCCCGGCCGGGCTGATCAGCCACACCGGCGTCGGCGGGCTCACCCTGGGCGGCGGCATGGGCTGGCTGAGCCGCGAGTTCGGGCTGAGCATCGACAACCTGGACGCCGCCGAGGTGGCCACCGCCGAGGGCCATCTGCGGCGCGCGTCCGCCGACACCGACCCCGACCTGTTCTGGGCGATCCGCGGAGGCGGGGGCAACTTCGGTGTGGTCACGTCGTTCGAGTTCCGGCTGCATGAGATCGACCCGATCGTGCAGGTCGGGATGTTCTTCTGGGGCCTCGACCAGGGCCCGGAAGCGCTGCGGCTGGCCGGCGACATCACCGCGGAGATGCCGCCGGGCATCAATGCCGTGATCGCCGCGGTGAACGCGCCGCCGGCGCCGTTCGTGCCGCAGCGGCACCACTTCACCCCCGGCTACGCGCTGCTGCTGACCGGGTTCGGGGCCACGCTCGAGCACGACCGGCTGGTCAGCCGGATCCGGCGGGCCGTTCCGCCGCTGTTCGACCTGATCGCCCCGATGCCCTATGCCGGCCTGCAGCAACTGCTGGACGAGGCCAACGCCTGGGGCCTGCACGCCTACGAAAAAGGCACCTACATAGAGAACCTGACGGACGAGGTCATCGACGTCATCACCGAGCACGTGCCCGGCAAGAACTCGCCCATGTCGGGTGCCATGTTCTACCGGCTCGACGGCGCGTACAGCGACGTCGGCGACGACGAGACCGCGTTCAGCGGCGGCCGCTCGCCGCGGTACGGCACGTTCATCATCGGGCTCGCACTCGAGGCCGATGTGCTGGACGCCGAACGCCGCTGGGTCCGTGGCTTCTGGGAGGCGCTGCGCCCGCACGCGATCGGCAGCGGCGACGGCTACGTCAACGGGGCCACCGAATACTCCCAGGACCGGGTCCGTAACAGCTACGGCGCGGCCAAGTACGACCGGCTGGCCGGCATCAAGGCCACCTACGACCCGGATAACGCGTTCCACCTCAACGCCAACATCCTTCCGGCGGCGGCTTGACCGGCCCTACCGGCGTGAGGGCCGCACGGTCAGGCTCGCGGCGGAACCCGCGGCGCAAAGCGCGGCCGTCCAGACCAGCGTGGCGCCCGCGCCGTAGCTGTCGGCCAGCAGCCCGGCGAGGTACGGGCCGACCATCTGGCCGACCGCGAACACCACCGTGAAGGCGGCCAGCGCGGCGGTCCAGTCGTGGTGAGGAACGGCCGCGTGGACCAGCCTGGTGATGGCCGCCGGGACAACGAGGAAGCTGGCGCCGTAGCCGGTCGCCGAGACGATGACGACGGCAGGAGCCGCACTGGCGATGGCGATCGCGGCGGCGGCGCTCAGCACCGCCAGCGTGGCGGCCAGGGCCCTGGCGCCGGGCCAGGCGTGCAGCGGCCGATTCCACAGCGCGGGCTGGGCAATCGCGGCGACGCCGAGCGCGGCCCACGTGACGGCCACCTGGGTGACGCTCGCGTGGTGCGCCGCCAGGTAGGCCGACAGGAACGTGATGTAGGCGATGTACCCGGTGGCGAACATGAGGTAGGCGGCGCTGACGCGCCACATCCGCGCGACCGGGAGCCAGTCGATGAGCGGAGCCGCCGCACCGGCACCGCCCTGGCTGGTACCGCCCTGGCGCTGGCTGGTCCCGGCCTTCGCGCCGTCAGCCGCGGCGGGCCAGCTGAAGACCGTGGCCAGCCCGGCGGCCGCGGCCAGGCCGACCCAGGCCAGCGGCCAGCGGCCGGGATGGTGGCTGAGCAGCGGCGGGATGACCGTGCCGCTGACAGCGATGCCGAGCCCGGCGCCGGCGAAATAGATCGAGACCGGAAGAGCCGATCCGCGGCTCGCCGCGGCGCGGGAGGCGAGCACGCCGCCGGCGATGAACACCAGCGCACCCGACACCCCTGCCGCCGCACGCATCAGCAGCAGCACCGGGTAGCTGCCGGTGGCTGCGGTGGCGGCGAGCGCGGCCGCCGTGACGGTCATGCCGAGCCGGAACGTCGCCGTTTCGCTCAGCCGCCGCGCCACCGGGCCAGCGGCCACGGCGCCCACCAGGTACCCGAGGCTATTGGCGGTCGTCAGCGTGCCCGCCTTGGCGAGGCTCCAGCCGAGCTCAGTGCGCATGGCCGGGACAAGCAGGCCGTAGGCAAAGCGGGCCAGCCCGAGAGCGGCCGCGGTCCCCAGCGCCAGCAGGGCCGACCGCAGCCAGGCTGCTGCCCGGCCGCGGGGCGCCATCGTGGCGGGCGCGTCGGGAACTGGCGGTGTCACCGTCCCCAAACCTACCGGTGCCCGGGTGTTCCGCGCGCTCTCCCCCAGATGGCCCGCCCAACGTAGGGGCCGGAACGCGGCGCTGCGCCAACTCGGGCTCGCCCATGTTTGCCGCCGCGCCCACGCGGTAGCTGGCCAGATGCGGAGCCCGGCTGCACAAAGGGGTTCGCCGGGCGCCGCCCCAATGGCAGGATGCGGACCATGCGCCGAGCGATCATGCTCTTCACCCGTGACCTGCGGCTACACGACAATCCAGCCCTGGACGCCGCCGTCCGCAGCGCGGAAAACGTCGTGCCGCTGTTCGTCCTCGAGGACCGTCTGGTGAGCGGCCCGCTGGCGCCTGTGAACCGGGTGCGGTTTCTGCTCGAGGCGCTGGACGACCTGCGCGCCTCACTGCGCAGCCGCGGAGGTGACCTGGTCATCCGGCGCGGTGACACGGTCACCGAGGTGATCGGGCTGGCGCGGAACACCGGAGCCGACGGCGTGTTCTGCGCCGACGACGTGAGCGGGTACGCCGCGGCGCGGCAGCGCAGGCTCACCGCCGCCTGCCGGGATGCCCGGCTCGAGCTCGCCGTGTGCCCCGGCGTCACTGTCGTTCCGCCGGCCCAGATGCGTCCATCCGGCGGAGGCGACCACTACCGGGTTTTCACTCCGTACCTGAGAGCCTGGGAGCGGGTGAAACGCCGACCCGTGGCCGCCGCGCCGCAAACGGTGCGTCTTCCGGGCGGCGTGGAAGCGGGCGACGTGCCCGGCCTCGCCGCCCGGCGGGAGGGTGCCGGGACGTTTCCGGGCGGGGAGACCGCGGGAGCCAGGCGCCTCAACGCCTGGCTGCGCTCCGGCGGCGTGGACGGCTATGCCGACGGCCGCAACGGCCTGGCCGGAGACGAGACCTCGCGGCTGTCCCCGTACCTGCACTTCGGCTGCGTGTCACCGCTGCAGCTGGCCGAGGCGGCCGGGCCGGGTGAGTTCACCCGCCAGCTCGCCTGGCGCGACTTCTTTCACCAGGTGACGGCCGCGTTCCCGGCCATCACCACCCGCGACTACCGGCCGGGCCGGGTGCGCTGGCGTGACGACCGCGAGGCCTTCGACGCATGGCGGGAGGGCCGGACCGGCGTGCCGATCGTGGACGCGGGCATGCGCCAGCTGCAGCAGGAGGGCTGGATGCACAACCGGGCACGGATGGTGGTCGCGTCGCTGCTCTGCAAGCAGCTCCGCATCGACTGGCGTCTCGGCGCAGGGCACTTCATGGACCTGCTCTTCGACGCGGACGTCGCCAACAACTACGGCAACTGGCAGTGGGCGGCGGGCACTGGCAACGACACCAGGCCGGGCCGCGTGCTCAGCCCGCTGCGCCAGGCCACGCGGTTCGACGCGGCCGGCGACTACGTCCGGCGCTACGTGCCGGAGCTGGCCGGCCTGGACGCCGCGGCGATCCGCAGGCCGTGGACGCAGCCCGCCAGCGACCGCGGCGGGTACCCAGCACCGATCATCGAGATGTAGCCGGAGTATCCCAGGTTTAAGCGGCGCCACAAGGGTAGAGAAAATGACTGATTTATAAGGTTCATGAGAGGAAGCCCGCAATGGCGATCATCCTTGTGGCCCTGCTGATCGTGCTTATCTTCGGTGCACTCGGATTTGCGCTCCACGTCTTGTGGTGGCTGGCGCTTGTTGCTCTGGTCATCTGGGGGCTCGGATTCGTCGTGCGCATCGGAGAAACCGTTGCGGCGCCGCGGCGCCGCTGGTACAGCCCGTCTGCACCACGCCGCCGCTGGTACTACTGGTAAATCTCGCCATTCGGCTCGCCCGGTTCTTGCCGGGCGGGCCGATTTGCGCTTCTAATGGCGCGCAGTGGCTGTTTGAGACGTGCTTTCCCGGGCAGTGCAGGTCGGACTCGAATACCGAACCCGGGAGGAAGGCCATGTCAACCGGGACCATCGTCATCATCATCGTCGCCATCATTGTGGTGGTGGCCATCATCGCCGGGGTCGTGTATGACCAGAGGCGTCGCCGACTACAGCAGCGCTTCGGCCCCGAGTACGACCGGCTGGTCGAGGAGACTGGCAGCAGGACCAAGGCCGAGGCCGAACTGGCCAGCCGGCAGCGCCGGGTTGCCGGCCTGGACATCCGGCCGCTGGACCCAGCGGCAAGGGCTCGCTACGCGGAGAGCTGGGCAGCTGTCCAGGAGCAGTTCGTCGACTCGCCCCAGGACGCCGTGATGGCCGCGCAGCGGCTGGTCATGACCGTGATGCAGGAGCGCGGCTACCCGACCGAGGGCGGCGACCAGATGGTTGCCGACCTGTCCGTGGACCACGCCAACGTTCTCGACCACTACCGCGCCGCCTACGACATCAGCCAGCGCGCCGCGGACAACCAGGCCTCGACCGAGGACCTGCGGCAGGCGATGATCCACTATCGCGCCCTGTTCCAGGACCTGCTCGGCGAGACCTCCACCGCCACCGAGACGCCGGTCACCGAGACCACGGCCGGCCTGCCCGAGGGCGACACCCCCGCGGTCGGCACCGGCCACGGGCCCGGCTACCCGGAGCCAGTGGCCGACGCGGACAACACCACGGCCGCCTACCCGGCCGAGACCGTCCCCGACGGCGTGGCAGCGGACGAATACGACGCCGAGCCCGCGACCACCGGGTCCGACGTGCCCCGGCAGCGGCGCTCCTGGCGCCCCTGAGTAACCGGCCGGGGTAACCCGGTCAGCCGATAACCACGCGATCGGGGAGGCGGCATCGTGAGCCAGGTCCAGACGGGAACCGTCCGCACGAAGGTCCCGGCCCGCCTTGACCGCCTGCCCTGGTCGCGCTGGCACTGGATGATCATCATCGGCCTCGGGACCGTCTGGATCCTGGACGGTCTCGAGGTCACGATCGTCGGCAACATCTCCGCCCAGCTCGCCAAGCCGGGCAGCGGAATCCACATCACCCAGTCCCAGGTGACGGGGCTGGGTGCGGCCATGTACGTGGCGGGCGCGTGCGTGGGCGCCCTGTTCTTCGGCTGGCTGACCGACCGGTTCGGCCGCAAGAAACTGTTCATGATCACGCTTGGCGTGTACCTGACCGCGACGGCGCTGACCGCGCTGTCGTTCGCGCCATGGTGGTTCTTCCTGTTCCGGTTCCTGACCGGGTTCGGCATCGGCGGCGAGTACGCGGCGATCAACTCGGCCATCGACGAGCTGATCCCCAGCAGGCACCGCGGCCTGATCGACATCGTCATCAACGGCACCTACTGGGCGGGCGCGGCGGCGGGCGCGCTGATCACGGTGCCCGCGACCAGCGACCTGCCGGTGGACCTCGGCTGGCGGCTGTGCTTCGCCCTCGGCGTGGTGCTCGGCCTGGTGATCCTCCTGGTGCGGCGGAACGTGCCGGAGAGCCCGCGCTGGCTGTTCATCCACGGCCGGGGCGAGGAGGCCGAGAATCTCGTGGACGGCATCGAGCAGCGCGTCGAGGCCGAGACCGGGAACGGGCTCCCCGAGCCGAGCCGGTCGATCACGATCAGGCAGCGCAAGACGATCGGCTTCGTGACGATCGCCAAGACCATGTTCGCGCGGTACCCGAGGCGCACGATCCTCGGCTTCTCGCTGTTCATCGGCCAGGCGTTCCTCTACAACGCGATCACGTTCGGGTACGCGCAGATCCTGACCACGTTCTTCGGAGTCAAGACCGACCCCGGCTACTACTTCGCGGTGATCGCGGTGGGCAACCTCTTCGGCCCGCTGCTGCTCGGGCGGCTGTTCGACACGGTCGGCCGCAAGCCCATGATCGCCGGCACCTACATCCTGTCCGGCCTGCTGCTGTTCGGAACGGCCTACCTGTTCCACGCAGGCTCGCTGAACGCCACCACGATGACGGCCTGCTGGGTCGCCGTGCTGTTCTTCGCCTCGGCCGGAGCCAGCTCCGCGTACCTGACGGTCAGCGAGGTCTTCCCGATGGAGACCCGGGCGCTGGCGATCGCGTTCTTCTACGCCGTCGGCACCGCGGCGGGCGGCATCTCCGGGCCGCTGCTGTTCTCGGCCCTGGTCGGCACCGGCAGGGTGTCCGACACCGTGCTCGCGTTCTCGATCGGCGCGAGCCTGATGATCCTTGCCGGGCTGGTGGAGCTCTTCCTCGGGGTCAAGGCCGAGCGGCAGAGCCTGGAGGACATCGCCCAGCCGCTGACCGCGGAAGATGCCGGGCCAGCCGGAGCCAGAGCGGGGGTCGCCCGGTGACCGTCGTGGCAGGCGTCGACGGCTCGGGCCTCTGCCGCGCAGTGGCCGGTCTGCCCGGCGGCGCGGTCAGCTAGCGCGTGCTGCGCAGCCCGCCGTGCCCGGTCATGGTCGTTCCCGACTCCCGCGCCTCGGCAAAAGCCGACGTCAGCACCTGATTTGCCGTTTCAGAAGCGCTGCCGGGGTAGTTGCTCAGGTGACACCTGAACCGCCGCGCCACAGCACTCGTGGCAGATAACGAGGCGGAGAACAGAGATGAGACGAAGATGAGTTTGCCAGTCGCCGAGGAGCGGGCCCTGACCAGAATCGAGCAGGCGCTGCGGTCCCGCGATGCCCGGCTCAACTCGCTCTTCTCGATCTTCACCAGGCTGACCCGGCAGGAAGCGATGCCGACCATCGAGGAGATCCGGCCGCGCCGCTGGCGGCCGCAGGCCGGTGCCGTGTTCCTGGTCGCGATCGCCCTGCTCGTCTGCGGCATCGTCGCCGGCTCGCTCGCCACCGCGCACGG
>Ga0335073_10017062_pt1 | contig 10160 bp, 9 predicted proteins | sample Lox_Sample_22_FD_207093 | JGI IMG/M metagenome (GOLD analysis project Ga0335073, IMG submission 207093) | Soil microbial communities from Loxahatchee National Wildlife Refuge, Florida, United States - Lox_Sample_2.2 | ecosystem: Environmental > Terrestrial > Soil > Wetlands | place: USA: Florida... | reverse complement strand
ACGGTGGCCAGGTTCCCGCCGAAGCGCAGCAGCAGGGCAATCGTGAACAAGGCGCCGACGACCGTGCGGATCGAGTCGAGCCTGCCCAGCACCTCGTCATCGTCCGGCTTAAAGGCGCCGCGTGGCTTCAGGATGGTATCAGGCAGCTGCCAGCCGGTCTTTAAGAAGCTCACGGCCGTCCTTTCCCCTCAGGCCGGCCGGAACCGCCTGAGCCCTCCCCAGGATGGTCAGATGCTAACACGTAAACGGGTGATCAAGGTGCTTTGCGACCGCAGCGTCTTTGTGGGTGCCATGATGCAGCCGGGTCTGACTGCTCATTGATTGGGAAGCACGTGGGGGGATTAATCGTTCTCGCGATCCTATGTTGTATACCAATTTATGTCGACCAGCGTGCACACCGTGCCGCTGCTCGTGGACGGGGCGAGACAGCAGTACAGCATCACCCTGACCAACTTCGGCCTCGAGGTATTCATCGACCAACCGCCAGTTCATCCGGAAGCGGAGCTTCTACAAGATTCTCCATAGACACGGCGTGCTTATCGGTTTCTGGATAGTCTTCTGGACTTTGCTCGCGCTGGTGGCCGCGCTAGCCCTGAGCTTCGTCGGCTATGTTGTTTCTTGCTTGATTCTTATCATCTCTGCGGCTATGAGCTGGGCGGCCACCAATCGCCAGGTGCGAGGTTTCACCAGCTCGGGTATAAAGCCGCTATGGAAAAGCGGCGCCGAAGCCGCGGCGGCTCTCTGATAGCGCTCTGCCATAGGCTGGCGGGCGGTGGCGACAGGGCCGAGGCCGGCCGGGCGGCACGCGCCCACACCCGTTCGTTTCAAAGATTTTTATAACGAACGGGTTCGGGCCGCTGCCTCCACTCACCCCTCGAGCAGACCTGGCGCGGACCCTGGCGGTCATCGTCGGGCCAGCGCATGGCAGCCGATCGGCTGGGCGGAAGTCCGCCTCGGCTGAGGTCAGCCGGCCCGTGGAGGATGCCGCCGAGCCTGTCCCGTCTGCGGACATCGAGGTGCGCGATCTGCTCCGGGGCGGTCATCGGTCCAGGAGCTCGGGCCGGCCGGTTTGCCACCCACCGCTCCATGATCGCGTTCATTCTCGGTATCTGGACCCAGCTGAGCACGACCTCGATACCCGCGTTCATGGGGACCGCATCAAACAAGCCGGAAAAGTGGGACTAGTTTCCAGTCGGGGTCTGGCTGATATGTGCACTTTGTGCATGCCTCTAGTTTTCTGTCCGGATTCGGGGAATTGCCCGGACGAGGTCGGACAATGTGAGGTACTCCATTACCGCTGTCCGCGCGTCACACCCGTATTGGCGGGAGAGGTGAGGCCAGTAGGGCTTCTCTGATTAGCGACTGAGCTCCTCCCGCGAGGGAGGGGTGGGGATGCACGGCGGGCTGTCCCGGCATGGGTCGACGTACAGGCGAGCGCTGCGGCGCCGTGGAGTTGTAGCGCTCTTTGCGGTCGCTGTAGTCGCGCTGATGATCGGTGCGGGCACAGGTACTGCCGCGTGGATCCGTACGGCTGCGGGTTCCCCCGCAGTGAAGACCGTGGCTTTTGCTTCCTCTGCGGTGAAATGGATAGCCCCCAAGGCAGGCAGTACCGCTGGCGGCGCTACGGTTACGCTCACCGGCTCCGGGTTCAGCCACGTGTCTAAAGTGCTGTTCGGGACGGTGCCGGGTGGCGAGGTTCACAACGTGTCAGCGGGCAAGCTCACTGTCGTGGCACCTGCTCACGCTCCTGGGACCGTTGATGTGCGCGTGGTTACTGTGACCGGCGCTGCGTCACGCACCTCGGCGACGGCCATCGCGGGCTATACCTACTACGCCCCCCCGGCTGTGACTGGTGTGTCGCCGGACGCGGGTCCGTTGTCCAGGTCGACGACGGTGACGGTCACCGGTACGGGATTCCAGAAGCTTTCCCGGGTGACCTTCGGCGGTATCGCGGGCCGTCACCTGAGAGTGGTTTCTCCGGTCAAGCTGACTGTTACCGCGCCAGAGCATTCAGCTGGCACAGTTGATATCCGGGTCATCGGGAAATACGGAACGTCCTCGGCCGGCAGCAAGGACCGCTACACCTATACTCCAGGTCCCGCCGTTACCGGGATCACCCCGTCCTCCGGGCTGGTCAAGGGCGGCACGACCGTTACCGTGACCGGGAGTGGACTCTCCCAGGTCACTAAGGTCACGTTCGGTTCGGTCAGGGGTAGGGGCGTCAAGATCCTCTCCGCTGCCAAGCTCACCGTCATCGTCCCCGCCGGGCCGGCGGGCACGTTGGACGTCCGGGTCACTGGCCCGGACGGGACGTCGCCGGTAACCCCGAAGGACCAGTACACCTATCTGGCCGATGCGACGCCGCCGTCGGCGGTCACTGGTCTGTCGGTCAGCGGTACGACCAGTAGCAGCGTCACCTTGTCCTGGACTAATCCGTCCGGATCGAACTACGCCGGCGTTGTCATCCGTCGCGCCGAAGGCGCCACCCCGCCGGCCACGCCGACGAGCGGTACCGCGGTCACCGATCTGGCCGCCCCGGCCAGCACATGGACCGACACCGGCCTGAGTCCCGGTACCGCCTACACCTATGCCCTGTTCGCGCACGATGCGGCCGGGGGCTACGCCGCGGCGTCCACTATCTCAGCGACAACCGCGCCGCCGCCTGGATGTACCCCGGCCGTACAGCACGTCTCCGGCACCTTGACGGCAGACACCACCTGGAGCCCTACCTGCACCAGCGCCTACGTCATCGACAGCAACCTGGATGTTCCCGCGGGGATAACTCTTACGGTCGCGCCAGGGACCATCGTCAAGGCGTCAGGGAAACTGAGTGTGGAGGGGACGCTGGATGTGGCGGGTACCGCGGACTCGCCGGTCATCTTCACCTCGGTAAACGACAGCACGGCGGGCGGTACTACTGGAACCGGGTCCCCGGCGGCCGGGGACTGGCCCGGGATCTGGGTCGATAACGGCAGCGTGGACATCGAGCACGCCAAGATTTCCTACGCGTCATCAGCCGTCGCGGGAGGATCGGCGGATGGCTCGGTGGTAGTGCAGGACACGCAGATCTCATCGGTCTACACGGGACTCACCGACGATCAGCCGTTCGGCATATATATCAGCGGGATATTCGGCACTTTCACCGCGAAGGGCGACTCGATCAACTCGTCGGCTGACGGCATCGACGTGATGTCGCCGGATGCGACCGTAACCGGGAACGTGATCGTGTCAGGGACCGGCAGCGCATCACCCGCCGGGCTTGTCATCATTGCTGCTGGCCAGACCCTCTCGGTGACGGCTCCGGTCGTAGAGAACAACACGGTGACCGTGCCTTCCGGCCGGTCGCCATATGCGATCACATCGCCCGCGCTGGACTTCGCGCAGCTGGCGACCAATTCCATGGGCAGCTCAGCGCAGCCCGGGTTCGTGGTGGCGGGCACGGTCGCGTCGTCGCAGACCCTGCCGGCCGAGCCGTATCCCTGGCTGCTGACAGAGGTCAGCGAGGGCGGGGTCAGCCCGGTCGGCCTGGACGTGGCATCCGGAGCGACGCTGACGGTCGCCCCAGGCGCAGTGATCAAGGCGTCTGGACCCGACAACCCGAACAATCCCGGAAGCATCACGGTGGAAGGGACGCTGGACGCGGCGGGTACCGCGGACTCGCCTGTCATCTTCACCTCGGTGAACGACAGCACAGCCGGCGGCGCCACCGGGACCGGGTCCCCGGCGGCCGGAGACTGGGCCGGGATCTGGGTGGATAACGGCAACGTCGACATCGAGCACACAAAGATGTCCTATGCGTCGGCGGCTGTTGGCGGATCATCGGTCGACGGCTCGGTGACCGTAGATGACACACAGATCTCATCGGTCCGGACCGGGCTAACCGACGACCAGTACTTCAGCATTTACTCAGGCGGCGTATTCGGCACGTTCACCGCGGAACGCGATTCGGTCACCTCAGGCGCGGCCGGGATCGACGTGACATCGCCGGATGCAACCGTGACCGACAACGTCATCACATCAGGCACGGGTTCCCTCGAGGGGGGACTCGTGCTCGACGCCGCCGGCACGCTATCGGTGACCGCGCCGGTCATCAAAGACAACACGGTCACCGCAGCGGCGGGCCGGGCAGCATACGAGATCTCCTCGCCCGCACTGGACTTCGCGCAGCTGGCGACCAATTCCACGGGCAGTTCAGCCCAGCCCGGGTTCGTGGTGGCGGGAACAGTGGCGTCGTCGCAGACGCTGCCCGCCGAGTCGTATCCGTGGCTGCTGACCGGGATCTACCAAAGCGGCGGCCTCAGCGCAGTAGGGCTGGACGTGCCGTCGGGGGTGACGCTAACCGTGGCGCCGGGAACCGTGGTCAAGGCGTACGGGCCGGTCGGCAACTGGATAACGAAGATCACTGTCGAAGGGACGCTCGACACGGCGGGCACCGCCGCGTCGCCGGTCACGTTCACGTCGGTGAATGACAACAGCGTGGGCGGCGACACTAGCTGGGACGGGTCGGACTCCAATCCGGTGGCCAGCGACTGGTTCGGGATCTCAGTCAATGGCGGCAGCGTCGATTTCCAGAACACCAGCCTGGCGTACGCATCCACCGCGCTTTTCTTTAGCGGAACGTCAGGACGGCTATCCGCTGTGACTATCAGCAATTCGGCGCTAGCCGTGGAAGCGAATACGGGCGCGCTCAGCCTGCGCGGCGCGCTGAACGGCGATGGCTACGATATCACCGCCTGCAACTGGGGAAACGGGTGCACAGTTGACGCCGCGTACGTCGACTGGGGCACGTCAGCCGGGCCGTTCCCGTCCGGGAAACCTCCGCTGGCATGCGGCGCAGTAACGGTTACCCCCTGGACAGACGCCGGCCCGGACGTCAGTTCTAACCTCTGGGCAGTCCAGAACTGCAACGGCTCCAGCACGCCGTCTGAGGGACTCACGGCCGCCCAGAACAGCTTCAACGAGACCATCGCGGGCGAGCAGGTCGACTGTTCAGGAGGCATGCAGTCGGCATGCCAGGAGATGCAAACCTACGAAGCCTGCTACGCCAACCTCGAGCAGATCGCGTGGAACCACGTCAGCATCGGCGGAGTCCCAGCCACGCCCCCAGACAACGGTGATGTCGAGGGTGTGTTTAACAGCTGGCTGGAAACCGCGGACATTCCCGTGGTAAGCAGCATCGCCGACGTCAAGGAATTCGGTGATGACATCTCCGATGTCGTCGATCTCTATAGTGAACTCACGAGCGCTTATAACACCTGCGCAGCCTAATAGCCTGCCTGGCTATCGCTTGCGCCAGTTGGGGTGGCCGGTGTGGCGTTAGGCCCTGTCCTGCTGGCAGGTGTGGGTGTGATCGGGTCTGTTGGCGCTAACGTCCTGGCCGATGTAGTAACGGGCGTAGTGGACCGTCTGCGCGGAGACGGCAAGGAAATCACACAGGCTCCCGTAGAAAAGGCGCTGGCGCTGAAATTGGAGGAAGCGCTAGTAGGTCAGCGGGATTCCGCAAACCGCACAGACCGGGAACGGTCCGAAACCCAGCGGCGGCGCGCGCTTGCTGCCCGCGCGGCTGTGGCAGCGCCGCAGGACGGCAGCGCTGCCACTTACGGGTGACCGTTGGGTCAGGGGCGCTGGCCTGTCTGGTCAACGATGGCGACCTGAAGCACCGCGTCGTTGTACGGGGGTTGCCCGCCGCTGGCGCTGTCGCCCTGGTAGCCAGTGGAGGCGAAGGTGTGAGGGTCGAAGATGAGCACCATGTGGTAGACGCTGATCTGGATGCCCACCCCGGCACGGCCGGCGGCGTCGCGCACACTCGGTACCACGGTGAGGCCGGGCGTGGTGGCAAGCATCCGGTACAGGGCCGCCTGCTGGGCGGGCAGCAGATAATCCCCCGACACCCCCTCGGCGATGGCGTGGAACAGGCTGGCCGGGTCGCCCGGCTTGACGCCTTGCGTCCGCTCCAGGTACGTAAGCATCTCACTAGCGGTCGTCGGCATGTCCGGGAGGAAAGCGGGCCACACGGTACACCCGCCGGTTACGGTCTGGCCCGGGATGACAGCCGGACCGACCGCCGAGTTGCTGGGCACGGTCTGGCCCGGTTTGACGGACGGACCGACCGGCGAGTTGCTGCGCACGGTGCCGCCCGAGTTGTAGTGCCCGTTCCTGCAGCCGGGATAAATCTGGGACGAGTGTGTGGTGGTACCGTCCGTTTGCGTGATGACCGCGGTGATGAGGCTGTTTCGCGTCCCGTCCACGGAGTGCCAGTATTCGCTGGCGAGCGTCCGGACGTCCCCGCTGCTGTACTCGGTTATTTCTTTCGTGTACACGAACTGGTCGGGCCGCGGAGTCAGTGCGGGCTCGCGGAGCGCGGCGTTGGCCGCCCGGTCGAGCACCTGCTTGGCCGTCAGCTGCGTGGAAATAGTCACCCCGGGAGAGGTGGCGCCACCCGGCACCGTGACGAGCAGGCCGACGGCAACCGCTGCGGCGGCCAGCGGGATACCTCCGATGATGAACCGACGGCTTCGCGCAGCGGCCCGTTCATGGGAGAGCAGCGCCAGCATGCGGGCGCGGGCAGCTGCCGTCTCGCCGGGTTCGGGCGGGCGGATCTCGTCGCCGATCTCACGTAGCAGTTTCAGTTCATTCACTGGTCATGATCTCCTCGTAGATGGCGGAAACATTGGTGCCGGCGAGGGCCTCGCGCAACTTGATCCTGGCTCGGTGCAGCCGCGACCTGACGGTGCCAACCGGGATCTCTAGTGCCCGAGATACCTCGTCATAGCTGAGGTCCTCCCAGGCGATCAGCAGCAAGACATCCCTGTCCTTGCCGGACAGGCTGGCGAGGGCTTCGGCCAGCGCGCAGCGAGTCGCCTGCGCGGTCAGATGCACCACAGCTCGTTCGGCGAGATCGGGCACATCTGGGGCGGGACCGGCAGATTGGCGCAGGCGGTCCTGCCGGATCTCGTCGCGACGGTGCTGGCCGACAAGATTGGTGGCTATACCGTAGAGCCACGGCCGGGCGTCTGGGCAGGCGCGGTCATAGCGCCTGCGCTTGCGGAACGCGGCTAGGAACGTCTCCGCGAGCAGGTCTTCGGCGGTTTCCCGGCCGACCCGGCGGATGAGATAGCGGTGGATGCTGGACGCGTGCCGGTCAAACAGGGCGGCGAATCGTTCCGGCTGATTGCCAGATTCCTCGATCACTACCGCGTCATTGATCATCGGTAATCTCTCCAAGGGCTCGTACCGGCCTTCACTTGTTATCCGCATGCGGGGCCAAACGAGTTCGCTGCGGGCCTGGGCACCTAGCCTGCCCAGGAGCACAACTGTCCTGGCCTGGCGGACGGGGAGATGTCGCTGATCGCCGCGATAAGCACCCGGCCGATGCCCGGCGTACCCGGCCAGCAGGTCACCAGCCGCTTGCGCACATGACGATCTCGGCGGTCAGCGTACCGGCCAGGCAGAACCAGGTCCGGTTCGCCCGGACCGCCGTGGTCACCGGGTCTACCAGCATTCGGCCAGAACCCCGCGTCAGGCGGAATTCCCGGCACGCCTTGGCATGGCTTCGCGGATGCCTGCCGGAGGCTCAGAATCTCCGGCGGTGATCGGATGGTCGCAGTTAAATGCGGTGCGGGTGATCTGATAGTTGATGGGGCGGGGGTCGCCGGGGATGGCGGGCGGGTCTGCGTTGATCTCGTCGAGGAGCAGGTCCAGGGCGCGGGCGACGCGCCGTGAGGCGGGCCGTTCGAGGCTGACGGTGATCGCGGCGGGAGCGTAGGTGATGGTGCCGGCCAGGCCGCGGATGATGGTGCGCCCGGCAGTTGACGCGGCGCGCCTGGGACGGACGCGGTGACGGGTGCCGGGACGCCGGGCGCTGGTGCAGCCAGCGTTTCCGGCGCTAGGGCGCCCGGAGGCTGTGCCGAGAGGGCATCGTCGCCGTCGAGGATCCGTTTGTGCAGGCCCCGCAGTTCCGGGCCCGGATCGATCCCGAGTTCTTCGACGAGGACCTTGCGGGCGTCTCGGTAGACGGCGAGCGCCTCGGCTTGGCGGCCGCAGCAGGCCAGGGCCCGCATGAGCTGGGCGTGGAACCGCTCACGCAGCGGATGCTCCGCGGTCAGCTGGCGCAGCCGCTGGATTAGCTGTTCGTGGCGGCCCAGTTGCAGCCAGGCCTCGGCTTGCCATTCGGCGGCCTGCAGGTGCTGCTGTTCAAGGCCCGGCAGCCACCTGCCGCGCAGCATCTGACTGGGAACGTCCTCGAGCGGGTCACCCCGCCACAGGGCCAGTGCCGCGGCGGCGTGGTCTGCTACCGCAGTCCAGTCGGCGGTGCCGGCCGCGGTGCCGGCCTTTCGGCACAGTGCCTCAAAAGCCAGGACGTCGAGCTCGCCGGGACCGACCTCGGCGAGATAGCCACCATTCACGGTGCGGATCCGCGCTGCCACGACCGGACCTAGTTCCTGCCGCAGGCGGGTCAAGTAAGTACGCAGCGTCGATACGGGCCGCGCGGGGGGCTTGCCGTCCCACACGAACTCGGCCAGCTTTCCGGCCGACATGGGCTGCTTGGCGTGCGCTAGCAGCGCTGCCAGCAGAATCCGCTGCCGCGTCCCGGTGACCGGGCGCGTCCCGTTTCCGTCGGTGATGCGTATCGGGCCAAGCACATCGAACTGCATCGAAATCACGTCCCGGTGGTGTTTGACGTGCCAATCACGTGATTGTAACCAGTCATACAACGGGGATGCAACGGTTACATAACGGTTTCGCTTAAGTCTTCTGCCGAAATTGGACGGGAAGCTCAACTTCATCGGCTACGAATTGTGCAGTCCAGCCTTCGATATTCGGCGCTGAAGGCGAACTGATGGGCCTGATGACATTCTGGGTGGGCGAGATTTGGAAATTTTCGCATAGCGGACAGTGGCGGGCGCACCTTATTGGTGCGGGCCGGTCGCGGATAATGGGAATGACAAGGAACGGCCGTGAAGCGGCCGTCCCTTGTAACTTTGAGGGCGAAGAGCACCCTCGGCCGCCACGCCGCAGGCCGGGTCCTCAGTATCAGCCCGACTGGCCAAACACTCCACCACGATCAGCAACGAGACCTCAACCCGCTTGAACGATTGAGGCTGGAGGCGGTGGTCAAGGTCAGTGCAACCTCGTTGCAACAGGATTGCAATGCCTGTATCAGATACTTGTCAATCGAGTCTTGACGTGCAAAAGCAACGACGCCGCGCTCTGGTCCATCCAGTTCTTAAGATCCTCAAGGAGATGGCATGAATTCCGCCTACCGAATTCTCGCGAGAAGATCGGCCCGTATCCCGCTCGCGCTGTTCTTCATCGTAGGCATGACGCTAGCCGCATCGGCCGCGACCCAGCAGCGCGCCCTGGCGAGTTCCTGTGCCGCGGAGTCCGCGGGGACGATTACCATCTTTGGGCAGAAGCAGACGGACCTGATAATTCCCTCGAACACAACATGCTACAACGTGGTGCTCGAGCATGTCTGCAAGGTCATGGGCGGAAACGGTGGGGTCGAGGCCATTGAGTGTGCCGATATCGATGCTTCGTGGACTTACGGTCAGATCGAGGTCTGGGGAGAAGGGGAGTACTACTGCCAGGGCTCTGACGGCTACGCGCGATGTGCGGCGATGTCTGTTGATCAGCTGATGAAGACAAACGAAGGGGCCATAGATGGAGAGGGAACCGGGACCGAGCAGTACGGCCATCCGGGCGGCAACTACACGTGTAGTGGGAGCAGCTGCTCCACTGCACGGGCAATGGTGAGTACGTATCACTTCACTTATGATGGCAATGACACCGCCTACGCGATAGTCAACGCCGATGACGCCACTAACAGCATTACGGTACCAGACGGCGATAAAATAACGGACCCGTCTCCCCCGTCGACTCCAATTATTTCCCTCTCCGCGATCGGCGGCTGACGGTGGTGAATTCGGCCAGGTAGAATTCGGCAGGCGGGCCAGCCCGATTCGCTCGTGCCCACCTGCACCTGGCCGCACCCATCCACTTCCCGCCGTGACAGGACGCAACGAATACGCAACGCCCCGGGATGCGGTTCTCTCGTCATTGGCGAGTCCCGCCAAGGCAGCGTCAGCATCCCCAGGGGTAACTGGTCAGGTGCCACGGGCTGTTGTTGCATGATCAGGCGGCACCGGGAATCCAGGGTT